>Ga0183260_10005206_pt1 | contig 10260 bp, 7 predicted proteins | sample AntDrymUQ4972206_2_FD_129768 | JGI IMG/M metagenome (GOLD analysis project Ga0183260, IMG submission 129768) | Polar desert sand microbial communities from Dry Valleys, Antarctica - metaG UQ497 (22.06) (version 2) (version 2) | ecosystem: Environmental > Terrestrial > Soil > Desert | place...
AGGATGCCGGCGCCCAGCCATCGGTCCGTGCGCGCCAGCCACAGCGAACCGAACGCCAGGGCGAGGAAGAGGGCCTCGGTGTAGCCGATGTGGAGAAAGTACGCGGTCGGGAAGATCAGGAGCAGGAGTGCCGATCGGCGGCCGATGCGCTCGCCGAGGTCCGCCGCCACGAGCCGGTACAGCATCGGCGCCACGAACAGCGAGGCCACGCTGGTCACGGTGAAGGCCGCCACGATGGGTGCGCCGATCACCGCATCGACCCCGGCCACCAGCCACGGGAAGAGTGGGAAGAAGACGATGTAGAGGTCGAGGTCGCCGGGAAACTTCTGCCGGTACCCGGGAGCCGTGAGGGTTCCGGGGTCATCGGCGCGATAGCCGAAGACGGCGATATCGGTGTAGTGCGGGGCGTCCCATCGGTGCCAGGGCTCGAACGGGTCGGGGATCGCGCCCGACGCCGCGAAGTACACGAGCATGCCGCCGATGATGAGCGCCAGCTTGATCACCAGCGTGGCGCCGATGAGCTCGATATCGGTGTGCCCGAGGCGCAGGCGCGGCATTGGGCGGGACTATACGCGGTGGACCGTGCCGCGCCCCGATGCTAGGATGCGGCACTCCGGTCGGGGCGTGGCGCAGTAGGTAGCGCGCGTCGTTCGGGACGACGAGGTCGGAGGTTCGAGTCCTCTCGCCCCGACCAGTCAAGCCCTTGCTCGCTTGGCGATCAAGCGGGGAGTCGGCCCGCAAGTGGCCGGAACGCCCCGATTTCAGCGCGTTGAGCGTCAACCACTTCGCTGACATCGGGTCGCGGCGTCGGTGTCGATGCGAATAGCCCCTGCAGTGTGTCGGCAGGAGATCGAAGGTTCGAATCCTTCTTCCCCAGCCAATCACAACATCTTTGTGGTTGGCTCCGCCTTCCCACCACTGGTATGGTCATCACTCGGCCGATCACGGTAGGGTGCCTAACCATCTATCAGGAGACCACCTTTTCGCGCGCTCCTCGGTGCGTCATGGGCAATTTGACAAGCACCGATGGGTGCCTGACTCATCTGGCGAATGGGCACTTGATCTTTCGGTCTCGGAGCGTGTCAGTTCGACGAGCCGCCCATCACTCCGCAGGATGACTGTCCCCTCTGACTTGGCGCCGGCGATGGATGGATTCCAGGCGAAAGCCATGCCGATTCGAATGGGCGTCGTATCGTCCGGCACCGCGATATATTCCCGCGGCCGGTAGCCGATCACTCCGCCTTGGTGGTGGAAACGCCACTCATCGACAAAGCCGGCGGCCTCGTACGCGCGGCGAGCGGCAGCCATGACGTCGCCCAGCGTCCGTCCCGGTCGCGTGGCCTCGTGCATTGCCTCCTCCACCACGCCGACCGCCTCCATCCGGCGGATCAGATCGGAATCGGGCGGTTCAAGATCACGGAAGCGGGTGAGGGCGACGTGCAGGCCCCATCGTTCCGCGACGAGGACGAGCATGAGGCGTCGTCGGAGCGGCATTGCCGTTGGTAGCGGGTGAGGGTAGCGCGCTATGCGCTCGTCGGCCGCCGCAAGCAGGACCGGCGCCCGCGTTCCCGTTGAAGCGAGTGCGCCCAGCAGGCGACCGACGGCCTGCTGTTCGGTATCGCCTGGTTGGAGTGTTTCCAGCGTCTGCGCCACCGCGAGCCGGGCATCGGCGGCAAGGGCGATCAGCCGCCGATGGTCAAACGGAGTGAGCCATGATCGCAACCGAGTCAGCTCCGGCTCGATCGCGGTCTCGTCGAGAAGCTTCCCGTCCATCCTCCGCCGCACCGCATCCTCGAACGCACGTGGCTCGTGCCAGGGCACGGCAGTGACCTCGATCTCCAGACCGGCCACTTCCTCCGCCTCGATCCTTGCCGCCTCGTTGATCGGAGCCAGGACCACGGCTGTATCAGGCGTGATCAGGATCGGCGCCGCTCCATCCTCGCTGGTCACGACGACATGGTTCGTGCCGCCGGCTGTCACCCAGGCAAAATTTCGGCGCAGGCCGAGAAGCGCCCCGGCCGCGCCGGCTTGATCCAGCAGGACGCGGACCTCCCGCAGTCGCCGCTGGACCTCCGAGGCCCGGCCTGAACCCGCCTCACCCATAGGAGGCGAGGCCCCGCGCGCCGGCGGCGGCCGTGACGGAGAAGGAGCGCGGCGCGGCGAGCCTTCGCTGGTCGAACGCATGCTCCACTGCCATGGCCACGTTGTCGGCCAGTTCCTGGGGAACGAGGGCGATTGCGCAACCTCCGAATCCGGCTCCGGTCAGGCGGGCGCCGAGCGCACCTGCGTGGCAGGCTGCCTCGACGACGACGTCGAGCTCCAGCGAGGACACGTCGTAGTCGTCTCGGAGCGAGGCATGGGATGCGTTGAGCAGCGGCCCGAGACGATCGATCTGGCCGGCGCGCAGCAGTGCAGCGGCACCGAGCACGCGGGCGTTCTCGGTGACGACGTGCCGCACCCGCTGGCGAAGCCGCTCGTCGGGAAGCATGGCCAACGCTTTGTCCAGCCCGGACAGCGAAACGTCGCGGAGTGATGCGACGCCCAGCGCATGGGCTGCCTCCGCGCAGGCACGGCGTCGCGAGGCGTACTCGCCGTCGGCGAGGCGGCGCGGGGCAGCAGTATAGACGATCAGCAGGGCGAGGCCGTTTCGATCCAACGGCAGCGGAAGCTGCTCACGCTCGAGTGATCGAGCATCGAGCAGCAGGGCATGGTCGGCCGTGCAGAGGAGCGAGGCGAACTGGTCCATGATGCCGGACGGCACGCCCACGAACTCGTTCTCGGCACGCTGGGCCAGCAGCGCCAGCGTGGCCCTGTCCAGCGCCAGGTCCGCCAGCTCGGACACGGCCAACGCGGTGACGCACTCGATTGCCGCCGACGAGGACAGCCCTGCTTCGGCAGGCAGGTCGCCATCGAACACGAAGTCATAGCCGCCGACCGCATGTCCCGCTTGGCGCAGGGCCCAGATCACGCCGGCGGGGTACGCGGCCCAGCCCCGGACGGCGGCCTGGGTAAGGCGATCCGCCTCGATCTCGATCACACCTCGCTGCTGGCGAGATGCAACGCGCAGGCGGTCATCGGTGCGGCGCGCGACGGCAGCGCGAACACCGAGATGGAGCGCCATGGGCAGCACGAACCCATCGTTGTAGTCGGTGTGCTCGCCGATCAGGTTCACCCGTCCAGGAGCCATCCACTCACCATCGGGCGTCCTGCCGTACAGCGCGGCGAACGCGGAGCACAGATCGCTGCTCATGCGCCGGGTTCCAGGTCCCGCAGTTGTGCCGCGACGCTCTCTGGCGCCACGTCGTTGATGAAGACCCCCATCGCCGATTCTGACCCGGCGAGGTACTTCAGCTTGTCGGCGGCTCGTCGAATCGAGAAGAGCTCCAGGTGCAGGTAGGCGAGATCACTGTCAGTGCGGACCGGAGCCTGGTGCCAGGCGGCGATGTAGGGGAGAGGGGAATCGTAGAGGCGGTCGAGCCGATGCAGCAGGTCCAGGTACAGCTCGCAGAAATCATCCCGCTCGGGATCAGTGAGCCCAGGTAGGTCAGGGACCTGGCGATGGGGGTAGAGGTGGACCTCGAGCGGCCAGCGAGCGGCCGCCGGCACGAAGGCGGTCCAGTGCTTGGTCCGGCGCACGACGCGCACGGCAGCATGCTGCTCAGCCTCAAGGACAGCGGCGAACAGGTTGCCGAAGGTTCGCTTCCGATACCGGCGCGCGGCGGCCAGCATCTGGCGGCTCCGGGGCGTCACGAACGGATAGGCATAGATCTGGCCATGCGGGTGGTGCAGGGTCACGCCGATCTCCTCACCCCGGTTCTCGAAGCAGAACACCTGCTCCACGCCGGGCAGGCGGGAAAGCTCCGCCGTGCGGTCGGCCCAGGCGTCGAGAACGAGGCGTGCTCGGGCGGGGGAAAGGCTGGAGAACGAGGCTTCGTGGTCAGGCGTGAAGCAGATCACCTCGCAGCGTCCAAAGCCTGGCTGCCGCGATACGAGTCCATGTCCTCCGGGTACGCCGACCACCTCTGTCATCTCAGATGCGAACGATGGGAAGCGGTTCTCGAAGACGACGACCTCGTAGTCAGCGGACGGCACCTCGGTCAGCTGACCGTCCCGTGATGGGCAGAGCGGGCATTGATCCGCAGGCGGCAAGTGAGTCCGCGTTTGCCGATGCGAGGCCAGCGCCACCCACTCCTCGCGCGTGGGGTCGAACCGGATCTCGGAGTGGCCCTGCCGCTCGTCGAGAACACGCTGGTCGGCGGCATCCCGGACCGCACCGCCGCCCTCGTCGAAATAGATCAGCTGGCGGCCGTCGGCGAGTTCCGTAATTGTGCGCTTCACCAATCGCACCTCTGCGCTCTGCCGTGGGCGCGCGCCCGAACGAAACCCCGGACCCGAACAGGGCGGTGGAGGTAGCTCACGGAACGCGGGGGCGGCATAACCACGGCGGCGCGCGTGCTTCTGCAAGAGGTCGGCCTTTGCTTCGTCATCCGGCGATCCATCGGGCACGGAGTGGCTGCATCGAGGCACCGGCAACCATGTCGCACCCATGCTGCCGCTGGTCCCGTTAGGCGGCCGAATTCGTGAGCCACCCGCCGGCCTCAGTCCGCTGAGTTGCCGTCACGGAGGCCGCTGCGGTACTCGAGCCGCAGCCCGAGATCCTGCGGATAGTTGCCGAAGCCTCGCCCGAACAGGTTGATCCCGCCAACGTTGGCCGCGTCCGGCCGCACCCCGATCCGAACGAGGATCGGGTGGCCCGGCGTCAGTTCGAGTGAATCGAGGTCCACGCTCGAGAGCGCGTGCCCGTCGATCGTCGTTCCTCGTCCAGTCACGAGCCAGCGCTTGAGCACGCCGAACTGTGAATCCTTCTCCTCCCACCACGAGGGCGTGAGACGCCCGCGCTGGCCACCGAAATCGGAAGGACAGGTCCAGTCACCGAGGAGGACGCCGTTGATCCAGACGCTGATGTCGCTCGGCCAGTCGAGATGGTACAGCGGGGCTTCGCTGCACACTTCTGCCGTCAGTTGCAGTGAATCGGCCCGCGCTCCGGGAGGAACGCGATTCGGAAAGCGATACTCGACGAAGCCCGTCTTGAACCACAGCAGCTGGGCATTGAGCCGATCCGGCTCATAGAACGCTGATGGATCATCCAGATAGCCGATCAGACCCGTCGCGCTGACGAGTCCACAGGTCGGTTCGACAGAGAAGTCGGAGAATCCTCCGATCGGCATCTCCACATCGACCCCGTCTCGCGTGTGGTGCGGCCCTCGCGGCAGGTCGAAGACGAGCTCGTCGTACGTCCGGGCGCAGACCTTCTGCAGCCCGCGGCTTGCGGGTCGCAGCTCTGTGTGCAGGAGGCCCGCGCGCTCGAGAACGGCGATGTGCATGGTCGCGGTCGAGGATGGGAGATCCAGGTCTCTCGCGATCTGGTTGACGGCGGCGACCCGATCTCCGAGGTAGCGGAGGATGGCGACCCGGGTCTTGCTGGCGAGCGCGCGGAACACTTCCACGGCCGGCCCCCCGCCGGTGGTTCCGTCGATGTGGAGGCTCTTCCTTGCGACGATCCGCGGGTTGTCCATCAGCTTGTCCGGCAATAATACATGGCCCAGTTAGTCGAGACCGCAGTATAGACACGTTGCCACGTCGGGATACGCGACATATCCATCTAGGGCATTGACGTTCGTGCTACGGTGACCGGGTTCTATCGCGCAAAAGCTGCGTGTATCGTGGAGGAGGATGCAGTTCTCATGAGCATTCGCAAGGTCGGTTACACCAAGGTTGGTGCGATCGCGAGCCTGGCCGTGGCGGCCATCGTCGCGGCCTGCGCCAGCCCCGGTACTTCGGCTCCCGCCGGCAGCGGCGGGCAGCAGGTGGTCCAGACGGCCGCGCCTGGCACGACCTGCACCTTCGACAAGTACAACGGAGCGGGCGTCGAGAAGCTGGACCTCAAGGTCGCAACGGTCGGCTTCGCGCAGTCGGAAAAGGAAGCGAATCCGTTCCGGGTCGCCGAGACTCAATCGATCAAGGATGAAGCCGCCAAGCTGGGGATCAAGCTGCTGACGACGAACGCCGAGTCGGACCTCAACAAAGAGATCTCCGACATCAAGGGGATGATCGACCAGGGAGCCCAGGTGCTGATCGTCTCGCCCCTCAACTCGGAGGGGCTCGACCCGGCACTCGACTACGCCAAGGAAAAGAAGGTCCCGATCATGACGATCGACCGCTTCCTGACGACCAAGAAGTCCTGCACCGACTACATCGGCTGGGTTGGCTCGGACTTCGTCGAACAGGGCAAGCGGGCCTTCGACGCCCTGAGTGCGGCCACGGGTGACAACTGCAACCTGGCGGTGCTCCTCGGTGCGGCAGGCGTGAACGTCACCAACGATCGCCAGAAGGGCTTCGAGGACCAGATGGCCGCCAAGGCCTCCAAGATGAAGGTCGTCGCGAAGCAGGCCGCGGACTACGAGCGCGCGAAGGGACAGACAGTCACCGCTCAGCTCATTCAGGCCAACCCCGAGATCAACTGCATCTATGCGCACAACGACGAGATGGCGCTGGGCGCCGTCGCAGCGCTCAAGGACGCTGGCAAGCAGCCCGGCGACGTCAAGATCCTCACGATCGACGGGACCAAGGGCGCTGTCCAGGGCATCGTCGACGGCTGGATCAGCGGCGTGATCGAGTCGAACCCGCGCTTCGGCCCCCTGGCTTTCAAGGCTCTGGCCGACTTCTACGGCGGAACCGGAGTCCCGGAGAAGACGATCATCTCGGACAAGGAGTACACGAAGGAGAACGCGGCCGCCGAACTCGCCAACGCCTACTGACCTCCACCGTTCAGGCCGGCCGCCTGACCCTCGTCTCCTCCTGGGCAGGCGGGCCGGCATCGATTCCTGCGACCATCGGCTGATGAGGAAACTGTGACGACCACCACCGGTGGCCTCCCCGTTCTCGTCGTGCGCGATGTGTCGAAGCGGTTCGGTGGTGTTCTGGCGCTCGACGGCGTGTCACTCGAGCTCCGCTCCGGCGAGGTTCATGCCCTGGTCGGTGAGAACGGCGCAGGGAAGTCGACGCTCATCAAGATCCTCACCGGCGTCTACCAGCCTGACGAAGGCCAGATCATCTACCGCGACGCGGCCGTCACCTTCGCCCGCCCGCGGGACGCCCAGGCCGCCGGGATCAGCACGATCTACCAGGAAGTGAACCTCGTCCCGCTCCTGAGCGTGGCGCGGAACCTCTTTCTGGGTCATGAGCCGACGAATCGTCTCGGTCTGATCGACTTCGCGCAGATGCACCGGGACGCGCAGCTCGTCCTCGCTCGATACGGCATCGACGTGGACGTTCGCCGGCCCCTCCGACAGCTGGGCCTGGGTGTTCAGCAGATGGTGGCCATTGCCCGCGCCGTCTCGGCCGACCATCGCGTCGTGATCATGGACGAGCCGACGTCATCGCTCGAGGCGCGCGAAGTCGAGCGACTGCTCGAGGCGGTCGACGTCCTCCGACGCGATGGTGTTGCCGTCGTCTACGTCTCGCATCGGCTCGAGGAGGTTTTCCGGCTGTGCGATCGGGTGACCGTCCTCCGCGACGGCCGCCGAATCCACACGGGGCCGATCGCCAACATCACCCGGCTCGACCTGGTGTCGAGGATGCTCGGCCGGGAAATCTCCGACGTCGAGCGCGCCCGCACCCGGTTCAACGAGCACGACACGACGCGGGCCGCAGAACCGATCCTCCGAGCCACCGGTCTCACCCGCCGCCATGTCCTCGATCATGTCTCTGTCGACACCCGGCCGGGGGAGGTCGTCGGCCTCGCCGGTCTCCTGGGATCAGGTCGGAGCGAAACCGCCAAGGCGATCTATGGGGCGCAGCCGCTTGACGAAGGGACCGTCGAGGTGAACGGCACGCCGCTCCGGGGCGGGTCGCCGCGCGCGGCGATCGCCGCGGGGTTGGCGCTCATCCCCGAAGACCGCAAAGCGGAGGGGATCATTCCGATGCTCTCCGTTCGCGACAACATCGTCCTGGCGGCTCTCCCCGCCCTGTCGCGGGCAGGCATCGTGTCCGAGCGTGGCCAGGACGCCGTGGTTGACCGACTGATGAGCCGTCTCAAGATCAAGGCGTCGGGCCCCGACCAGCGGGTCGGCGAACTCTCCGGTGGAAACCAGCAGAAGGTCCTCCTCGCCCGTGTCCTGTGCCTCAACCCACGGGTGCTGGTCCTCGACGACCCAACCCGGGGGATCGACGTGGGCGCGAAAGCCGAGATCCAGGCCCTCATCAGCGACCTCGCGGCCCAGGGGATGGCCGTGATCCTGATCTCGTCGGAGCTCGAGGAGGTCGTCGAAGGCTCCGACACGATCGTGGTCCTGCGGGACGGAGCTGTCGTCGGCAAGCTGGGAGGCAACGATGTCAGCGAGGACGGGGTGATGAGGCTGATCGCGGTTGCGGCACGGGAAACCGACGTCCCAACGCCTCATCAGGCCGAGCGGGACGATCATGGCGTCCGCTGACCTCGCGCCCGGCCGGCGCGAGATCCGCACGGACGCAGCCCTCGACTGGGTCGCCGAGCGCGGCGTCTATCTCGGGCTGCTGGCGCTGATCGCGTTCAACCTCATGTTCACGCCGCGCTTCGCCGAGGTCGACAACATCAGGCTCCAGTTCGTCCAGGTGGTCCCGGTCGCGATCATCGCCCTGGGGATGGCCCTCGTGATCGGCACGAAGGGAATCGACCTGTCCGTCGGCTCGGTGATGGCCATCTCGTCGGCGCTCCTCGCGCTCTTCCTGGGGTACGGCCCGATCGTCGCCATCGTTGTCGGGATCCTTGGTGGTGCGACGGTGGGGATCGTCAACGGCCTGCTGATCGCGCGCTTCGGCATTCAGCCCATCGTCGCGACGCTGGCGCTGCTCGTCGGAGGTCGCGGGCTCGCGCTCGTTCTGGCACAGGGGCGCTTGACAGAGGTCTTCGATCCGACCCTCGGCGTCATCGGCTCGGGCCGCGTATTCGGCATCCCGATCGTGGTTCTCGTTGCCCTGGCGGTTGCGTTGGTGGTCGCGTTTCTCGTTTCACGGACGACGTTCGGGCGCTACCTGGTCGCGATCGGAGGCAATCCCGAGGCGAGCGTCCTCGCCGGCGTTCCGGTCCGGCGCACGCTCATCGTCGTGTACACCCTTTGCGCGATCCTGGCGGCCCTCGCCGGGGTGATCCAGACCGCGCGATTGAGTGCCTCCGATCCGTCGTTCGTCGGCAACCTAATCGAGCTGAGCGCGATCACCGCGGTGGTCGTCGGTGGCACCCCGCTGTCCGGGGGGCGGGTTCGGATCATCGGCACACTGGCCGGCGCCATGCTCATGCAGCTCATCTCGGCGACACTCATCACCCACAACCTGCCGGACTCGGCGACGAGGATGGTCCAGGCGGTGATCATCGTGGCTGCCGTCTTCATTCAGCGACAGCGAGGCTCCGCGTGACGACGTCGGCACGGGGTTCGGGCGACGGCCAGGGGGGCCCCCTCTCCTCGAACGCCGTAGCGTCCGACGATGCGGGCCGCGTCGCGACGCGCCGGGAGCGAGTGGCCGGGATCCTGCAACGGGCCGGGGCGCTGGTCGTCCTCCTCGCCGTCACCATCGTGGCTTCGCTCGTGTTCGGGGGGCGATTCGCGAGCGTCGACAACTTCCTGAACATCCTGGAGGCGAGCTCCTTCCTCGGGCTAGTCGCGGTCGGCATGACGTTCGTCATCATCGGCGGCGGGATCGACTTGTCGGTCGGTTCGCTGCTGGCCCTGTCGGCGGTGCTCGCCGCCTACGGGTCGCAGTACGGCAGCGTCGTCGCGGTCGCATTGCCCCTGTTCGTCTGCGGGCTCATCGGCCTCGTCAACGGTCTCCTGATCGCCCGTGCCCGCATGGCGGCGTTCATCGCGACGCTCGCGACGCTGCTCTTCGCGCGCGGGCTCGCGTTCGCCGTCTCGGACGAGGGCAACACGATCTTTCACATCAAGGCCGGCCTCGTGGTGTCCGCGCTCGGCCAGGAATCGCTCCTCGGCATCCGCCTGCCCGTCGTGATTGCCGCCACGGTCTTTCTCGCCGGCTGGCTGGCGCTGACGCGCAGTCGATACGGGACGGCGGTGACCGCGATCGGCGGCAGCGAGGACGCCTCTCGCCTGATGGGCCTCCCGATCGCGCGGGTGAAGGTGGCGATGTATCTCGTCAGCGGGTTGCTCGCCGGCTTGGCCGGCCTCTTGGTCGCGGCACGCTCGTCATCGGGTCAATCGACGATCG
>Ga0183260_10005207_pt1 | contig 10259 bp, 9 predicted proteins | sample AntDrymUQ4972206_2_FD_129768 | JGI IMG/M metagenome (GOLD analysis project Ga0183260, IMG submission 129768) | Polar desert sand microbial communities from Dry Valleys, Antarctica - metaG UQ497 (22.06) (version 2) (version 2) | ecosystem: Environmental > Terrestrial > Soil > Desert | place...
GTCCCCATTCCGGGACGTTCGGACTCACGCCTCAGAGTCCGGCACCAATTGGCCTTGTGCAAGCGCTTCTGAGGACTCCGACCTCGCTCACCAGAACGGCTACCCCCTCCTTTGCGAAGGAGGGTACTCAGCCCCAGCGCCAGCATCGGCAACGTACGCCATCTACTTGCAGGCAGTTTCTGTCGCTGGGAGCTGAACAGCGCGAGCCGCGACGGTGGTCGCGTGAGGCCGCTGGTGCCCGCGAGTGGCCGCGCGTCCGAGAATGTACCCGTCTCGTACCCGCGAGGCGCCGACGCGGCGTCTGCGCAGACAACTAAAAAGCCCATTTGCAGGGCTTTCTCGAAGCCCTCTGACGGACTCGAACCGTCGACCCCCTCCTTACCATGGAGGTTCAGGGGCGGTACTGGCGGGCACGGCCGGACATTCGCGATCACGTTTCTCCTGCAAATTCCGGCTTAACGCGGGTCCAGTCGTGCCCGCGCGTGCCCGCGCGTGCCAAGCGAATGTACCCGTCTCGTACCCGCCTTCTGTTCACTGTTCAGCAAACAGACAACGATCGTCTGTTGTGCGGTTCCTGGCTGCCGACCGTCTGCGCGATGTATGCGCTGGCGGGGCGCGGTTCGATCCCGAGCTCGCGCAGCGGCCGGTCGTCCCACTCAGCGCCGTCGTCCATCATCAGCGAGAGCCCCATCACCGTCGCGAGCTCGGGCTTGAGCCGCTTCAGGATCCGGCTGCCCCCGGCGAGCACCAAGCGCGGGACGCGGCGCCGTTTCATCGGCCGCCCCACCGCGCGCTCGATCAGGGTCGCGACCTCGTTGCGGCTGACGCCCTCGGGCCCGCCGAACTCGACACGCCGCGGCGGGTCGTCGGCGAGCGTCCAGCAGGCAACGGCCGCGGCAACGTCATCGAGTGCGACATACCGCACCGGCGCCTCGCCGCGCCCGAAGATGGTCAGCTTGCCGTTGTCCCAGTCGAGTCCTGCGGCGGCCGATAGCACGACCTCCTGAAACGCGACCGGCCGGACGATCACCTCTCGGAGTGGCGAGCGGAGGAGCCGGGCCTCGACCGCCAGCTTCGCCCGACCGTAAGGCGTCTGCGGGGCACGCTCGATGCCCCCCACCGAGATGAAGACGAACCGGGCTGCCCCAGCCTGCTCGGCGGCCTCCACCAGGGCGAGGTTGCCCTCGCAGTCGACGGCGCGGAACCCGTCGCGGCCTTCTGTCCCGGCGAGCATCCGTCCGAGGGCAGTCACGCCGCTGACGACGGTCGCGGCGCCCCGTACCGCGCGCTCGATCGACTCGCGGTTGCGGAAGTCTCCACGCACGATCTCCGCGCCGCAGTCTTGTAGCTCCGCCGCGTCGGCCTGAGCGCGAAGTAGGACACGGACATTCGCGCCCCGTTCGATGAGTCGCCCCGCCACTCGCCGCCCGGGCTCGCCGCTTGCCCCGCAGACGAGGATCAGGCTTTTCTGTCGTGCATCGCTTCTCCTTTCAATCCAGGTGGTCCTCGGCCCGGTTGTCGTTGCCTGTTCGCGCATCCGGCCCAGGCTCGTCTGTCAGGGCAGGTGAGATCCGCTCGAACGGAATATCTGCACGGGCGTAGGCCTTAGAGAAGCGGGCGGCAAGCGAGCCCGCCCGCTCTGTCTGTGTTCTGCTCTAGCGCACTTTCGTCCAGGCGCCGTTCCACGCGTAATGCTGCTTGTCGGCCTCACTCCCGTCGGTGCAGCGATCCACGCCGAAGTGCGTGAGGGTGAGCACGTCGGCCGCCACGGCCCAGTGGTAGTCGACCGGTGCGTTGAGGCCCAGACACCAGCCGTTGCCCCCGACGTTGCTGTTCAGCTTCGTGAAGATTCCGCCTCTCGCCTGGAGTCGCCCGCCCGAAAAGTAGGCGACGTCGATGAGGTTGCTATCCCCGAACGGGTCGCGGATCTTCCAACCGACCTTGTCGACCGTGAGAACCCAAATGCCTCCGCCGAAGCTGTGCTTCCAGGATCCGCTGAGCTCGGCGGGCGGCGCGGGAGCCGGGACGACGCGAGCGACCGTTGTCCGCAGGGCCGTCCTTCCGTCCTTCGCCTTGACGCGGACGGCGAAGCGATGCCGGCCGGGCGAAAGCCACGACGTGACGAGCCAGTTTGTGTCGTCGCCGTAGGTGTACGGCGGGTTGCGCTCGATCCAGCGCACTGTGCCGTCGATCAGGAATTCCACTTTCGAGACGGCCGCGGCCGGCAGGTTCGCGCGACCGATCCAGCGGATTCGATGCGGCAGCACGTTCTTGCCATCGAGCGTCGACGTGATCGCGACTGCTTCTGCGTCTTGGGCTTCGCTGCGAGCGGCCGCGGAGGAGACCGCAATCGCACACGCCGCTCCCATTAGCGCGAACGCCAGGATGCTTTTGATGCGTCTGTCTTTCATGGTTCCTCCCGTGTCCGTTGAGGCTTGGATTGACCATCTCTGGCAGCCGCTCATCGCCACGCTTCCTGGGCCGGCGGGGCCGGGCGGAGTCGCCCGGCCCCCTCGCTGCGATCAGCGAGAACGTGGACCAACGCCCACTACGACGGGCAGGAGAGGCTGGGATTGAACATCGCGAATAGCCCGGAGGGGTTGTCCTTCCAGAGCCAGACGTGCAGGTCGTAGTGGACTGGCATCGTCGGGGTGTGTCCCTCCATTGGGCCGTCGAACGGCTGGCCGAAGAGCGACGGCCGGTCGTCGTCGGTTGCGAGATCGCCGTCGGCGTCGAACCGCAGATACTCGACGCCGACGAGTTCGAGCTTGCCGTTGCTCCTTGGCACATACAGGAGCAGTTCCGGGCGCAGCGGGTCGATCGCCGGGTCGGCCAGGAGCGCGGGGTTGATCGCGTGGATGCCCATTGCGCCGGGAGGCGCGGCGACGCACGGCTCGCCGACGACGGTGTATCCGTCCTTCTCGGCCTGCTCGAACGAGTGATAGCGGGCGGTAGCTGCCTTGAGCGCCTGCAAGTCGTCCGACGGTGCGGCGGCGACGGCGACGGCGAGGACGGCCGTGACGCCCAGCAGCACGCTGCTGACGAGTGCTAGTCCGAGTGGGCGGCTGTTTCGAATTCGTCTCAACATGGCTCCTCCTGTTTCGGTGGGGGTTCTCGCTGAAGCGCTGCGGATCTGGTCAGGAGACCTCGCCGTGCGCCTGCTGGAAGGTGCGTTCGCTCTGGCTCCGCCGCGCGAAGGTGCCGGCGAGAGCGAGCAGGAGCGCCGCGGCACTGCCTGCGCCGATGCCTGCGTCGGCCCAGTCGAAGGTGTCGGCGGTGACCAGCTGCGCCGAGGGCTGCACGGTGCCGTTCTCGGCTCCGCCCGGGTCCGGCGTCGCGCTCGCGGCCGGCGCCGACAGGAGCGCCGCTGCAAACGCAACGGCGAGGACGCGCCGGTAGCGACTGGTGGTGTGGATCCGCTTCATCTCGTTTCCTTCCGTTCTCACGACCGCCCGATGCGGCCGAGGTCGCTGCCGACGATCGACGCGGCTCCTTAATCGGCGGCTATTCGGCGGCTAACGCGCGTGTTACCGTCACTGGAACGCGATGGAATTCCGGATCCTAGGACCGCTCGAGGTTCAGGACGGTGACCGCCGCGTCGCCGTCGGCGCCGGCAAGCAGCGCGCTCTCCTCGCCCTCCTGCTGCTGCACGCGAACGAGGTTCTCTCGGCCGATCGCTTGATCGACGAGTTGTGGGCGGAGAGCCCGCCCGAGAGCGCCAGAAAGGCCGTGCAGGTCTACGTATCGCGTCTGCGCAAGGCGCTCGGAGCCGAGCGGATCCGCACGTCAGGCGCCGGGTACCTGGTCGCCGTCGCGGCGGACGAGCTCGACCTGCACCGGTTCGAGCGCCTCCTCGAGCAAGGGCGCGAAGCGCGATCCGCGGGCAACCCGGGACCTGCGTCGGCGCTGCTCAAGGAGGCACTCGCACTCTGGCACGGATCTTCGCTCGCCGACCTCGCCGACGAGCCGTTCGCGCAGGCGGAGATCGCGCGGCTCGAGGAGCGACGCCTGTCGGCGCGCGAGGAGTGGTTGGAGGCCGAGCTCACGCTCGGACGCGGGCCGGAGCTCGTAAGCGAGCTCGAGGCGCTGGTCGCGACTCACCCCTACCGTGAGCGCCTGCGCGGCCAGCTCATGCTCGCCCTCTATCGAGCCGGGCGCCAAGCGGACGCGCTCGCCCTCTACCAGGAGACACGGCGCCGGTTCGTCGAGGAGCTCGGGATCGAGCCCAGTCCCGCCCTCCAGCGGCTCGAGAGCGCGATCCTCCGCCAAGAGCCTGAACTCGAAGCGTTGCTCGAACCGGTCGAGACGACGCCGGAGGTCGAGCAAGTCCCGCCCGCCGAGGATCCTCCGCAGACGTGGCTCAGCTTGAGCACAGGCCGCCTCGCGGGCGTCGCGATCGCCGCCTTGGTCCTGGTGGCCGTTCTCGTCGGCATCGCCGTCCCGCGGTTGCAAGGACCGAATTACCTCTCCGAGGTCGACGAGTACGCGCTGGCGGTCATCGACGCCGAGGCCCCGGGAGTCTCCGCGCAGATCACGGAGCTCGGCGGCCGGCCCGACCTCATCGCGAGCGGCGGAGGCAGCATCTGGGCCGGAAGCGCGGCCGACGGCACGGTCTCGCGGATCGGGCTCGACCTCAGCGGCACGCAAACGGCCACCATCAGCGGAACAGTCGGCGGCGTCGCGCACGGGGCGGGCTTTGTCTGGGTCACGAGCAGCGACGAGCGTGCGCTCGTCCAGATCGACCCCGGCACGCTCAGGATCGTGCAGACATTTCCCGTCGGAAACGGCCCCCGTGGCGTCGCCGTCGGGAGTGACGCCGCCTGGGTCGTGAACACGATCGACGAGACGGTCTCGAGGATCGACCTCGCGCGGGGCTCCGTGACCGACACGATTCCGATCGGGCCGCACCCGACAGGGATCGCCGTTGGAGCAAGCGGCGTCTGGATCGCGAGCGAAAGCACCGGCAGAGTCGTCCGCATCGATCCCGCCTCCCGCTCGATCGTCGCGGACGTGAACGTTGGCAACAGCCCGAGCGCGATCGCGGTCGGCGAGGGAGGCGTCTGGGTCGCCAACCGGCAGGACAATACGGTCTCCCGCATCGATCCCGCGACCGACTCCGTCACGGCGACCGTTCCCGTGGGTCGCGACCCGACTAGTCTCGCGGCTGGCGCGGAGACCGTCTGGGTCGCCAACAGCGGCGACGGAACGATCACCGGCCTCGACCCGCGCACCGGCCGGATCACTGAGACGCTCGGGCTCGGCAGCAGCCCCATCACGCTCGCGCTCGCAAACGGAAAGCTCTGGGCAACCACCGCTCCCCCGCCGGCCCGCCACCGCGGCGGCGTCCTGAGAATCGAATCCGATCCTTCAGCCTGCCGCTGCGCCGATCCGGCCTTCTTTCTCGAGGGAGGGAGTGCGACGGACGGAATCATCCCGCAGCTCGCGTTCGACGGCCTCGTCGCATACCGGCGTGCGGGCGGGCTCGCCGGCGCAACGCTCATCCCCAGCCTCGCCGCTCGTCTGCCGACACCGACCGATCGAGGAAAGACGTACACCTTTCGGCTCCGTCGCGGCCTCCGCTACTCGGACGGAAGCCCGGTGCGAGCCTCGGACTTCCGTTCCAGCCTCGAGCGCACGATCACGATCAACCGCGGATACCCGGCCGACATCTACCGGCGAATCGTTGGCGCGGATTGTTCCCCGAGGGAAGGCGAGCGTTGCGACCTGTCGGCCGGAATCGAGAGCGACGACGAGGACGGGACAATCGTGATCCACCTCACCGAGCCCGACTCGGAGTTCCTCCACAAGCTGGCGCTCCCGTTCGCCTCTCTCATCCCCGCGGAAACCCAACTCCGCCCTGCGCGCGCGCAATCAATTCCGGTCATCGGGCCCTACCGGATCGCGAGCATCGCTCCCGACCGCGAGCTCCGGCTCGTGCGCAACGAGCACTTCCGCGTCTGGTCGAAGGACGCGCGTCCGGACGGCTATCCGGACGAGATCCGCATCCATCTGAGCGACAACGGCGAGGCGAGGCTCGCAGCGGTGGAGGAGGGGAGGGCCGATTGGGTCTCTCTCGTCGACCCGTCTTTGACGCCCGAGCGGCAGCGGGGGGCGCTCACGCGCCACGCCGACAGACTCCACAGCGGCCCCCTGCCGGCAACGTTCTGGCTGGCTCTGAACACGAGGGTTCCCCCGCTCGACGATGTCCGCGTGCGGCGGGCGCTGAACTACGCGATCGACCGCGCGACGATGGTCGAGCGCACCGGTGGACTCACGCAGGAGACATGCCAGATGCTCCCTCCGAGCTTCCCCGGCTACCGGCCGCATTGCCCCTACACGCGCGAGCCAAACCCCGCGGGGACGTGGACGGCCCCTGATCTGGTCCGGGCGCGAGCGCTGGTGGCAGCGTCGGCAACAGCCGGAATGCGGGTCGAGATCGCCACTTACACGAGCGCCGTAACCCTCCCCATTGCGCGCCACGTCGCCTCCGTGCTTCGAGAGCTCGGCTACCAGAGCTCATTGCGCTTCTTTCCCGTCTTCGGCGATCAGCTCGCGTACGCCGCGGACTCGCGCAACCCGGCGCAGATCGTGATCTCCTCCTGGCAGGCGGAGACCCCCACAGCCTCCTCGTTTCTCCGGCCGCTCTTCGCGTGCGCCTCGTTCTTGCCGAAGAGCCGAGCAAACACGAACCTTTCCCGATACTGCGATCCCGCGCTCGAGGCGAGGATGAACGAGGCGGCCTCGCTTCAGGCCGCGGATCCCAAACGCGCCAACGAGCTCTGGTCGGCGGTCGACAAAGCACTCGTCGATCGGGCCGTCGCCGTGCCGTGGGGAAGCCCCCGCAACCGGGTCCTCGTGTCAAAACGCGTCGGCAACTACCAAAGCCACCCCTTCTCGGGAACCCTGCTCGAGCAACTCTGGGTGCGGTGACTCGCGTGCGCTTGTCGCATGGCTTGCATCACCGCAGTTCATTTGTGTTGCTAGGCGACGGCTTGCTCGGCCTCTTAGATCAGGTGATGCGGAAACTCGGGATTGGCGGCGAGCATCTCGCAGGTGAAGCAGCACCCCGCCAGCGGTTTGCGGAGAGCCTCGGTGTTGATCGCGCGGGTCCGACTCCCGCCACGTAAGTGCGGCTGACGCATCCGTCGGTCCGCCATGGGTTGCCAGCGGTGGCGACCCCTCGGTGTATGACGACGCGCCGGGCGTGTCGACGAACGCCGCCTGCGACTCGCGAGCGTCCGCTCGTCGTCCTCGTCGTCACGCAAGCATGCGGATCGTGTCGCCTGCCGTCCAGCAGGAGCAAAAAGCGCGAACACGATCGACGCTCCTGCCCACGCAGCCCCCCAGCGCCGGACGGCCGCCGATCCAGAACGCGACGAACGTCCGTATCGCGACCGCTGCGAAGGCGAACGGCACGAGCCACCTTCGTCGCGAGCTACTCATCGCTGTCTGCACGAAAGACCTCCTCTATCGTCAGTCTCGAAGAAGCCTGCGAGCGTGATCGCCAGCGGCAGCGAAGGCATGTACCGGCCCGTCTCGATCGCGTTAACCTTCTGGCTCCTTCACACACTGCCTCCTACAACTCATGGGAAGTGACGGTGATGGCGCAGCAGGGACAGGTGTTTCCGCTCCCAGCGCAGGGCAAGGACGGGACGCGCTGGGCGTACCGGTACCGGGTCGGCGGGCGCGGCTCACGGCGGCTGCAACGCGGCGGCTTCGCCTCCGAGCAGGCGGCGGCCGACGCGCTGGAGCGCGTGCTCGAACAGTTGCGGCGCGAGCACGGCTTGGTGGAGACGCCGAGGCTCGCCGACTTCGTCGATGTTTATCTCGCCCAGCACGAAGGCGAGCGGGAGACGGTCGAGAAGCTTCGCTGGCTGCTGGCCAAAGCGGTGCGCGCTTTCGGCGAGCGTCGGCTCGGTCAGCTTCGCTCGCCCGCGATCGCCGCGTGGCGGATGACGATCCCGGCGGGACATCGCTTCGAAGCCACCCAGGCGCTCCGCCAAGTGCTTGCCCGTGCGGTCAGCTGGGGACTGCTCGACCTCAACCCGGCCAAGCTCGGGGTCGAGAATCCCCAACGCCGGTACACGGAGAAGCGGCCGTTCGAGTCGTGGGATGAGCTATACGCGCTCGCCGACGAACTTGGGCCGCGCCACGGGCCAATGGCACTCTTCGCCGCAGCAACCGGGCTCCGACCCGGGGAGTGGCTCGCGCTCGAGCACCGAGACATCGACCGCGACGCCCAGGTCGTCTACGTTCGACGCACGCTGCGCAACGGGCGCATCAAGCCGCCCAAGACGAAAGCAAGCGTCCGCGCCGTGCCCCTGCAGACGATCGCGCTCGCGACGCTCGACGCGCTGCCGGCCAACCCGGACTGCCCGCTCCTTTTTTCATCGGCAGGCGGCGGCTACGTCGACCTGCACAACTTCCGCAACCGCAACTGGAAGCCCGCCCAGAAGGCCGCAGGGATCGAGCCGAGGCGGCGGGTCTACGATCTGCGGCACACGTTCGCGACCTTCGCGCTCCGTGCCGGCATCTCTACCTTCGATCTTTCGCGCTACATGGGAACGAGCCTGGCCATGATCGACCGCCACTACGGCCACCTCGCCCGCGACGGCCGCGAGCACGCAATCCGGCTGCTCGACGTCCACGCCGTGGACACTCGGTGGACGCCGAACACGGTCGAAGACGCCAGCCGCGAAAACGGAAAGACCCGCTAAGCAGGGAAAATCTCGAAGCCCTCTGACGGACTCGAACCGTCGACCCCCTCCTTACCATTCAGGTTCTGGGACGGGAAGCGGGGGCACACACGGGCATTCGCGGCCACGAAAATCCCGCAAACCGACGGGATCAGACAGCGAGACGTGACCCGCGTGTGGACGCGCGTGGTCGGGCTGATGTTCCCTCCATGTTCCCTCGCGTGTGGACTACGGCCAGACCGAAGCGTGCCGGTCGCGACCGCGTATTACCGATCGAGTCAAAGCCACTGCCGGAGACCGGTCACGATGATGGCAGTGTGACGGCCGGCGCGTCACGGAGCGAGAGCCCGGCTCAGGCGAGAGCACGCTGTCCCAGTCGAGGGTCGCGTTGGAGAGGGGCGCGCCGCTGCGCTCCCCTCTCCTCGGCCGGTGGGTCAGATCCGCCTTACTCGCCCTTTTCGGTTGCCGAGACGCAGTTGCCGAAGGCGTTCCGGGCGGAGCCGTACTTCGTGGCGAACGCTGCGCGATCAGCTGCCAGTTCGGCCTTGCACGATCTTGCTGCCGAGCTCGTCTCCGCCGCCTCTTCGTGGGCCGCCGCCTTCGCGAGAGCCGACACGCACTTGCCGAAGGCGTTCTTCTTGCTCGGGTTCGTTCCGTACTTCACAGCGAACGCCGCCGCGTCGGCCATCCGCTCCGCCTTGCATGTCTTCGCTGCGTTCGCGACGTCCTTCTCCGCGCCCGCAGCGTTTTTCGACACACACTTACCGTGCGCGTTCGACTTGTTCGCGTTCGTGCCGTAGAGCAACTTGAAGGCCGCGGTGCCCATCGTCGTCTTCTCCTGGGAGCAAATCTGGCTGGCGACGGTCGCCGGCGCGGGCGTTTCGTCGGCGAGCGCGGTAACCGGAACGAGTAGCGCACCGGACGCAACGAGCATGAAAACAAACTTGCGCATTTCTACCTCTTTCTTGGTTTTGGTGGCAGTAGCTAGATGCTCCGCCATGCCTGAACTTGCGTCGGAACGCTGGTCTGCGCCAAAGATCCCCCGTTCGGGCAGCGGGCGGCCAGACGGGACGAAGCGTCCCCTGCTACGTCCTAGCGAGGCTTCGTGCCGCATCCTCCGTCTCAGCATCCCCTTTTCGCCGCCATACGGCGGCACGCCGTCCGCGCAGCCCAGGGAACATTCCTGAACGCTTGGGCCAGGCGAGGGTCCTATGTGCGCGCGGCGCTGGGAGCACGGTTACAGGGACGCCGGGGCCGCGCGTGAAGCTCCATCTCCTCTCATCCGGGCAAGAGCAGTGACGCTCGGTTCGCCTGGTTGGTGTCGATTGGATTCAAGCAATCCCTGTCACCTGCCGATGGCTCCTATGCGGTGCCGCGTTGCTGTTGCTTGTCGCCCCGGTCCGTGACGGCGGGGCGCGCTCACCGCGCGGAAAGCGTCTGAAAGGTACAGAAGGGGTTCGAGATGGTCAGTGCGTTCAGGCGTCGGCGTCGTTCGCTGGGAGTCGCTCTCGGGCCGGCGTTCGTGGAGGAAGAGCGCGACCTCACGGCCGCGGGACTGACCAA
>Ga0183260_10005208_pt1 | contig 10258 bp, 7 predicted proteins | sample AntDrymUQ4972206_2_FD_129768 | JGI IMG/M metagenome (GOLD analysis project Ga0183260, IMG submission 129768) | Polar desert sand microbial communities from Dry Valleys, Antarctica - metaG UQ497 (22.06) (version 2) (version 2) | ecosystem: Environmental > Terrestrial > Soil > Desert | place...
CACGATGCGGCGGTGGCGCTCGCGGCCATGGGGCTCGATATCGCCATGATCGTCGACCCCGGGCGAGGCGGCATGGCCACCGATGCCGCTCGTGCTGCCGGCATCGACGTGCGCACCGAGAGCGGCGTCGTGGCCGCCGACGGTGATCAGGGGGTTCGTTCGGTCACGATCGCGGGCCTCGGTGCGACCGAGACCCTCGACGCCGACCTCGTGCTCGTCTCGGGGGGCTGGAACCCGACAACCCAGCTGTGGCGCGGCATCGGCGGGGGCTTGCAGTGGCACGAGGACCGCGCGTGCTTCGTGCCGCATGGCAACGGTCCGCCGTGGCTCTCGATCATCGGGGCCGCGACCGGCGACGTGCCCGCGAGCGTGCCGTACTGGTACACGCCCGCCGATGACCTCACCGAGCACTTCGTCGACCTGCAGCGGGACTCGACCGTGGCCGACGTGCTCGACGTGGTCGGGCTCGAGCTGCGGTCGATCGAGCACGTGAAACGCGTGACGTACGTCGGCACCGCGATCGATCAGGGGCGCACGAGCGGGGTATTGACCGCGGCGATCGTGAACCAGGCGTGGGGCGAGGGCCCCGGCGCGCAAGGCCCGTCCAACAGCCGCCCTCCCTACACCCCGGTCCCCTACTCGGTGTTCGCCGGGGTCGATCGGGGGCCGGTGCTACTGGACCCCGTCCGCACGACCCCGATCCACGATCGGCACGTCGAGAGCGGAGCGGCGTTCGAGAACGTCGGCCAATGGAAGCGCCCCTGGTACTTCCCGATCGGCGACGAAACGATGCACGAGGCGGTCGATCGCGAGTGCCTCGGGGTGCGGCGCGCCGCCGGGGTCATGGACGCGTCGACGCTCGGGAAGATCGAGCTAGTCGGCCCCGACGTGGGCGTCTTCCTCGACCGGCTCTATACGAACCGCATGTCGACCCTCGCGGTGGGGTCGATCCGGTACGGGCTGATGCTCGGGCTCGACGGCATGGTCTTCGACGACGGCGTCGCGATGCGGCTCGCCGACGATCGCTTCCTGATCACGACCACCACCGGCGGCGCGGCCAGGGTCATGGATCATGTGGAGGAGTGGCTGCAGACCGAGTGGCCCGACCTGCGGGTGTACGCCACGAGCGTGACGGAGCAGTGGGCGACGATCGCGGTGAACGGGCCGAAGGCGCGTGACGTACTCGTCGCGACCGGCAGCGGCATCGACCTCGACGCTCCGGTGTTCCCGTTCATGACCTGGCGCGAGGGCGAGGTCGCGGGCATGCCGGCGCGCGTCGCCCGCGTGAGCTTCAGCGGGGAGCTCGCGTACGAGATCAACGTGGCCGGATACCTCGGCACTCCGATGTGGGAAGCGGTGCTCGCCGCCGGAGAACCGCTCGGGCTCACGCCGTACGGCACCGAGTCGATGCACGTGCTGCGAGCCGAGAAGGGCTTCGTGATCGTCGGACAGGACACCGACGGCACGGTCACGCCCCACGATCTCGGCATGTCGTGGATCGTGCGCACGGACGACTCCGACTTCATCGGCAGACGGTCGCTCCGCCGCGCCGATACCGCGCGGACCGACCGCAAGCAGCTCGTCGGGTTGCTGCCGATCGACCCCGCGCGATGGGTGCCGGAAGGCTCGCAGGTCGTCTCCCCCGAGCACGCCGGGGCCGAGCCGCCGGTGCCGATGCTCGGCCACGTCACGTCGAGCTACCGGAGCGCGGTGCTCGGCCGCACGTTCGCGCTCGCCATGGTCGCCGGGGGCCGCGACCGCATCGGCGGGCACGTCGTCGCACCGACGCTCGACGGTCCGATCGAGGCCGAGGTGACGGCACCCGTCTTCTACGACCCCGAGGGAGCGCGCCGTGACGGTTGATCGCACGGTTCGTGACGCGCTCGCCGCGCGAGGGGGCGTGCTCGCCGACGTCAGCGTGCTCACCGGTGGCCGGGTCGCGGTCGAGCCCCAGCCGTTCCTCGCGCAGGTCTCGCTGCGACTCGACGCAGCGCTCGCCGAACGCCTGCCCTTCGTGCTGCCGCTCGAACCCAACACCGCATGGGAAGACAGCTCTCGCGCTGCGCTCTGGCTCGGCCCCGACGAGTGGCTCGTGCTCGGGCCGCCCCACGCCGCACCCGAGATCGTCGCCGAGCTCGGCAGGGCGCTCGAAGGCGAACACCGCTCGATCGTCGACGTCAGCGCCACCCGGATGGCGATCGAGCTGGCCGGCCCCGATCGCTTCGAGCTGCTCGCGAGCGGGTGCGGGCTGGACCTGCACCCGCGCTCATGGCATGCGGGCATGTGCGCACAGACGCTCTTCGCGAGGACCCAGGTGATCCTGCACGAGCGCGACGACGCGACGAGGGTGCTCGTGCGCTCGTCGTTCGCCGGCTACCTCGTTGACCGCCTGCTCGCAGGTCGCGAGTCTGGTCGAGACTAGCGGTGGGTGCCCGCGCTCGCCGCGTCGGGAACCATGCGATCGTTGCGGAACCTGTCGGGCGCGAAGGGCGCGATCAACGGATCGACACATCCGGTCGCGAGCATGTCGGCCATCGTCCTGCCGAAGATGGGCGCGCCTTTGAAGCCCCATGTGCCCATGCCCGACATCAGGAAGAAGTTCCGCACCTCCGATTCCCCGAGCAACGGTGACGAGTCGGGAGTCATGTCGCACAGGCCCGTCCATTGGCGCATGAGCCGGGCTCTCGCCATGAACGGCAGCAGTTGGATCGTGCGCTTCGCTGCTTCCGCGGCGAACTCGTACGTCGAGCGTGTCGAGTAGGTGTTGTAGGGAAGCGTCTCCGCCCCGACCACGAGCTCGCCGCGCGCGGTCTGCTGCGTGTAGACGTAGAGGTCCATCGACGAGACGAGCCCCCACAGCACCGGCGTGTACGCCTCGGTCACGAACGCCTGCAGCGCCATCGTCTCGATCGGCAACCGCACCCCGGCCATGCGCGCGAGCTCGCTCGACCATCCGGCGACCGCGCTCACGACCCGGCCAGCCTCGACCGGCCCCTGGTTCGTGATGACGCCACGGCACTCGCCGTCGACGACGTCGACGCCCACGACCTCGACGCCCTGATGGATCTCGGCGCCACGGCGGTTCGCCGCGCTCGCATAGCCCCACACCACCGAGTCGTGCCGGGCGAACGCACCGGGCGGGTGATAGGACGCACCGATCACCGGCAGCTCGCCGCCGGCCGTGAGATCGACGAGCGGACACACCTCGAGCACCTGCTCGGGCGAGAGCATCTCGGTGTTCACGCCGTACTGACGGTGGATCAGCACCTTTTCCCGTTCCACTTGCAGCGTGTCCGTGGAATGGCAGAGATCCAGGTTGCCCTGGGTGCTGAAGAGCACGTTGTAGTCCAGCTCCTGCGAGAGCGTGCGGTACATGCCGAGGCTGGTCGCGTAGAGCGGCACGGTCTCGGCGGTGTTGTAGGTGGCCCGTACCACCTGGGTGTTCCGGCCGCTGCCACCGCTGCCGATGTAGGACCGCTCGAGCACCGCCACGTCTCGCATGCCGTGGTACTCGGCGAGATGGAACGCGAGCGAGAGCCCGTTCACGCCGCCGCCCACGATCACGACGTCGTAGCGCGGCTTCAGGTCGCGTGCGGTCAGGAACTCTCGATGCTTCAGCAGGCCCGTCATGGCGCGAGCAGCTCTGCGGCATCGGTGCGGATGCGGTCCTCGACGTGAGCAGCGAGCATCGATGCCACGAGGATCGTGACCAGGGCGGGCTCGGCGATCACCGTGGCCGCGGCGCGGGCGACCTCACCCTGGACCCATCCATCGCGAGGAAGCTCGAGCTCGCACACGCGCGCGAACGCCTCTCGAGATCGATCGCCCGCGAGCAGCAGAGCCGCCCATGCGGCGGAGACATCGTCGACGACGGCATGGGGTTCGTCGACCTGCTCGCCGACCTCGCGGACGTCGATGTCGGCATCGCTGACGAGCAGCACCTCTCGGCGCGCCACACGCACGACGCGCACGCCGTCACGGGGCACGACCCGGTCGCATGCCCCGCTCGACGCGAGCACCGCGACGACGCGGGGCGATGTCGCTCGGAGCTCAGCCACGCATCCTCGCCCCCCCGGCGTCGTAGAACGGCGTCGGCACGACCGTCGCGATCGCTCCCGATCCGACGGTGAATCGCGTGGGGAACCCGTCACCTACCGAGCGCACCCATCCGAGCCCGATCGCCCGGTCGAGCGCGATCGAGCGTTCGGCCGAGGTCACCCGCCCCACCACATCGCCGCCGGCCAGGAGCGGCTCCCCACGCAGACCGGCAGCGTGGGCCGGGCAGCCGGTGAACTCGAGGCCCACGTGGCGGCGAGGGAGCGACCGGGCTTCCATGCGCTCGAGGGCCAGCTTCCCGACGAACCACGGCTTCGAGGTGTCCACGGCCCACGCCATGCCGAGCTTGGTGGGCGTGTCGTCGGGCATCGTGTCCTGCCCCAGATAGAGGTGTCCCTTCTCGAGCCGCAGCAGCTCGAGCGCATCGAGGCCGTGGGGGACGAGGTTCCACCGCCGGCCGGCTTCGGCGAGGGCTCGCCACAGCGCCGGCCCTCGCGATCGGGGGTGGTGCAGCTCGAACGCCAGCTCTCCGACGAAGCCCGTCCGGATGGCGCGGCACGCGATGCCGGCGACCGTGATGTCGGCAAACCCCGGAAACGGCATCGCATCGGTCCCGACGTCGTCGTCGGTGAGCTGCTCGAGCAGGTCTCGAGCGTGCGGTCCCGCCACGTTGATCGCGCCCCATTGCGAGGTGCGGTCGAGCACGTGTACGTCGAGGGCGAACCGATCGGCGAAGTTCCGCAGCCTGGCATCGGTTCTCCCGGCCCCGCCCGACGTCGACGTGAGGTACCACTCGAGATCGCCGACACGCGCCAGCAGGCCGTCGTCCATGACGTACCCGGCTTCGTCGAGGGTCAGCACGTACCGGGTGCGGCCCGGCGTCAGGTCGTCGGTGCGGCACGGGAACACCCGGCCGACGAGCGCGGATGCGTCGGGGCCACCGATCGTGAACTTGCCGAGGGTGCCGACATCCATGATGCTCACACGCTCGCGCACGGCTCGGTACTCCTCACGCCAGTCGCCGTAGGTGAACGGGCGGAGCCATCCGCCGGAACGGTCGAGCCGCGCGCCGGCGGCCACGTGCAGCTCGTGCAGGGAGGTGCGCTTGTCCACGATCTCGTGCACCCCCGCCGCGAGCGTCTCGAGCGTCACGGGGCGAGCGGGAGGCCGGGCGGTCGTGCGGGGCGCGGTCGCGGCGGACGAGCCCGCGTGGACGGACCCACCGCGGGCAGCCGCGAAGCACGACAGCGCTCGGCCGCACATCGCTCCCTGGCACGGCCCCATCGTCGTGGTCGTGTAGCGCTTGAGGATCTCGGCGCCGCGATAGCCCTCGCGCCATGCCTGCTCGAGATCGTGCACCGACACGTCCTCACACAGGCAGACCGTGCCGTCGCGAGCCAACGGCTCCTCGTCGACGCCGCGCGCCGCGTCGCCGGCGAGGGTCACGGGCTCATCCGCCAGCGCCATGCGGGCGAGGCCGTCGCGGGGGGCGAGGCCGAGGGAGAGCACCAACAGGTCACATGCGAAGCGCTTGCCCCGGCCGCGCCGGCCCAGGACGACCTCACGAACGGCCGCGCGGCCCCGGGCCTCGTGCACATGTCCGTCGACCACGACCTCGCCGACGCCGTCGGGGACCCGGTCGGCGAGCGCCGCAGGCACGACAAGCGCGACGATGCTGACGCCCACCGCCAGCAGCGTGTCGAGATGGTCCAGCCCCTCCTCGTTGCCGACGGCCATCACCGCTCGATCGCCCGGCCGGACCCGGTGCACACCGGCGAGGGCCGCGGCTGCTCGCCCGAGCATCACGCCGGGCAGGTCGTTTCCGGGGAAGACCGCATGCGTCTGGGAAGCGCCGGTCGCGACCACGACGCGCTCCGGATACACGTGAACGAGCTCGAGCTCGGACGCGAGCGGCACGTGCAGGCCGTCGTAGACCCCGATCGCGACGTGATCCTCGAGCACGATCACCGAACCATCTGCCCGCACCTCGGCCTCGAGCTCGCGGATCCGGTCGAGCGGCGCTCCGGGCGCGACACCCGCGCCGACGCGTCCCTCATCACAGACGATCACCGATCGAGCGCTGCTCGTGACCGAGTCGCGCGCGGCCCCGAGGCCGGCAGCGCCCGCCCCGATCACCAGCACGTCGACGTGCTCGTGACGAACGACCTTCCGTGCCGCTTCCCGGGTCGGCGGCAGCTTCCCGAGCCCCGTGGCGCGGCGGATCACACGCTCGGCGATCGGCCATGCGAACCGCGGCCTGATGAACGTCTTGTAGTAGAAGCCGACCGGCATGACGCGGTGCAGGGATTCGGTCACGTGCAGGAGATCGCGGTCGGCGCTCGGCCACCCGCCCGAGCGCGTGACCGACATGCCGTCGCGACCGGCGGCGACGCACGTGCGCACCGCGGGCTGACCGTCGACGGTCATCAGGCAGTTCGGGCAATCACCCGTGCCGCAGTAGAGACCGCGGCGCCGGTGGTACTTCACCGAGCGCGAGAACGTGCGGACCCCGGCGCGATACAGCGCCGCCGCGACAGTGTCGCCGTCGGCCACATGCACGGCGCGCCCCTCGAAGCTGAGCGATGCCACGGGCGGTCAGCCCATCTCGTTCGTGCGCGTATCGCGCTCGATCCGATTCGTGCGCGTATCGCGCTCGATCCGATTCGTGCGCGTATCGCGCAACACCGTCGACCAGGTGCGGCAGCCCATCACGTGGAACCATCGCTCGCGCTGCGGGCCCTCGGGGTTCTCGGGCAGGTAGACGCGGGCGAAGTCCGACTCGGGGTCGGGGGCATCGAGCTCTCGCCACTCCCCGCCGAACGTGAACTCCGTGAACGGTCGCGAGCCACAACGACCGCAGGGAACCTGCATGGCCACGCTACGGACGTCCCCTCTTCAGATCGCGCAGCACGCGGTGCGACGCCACGTACCCGGGCGCGCCGGTCACGCCCCCTCCCGGATGCACCCCCGCGCCGCACAGGTACAGCCCGCCGACGGGCGTCGAGTAGCTGGACCACCCGGGGAGCGGACGCATGAAGAACAGCTGCTCGATGTTCAGATCGCCATGGAAGATGTTCCCCTCGGTGAGGCCGTAGGTGCGCTCGAGATCGAGCGGCGTGACCGTGTACGACGCCTCGACGGCGCCCGGCACATTCGGCGCGTAGCGGCCGATGCGCTCGATCACCTTGTCGGTGAGCTCCCGGGAGCGATCGTTCCACGTTCCCTCGCGCAGCTCGAACGGCAGGTACTGCACGAAACACGTCATCACGTGACGCCCGGGCGCCTTGGCCTGGTCGATGAGCGTGTCGTCGACGTTCGAGGCCGTGACGCAGTCGACCCAGAGCTCGTCGGGTATCTCGCCCCACTGGTGCTGGTCGTAGCTCCGCTGCGCCTGCTCGAGGGTGGGCACCAGCGTGGCGAGCGAGCGCTGGTTCGGGCTCGCGCCTTCGGGCATGCCGATCCATGCGGGTTCCTCGCGGAGCGCCAGGTTCACCTTCGCGCACGGACCGGCCATCTTGATCGCCGCCACGTCGTCGCGGAAATCGTCGGGCAGGTCCGACTTCTCGAGCAAGCCGAGGAACGTGCGCTTCGGATCGGCGTTCGAGACCACGACGCGCGAGGACAGCTCGGTGCCGTCGCCGAGCACGACGCCGGTCGCTCGGCCGTCGCGGGTCGAGATGCGGGCCACCGTCGCGCTCGTGCGGATCTCCGCCCCCGCCTCGGTGGCCGCGGCAGCCATCGCTCCGGTGATCGCGCCCATGCCTCCGATCACGTGGCCGTTGAAGCCCTGCACCTCGTGCTCACCACCCGACAGCATGTGGAACATCAGCCCGATCGCGGTGCCCGGCCGGTACGGCGGCGCGTGCATGCCGTACACGTTGTTCGCGAGGTAGAGCCGTTTGACCTCGTCGCTCTCGAACCATCGGTCGACGAACTCGCCGAGCGAGCCCGTGGTGAAGCGCACGAGGTCGGTGAGCTCGTCGCCTCCGAGGCCCTTGAGACGGGTGTACGCGCGCGTGCCTTCCTTCACCTTGCTCCACCCCGTGGCGTACAGATCGGGTGGCTCCTCCAGGAAGAACCCCTGCAGGTGGCGAGCGAGCCGCTGCAGTCGATGGGTCACCTCGACGAACGCCTTCGCGTCGCCATGCGAGTACCGGGCGATCTCGGCGGCGGTGCGCTCGTCCTCTGCCCACCAGGGCAGCACGCGTCCGCCTTCGAGCACGACCTGCACGGCGGGCTCGCAGGGCACCATGCGCAGCCCGTGCGCGCCGAGCCTCATGTCCCTGATGATCTCGGGCCGCAGCATCGACGCGATGTACGACGTCGTCGACGCCCGCACCCCGGGCATGATCTCCTCGGTCACGCAGGCCCCGCCGACGACCTCACGCCGTTCCAGCACCAGTGTCTTCAGGCCGGCCTTCGCGAAATAGAAGGCCGAGGTCAGCCCGTTGTGTCCCCCGCCCACCACGATGATGTCGTACCGATGTTGCAAGGGAATGACCCCCGTTCAGGTTCGCTGGAAGCGCAGTCTGCCACGGGAAACGGCCCCCTCACACGCCCCGATGTGACCTCGGGTGTCGCCGATGGGAAGCCACCGGTCGGCGCCCGGTCGCGCACTCAACCTTGGTCGAGGGTCGCGAGCATGCGCTGTTGCCACTCGACGGTCGCCCGCACCTGGTTGAACGTGAACACGTGCAGCGCCTCGACCTGCGCGGCCGGATCGGCGATCGCCGGCGACATGCCCTCGAGCAGGGCGTCGGGCCCGAACTTGCCCGGCGAAAGCAGCTGGCCGACCATTCGCTTGTTCTTCTTCAAGTACCGCGCGCTGTCGGCGATGCCGATGCGCGCGCTGATGGTCATCAGCTTCGTGATGTCGGCCACACCGGGCGTGCCGAGATGCACCGGCAGGGTCACACCCCGGCGCCTCATCTCGCCGATCCAATCGGCGATGGCGCCGGGGTCGAAGCACATCTGCGTGGTCATGTACGACGCGTGCCTCTGCTTCTCGATGAGCACTTCGAGCAGGTGCCCCCGGTCGATGTCCGCGTGGCCGTCGGGGTAGCCCGGCACCCCGATCGTCTCGAACGGGTGACCGAGCTCCTGCATCGCGCGAAGCAGCGCGAGTCCGTCGTGGAACTCGCCCGGGTCGGTGGCATCTCCTCCCACGACGAACGCCTCACGCATGCCTGCGTTCCGGCAGCGATCGAGGAGGGCTCCCAGGTGCGCGCGGTCGCGGATCATGTGTGCCGACAGATGCGGGACCGCGTCGTGCCCCCGTGCGACCATCTGCTCGGCGAGGTCGATCGTCGACTCGATGCCGTGGCTCGGTGAGGCCGTGACCGTGACCGTCGCGCGAGCGGGCAGCGCCTCGGCCGCGTCGAGGGCGTTGTTGAGCGGGATCAGCTCGAACTTGGGACTTGCCACGAGATCGCGCAGCGCGAGCCGCTGATCACCGGGGAGCACCGCGGACCGTCGCCTGCCGAGCCTCACCGCCACCTCGTTCCACCTTCCTGGCTCGTCGACCCGTCGGGGCCGGAACCGCGAGCCATGATGGCGTATCGGCCTCCCGAGCCGTGAACCCGAGCCGAACCCTCGGTCACGCCCAGCACCTGATCAAACGTTGGAGTCCGGAAAGCTCGCCTTCTTCCGCTCGATCCACTCGCGCAGCTCCTCGTCCTTCGCCTCATCGATCGCCGGCGCCTCGTACTCGGCGAGGGTGCGCTTCCACACGGCGTTGGCGCGCATCGCGGCGTCGAGGGAACCTTCGAGCTCCCATTGCTCGAAGGAGTTGTTGTCGGCGATCTCGGACCGGTAGAACGCGGTCTCGAAGTTCGCGAGGGTGTGCGCGGTGCCGAGGAAGTGCTGACCGGGTCCGTTCTCGACGATCGCGTCGACCGCCTGGCCGTTCGGCGAGAGATCCATGCCTGCAACGAACGCATGCACCTGTCCACATTGGTCCAGGTCGAGCACGAACTTCTCGTAGCCCATCGCGAGGCCGCCCTCGAGCCAGCCGGCGGCGTGCAGCACGAAGTTCACGCCGGCGAGCACGGTCGGTTGCAGCGTATTCGCCGATTCGTACGCCGCCTGCGCGTCTGCCACCTTCGAGGCGGTGAGCGAGCCGCCGCTTCGGAACGGCACCCCCAGCCTGCGCGCGCACGCGGCGAGGGCGTACAGCACGAGGGCCGGTTCGGGCGTGCCGAAC
>Ga0183260_10005209_pt1 | contig 10258 bp, 7 predicted proteins | sample AntDrymUQ4972206_2_FD_129768 | JGI IMG/M metagenome (GOLD analysis project Ga0183260, IMG submission 129768) | Polar desert sand microbial communities from Dry Valleys, Antarctica - metaG UQ497 (22.06) (version 2) (version 2) | ecosystem: Environmental > Terrestrial > Soil > Desert | place...
CGTGGAGCCGGCGGCGCACCCGTTTTCGACGTTGACGACCGGCACGCTGCCGAGCCCGAGATCCGCGAGCCAGCTCTGACCGCGAATCGATTCCTGGTCGTTGAGCACGCCACCCATGGCGTTTGCCACCACCGCGATGCCGAGGTCGCCGGGCGCGAGGCCGGTGTCGGCGAGCGCGGAGCGCACGGCCGCGGTCGCGAGCTCGGCGGGCCCCTCGGCGAGCCGCCCGAGCCGTGTCATCCCGGCACCCAGGACCGTAGGCTCGCTCATACGGGCACCGTCGCCATCGCCTCGGCCACGGCCGTGAAGTCGTCGAGCGGGTCGTCGGCGGCCATGAACAGCGCGACGTGGTCGGCCCCGCACTGCCCGAAGCGTTGCAGCGCCCCCGCGCACTCGCGGGCGTCGCCGGCCACCAGGTGAGACGAGAACCGCTCGGCCGCAATCCCGTAGAGCGACGACATCCAGCTCGTCCCGCGCGCCTGCGCCTCTGCGCGGTCGCCGACCGAGACGAAGACCATCAGCGCCTGCGCGACGTCGGCAGCCGAGCGACCGGCGGCTTCGGCGTCGGCGTCGAGCAGCTCGTACTGCGCGCCCAGTTCCTCGGGCCCGAGGAACAACGGGATCCAGCCGTCGCCGAGGCGCGCCGCTCGCCGGCGTGCCCGCGGGCTCGAGCCGCCGACCCAAAGGGGTATCCGGTCGGGCACGGGCCGCTGGGCGTAGCGCTCATCGCCGGGCGCCCACAGCTCGCGCAGGGCCGACATCCCCTTGTCCAGGGCAGCTCCGCGGCGCTTGAAATCGGCCTTGGCGGCGTCGAACTCGCCCTCGTGCTCGCCGACGCCCAGGCCGAGGATCAGCCTCCCGCCCGAGACCGACTGCAACGAGCCGGCCGTTTTCGCCACGACCGCCGCAGAGCGCAGGGGCATCTGGAGCACGGCGCTGCCGAGCGCGCAACGCGACGTCGCGGTCGCGGCGAGCGTCAAAGCCGTGAAGCACTCGAGCGCGGGCCCCTGCCAGAAGAGGTGGTCGCACGCCCACAGGGCGCTGGCGCCCGCGGCCTCCGCGCGCGCCGAAAAGCCGGCCAGGTCCTCCCACGATGTCCCGTCTTGCTGGGGAAACGTCGGCAAGACGAGGCCAAGCGAGGGCTGCCCCGACGGCGAGGAGGTCAGATCCACGCCCATCGCTCGCCAGGGTACTCAGACGGCGAGCGTACGTGCGCCCCTGCGCGGGGCAGGATGTAGGTTGCCGCAGGCCAATGACAGATCTATCGATCCTGATGCCCGTCTACAACGAGCAGGCCACGCTCGAGCGCGCGATCGGTCGCGTCCTCGACGCGGAGCTTCCGGTGGCCGACGTGGAGCTCATCGTCGTCGACGACGGCTCGACCGACGGCAGCGGACCGCTGCTCTCCGAGGGCGAGTGGCCCGCAGAGGTCCGCATCCTGCGCCACGAGCGAAACCTCGGCAAGGGGGCCGCGATCCGCACCGCGGCCGCGCAGGCTCGCGGTGAGTACACGGCGATTCTGGATGCGGATCTCGAGTACGACCCGAATGACCTCACCCTTCTGCTCGAGCCCCTGCTGACGGGAAGCGCCGAGGCGGTGTTCGGGTCGAGGGCGTTCGCGTCGCACACGGCGTACGGCTTCTGGTACGTCGTCGGAAACAAGGTGGTGACAATGGTCGCGAACGTCCTCTACAACAGCTGGATCTCGGACCTGATGACGTGCCTGAAGGCGATGCGAACCGAGCAGCTGCGTTCGCTTCGCCTGCGCGAGGCGGGCTTTGCGATCGAGCCCGAGATCACCGCGCGCCTGCTGCGCTCCGGGGTGCGGATTCACGAGGTTCCCATCACCTATGCGGCGCGGTCGCGGGAGGAGGGCAAGAAGCTGCACGCCTCCGACGCGCTTCGGGTGCTGGTCACACTGCTGCGTTGCCGCATCGATTGACCAGTCCCGCCGCGATGATCGAGGATCTCGCCGAGCTCGCGCGCGCGCGGCGTTTGTGCGACTGGATGTTCGCGCAGTACGCCGGCGAGGTTCGCGGCGACGTCGCCGAGGTCGGCGCCGGAATCGGGACGTTTACCGAGCGGATCCTCGCCGCCGGGCCCGAGCGCGTGCTCGTCCTCGAGCCCGAGCCCTCGTCGGCGTCGCTTCTGGCGCGACGGTTCGGCGCCGATCCGCGCGTCCAAGTCGCGCGGGAGGTGCTTCCCGAGGCGCCGTCGCTTGCCGCGGACAACTTCGACCTGATCGTCTGCCAGAACGTCCTCGAGCACATCGAGGACGACGCGGCGGCGCTTCGAGCGATGGCGGCGGCGCTGCGCTCCGGTGGGCGCCTGGCGCTGCTGGTGCCTGCCCATCCGCGGCTCTACGGCCGTCTCGACCGCAGGTACGGGCACCACCGGCGCTATACGCGACCCGGCCTCGCCGCGCTGGCCGAGGGCGCCGGTCTCGATGTCCTGGGCCTGCACTCGTTCAACCTGCTTGGAGTTCCGGGCTGGTGGGTGCAGAATCTGCGGCCGTCAGCGCGCATCGGGCGGGGATCGCTGGCCGCCTACGAAGCCCTGCTTCGAGTCTGGCGGCCCGTTGAGGATCGGGTCGCCGTCCCGTGGGGGCTGAGCCTGATACTTCACGCCACCCCCTCACACCGAGCACCGCGGCGGCGAATTAGCGGTCAATAGACTGCCGTCCCGCCGATGGGCCGACGCCTGTCGCCGCTATGAACACACCAAGCAGACCACGTCCGCAGCGAGGCGGTCAGTCCGCAGCCCGAAGCAGCGAAAACCCGCTGAGGCATGAGCTGCTGGCGGGACTCGCGGCCGCGGTCCTTGCGCTGGTCGGCGCGGCCCTGGCGCTCAGGCTTTGGGAGGCGGACCTCGGAGTGCCCTTCGTCTACACGGGGGACGCCCAGCTCTTTCACGCCATGATCACGGCGGCTCTGGATAACGGCTGGTACCTGTCGAACCCCGATCTCGGCGCGCCACTGGGTTCGGAATGGCACGACTTCCCGGTCGCAAGCGGAGACACGCTGCACCTCCTCGAGGTTCACGTCCTGTCGCTGTTCTCGAACGACCCGGCAACGGTCCTGAACCTCTTCTACCTCTTGGGCTACGCGCTGATCGCGGTCAGCGCGTTCGCGGTCTTCAGGCTGCTCGCGATCTCGACGGGCCCCGCGGTCGTCTGCGCCACGCTTTATGCGCTGCTGCCGTACCACTTCCTGGTCGGCGAGAGTCACCCGTTTCACACCGCCTATTGGATGATCCCGATCGCGTGCTTCCTCGTGCTGGCGGTGCTGGCCGGGCGACCGCTGTTTGCGCGCCGAGAGACCGCGCCCAGCCGCCTGCTTGCGTTCGCTTCGCGTTCCACGTTGGCGACCCTGGCGGCGTGCGTTGTCGTCGGGTCGGCGGGATCGAACTACCACGCGCTGTTCGCTGCCGGGCTGGTGGCGATCGCGGGTGTGATCGCGGCGATTCGGGAGGACGATTGGCGCCGGCCGCTTCTCAGCGGCGTGATCATCGTCGCCGCGATCGTCGCGACCGTGGGCCTGAATGCGACCCCGACGATCCTGTACGAGGCGCGCAACGGCGCCAACGAAACCGTCGGAAAGCGCTTTCCCGAGGAGAGCGAGACGGCGAGCCTCACCCTGGCGAGCCAACTGATGCCCTCGCCCGGACACAGGGTCGAGCCGTTCGCCGAGCTGAGGCGCGACTACTACGAGTCGAGCCCGACGCCCGAGGCCGCGGCCGTCCCCGGCCTGGGACTTGTCGGCGCCGTGGGGCTTCTTTGGTTGCTCGGCTATGCGCTGGCAGCTGCGGCCGGAGCGGTCAGACGCTCGAGCTTCTGGTCCTTGCATGGAAACGCCGCGGCGGCGGTGGTGGCGTCGCTGTTGATCGCCACGACCGGCGGTTTCTCCGTGCTGATCGCCCATCTCCTGTCGCCGCAGCTGCGGGTGTGGGCGCGCTTCAACGTCTTCATCGCCTTCTTCTCGCTCGTCGCGGTCGCGCTGCTGCTCGACCTCGCGATCAAGCGGCTCGGCAACGCCGCTCGGGGTCGAGTCCTGGCCGGTGTGCTGCTGGCGACCGTTCTGGTCATTGGTTACCTGGACCAGACCAGCCCGGCATACGTTCCGACCTACTCCGAGACCCGGGCCGAGTTCGAGAGCGACGAGGAGTTCGTCGCGGCGATCGAAGCCGATCTCGATCCCGATGCCGCCGTGTTTCAGCTTCCGTACGTGCCGTTTCCCGAGTGGCCCGGGGTGGGCCGGTCGTCGAGCTTCGACCTCTTTCGCCCCTATCTGCACTCCTCGGACCTGCGGTGGAGCTATGCCGCCATGCAAGAACGCCCACAGGACTGGCAGCCGGGCTTGATCGACGATTCGGTGGCGCTCGCGCTGCCCGGCGTGGCGACGGCCGGCTTCGCCGGCATCGTGATCGACCGCTTCGCCTACGCCGACGAGGGCGCCGAGCTCGAGACAGCGTTCTCCGCGGAACTGGAAGCTGAGCCGTTGGTCAGCGAGGACGGCCGAATGTCCTTCTTTGACCTGCGCGAATACGCGGCGTCGCTGCGCCGAGCCCATCCCCCGCAGGAGATCGAGGCGCTGCGCGCCGCGACCCTGAGTCCCGTCGTCGTCGAACCCGGGCCCGGGTTGGCGCGGGCCGCGCCGCTGGGAAGCTTCAGCCCCGAGCTCGAGCTGACGGGCCCAAGTGGGCAGATCACGCTCGTCAACCCCTCCGCCGAGGAGCGCTCGGCGACGCTCGAGGTGGCGCTCGATCCTGGTGCGGGCGGTCTCGACGTCGCTCTGCCCGCCAGCCAGGTCGAGGAGGTGCGCCCGGGGCGGCCGCTACGCGCGGAGCTGGCGCTTGCGCCCGGCGCCACGGCGATCGGGCTGGCTGCGGCTGACGGCGTCGTCCCGCTGGCACTGGACGTTCGGGTAACCGATTCCGCGCTGGGACCGTTCGACCCCCCGGCGTCGCGCGACGTCCCCTTGCAGCCGCAGGCCGCCGAGCCCGCGCCGGTGGAGCCCTCCTGAGTTGGCGGAAACCGCCCTGCAACTCCTGGCGCGGGAGGGATCCTTCATCCTCGTGCTCGCAGCACTCGGGAGCGGCCTCGCCGCGCTGATCCCCGGACAGTTGCCGGTCGCTGCCCGGATCGCGTTCGCCCCGGCGCTCGGCGTGGCGGCGGGGGGAGCGGTGCTGCTGACCGCATCCCAGGCGATGTCGATGTCCGCCGCGGTGTGGCTCGTGGTCGTACCGCTGTGCGTCGTCTCGGTCGCGGTCGCGGTCTGGCGCGCCCGGGGCTCCGGAGCGGCGGCCCGCGAGACGCCGAGCCGGCTCGACGTCCTCTGCCTCGCGGCGGCGCTCGTAATCCCGCTCGCCTTGTTCAGCGCGCCGCTTGTCGACCAGCGCAGCCTCGGCCCCGCCGCCAACTTCGTCGCCGACGCCCCCACCTACGCCTTTCTCAACGATCGGCTCGAGGACAACTCGTGGAACGACTCGGACTTCGGCGTCGACGGCTACCAGGACCGCGTTTTTCGCGCCTATTTACACACGCCGCTCTTCCAGACGGGCACCGGCCCGATGGGCGCGGCGCTGGACGCGACCTTCGGCTGGGAGTCCGTCCACGCCCAGAGCTCGCTGATGATCGCCCTCGCCGCCATCGGGGCGCTCGGGTGCTTCGGGCTCGTGCTCGCCGCGACCGGCTCCAGAGCGGGCGGCGTATTGGCCGCGGCCCTGGCATCGGGTCCCGTCACCTATCAGCTCTTCGTCGACGGCTCGGAGGCCGCGCTGGCAGGCCTTGCCCTAATCGGCCCGGCGACGGTCGTGGCGGCCCGCCTGACCACCGCTCCCGTGCGCGCCGGTGCCCTGCTGGGGATCCTCGCTGCCGGGCTGATGACGCTTTATCCACCGTTCCTGCCGCTGCTCACCGCCGCTGTCGGGCTGGGCCTCGGAATCCATGCGCTGCGACAGCGTGCGAGCCGCGGCGCCATCCGCACCGTCGCGGTCGCCGCGGGGGTCTCGGCCCTGGTAGCGATCGTGATCGCGCCGGCCGCCCTCGGCTACAACGTCACGTACGTCCGCGAGGTCTCACAGGGGCTGCTCGAAGAGCCGGTGAGCGGACTCTTCGGCGAGGCCGTGGTGGTCGAGACCTATGGCCGCCCGATTCCCCCCACCCCCGCTGTCGAGGGCTTTCCCCAGACCGCACTCCCCGCCAGCGCCGTGCCGAGCTGGCTCGCGGGGTCGCGTGAGCGCTACTACCTGCCGCCGCTCGGCGACGGCTCGCTCGCCGGATGGCTGCTGCTCGGGCTGGTCGTGCCGGCGGTGGTGTTCGGCTTCGCGGCGTGGGGGGCGATCAGATTCGCCGTGCTTCGCCTGCTGCTGCTCGTCGTGCCTGCGGTCCTGGCGCTGACGGCATACAGCTACGAGGTCCGCGACTGCGCCTACTGCGGACAGCGCCCGCTCGTGATCCTCGGCCCGCTGTTGGCGTGCCTCGCCGCAGGCGGGCTGGTCGCCGCGGCTGCGGCGCTCGGCCGGCTTGTGGGCAGGCGCGGCGCGGCGCTCGCCGCGGTGGCGGTGGCGCTCGCCGGCGTCGGCATCGCGGTGCAGAAGGACAGCGTTCTCGCGCGCAGGCTGATCCAGGCCGGCTACGTGCACCCGAGCGAGCTACGGACCGTGCTCGACGCGATCCCGGGCCGCGGCGCGGTCGCGGTCGACGGGACCGCTGCCGGGAAGCTGGTCGAGACCCAGCTCCTGCTCGGCGGCGTCTTCTACGAGACGGGGAGCTACCCGAGCTACGACGCGCGCAGCCTCTACGCCTCCATCTTCTTCCCCGACCGTCCCCGCGCCGAGGACGACTTCGTCGACCCCGGCTACGAGTGGGTGCTGACGCGCCACGCCGCCCTCGGCACGCCGCGGGAGACGCTGGTGCGCTCCGGCCCCTATGCGCTTCAGCGCCGCACCACCCCGCTCGACGTCACCGTCACCTACGGGGCGATCACCGACCTTCCCCAGCGCGACCCGAGCGGCGACGCATGGGTGAGGGGGCCGCTCGGCTTCACCGTCGCCGGCCGCGGCCGGGGATCGCTGAGCGTGGAGCTCGACGGCCCGTCCGTGGCCACGCTCGAGGTGCCCCCGGGAGCCGCAACCGCGGGCCGCACCGAATCGTCCGTCACGGTCTGCGTGCCGCTTCGCGGCGGCGGCGACGTCCGCTTCGTGCCGCTCCCGCTCGAGTTCGAGCCCCTGCCCGAAACGCCCTCGCCGGACCCCTACAGCGACGTCCCCGTCCCCGGAAAGGGCTTGCGGCTCGCCGCCGTCGCGGCACTGCCCGAGCGCTGCGAGGGGCCCCGTCCGACCGGCGCTGAAACGTAGGGGTTACGCAGGCGGCACCTGAGCCGCGAGGCGACCGCTCTTGGCGAGCAGCGCCGCAACGACCTCGTCTGCTTCCCTCACCGCGTAGTTAGTGCCGCGGTCGTCCGGATAGACCTGGGTGGTGTTGGCCATCAGCAGACCCGGCACCCCGGTCTCATACGGCGGCATCCGGTCGCGATAGCTGGGCAGCACCACGGGCTGGGCGGCGGGCTCGCGGAACAACCAGCTTTGCTTGACCCACTCGCGCGAGAACTCGGGATTTACCCGGCGCAGCCCCGGCTCGTAGACGTCCCAGATCTCGTCCATCGACTTCGAGAGAAGCTCGTGTCCGCGCGGCAGGTAGTTGGCGACGTAGAGGAAGCGCCTGTCGCCGTAGTGCTCGGGCCCGACGAGGTTGGTCTGCTCGATCAGGCCGATGAAGCGCATGTCCTCGTCGGCGACGTTGGTCCAGTAATAGGGATGGAACTTGCGGTCGAGCTCGACCAGCAGGCATAGCGCCTCGAAGTACTCGATCGAGTTAGCGCGCTCGAAGTACGGGTCTCCGACCGCCGCGCGCAGCTTCGGGTCGAGGACCTGCTCGAAGATGTCGGTGGGGAGGGTCGCGATTACCGCGTCGAAGCGCTCCGGCTCGCCTGCGACGTCGAACCCCTGCGGGTCGTGTCCGCGCCGAAATGAATCCGGCGCCCCGGCGTGGACCAGAAAGCCACCGTCCTCAACGCCCTCGACGCGCGCGGCCGGGCGGTCGATCAGCACGCTTCCGCCCTGCTCGCCGATGCGCTCCTCGAGGCGCCTGAAGATCGCCTCGAAGGAGTGGCGCGGGTAGACGAGCTTTTCCTCCTTGGCCTCCTCGCCGCTGGTCTGACGGCGGTTGCGCAGCTTCGCCCACAGCCACGACATCGAGATCCGGTCGGCCTGGTCGCCGAACTTGCCGCGCAGCATCGGCCCCCAGATCGTCCTCCAGGCCTGCCGCCCCATCCTGCGCTCGACCCAGTCCTTGATCGTCATCGGCTCGAACGGGGTGACGTCGTGCGCGCGGCGCTGGAGCATCACAACCGCGACGCCCATTCGGATCCGGGCCGGAAGCGACATCGGCTTGTATCGCAGCAGGTCCATCGGGCTCGTGAACGGGTAGAGCCGCCCCTCGTAGAACATCCCCATGCTCGAAGGCCAGACCGCGAGCTCGTCGCCGATCCCGATCTCCTCGCAGAGGTCGGCGATCTCGCGGTCGCTCGTGAACAGGTGGTGGTAGTAGCGCTCCACCAGCACGCCGTCGCCCGTGTCGATCGTCGCCGCCTGACCGCCGAGCCCGGGCCAGCGCTCGTATACGACGGCCTCGTGGCCGAGCGTGCCGAGCCTGTACGCGGCGGCGAGGCCCGCCATTCCCGCGCCGAGGACGGCAACGCGCATCAGTCGATCTCGCTCGCGCTGAGGACGTCGGTCTCGCGTCGCGGGTCTGTTGGAGCGCTGACGTTGATGCGCTCGCGCACCAGGTAAAGCGGCCGTCGCTTGACCTCGTCGTAGATTCGCGAGACGTACTCCCCGATGATGCCCAGGGTGATGAGCTGGATCCCGCCGAGCAGCAGCATCGCGAACAACAGCGTCGAGACCCCCTCGACGTAGAACCCGAGCGCCCTGTTGACGATCACGTACGGGATCGCCAGGAAGGCGAGAAACGAGACCGCAAAGCCGAGCAGGGTCGCGATCTGAAGCGGCGCGTGGGAAAACGAGGACAGCGCGTCGAGCGAGATGCGCAGCAAGGTGCGCCATCGGTACCGGGTCGTGCCCGCATGGCGTGGGTCGCGCCGGTACGGGATCGAGCTCTGCGTATAGCCGACCCAGACCGTCATCCCGCGCATGAACCGAGCACGCTCGGGCATCGTGCGCAGCGCGTCGACGACGCGGCGGTCGAGCAGGCGGAAGTCGCCGACGCCGGGGTGGATGGCGAGCCCCGCGAGCCTTATGAACAGGCGGGTGAACCAGCGCGACGTCGCCAGCTTCATCTTGCTCTCGCCCTCGCGAGCCTCGCGCACGGCGTAGACGACGTCCGAGCCCTCGCGCCAGCTCTTGGCGAGATCGGGGATCAGCTCCGGCGGGTCCTGAAGGTCGGCGTCGATCGTGACCACCGCGTCGCCTGCCGCGTGGTCGAGGCCCGCCGCCACCGCCGCCTGATAGCCGAAGTTGCGCGACAGGCGCACCACGTGCACCCTCGTGTCATTGGTCGCCAGCTCGGCGAGAAGCTCCGCCGTGCGGTCGGTCGAGCCGTCGTCTACGAGCACGAGCTCGAAGTCGCTCTCCGCGAGGGTCGCACAGACACGCTCGTAGAACGCGACCAGTGTCTCCTGCTCGTCGAGCACTGGCGCGACGACGCTGATCATGGCGGTCTCGCTCCTCGTCGCCACGCTCACGCCGCCGCCCTCGCGGGAGACCCGCGGCGGATCGCGATCCGCCCGGTGTAGTCGATCCGGTTGAGCAGGACCGGCTCCCCGAGCTCGGCGAAGTACTCGTCGACGGCACGGCGCGCGCCCTCGTAGTGGCCGTAGTCGTCGACGATCAGGACGCCTCCGTCGGCGAGGCGCGGGTAGAGCTGCTCGAGCTCGTGCCTGGTCGACGCATACCAATCGGTGTCGAGGCGCAGCATCGCGACATGCTCAGGCGCGCGGTCGGGCAGGGTTTCCTCGACCAGCCCTGGCACGAGGTGGATCCGCTCCGCGGGGTAGCCGGTGCTCAGCATCCGCTCGCGCACGTGGTCGGCGGGCACGGCCGCCCACGTGCTGGCCGCGGGGTCGCGCGCCTGGCGGCGCCAGCGGCTGTGCAGGGAGTAGCCGTCATAGGGCGAGCGCACGTCCGCATCGGTCGGCTCGGGCATGCCGGCGAAGGTGTCGAACAGGTACAGGTCGCGGTC
>Ga0183260_10005210_pt1 | contig 10255 bp, 9 predicted proteins | sample AntDrymUQ4972206_2_FD_129768 | JGI IMG/M metagenome (GOLD analysis project Ga0183260, IMG submission 129768) | Polar desert sand microbial communities from Dry Valleys, Antarctica - metaG UQ497 (22.06) (version 2) (version 2) | ecosystem: Environmental > Terrestrial > Soil > Desert | place...
AGGCGTAGCCCTGGGTGCGGCTCTTGAGCTGGTCGAAGAAGTCGCGCACCACCTCGGCCAGGGGGATCTTGTAGATCAGCTCCATGCGCTCGGGTGACAGGTACTCGAGCTTGGTCATCTCACCGCGGCGCTGCTGGCACAGCTCCATGATCGTGCCCGTGTAGTCCTTGGGCGTGAGGATCGTGCACATGAGCATCGGCTCCTCGATGAAGTCGATGGCGACCATGTCCGGCAGTGCCGAGGGGTTGGCCACCTCGATCAGCTCGCCGTCGAGCTTGTGCACCAGGTAGGCCACCGACGGGGCCGTGGCGATGAGGTCGAGGTTGAACTCGCGCACGAGGCGTTCCCGGATGATCTCCATGTGGAGGAGACCGAGGAAGCCGCAGCGGAACCCAAAGCCCAGCGCGCCCGATGTCTCGGGCTCGTAGGTGTACGAGCCGTCGTTCAGGCGGAGCTTCTCCAGCGCGTCGCGGAGGTCGGAGAACTGGTCGCCGTCGATCGGGTAGAGCCCGCAGAACACCATCGGCTTCGGCTCGCGATAGCCCTCGAGGGCAGCCGTGGCCGGACGGAGCGCATCGGTCACGGTCTCGCCGGAGCGGGCCTCCCGCACGTCCTTGATGCCGGCGATGAGGTAGCCCGTCTCGCCCGGACCGAGGGCGGCGACCGGGGTGTGGTCAGGGCTGCGGACCCCCACCTCGTCGGCATCGTGGATGGCGTTGGCCTGCATGAACTTCACCCGGCTGCCGGCCCGCAGGGTGCCGGTCATCACCCGCACCGAGGACACCACGCCCCGGTAGCTGTCGTAGTACGAGTCGAAGATGAGGGCCTGCAGCGGCGCGGCCGGGTCCCCGGTGGGCGGGGGGATGTGCTCGATCACGGCGTCGAGCAGGCCTGGCACGCCGTCACCGGTCTTGGCGCTGATGCGCAGGATCTCACCGGCCGGGATGCCGAGCACCTGCTCGATCTCGGCGGCGCAGCGATCCGGGTCGGCGGCCGGGAGGTCGAGCTTGTTGAGGCAGGCGACGATCTCGAGGTCGCTCTCCAGCGCCAGGTAGCAGTTGGCCAGCGTCTGGGCCTCGATTCCCTGGGCGGCGTCGACCAGCAGGACCACGCCCTCGCAGGCGGCCAGCGACCGCGACACCTCGTACCCGAAGTCGACGTGGCCCGGCGTGTCGATGAGGTTGATCACGTGTCCCGCATAGTCGAGGCGGACCGACTGCAGCTTGATGGTGATGCCGCGCTCGCGCTCGATGTCCATGGAGTCGAGGTACTGGGCCCGCATGTCCCGTGGGTCGACGGCGCCGCACAGCTCGAGGAGGCGGTCGGCAAGCGTGCTCTTCCCGTGGTCGACGTGCGCCACGATGGACAGGTTGCGGAGGCGGCTGAGGTCCATGGGGAGCCCACAACGGTACCGGTGGGCCCGGATGTGACGAGAATCCAGGGGTGCGGGTAGCCTCTCCGGGTTCGATCCCGAAGCAGATGAGCAGGACTCCGTGGCCAACATCAAGAGCCAGATCAAGCGCAACCGCCAGACCGTCGGACGCACCGAGCGCAACAAGGCGGTGCGCAGCGAGCTGAAGACGCGCACCAAGAACGCCAGCATCGCCGCCACCGAAGGCGCCGAGAACGCTGCCGAGCTGGTCCGGGTGGCCCAGAAGCGCATCGACACCGCCGCCACCAAGGGCGTCATCCACAAGAACGCCGCCTCCCGCCGCAAGTCGCGGTTGGCCAAGAAGCTCAACCAGGGCACCGCCACCACCGACTGACCGGCCGCCCCCACCCGCCGGGGTGCCTGGCAATCGAGACCTGGGTCGAGCACCATGTCGGAGTGATCGGGCAGAGGGGGCGAACGGTGCGACTCCGACAGGGGGCGCTGGGTGTGGTCGCCCTGGCCCTGCTGACCGCCGCGGCGCCCGCGGCCATCGCGTCGGCCGCCGACCCGGAGTGGAACGTGGAACGGGTGGGAGCGCCGGCGTCGGGTGGTGGCGTGATCGTCGCAGTGGTCGACTCCGGTGTCGATGCCACCCACCCCACCTTCGGCGGACGGGTGCTGCCGACCATCGACCTCGTGGACGGCCGCGGCGGTGATCCCAACGGTCACGGCACCCACGTCGCCGGCACCGCCGGCGGTGGCGCCAGCGGACCCTCGATCGGTGTGGCCCCCGGCATCCGCATCCTCCCGGTCCGGGTCCTCGAAGCCGACGGCTCCGGTACCCTCTCCACCGTCTCCGAGGGCATCCGCCGGGCCGCCGACGCCGGTGCATCGGTCATCAACCTCTCCCTCGGCGACGATGTCGTGATCCGCTCGATCACCGGATCTGGCCTGAGCGACGCCATCCGCTACGCCTGGAGCAAGGGCGCCATCCCGGTCCTGGCCGCCGGTAACGACGGGCTGGTGGGCGGGGTGTTCGGCTCGGGTTACGGCGACCTCCCCGCGGTGGTGGTCACCGCCACCGGACCCGACGACCGGTTGGCGGGGTACGCCACGACCGTCGGTTCGGCGCAGTGGGGCGTGGCGGCTCCGGGCGGAAACGGCAGCGGCCGAGCCGGCGAGGACGTGCTGTCAGCCAAGCCGGGCGGCGGTTACCGTCTGCTCGCCGGCACGTCCATGGCCGCCCCTCACGCCGCCGGAGCCCTCGCCGTGCTGCGCTCCAAGGGCCTCAACCCCCAGCAGGCCGTCGATCGCCTGCTCGCCACCGCTCGACCCATCGGTCCCCGCTCCACCTACGGCGCCGGCCTCATCGACCTGGCCGCCGCCCTGCGAACCCCAGCGCCGACCCCGGTCACTCCCGCCCCCGGGCCGGCGGCCGAGCCACCCTCGGCGGCATCGCCCGGGGCGCCCGCCGGAGCCGGCGACGACAGCAGCGCGGGACCGGATGCTGCGGTTGACGACGTGGCCGCCAGCCCATCTGCCCCCTCGACGACTCTGGACGGGAGCGAGGACGGCACGCCAGACGGCGGCGAACCGGCCGACGCGGGCGGCCTGGCGGCGGGACCGGCGTCGCCACTCGGGCCGTCCGAGGGCGTCCGCCCACCGATCGATGAGGTGAGCTCCCCTGGGGTGCCCGCTCCCGTCGGCGTCACCGGCATCGTCGCCTGCCTGCTGGGGTGGACGGCCCTCGTGGTGGCCGCGCGGCGGCGCCGGGGGATCACCTCGGTTCCCGCCTGAGGGTCGCCCCAGGGTCTCCGATGACGACGACGGCGTCCGGTCACCTCGACATGGTGGCCAGTCGGGCGACCAGGACCTCGAGGACGAGGTGGTTGGGCCACAGCTTGCCGCCGCGCAGGTCGAGGTCGGCTTGGGCGAGCAGGTCGATGGCCCGCACCACGCGGTCGTGGCCGAGCCGCCTGGCCTGCCCCATGGCCTTCTTGGCCGGGAAGGTCGACCCCTTCATGCCCAGCAGCTCGGCGGCCTCCTTCTCACCGGTCACGTCGGCGCCGTCGAGGCGGAGCATGCGGGCGTAGTGCGAGTGCAGGGTGCCCAGCACCTGGAACGGGTGCCGATCGCCCTGGCCGATCATCCGTTGCAGGAGGTCGAGGGCGGTGGCGCGGTCGGCGCGATCGATGGCGTCGGTGAGGTCCCAGGGCGGGACGCCGCCGTCGTCGCCCAGGAACGGTTCGATCTCCTCGGCGGTGATCTTCACGCCGGTGCCGTAGGTGGATCGCAGGAGGTCGATGAGACCGAGCAGCCGGCTGGGCTCGTCGCCCACCCAGGTGACCAGGCGCGACCGGCCCTCCTGATCGACCTTCAGGTCCGCCTCGCTGAGGTGCTCGGCCACCCACTCCGACACCTTGCGTCCGGGGCTGGTGTCCACCAGCGCGCCACCGACGCGGGTGACCGCCTCCAGGAGGGACTTGGGCACCTTGCCGCCCTGCCACTCGAGCACGAGCAGGGTGGACGGCAGGGGGTCGACCAGGTACTCCACCAGCGGCAGGACGAGCTCGGCCTTCTCGCGCTTGTCCGTCACCCGGCCGAGCACGACGCGGAACTCGGTGAGGAAGGGCGGCGTCTGGGCCGCATCGACGAGGGCGAGCAGCGGATCGGCCCCGTCGTCGGGTGACTCCCCGACGTCGATCTCTTCGACCACCAGCGCCCGGTCCTCGGTGCCGACCAGCTCATCGACCAAGAGGCGCACCGCATCTCGCAGCACGACCTCGTCATCGCCTCGCAGCAACGTGATGGGGATGGTGCTCATGCGGGACGCTCCTCACGAGCGGAGAGGATGGCGGCCATGACGTCGGCGGTGCGACGAGCGGAGCGGACGTCGCTGGTGCGCAGGACCCGGGCGCCGAGCGCGATGCCGAGCGCCTGCGTGGCGGTGGCCGCCTCGCCCGTCGCCGTGGAGAGGACGACTGGCCAGCCGAGCCTCGCCAGCCCCGCCCGCAGCAGGGCGAGCGTGCCCGGACCCGCGTCGACGAGCACCCGGGAGGGGGGGATGCCGGCGGCCTCGGCTCGCCGTCGCACGGCGCCGAGCGCATCGGCAGGCGAACCCCGGTCTGGCAGTGCGATCTCCCTCACCAGCACGGAGGCGCCCGCGGACCTCACTCGGACGAGCTGATCGCCCCCCACGTCGCTGCCGATGGCCGCCCCCGCCGCCAACGCGGCGGCGAGCACGCTCGCCGACGCGGTGTGGACGGCCAACGGCAGACGAACCTCGGCGACGAGGGCCTCGACCAGCGGGATCAGCCGATCCGGCTCGTCCGGGGGCACGCCTCGGCACGTGGGCGAGAGCTCGAGCGCCTCGGCCCCCTCCTGGGCGAGCCTGCGGGCCCCGGTGAGGACGACGTCGACCTCTGCGGAGCTGGTCAGCACGCCCATCACCAGGGCCCGGTGCCGGACGTCGTATCGGTCCGATCCGATGGAGACCTCCGGGACCGGCACGTCCCACACCACCGACCCGCAAGGCATGTCCACGGCGATCGAACCTACTGCGGCGTGTCCTCGGCGAGCTTGCGTTGTCGGCGGGCGCAGGGCGCCTCGGCGCCGCGCAAGCTCGACGTGGTCCAGCGTCAGGAGCGCGCCGCGTCCACGATGAGGCGGTCGGGGGCGGTCACCAGGCGGAGGGTGAGCTCACCCAGCTCCATGGACGCGCCGGCCGTGGGGAGCCGGAGGACCGTGTCGGGCGGCGCGTCGAGCAGGGCGGCGCCCTGGGCCAGCACGGCGGCAATGGGGTGGGCCTGACGGACGGTCTCCACCAGGCTGTGGGAGACCGATGCGTCGGCCACCACGAGCAGGTGGATGGGTCCGACCTGGGCCCGGCGCAGCGCCTCCAGCACCGAACCGGCCCCAAGGCTCGTCCGCCCGCCGATCCCACCGAGCACGATGACATCGGTGCCGGCCGCGTGCCACCGCACGAGGCCCGGAAGCGGGGCTGACCGCAGGGGTGGCGGCGCCTGCACGGCCAGCACGGCACCCGCCAGGGCCATCGCCGCCAGCAGCAGACCCGAACGACGCAGGCGGGCGTGCCCGCGCGCCAGCACCGCGATGGCCAGTCCGGTGCCGAGACCCAGGACGTGCGGGAGGCCCAGCTCGCCGAGCGGAGCGCGGGCGGCCCGGTGGGCGACCAGCTCGATCCAGCCGAGGGCGACACCGGTCGGCGCGTGCAGCCAGGATGCCACCGGGTCGCCGACGACCCCGGCCACCATGCCGCCGGTCAGCCCCCACACCATGACCAGGCCGGCCACCGGCACGGCGAGGAGGTTGGCGGGGAGCGACGCCACCGGGATCGGACCGAAGGTGGCCAGCAGCATCGGCGCCACGCCGAGCTGGGCGGCCACGGTGACCCCGAGCGCCTCTCGCATCGCCGCCGGCCCCGGGAGCACAGGCGTGATGCGCGGCGCCAGGACGACGATGGCCAGAGCGGCCGACACCGACAGGCGGAACCCCACCGAGTGCACGAGCAACGGGTCGACGAGGACCAAGATCGCGACGGCGGCGGCGATCACCCGCACACGCGAGGTGGGCCGGCCCGCCATCGCCACCGTGGCGGCCAGGGCGGCCATGGCCGAGGCCCGCAGCACCGACGGCTCGAACCGGGTCATCACCCCGAACAAGAAGATGACACCGAGGGTGACCCCGAGGCGTGGCCACAACCGGAGCCGGCGCAGGACGGGTCCGGCCAAGGCCAGCACGAAGGCGACGTTCTGACCCGACACGGCCAGGAGGTGGGTGAGGCCGGCGCCGAGGAAGTCGTCGGCGAGGTCAGCGGGTTGCTGGCGGTCGTCGCCGACCACCAAGCCGGTGAACAGGGAGCGCTGCCGCTCGCTCAGCGGTGCGGCCCCGGCCTCGAGGGTGCGGCGCAGACCGTTGGCCAGTCGGGCGCTCGGATCGCCCGGTCGCCAGCCATCGACGTGCAGCACCGTGAGACGGCCGGCCACGTGGCGGGCGGTCAGCCAAGGCTGGTCGGGTGACCTCGGCGACAGCTGGCCGCGCACGACGACGATCTCACCGGCCAGGCGATCCACGAAGGCGTGAACGGAGGGGCCCTCGATCCGGGCCTCGAGCCGTCGGCGGCCAAGACGGACATCGGCCCGCAGACCGCCGTACGACGGGGTGGGGTCGCTGAGGAGGACGACCTCACCGGAGACCGTGCGTTCCACCACGCCGTCGAGCCCGTCGAGCGCCCGCTGGGCCAGGCCGCTGGCCAGCAAGGCCACGCCCACGCCGAGCAGGAGGGGGCGGCGCCAGCCCGCCCCCATCACGACGGTGAGCCCACCGAGGACCAGCGCCGGCCTCGATGGGTGCAGTGCACCGAGGGTGGCACCGACCGCCACGAGGACGACCCCGCGATCCGTGAGCATCAGACGGTGACGAGGTCGCGCAGGGCGTCGAGCTTCGCTTCGCCGATGCCGGAGACGTCGAGGAGCTGCTCCACCGAGGTGAAGGCGCCCACCTTGCCCCGGTGCTCGAGGATGGCCGCCGCCGTGGCCGGCCCGACACCGGGGAGCCCCTCGAGAGCCGTCGCATCCGCGGTGTTCAGGTTGACGGGACCAGCCGGGGTGACCCCGTCGCCGCCGGTCGGCGCGCCGCCACCGCCGACGGCCAGGGGCGCTGACGCCTCGCCGACGGCCAGCACGTAGACCCGCTCGCCGTCGGCCACCGGGGAGGCCAGGTTGATCCGAGACGGGTCGGCGGCCGGAGAGAGGCCACCGGCCGCCGCGATGGCGTCGACCACCCTCGCCCCGTTGGGCAGCTCGTGGATGCCGGGGGAGGCCACCGCCCCGGCCACGTGGATCACCAGGGCCTCGGGCGCCAGCGCCGTCGTCGAGGTGGCCGGCGCCGACGCGGTGGTGCTGGCGAAGGGCAGCGAGACCTCGGGCGGGTCCGACGGTGGACGCAGGAGGACGAGGGCCGCGACCACCGCCACGCCGGCCAGCACCGCCCCCACCAGGATCCGAGCCGGCGTCGACCCGGTGGCGTCGGCCAGACCCTCGACGCGCTCCCGCCAGGTACGGGGCGGGGGCGGCCGCCGCAGACGGCCGTCGTCGTCATCGAAGGATGCGGGGTTGTCGAGCATGATCCCTCCCGGGGCGCGACGAGGCAGCCAGCGGGGGAAGGACCGGGCCGATCGTAGTGAGGCGACCGGCGCAGGGGAACGGGCTACTCCGGCCCCCGGGCCTCCCAGTCGGCCTCGATCTCGAGGGGGATGCGACGATAGGCCGCCCAGTGCGGGTAGCGCCGGACCCGCCAGCGGGCGTAGGCGCCGAGGTAGCGCACGCCGAAGCCGGCCACCCCGAGGCGCCGCCACTGGCGGACGTGGACGAGCTCGTGCCGCAGCAAGCGGGCGGAGCCGACCGCGGAGGCGCGGAGGAAGATGAATCGCCCGAGGGTGGTGGCATCGGCGCCCGGCGCCACCAGCGGAGAGATCACCAGCACCGCTCCGTCCCGCCGTTCGATGCGCACGACGACGACGTCAGATCAGATCAGAACAAGCGGGCGGTGAGCTGCTTGCGGTAGGCCGGGGTGCGTGGGTCGTCCACGCCCATGACCTCGAGCAGATCGACGTAGCGCTGGCGGGCCTCGTCGTCGTCCTTCACCCGGTCGAGGAGACCGTCGAGTTCGTCGGTGACGTCATCGCGCGTGTCGGCGCCGATGCGGGCGAGGGCGGCGATCCGGCGCGTCTCGGCGGACTCGGGGATCCGGCCGAGCAGGGACAAGGCCTCGGCCTTGGAGTCGTCATCGCCCTTGGCCACGAGGACCAGGGCCAGGGCGACCACCGCCTGCTCGTGCCCGGGCTCGGCATCGAGCACCTGGCGCAGGGATGCCTCGTCGCCCGCCGCCAGCAGATCAGCTGTCGTGCTCTCCTCCTCGGTGGGAAGGAGGCTGGCCACGAACTCCCGGACGCTCGCCTCCGGCTGGGCGCCGACGAAGCCGTTGACCACCTTGCCGTCCTTGAGGGCGTAGACGGCGGGGATGCTCTGCACCTGGAAGGCCTCGGCCGTCTGGCGGTTGGCGTCGATGTCGACCTTGGCCAGCACGACCTTGCCACCGGTCTCGCCGATCACCTTCTCGAGGATCGGCCCCAGCGACTTGCACGGCCCGCACCACTCCGCCCACAGGTCGACCACCACGGGAACCTGCTTGGAGCGCTCCACCACGTCGGCGGGGAAGGTGGCGTCGGTGACGTCGATCGACATGGGTGGCAATGTACCCGTCGCAGTACCCTCGCCCACCTGGGGCACGCGGCGCCCAACACAGGACGGAGCACAGGTGCGCGAGACGATCAAGGGCGTCGACGTCGACCGGGTCACGGCCTGGTTCGAGGCCAACGTGGCTGGCGCCCGGGGCCCTCTCACCTTCGACCTGATCGCCGGCGGGCACTCCAACCTCACCTACGCCGTCACCGACGCCGACGGCGCCCGCTTCGTGCTGCGTCGCCCTCCCCTCGGCCAGGTGCTGGCCACCGCCCACGACATGGGGCGTGAGCACAAGATCATCTCCGCCCTCGGACCCACTGACGTCCCGGTGGCTCCCGCCCTCGGGCTCTGCACCGACGACTCCGTCAACGGCGCCCCGTTCTACGTGATGGACTTTGTGGATGGTCGTGTGCTCCGAGATGGCGCGGCCGCTCTCGAGATCACCCCTGAGGCGCGTCGCCGTGCCGGCCTCTCCGTCGCCGACACCCTCGCTCGGATCCACGCCGTCGATCCCGATGCGGTGGGGCTGGGCGACCTCGGCAAGAAGGAGGTCTACATCCACCGACAGCTGAAGCGCTGGTACGGGCAGTGGGAGAAGTCGAAGACGCGCGAGCTGCCTCTGGTCGATCAGATCCACGACCGGCTCCTCGCCAAGGTGCCCGACCAGGGACCGGCCAGCGTCGTGCACGGCGACTACCGCCTCGACAACTGCATGACCAACGACGGGGGTGACGTCATCGCCGTGCTCGACTGGGAGATCTGCACCCTCGGTGACCCGCTGGCCGACGTCGGGCTGCTGATGGTCTATTGGACCGAGCCCGACGACGACGCGCCCATGCTCCTCACCGCCCCGACCACCCAGGACGGGTTCCTGTCCCGGAAGGAGGTGCTCGACCGCTACGCCGTGCAGAGCGGACGCGACCTCAGCCAGATCGACTACTACACCGCCTTCGGGTATTGGAAGCTGGCCTGCATCGTCGAGGGCGTCTACGCCCGGTACCTCGGAGGCTCCATGGGCAGCTCTGATCCGGCCGCCTTCGAGGGCTTCAAGATCCAGGTGGAGCGGTGCGCCGACGCCGCCGCCGAGGCCATGGGGCGGCTGGGGTGAGGTCGGCGCCGCGATGAGCTCCCTCTACTCGATGATCGAGCAGCCCGACCTCGAGTCCCCCGTCCTGGTGATGGTGTTGAAGGGGTGGATCGACGCCGGCCTCGGGGCGGACGGGGCAGCCGACGTCCTCGTGGCCGAGCTCGAGCACCACACCATCGCCCGCTTCGATGCCGACGCCCTCCTCGACTGGCGGGCCCGGCGCCCCACCATGCACCTCGTCAACGGCGTGAACACCCAGCTGAGCTGGGAGGAGACCGAGCTGTCGTGGGCCAAGGACGCCAGCGGCAACGACGTGCTCCTCCTGCTCGGCAACGAGCCCGACCACGCCTGGCTGGCCTTCTCCGAGCAGGTGGTCGACCTGTCGCTCGAGCTGGGCGCCCGCATGGTGGTGGGCCTGGGCGCCTTCCCCACCCCGGTCCCCCACACCCGCCCGCCGCTGCTGGCCGCCTCCGCATCGAGCGAGGACCTGGCCCAGGGCCTGCTCCAGAACTCCGTCGAGGTGCCCTCGGG
>Ga0183260_10005211_pt1 | contig 10255 bp, 9 predicted proteins | sample AntDrymUQ4972206_2_FD_129768 | JGI IMG/M metagenome (GOLD analysis project Ga0183260, IMG submission 129768) | Polar desert sand microbial communities from Dry Valleys, Antarctica - metaG UQ497 (22.06) (version 2) (version 2) | ecosystem: Environmental > Terrestrial > Soil > Desert | place...
CTACGTGGTCAAGCCGGGCACGTGCGGCGAGCACGAGTTCTCGCGCACCAACGCGGAGTTCGAGGCAGACGTGGCCCGCTACAACCGCGAGCGCGAGCGGCGGGGCGGCAAGTCACCCACCAAGTGCTGAGCGAGCGGCTGCTCGGCGTGGCCGGTTGGCCCGTCGGCCACAGCCGCTCGCCCGCGATGCACGCCGCCGCCCTGGCCCAGCTCGGCCTCCCCTGGCGCTACCTGCGCCTTCCCCTGCCGCCCGAGCATTTCGCCGAGACGGTGCGCGCGCTGCCTGCCATCGGCTACGCGGGCCTGAACGTGACCGTGCCCCACAAGCCGGCCGCGCTCGCGCTGGCCGACGAGCGCACGCCCGCCGCCGAGGCCATCGGGGCCGCGAACACGCTCACCTTCGCCGAGGGTGCGATCACGGCCGAGAACACCGACGCCCCCGGCCTGATCGCCGCCCTCGGTGAGTCACCGGCCGGCCGCACCGCGCTGGTGCTGGGGGCCGGGGGCGCGGGCCGCGCCGCCGCCTGGGCGCTGCGCGAGGCGGGCGCCGAGGTCTCGATCTGGAACCGCACCCGCGAGCGCGCGCAGGAGCTGGCCGACAGACTGGAGATCGGTCACGTGGAGCGTCCGGGGGCGGCCGAGCTGGTGGTCAACTCGACCTCGGTGGGCCTCGACCCCCGGACTGCGCGGGAGGACGTGCTCGCCGCGCTGGGCCTCACAGACGTCGAGCCGCCGCCCGTGCTCGTCGACCTCGTCTACGGCGAGCGCCCCACGGCCCTCGTGGGCTGGGGGCTCGGCGGCGGCTCGCGCGTGGTCGACGGCCTCGAGGTCCTGGTTTGCCAGGGGGCCCTCAGCCTGGAGCGCTGGACCGGGCGAGCGGCGCCGCTCGCCACCATGCGCGCGGCGCTCGAGAGGGGCCCGCCCGCCCACTAATGCGGCGGGATGGCCATGCCGATACAGACCGCATGGCCGTGCCCCGCCTCGCCGTGCTGCTCATCGCAGGAGTCCTGCTGATCCCGGCTGCCTTCCTGGCCAGCCGGCAGGCGACCGGCCCGGGCGAGGACGCGGCTCCGCGGCCGCGCGCGCCCGCCGAGGCCGCAGCGCAGGCCAAGCCCCCGACCGCCACGCCCAAGTCCGCCACCGAACAGAGGGCCCCGAGGACCGAGCCCAAGAGTCGCCAGCCCGGCACGGGCCGGGGATCGCCCGCAGGGTCGCAGCGCAAGGTCGGCCCCGCCACCCAGACCCGAAAGCAGGCAGCGGCCGCCGGCCTGCCCGCCGCCGTCGGACGGGCCCTCGCCAAGAAGCAGACGGTGGTGTTGCTGCTGACCGACGGCAGGTCCGCTGACGACCGTTCCACCACCAAGGCCGTGTGCAGCCTGGAGGGCCGTGCCCCGAAGACGCGGGTGTTCAGCGACCGCCTCAAGAACCTGGGCTCCTACCGCGCGATCGTCGGGCGCGTCGGGGTCTCGCAGTCGCCGTCGGTGATCATCGTCAGGGGCAGTGAGGCTCGGGTGGTGGAGGGGTACGTCGACCCCGAGACCCTTCTCCAGCAGGTCCTCGACGCGCGGCGATGAGCGCAGGGACAGCCCCACACCTCAAGGCGGTGGGCGACGAGGACGAAGAGCGCGGGCTCCACACCCTCGCCGACAGCGCCGGCGAGCCCATCGCGCCCGAGGACGCGGCACCCGGTGGCCCTGCGCCGGGGCTGACCACGCCAAGCGGGAGCCTGGAGCGGGGACGCTTCATCGGCGACGTGATGGTCGACATGGGCTTCGTGTCCAGCGAGCAGGTCGAGCAGGCCGTCGCCCTGGGCCGCGACTCGGGCAAGCCGGTGGGTCAGGTGCTGCTCGATCAGGGCATCATCGGGATCGACCAGCTCGCGCGCGCCCTCGCCGAGCGCCACGGCCTCGACCACGTCGACCTCACGGTGTTCCAGTCGGACCTCACCGCGGTCAACCTGGTCAGCGTCCAGGCCGCCAAGCGCTTCCAGGCGGTGCCGATCGGCTTCCACGAGGACGGCGCGCTGATGGTGGCCGTGGCGGACCCCGCCAACGTTCTCAACCTGGACGACCTCAAGATCATGACCGGGCGCGAGATCCGCCCGGTGGTGGCCACACCGGAAGACGTCGAGGGGTTGATCGGTCACATGAACCGTCTCGACGCGGCGGTCAGCGAGGCCATCGAGGAGGACGACACCGAAGAGGACTCCGGCTTCGGCGAGGTCCGGGAGTCTGTCGACGACGCGCCGGTCATCAAGCTCGTGAACTCGATCCTCGCCGAGGCCGTCGCCAGCCGGGCCTCGGACGTCCACTTCGAGCCCGGCGGCGGCTACATGCGCGTGCGCTTCCGAGTCGACGGCGTGCTCAGCGAGACGGCGACGATTCCCAGGAAGATGATCGCCGGCGTGGTCTCGCGCATCAAGGTGATGGCAGAGCTCGACATCGCCGAGCGCCGGGTCCCCCAGGACGGCCGCGTGACGCTGAAGGTCGAGGGCCAGCCCATCGACATCCGCGTGGTCACCATGCCCTCGATCGACGGTGAGGGCGTGGTCCTGCGCCTGCTCGACAAGTCCGTCGCGCTGATCGGCATCGAGCGGCTCGGGATGCGCGAGGAGGCCCGTCGGCGCTACGAGGCCGGCTTCAACCAGGCCTACGGTGCGGTGCTCGTGACGGGTCCGACCGGGTCGGGCAAGACCACGACCCTCTACGCCGCGGTGAGCGCGCTGAACTCGGTGGACCGCAACATCATCACGATCGAGGACCCCGTCGAGTACCAGGTCCAGGGCGTCAACCAGCTGCAGGTGAGCGCGAAGGCCGGGCTCACGTTCCCCACGGGCCTGCGGTCGATGCTGCGTGCCGACCCCGACGTGATCATGGTCGGCGAGATCCGCGACAGGGAGACCGCGCGCATAGCCGTCGAGTCGGCGCTGACCGGTCACCTCGTGCTCTCCACGTTGCACACCAACGACGCCCCTTCGTCGATCACCCGCCTGACCGAGATGGGCATCGAGCCCTTCCTCACCGCCTCGGCCATCGACTGCGTCGTGGCACAGCGCCTGGCCCGCACGCTGTGCAAGAACTGCAAGAAGGCCACGGTGTTCAGCGTCGACCAGCTCATGGCGGCCGGCTTTCGGACCGGCTTCGAGCTCGAGGCCTACGAGCCCGTGGGCTGCGGCCGTTGCGGCGGCACGGGATACAAGGGCCGGGTCGGCCTCTACGAGGTGATGACCGTGACCGACGAGATCCGCAGCCTCACCATCGCGGTCTCGTCGGCTGACGAGATCCGCAAGGTGGCCATCGAGCAGGGCATGCACAGCCTGCGCGACGACGGCATGGCCAAGGTGGCGGCGGGGATCACGTCACTCGCCGAAGTGTCGCGCGTCACCTAGCGGTGCAGAGCACAGCGAGCTCCGCACAGACCAGATCGCTCAACCTTTCCCCCACCCGCGCCGATACCGGAGAGACCTATGAACGAGCACGATTTCGACTTCGCCGACGTCCTCCTGCAGGTCCTGGAGCGGGGAGCCTCCGACCTCCACCTGACCGCCGGCTCGCCGCCCATGGTGCGCGTCGGCGGCAAGCTCGTCGCGCTCGACTACCCGCCGCTCTCCTCCCAGCTCACACGCGAGACGGTCTACTCGATCCTCACCTCCGACCAGCGTCAGCGCCTGGAGACCGACTGGCAGATCGACTTCGCCTACAGCATCCCCGGCAAGGCACGCTTCCGCGTGAACGCCTACTTCCAGCGGGCGTCGATCGGCGCGGCGCTGCGTCTGATCCCGGACAAGATGCCCAAGCTGGCGTCGCTCGGCCTGCCGCAAGTGCTGGAGGAGTTCACCAAGAAGCCGCGCGGGCTCGTGCTGGTGACGGGCCCGACAGGCTCGGGCAAGTCTACCTCCCTCGCGGCGATGCTCGACCTGATCAACGACACGCGCGCCGAGCACATCATGACCGTCGAGGACCCGATCGAGTTCCTCCATCCCCACAAGAAGTGCATCGTCAACCAGCGCGAGCTCGGCGGTGACGCGAAGTCCTTTGCGTTGGCGCTGAAGGCCGCGCTGCGCCAGGACCCCGACGTGATCCTGGTCGGCGAGATGCGAGACCTCGAGACCATCTCCACTGCCCTCACCGCGGCGGAGACCGGCCACCTGGTCTTCGCCACGCTGCACACCCAGGACACTGCTCAGACCGTCGACCGCGTGGTCGACGTCTTCCCCCCCGAGCAGCAGCACCAGGTCCGCGTGCAGCTCTCTGTGGCCCTCCAGGGGATCGTGACCCAACAGCTGCTCCCGACCGCCGACGGCAAGGGCCGAGTGGCCGCCACCGAGGTGTTGGTGCCCACTCCGGCGGTCCGAAACCTCATCCGCGAGGGAAAGACCCACCAGATCTACTCGGCGCTGCAGACCGGCGTCAGCCACGGCATGCAGACGATGGACACCTCGCTGGCCGATCTCGTGCGCCGTCAGAAGATCACCCGCGAGCTGGCGGAGGCGCGCTCCTCGACGCCGGAGGAGCTCCGGCGCCTGATGGGCGCCGTGCGGGCCGCCTAGCCCATGGGCACCTTCGCCTTCAGAGCGCTGGACCTGGCCGGCGCGCCTACGAAGGGGGAGGTCGACGCCGACGACAAGCAGTCCGTGGTCTCGCAGCTGCGCGGCCGGGGCCTGATCGTGCTCGACGTCGAGGAGCAGGAGGCGGCCAGCGCGGGAGACCTTCTGGCCCGCTTCAGGCGGGTGAAGGCCGACGACCTCGTGATCGCGACCCGCCAGCTGGCGACGATGGTCAATTCGGGCATGTCCCTCCTGCGGGCGCTCTACGTGATCGAGGAGCAGACCGACAGCGACAAGCTCAAGGAGATCTTCATGGCGGTCCGCGAGGACGTCGAGGCGGGCCTGTCGCTCTCGGGGGCCCTCGTCAAGCATCCCGACGCCTTCAACGAGCTCTACGTGGCCATGGTGGCCGCCGGCGAGAGCGGCGGCATCCTGGACTCGACGCTGCAGCGCGTGGCCGACCAGCTCGAAAAGGACGCCGCCCTTCGGCGCCAGATCAAGGCCGCGATGATCTACCCGAGCATGATCGGGGGCTTCGCGCTGATCGTGCTCGTCGCGCTCGTGGCCTTCCTCGTGCCGGTCTTCGAGAAGGTCTTCGAGGACTTCGGCGGGGAGCTCCCCGCGATCACCAAGTTCACCGTCTGGCTGTCGCACATGATGACCGGCCGCTGGTACGTGATGATCGCGGTTGTCGCGCTGCTGGTCTTCGCGTTTCGCAAGTGGAAGCGCTCGGATCGCGGGCGCATGCAATGGGACCGCTTCAAGCTGAAGGTGCCGATGAAGATCGGCGACATCGTCCAGAAGGTGGCGCTGGCGCGCTTCTCGCGCACGCTGTCGGGGCTCGTCGCGGCGGGCGTGCCGATGCTCGAGGCGATCGAGATCACCGGCAAGACCTCGGGCAACCGCGTGGTCGAGCGGGCCATGGAGGACGTGCGCGACTCGGTGATGAACGGCGGAACGCTCACCGCGCCGATGACCAAGGTGCCCGAGGCGTTCCCGGTCATGGTCACCCAGATGATCGGCGTGGGGGAGGAGACCGGGGCCCTGGAGACCATGCTCAGCAAGGTCGCCGACTTCTACGAGGAGCAGGTGGCGGCGGCCGTCAAGGCCCTCACCTCGATCCTCGAGCCGATCATGATCATCGTCGTTGGCGCCATCGTCGGGTTCATCGTGATCGCTATGTACCTGCCGATGTTCAAGGTCTACGACCAGATCAAGTAGACCGCGCAGGCGGTTCGCGCGTCAGGGCTCTACGACCACCGTGCCGACGCGCCGCTGAGTGCCGGAGCCGGCGGGCGTCACGAGGACCGGGTAGCGCCCCGGGCGCTCGATCCGCAGAGGGAAGACCGCTGGGGTGCCGGCGTCCGCCGCGGCCAGCAGCGGCGGGTCCTTCAGCTCGACCTGCGCGGCCTCGGGCACCTTCACGGTGAGGCTGGCGACGGCCCCCGCGTCGAGCCGCAGCGTCCTCGGCCGGCCGCCGGCCGACAGCGCGAGGCGCACGGGGGGGTGAACCTCTCCGGCTACCGGCGCGGGGGCCGGCTTCACATCGCGGGGGGGCTGGGAGAGGGTGGCGGCGAGGGCCAAGAACCCGAGCACGATGGCGGACACCAGGAGCGCGCGCCGGGCCTGCACCGAGCCAACTCTAGACGGATGGACGAGCTGCACTCTGCGGCTTTCCCTCAAGGAATCGGCAGCCCGGGTCGATTGAGGGAGAAGCCAGGCCACGGTGAAAAGGCAAACCCGCCGCGAGGCGGGGACGCAAAGTCACGGGGCTCCGACACGGAGCCGGCCGGATTGCCACCACGGACTCAACGGGCGGCTTCCGCGGCGGCTGGCGCCAGTCAAACACCAGTCACCTCTCAAGGAGGAAGTTCAAATGCTGCGTAAGTTCCGCCAGCGCATGGAGAGCGAGAAGGGCTTCACCCTTATCGAGCTCCTCGTCGTCATCCTGATCATCGGCATCCTTGCCGCGATCGCCCTCCCCGCCTTCCTCGGCCAGCGCGCCAAGGGCCAGGACGGTGAGGCCAAGTCCAACGCCAGGAACATGGTCTCTCAGGTGGAGTCCTGTTACAGCCAGAAGCAGTCGTACACCGCCTGCGATACCACCGCCGACCTCGGCAACACCGGCCTGACCATCGGCGGGAGCGCCGGGCAGGTCTCGGTTGCCGGAGATGGGCAGGGATATGTGATCACCGGGCACTCGCAGTCGGGCAACACGTTCACGATCACCAAGGCCGCCGACAGCGGCGCGACCAGTCGCACCTGCAACGGCGAGGCCGCCGGAAACGGCGGCTGCAACGGCACCAGCTGGTAAGCCCTCAGCCGGGCCTCAGCGATTCTCCGGGGCGGGCCTTCGGGCCCGCCCCGGTCGTCGTCCCGGACCGGCACCCTCGGCCAATCGGCCCCCGCGGGCGTCAAGTCCCGCCCTCGCCCGCCCGATAGGACACTGATGAGGACCGCCCGGCTCAGCGACCAGCGCGGCTTCACGCTCATCGAGCTGATGGTGACCATGGTCATCGTGCTCGGCGGAATGGCCGCCACCGCGGCGATGGTGGTGGGCGCGAACGACACGACCTCGAGCACGAAGGCCCGCGAGGCGGCCACCGGCCTGACCCGCGAGGTCGTCGAGGGCTCCCGTGCGGTGGCCTACCCGCGACTGACCCAGAACACCGTGCTCTCCGAGCTTCAGGCTCAGAACGGCCTGGCCGACTCGCGCCCCAACGACGCCGGCTGGCAGGTCGAGCGCCGTGGAACGGTCTTCACCGTGAACGTCGCCACCTGCTCCGTGGACGATCCGCGCGACGGCATCGGCGACCATCCCTCGAGCAGCTTCTGCTCGAACCCCTCCCAGACCTCACCGCCCGACTCCGCGCCCGACGACTACAAGCGCGTGGTGAGCACCGTCAGCTGGCAGCCCCAGGGGCGCCCCGAGCGCTCGGTGCGCCAGACGGCGATCATCACCAACCCCACGAACAGCTCCGGTCCCCAGATAGTGTCGCTGACCAGGGACCCGGTCGCCGACCCGATCGTCAGCGACTCGACCAGGGCGGTCTCCTTCACGGCGACCACGTCCACGAAGGCGGACGCCATCAAGTGGACGGTCGACGGGGTGGCCAAGCACACCGACGCTCCCAGCTCCCTCACCTCCACCTACAGCTGGCCCATCGACAGCGGCGGCACCTATGTCGTCGACGGCACCTACGTGGTGAGCGTGACCGCCTACAACGCGCAGGGCCGCGCCGGCACGACGAGGTCGGTCACCGTGAAGCTCGACCGCAGCCGTCCGAAAGCGGTCGACGGGCTCACCGGAGGCTGGAACGCGCGTGTGCTCAAGAGCGAGCTCGAATGGGACAGCAACCCCGAGTCCGACGTCGTGAAGTACCGCGTCTACCGCGAGCCGCTGGTGGGCTCGCCGCAGCTGGTCTGCGAGACCCCGCCGACCCAAACCGAGTGCATCGACTCAGTCCCTGACCGTGGGTACGACGAGGGTACGACGATCGACTACTACGCGGTCGCGCTCGACCAGGACGTCTCTTCCGGAGCCCTGCGCGAAGGGGCGCCCTCGCCGCTCAAGAGGGTGACGGTCACCACCAATCAGCCCAGTCGGCCACGCGAGCTGTCGGTCACCTCTACGACTGAGGGTCCGCAGCTCAGCTGGAGCGAGGCGCCGGCGCCCCTGCTCCCCTACGCGGGCCACGAGACGCTCTTCTACCGCATCTACCGCGACGGCCAGCAGCTGACCGACCGCATCGAGCGCACCGGCGGGCCGGCGCAGCGCAGCTTCACCGACACGAACGCCGGTCCAGGCACTCACAACTATTGGGTGACCACCGTCGACACGCGCTACTCGGAGTCCGCGCTCCTGGGGCCGGTGGGCCCGTGATGGCGCGCCTGGACAGCGAGCAGGGCACGACGCTCGTGGAGCTGCTGGCCGTGCTGATGCTCAGCACGATCGTCCTGGGGGCGACCTTGTCGATCTTCAGCCAGTTCGAGCGCGACGAGCGGGTCAACCAGCTTCAGAACGAGTCGCAGGACCGGGCGCGCCGCGCGGTGAGCACGGTTTCCCGCGAGCTGCGCAACCTCGCCAGCCCCTCCACCGACGTCCCGCGTGCCGTCGACCTGGCTGAGCCCTACGACCTCGTCTTCGAGACCGTCGACTCCGACAAGCCGGCGGGCACCCAAAACGAGCGCAACATCAAGCGGGTGCGCTACTGCCTCGGCCCCTCGACTGGCGACAAGGCGACGCTATGGATGCAGTCCCAGACGTGGACCGCGCCCTCCACGCCGACGGTGCCCTCGACGAGCACATGCCCGTCGGACGCCTGGCCCAGCCTCGCCGGCCAGACCACCAACAAGCGTGCGATGGCCGAGGACGTCGTCAACCGCGAGAAGGAGGCCGGCATCTTCTCCTACGACTCACAGCAGACCGAGAGCATCTCCTCGGTCCGAAGCGAACTCTTCGTGGACGCCAACCCCGGCAAGGCGCCGCTCGAGACCAAGCTGGCCTCGGGCGTGTTCCTGCGAAATCAAAACCGCGCGCCCGTGCCCTCGTTCAGCGCCACCGACACCGGCACCGGCCACCGAGTGCTGCTCAATGCCTCGGCCTCGGAAGACCCGGAGGGCAATGCGCTCTCGCCCTACGTCTGGTCGGTGAACGGGCAGGAGGTCGGGCGTGGGGTGGTCCTCTACTGGACGGCGCCCGGCCCGGACTTTCCCGCCACATACAGCGTCACCCTCAAGGTGCGGGACAGCGGGGGCCGCGAGGGACAGGTCACTCAAATGGTGCCTGTCTCGTGATCGCCAGGCTGCGCAACGAGAGCGGGGCGTCGATCGTGACCGCGGTGATGCTGCTGACCTTCATGATGGGCACAGCCCTGGCCGGCTATGCCTATGTCGACACCCAGCAGAGGGAGTCGAACAAGGAGCGGATCGGAGAGTCGTCCTTCAACCTCGGCGAGGGCACGCTGAACACCCAGGCATTCATCCTCTCGCGCCGCTGGCCGGGCACGGCGGCGCGGGCCTACCCCACCTGCTCCAACACCTCGGCGGGCACCGACTCCTGCCCCGCACCGGCCGAACTGGCCGCCGCCTATGACAATGCCGACTACGCGAGCGGGGGCGAGCGGCGCTGGCAGACCACCGTCCGCGACGACTCCGGCAGACCGCCGTCGGCGTTCTACGACCCCGCCGCGGTCAACGCCCGCCCGTCCTGGGATGCCAACGCCAACGACCGCGTGTGGGTGCGCTCGAAGGCGCAGGTACGGGGACGCTGGCGGACGCTCGTGGCCCTTGTGCAGGTCGAGCGTGTTCTCGAGAGCTTCCCGAAGGTCCCCGTGATCGCCGGCCGCTTCAAGACATCGAACCAGGGTAGAAAGGTCATCGTCCAGACGAACTCGACCGCCACCAGCCCGCATCCGGTCACGCTGCGGTGTGCCGACGCCGGCTCGCTCGCCTGCATGGACTACGAGAGCGGCAAGGGGCAGATCGACCCTCCCAGCGCGGTGGCGACCGGTCAGTACGTCGACCAGCGGGCGCTGCCCGACGACGTGACGGCGCGCCTGAAGGAGACCGCCGAGAGCAGCGGCCGCCTCTATCCGTCGGGCTCGTGCCCCTCCAGCCTGACCGCTCCGGTCACCTACATCGTCAATGCGGACTCGTGTCCGGTCTTCAACGGCAACGTGACGGCGAACTCCCGGCAGAGCCCGGGCA
>Ga0183260_10005212_pt1 | contig 10254 bp, 12 predicted proteins | sample AntDrymUQ4972206_2_FD_129768 | JGI IMG/M metagenome (GOLD analysis project Ga0183260, IMG submission 129768) | Polar desert sand microbial communities from Dry Valleys, Antarctica - metaG UQ497 (22.06) (version 2) (version 2) | ecosystem: Environmental > Terrestrial > Soil > Desert | place...
AGATCGTCGAGGCGATCCTCGAGCTGTGGTTCGACTACATCGAGGAGCACGCCGATGCGTGGCTCGTCATCTTCCGCGACAAGACCGGAGACCCGGATATCGAGCGCGCCCGCCGGCGCGTGAACGCGCACGCGACGGAGGTTCTCACCGGCTTTATCCAAGGGCTGAACCCCGCGCCCGACCCGGAGCTCCTCGAGCCGACCGCCGACTTCCTGCGCGCCGGCCTCGCCGGGCTCGTCCTCTGGTGGATCGATCATCCGGGCGTTCCCAGGGAGACCGTCCACAGGACCGCTACCCGTGCCTGTCTCTCGGTTTCGGGTATGTGATCACCGTGCGAAAAACGCCTTGCGACCTTTCGCGCTAGCGTCGGCGGTTCTGCTCGCTCACGGCGCCCCAGAGCGCCACACCGAGGATCAGCAGGATCAGGATCGAGAAGAAGACGAGGATCGTGAGTCCGTCCTTGAAGAGGACGACCAGCGTCATGCCGGCGAACAAGATCAGGAACATGAGGACGCCGAAGAGGATCGCGGCGCGGGTATCGAGATCCATCAGCCGTATTCCAGCTTCGGGCGCTCGTCTCGCCTGAACGCGAACAGCTTGATCATGAGGAGACCGAAGATGAAGCCGCCGACGTGCGCCAGGTAGGCGACGCTGTCTCCGCCGAGATCGCCCGTACCCACCTGGCCGAGCGCTGGAACGAACTGAAGCGCCGCCCAGATGCCGAGCAGGATCATCGCCGGGATCTCGATCAAGGTCACAAAGAAGATAATGATGACCAGGGTTACCACTCTCGCCTTGGGATGAAGCAGGATGTACCCGCCGAGGACGCCGGCAACGGCCCCGGACGCCCCGATCGTCGGCACGGTCGAGGCGGTGTCGATCGCAGACTGCGCATAGACGGCCACGGCACCGGCGAGGAGATAGAAGAGGATGAATCTGAGCCTCCCCATCGCGTCCTCGACGTTGTTCCCGAAGACCCAGAGGAACAGCATGTTCCCAATGATGTGAAGGAACCCGCCGTGCATGAACATCGAGGTGAGGATCGTCGCCCACCAGGGCGGTGCCTCGAGGTCGACCACCTCAACGCCGGAGATGTCCTCGGCTTCACGCCGGTCGGCGCTGCCCTCGCAGACGATCGGCTTCACGTCACGCGCCTTCGCGCCTTGCGGGGCCGTGACGACGCCGCACTCCTCGCCGGGATGGGTAAGGCGATAAGGGATCGCTCCCAGCTCGAACACCGCCTCGTCGGAGGCCGAGAGTCCAGCGATGGGCGGTGACTCGCTCGAGTTGCGATCGTCCGACAGGGAGAGCTGCCACACGAAGACCCCGATGTTGATCACGATGAAGAGGACGGTGACGATCGGGAAGCGATCCGTCGGGATGTTGTCCTTGAGCGGCAGCATGCGGCGCGGCGGAGCCTAGAAGGGAAGCCACTCGGGGTGGGGCGGCGCGTGACGAAAGCGTCGTTGGTACGTTGCGCGGCGTGAAGCGACTTGCCCTCCTGCTGGCGCTGATTCTCATTTCAGCCACGGCCCAGGCCTCCGGCCCTCGGGCGGGTGCTCCCACGAGGGTTGAAATCCATGGGACGGGCTTCGACTTCGACCACGCCCAAGCGGACGGCACGATCTCCTCGCCAAAGGGAAAGTGCGTGACCGATCGCAAGCTCGAGCTCTACCTCATCCAGGAGGAAGGCCGGAAGAGGCACTATGCGACCGCGCGGGCCGACGAGGACGGCAACTGGGCCGGGGAGGGCCCGATAGGAGGGGGAAAGCGCAGGGGGATGAAGGTGGTCGCTCCCGCGAAGAACCCGCCCGGCCCGGTGGAGTGCGCAGCAGGCAAGGATAAGTTCCTCTATTAGCCTAGACCCAGCAGCGCTACGGCGCCACGGATGACGAGGCCATCGCGGCCGCTTCGTCAGCGTGGTACGAGCTGCGGACCAACGGGCCTGACGCGACCGCGTCGAAGCCCATCCCGTACGCCGCCTCCTCGAGCGCCTTGAACTCGTCCGGGTGCCAGTAGCGATCGACGGGCAGATGGTTTTCCGTCGGGCGCAGGTACTGGCCGACGGTGAGGATCTGAACCTCGTGCTCGCGCAGGATCTCGAAGGCCTCGGTCATCTCCTCGAAGCTCTCGCCAAGGCCGACCATCAGCCCCGACTTTGTGACCACCTCTGAGCCGCCCATCTCCTTGGCCATCCGAAGGACGCGGGCGGAGCGCAAGAACTCGGAGCCTCGGCGCGCCTTCGGGTAGAGACGGGGCACCGTCTCGACATTGTGGTTGAAGACATCGGGACGCTCGTGGATCACCTTGGCGAGCGGCATCTCCTGGCCGCGAAAGTCGGGCGTGAGGATCTCGACCTTGCAGTCCGGGGCCGCTTGGCGGATCGAGCGGATCACGCCCACGAACGCCGAGGCGCCGTAGTCGGGGAGATCGTCGCGGTCGACCGACGTGATCACCGCGTGAACAAGGCCCATCTTCTTCACCTGGTTTGCGACGCGCGCGGGCTCGAGCGGATCGTTCCAGGTCGGCACTCCCGTCTGGACGTTGCAAAAACCGCAGCGGCGGGTGCAGACGTCGCCGAGGATCATGAAGGTCGCCGTGCCCCGCTCCCAACACTCTCCGATGTTCGGGCAGGCGGCCTCCTCGCAGACCGTGTGGAGGTTGTCGTCCGCGATCGCCGTCTTCAGCTTGCGGTAGGTCGAACCGCCGGGAGCGGGCACCTTCATCCACGGCGGCTTTCGCTCGCGGAAGGGGCGGCCACCACCCATTGCCTTGCCCCCCGGTTTGGCGCGCGACCGCGTCACGTGGACGCGGTCGACAGGAGCTTCGACGGGCGGCTTCACGACACTGATTCTAGTTCTTGCCCAGCTTCTGCCACCACGGCCTTCGCGCCTTCGCGCGACGCCGTCGGACGGCCACGCCAGCGCCGATGCCTGCCGCGGCGAGGCCCGCCGCGATCAGACCGGGATGTGCTCGCAGGCGAGAGAACTCGCCCGAGACCTTCGGCCAGAGCTCGTCGTCGAGGAGGCCGGCAGCAGCCTCGGGCGTCGCCGGGACTTCCGTGACCTTCACGGGCTCGCCAAAAGCAACGCGCACCGTTCGCGGCCTCGGCACGGGGCCCGCGAAGAGCCTCTCGGTCCCCGTGATCGCGGCTGGGATGAGCGGTGCGCCCGTCTCGAGCGCCAGGCGCACCGCGCCCCGCTTCGGGGTTCCGAGCGTGTCGGGATCGCGGACGCGGGTCCCCTCGGGAAAGAGCGAGAGGAGCTCGCCCTGCTCGAGGATGATCCGCGCCGTTTCGAGCGCTTCGGCATCGGACTGGCCGCGCAGGACCGGGAAGGCGCCCAGCCGCACCAGGAGCTTTCCCCTCCTTCCCTCAAAAAGCTCGGACTTGCCCATGAAGCGAAGCGGCCGCTTGGTCGCTGCCGCAAGGAAAAAGGAGTCGAAGAAGCTCTTGTGGTTAGGCGTGATGATCGCCGGCCCCTCGTCGGGGACGTGCTCGGAGCCCTCAATGCGAAGTCCCCACCAAAGGCGCATGAAGGGCACCGCAACGAAGCGGACCGCACGGTAGCGGGCGGGCGAGACACCCTCCTCACGCGCCATCGTTTGCGCTTCTGTGTGGTTCAAGCTGCGACCGCTCCGAGCTCGGCCATCGTCCGCTCGATCGGCCGGCGACCAAGCGCTTCGCACAAACGGTCGCGAAGGGCGGTCGCAAAAGCGTCCATGTCCGCCTCTGCCCCAAGCTCGCGACCGACCGACGACATCCGCACGTGGTCGATCGCGCACGGCACGATCCACTCAAACGGCTGGAGGTCGTTGTTCACGTTGACGGCAAGGCCATGCGTGGTAACGCCGCCGCTCACGTGGATCCCGATCGAGCCGATCTTCCGCGCCTCGCCTCCGGGCAGGGTCGGCGCTCCGACGAGAGTGCGCTGTGGACCGATTTCGCCGGGCACGATCGGCGGCTCCCCCTTGGTCCAGACACCGGTGAGCCCCTCGAAGACCTGGGCGGGAATGCCGAAGTCGGCAAGCGCAGCGATCATTCCGGATTCCAGCGCCCGCACGTACGCGTGGACGTCGCCACTCATCGCCGCGAGATCGAAGATGGGATAGGCCACCAGCTGGCCCGGCCCGTGGTAGGTGACCTGACCGCCGCGATCGGTCTCGGTCACCTCGATTCCCTGCATGCGGTACCACTCCTCGCCCATCGGCAGGTGAGCGGGCTCGGAGCGGCGGCCCTTCGTGTAGACAGGCCAGTGCTCAAGGAGAAGGACCAAGTCCCGGATCTCGCCGGCTCGGCGCGCTTCTGCCAGCCGGGCTTGGAGTTCGAGCGCCTCCGCGTACGGCAGCGTTCCGGCGCGGACGATCCAGAGCTCGGGTGGCTGACTCACACGCGCACTATCTCACCCAGGGGGTCGGTCAGTTGCCCACGCCGAGGTAGGCGAGCGTGTCGCCCAGCACTTCGGCGCGCGTAGCGCGGCCGGAGACTCCCTCGAAGCCGAAGCCCATCCCCTGTTAAACAAAGCTGAGACGCTCGGCCGCCAGCGCGCGGGCTGCTTCGAGCGGCGTGGAGCCCTCGCGGGTCGCGCGCGCGATGACCCGCATCATCGTCTCCTCGATCCCGAGCGCGAGCTCCTTCGCCTGCTCCGCCGGGTAGGAGTGGAGCTCGCGGTAGACGTTGATCAAGCCTCCGGCATTGGCGATGAAGTCGGGCGCGTAGAGGATGTCGCGCTCGGCGAGGATGTCGGCCATCTCCTCGTCGGCGAGCTGGTTGTTCGCGGCGCCGCAGACGATCCGGCATCGCAGGGCGTCGATGTTGTCCGCGTCGATCGCGCCGCCGACGGCGCAGGGCGAGACGATGTCGCACTCGGCTTCGAGCGCATCGTCCGCTTCGAGCCACGCTGCGCCAAGAGAGATCGCCACGGCTCGCCTCGCCGGATTGATGTCGGAGGCGGCGACAGTGGCGCCCGCATCGACCAGGCCTCGAGCCAGGTGCTCGCCGACGTGCCCGAGGCCCGCGATCACCACGCTTCTCTTGGCGAGATCGGATGTCCCGAAGGCGACCTTCGCGGCCGCCCGCATCGCCGCCTGCACGCCAGTCGCGGTGAAAGGACTGGGGTCGCCCGCGCCGCCGCGCTCGGCGGGCAGGCCCGTCACGTGGCGCGTCCGCGACGCGATCGTGACCATGTCTTCGGGGCAGGTGCCGACGTCCTCTGCGGTGATGTAGCGGCCGCAGAGCGAGTCCACGAGATCGCCGAAGTCTTTGAGGATCGCCACACGCTCGTCGCCGGCCGGCGGTTCGGCGGACGGTGCGCAGATCACACCCTTGCCGCCGCCAAGGTCAAGGTCCGCCGCGGCTGCCTTGAATGTCATCCCGCGCGCGAGGCGGAGCGCGTCGGCCACGCCGTCTGAGTCGCGAAGGTAGCGCCAAAGGCGGACCCCGCCCAGCGCCGGCCCGAGAGCGGTCGAGTGGATCGCAACGGCCATCGTTGCCCCGCTCCTTGAGCCCGTCTCGACGACGAGTTCCTCGTGATCCTGCCCGGCAGGAACCCCCGCGCTTCGCGGCAGGGTCGCGGTTGCGCCGTTCATCGGCTTCATCTCTGCGTCCTTCGGATCTGGCCAGCCGTCGGGGTTTCCTTTGGCCGGCCTGTCTTCGCCGCTTCGGGATCTCCTTGGCGGCGCTGGCTGGACGATGGGGGCGCGGGGATCTTCCCGAGCTTCCCTATGTCTGGAGCGGCGTTCGAGCTTGTGGCTCGAGCCGGTCCTTACTCAGAACTATACGCCGCTTCGGCGAGGTTTCAAGCCTGCGCTGGGCGCGCGTGGATTCGCTCCGCCCGCCTTCGGACCTGTCGCAGGAGGCTCGTGGTAACGACGACGTGGCCGTGCGTTCCGATCACGAGGCCGCGATAAACGCGGCCCTTCCGGCCCGGGAACTCGGCGCGGGTCTGGGCGCTTAAGAGCATCAGACCGCTGGGCTTTTCGAGAATCGTGAAGATGAGCGCGTAGCGCGAGAAACGATGCTGGCCCATCAGCGCGAGCACCGCCGGCCTGACCGCGCGCGTCACGACGAAGCCGGGGATCTTCGAGCCGATCTCGCCGGCTTCACCTTCTGTCTCGGTCTCCTCGCAGCCGAGCGCCTTTGAGAGCGGCGCGCCGGAGCGGCTCTCGCCCATGCCGGACACCACCCGCATGAGCGCATCCCAGACCTCGTCCGGCTTCGCTGCGATCTCGATGTAGTGCTCGTCGACGAACGGGAGCGACTCGATCGGTACGTCGATGATCCTGCTTGGCATCTCTTCTATCACCCCTTCCCCCTATACCCCTTACTACGCGCGACGGGCGGTGTGGGTGAGAAGCGCACGTTAAGCCTCTAGATGGCCAGCCGCTGTGGGACGATGAGGTTGCCGTTCAGGTGAGCGAGGAAGTCACTGGCGTTCCGCGCGTCGATCATCCGCGCATCGGCGACGAGGGTGGCTGTCACGACGTGGCGGGTAAGGACGTCGCGATCGGTGGGCATGACTCGGAGGCCAAAGCCGCCGAGTCCCAGATTCGCAGCCTGGCCGCCGTGAATCACGGGCGCGAAGGAGCCTACGAGGGGACCAGCTTCGGTCACCGTAAACGTTCCGCCCGAGAGCTCGGCCGCGGTGATCGATCCATCGCGGGCTCGCTCCTCCAGCCGGCGCCACTCAACCGTGATCTCGTCGAGCGATTTGCGATCCGCGTCGAAGATCGTCGGGACCACCGAGCCTCGGTCAGCGACCACTCCGAGGTTCACGCGCGAGTAGTGCTCAGGTGCGCCGTCTCGGTAGGCGCCGTTCAGTCGAGGCACCTCACCGAGCGCGAGCGCGACGCCGCGAAGGACGATTTCAAACAGACCGGGACCATCTCGCCCCTCTCGGACGAGGTCCTGCGCATCGGTCACATCGATGTCGATCGACATGTAGAGATGCGGCACGGTCGCCTTTGACTCGGCGACCCGGCGCGAGGCCGCCCGGTCCGCCTTCGAGGGCTCGAGTCGCTCGACGTTTCCCCTCGCGCTCTCCGCCATCACCTCACGCGACGTTAGCCGCTCGCACGGCGGCCTCCTCCAAGCGGTCGTCGCCCCAGAAGACCTCTTCGCCCACGACCACGCTCGGGACGCCGAACACGCCAAGGTCGGCGGCCTCATCCGTCGTTTTCCGCAGCCGGGACTTGATGGAGTCGCGCGCCACAGCGGTCGTGAGGGCGCGAGGGTGGAGCTCGGCCGACGCGGCGGCGATCAGGACGTTGTCGGGCTTCGACAGGTCGCGGCCCGCCGCAAAGTGTTGGCGAAAGGCGGCGAGCGGGAGCGACACGCCTCGGCCTATCTCGGTTGCGAAGGTGGCTACGCGCATCGCAAATAAATAGTTCGACGGCCAGCCCTCGGGCCAGCGAATCGGCGGCAGTCCGTAGGCGGCCGCGCGGAGTTCGACCTCACGCATCCCCTCCGCTCGCGCGTCCGTCTGGGCCCATGACCCTCGATCGAAACGCGTAAAGAGCCCGCCTAGGAGGACCGGCTTCCACACGGGCGGCTCGGCGCCGGCCTCCTCGAAGACCGTGTGAATCCGCTCGGCGGAGAGGTACGCGAAGGGGGAGCCGAGGTCGTAGAAGAAACGGGGAGGCGTCATGACGACGAAGCTGATCGCGCTGAGGGATCAACCGAAAGACTAAGCGTGCGTCGCCCAGCCGTCGACGGCTCGGGCGGCGTCGAGTACGGCTTCGGAGATGGTCGGGTGCGGGTGAACGATCCGCGCCAACTCCTGATAGCCGCCCTCGAGCGCGACCACATTGACGATCTCGGAGATCATGTCGCAGGCGCGGTTGCCGACGATGTGGGCGCCGATAATCTCGCCGTAAGCAGAGTCGGCGATGATCTTCACCATCCCCTCGCGGTCGTCGTATACCGCCGACGCGCCGACGCCACCAAGCTTGAAGCGCCCGACCTTCACGTCGTGGCCGGCTTCCTTTGCCTGCGCTTCGGTGAGCCCGACCGAGGCGACCTGCGGGTGGCAGAAGGTGGCGCCGGGGATCAGAGCGACGTCGACCGGATGGGTGGGCGCACCCGCGATCGTCTCGGCTGCGACGACGCCCTCCTCGGAGGCCTTGTGAGCGAGCGCTGGACCGCGCACCAGGTCGCCGATGGCGAAGACCTTCTTGTTCGTAGTGCGCTGGAGCTCGTCGATCTTAAGCTTGCCGTTCTCCTCGGTCTCCACGCCCGCGCCCGAGAGGTTGAGTGGGTCCGTGTCGGGCGCGCGGCCACCTGCGATAACGAGGTAGTCGGCCTCGCCCTGCGTCTCGCCGTAGGAGAACTTGACGGACTTCGCCGTCCCTTCGACGTTGTCGATCGGAGCGCCGGTCGCGACCGTGATGCCCTGCTTCTTGAAGGTGCGCTCGACCACACGGGCGCAGTCCTTGTCCTCGAGCGGCAGGATCTGCGGCAGCATCTCGATCAGCGTGACCTCGGTGCCGTAGCGCGCGTACGCGGACGCGATCTCCGAGCCCGAGGCCCCTGCGCCTACGATCGCCAGGCGCTTGGGCTGGGAGGGGAGGGACCAGGCACCCCAGGTGTCGACGATCCGCTCCGAGAAGTCGACGCCGGGGATCGCCATCGCGACCGAACCGGTGGCGAGGACTACGTTCTTCGTCTCATAGGTCTCGGAGCCGACCGTGACGTTTCCGTCGTCGGTCAGCGATCCCTCGCCCTCGATCTGGGTGATCTTGTTCTTGTCCCAGAGCATCTTGACCCCGCCCGAGAGAGTCTCGGACACGCTCGCCCGGCGCTCGCCAAGAGCCTTCCAGTCGATTGAGGCCTTCGAGACCTTCACGCCGAGCTCGGCCGAGTTCTGCGCGTGGTCCAAAACCTCGGCGGAGTGGAGCATGGTCTTCGCCGGGATGCAGGCGTAGTTCAGGCAGCGTCCGCCGGGCTTGTCCTTTTCGACGACGGCCGTCGAGAGGCCGAGCTGGGCGGCGCGGATAGCCGCGACGTAGCCGCCGGGACCTCCGCCGATCACGATTACGTCGAAGGACTCAGCCATGCCGCCGACTCTATAAAAACGCCCCGGGGCCGCCGGGCCCCGGGGCGCTCCCCCGGGGCGCTCACGTTTACCTGAGTGCAATCAGCGCGGATTGTCAGTCCCTTTATCTCACAGGCATCTGGATGCGGGCCATTGCCTTGACCATGCGGTAGAAGAGCACGCTCGCGCCGGCGAGGACTGCGAAGAGAGCAAGGGCCCGGAGTACGTCCGTGGCCTGGACGAGGGCGAGCGTCGTCACCACGATGACCAGGATCAGGATCGTCTGAAAGCCGAGGACCGCCCAGTAGCGCGCCTTCCACAGACCGTAGGTCATCGCGCCGAGGACAAGCGAGGAGGCGACCGTGTAAAGGACATTCGGCTTCGCCTCGCCCGTCTTGGTCCCGAAGTCGTCGAAGGTGTTCACCTCCACGCCGACCAGGTAGGTGATGAGCGTGCCCAGAAGCAGCGCAGCGGAGATCACCGCGGCGACCGTCACGACCGTGGGCCGCTCGTCGGGCTCGAGCGGGTCGAGCGCCTCCCGGGCGGCTCGATTCTTCGCCTCGGTCCGGGCAGCCCTCGCTTCGCGCTGCGCCGCCAGCTCCGTGTAGCGGTCGCCTGAGCGCTCCTTGCGCTTGCGCCGCTCGGCGCGCTTGCGTTCACGTGAGCCGATTCCTGCTCACCTCCCTTCGGGGTTCGCCTCAATAACTAGCCAAGCCTTGCACGAAGCTCGTGCGCCGCTGCTTCAGGATCCGCGGCGTCGCGGATCGCGCGCACGACGACGACGCGCGACGCTCCTGCCGCGACGACCTCCCCGACGTTCGAGAGATCGATCCCGCCGATCGCGAACCACGGCGTGTCGCCGCCGTGCGACGCCGCGTGCCGGATCAGCTCGGTGCCTGCGGCGGGACGCCCCTCCTTCGTCGGCGTCTCCCACACCGGTCCGGCGCTGACCTGGTCGGGGCGAGCATCGCCCTCGGCGGCAAGTGCCGCGTCGAACTGCTCGACGGAGTGAGTGGAGAGGCCGACGAGCGCACCCGTGCCTGCGAGAGCCCGAGCCTCCGCCACGGGAGTGTCGTCCTGTCCGACGTGCACTCCGTCCGCGCGACACGCCTCGACCAACTCGGGGTGATCGTTCAGGACGAAAAGCGCTCCGAAGGAGTCGGCCGCTCTGCGGAAGGGCTCGGCTAGAGCCACGAGCTCTTCGGCGCATCGCGGCGCTTTCTCG
>Ga0183260_10005214_pt1 | contig 10252 bp, 12 predicted proteins | sample AntDrymUQ4972206_2_FD_129768 | JGI IMG/M metagenome (GOLD analysis project Ga0183260, IMG submission 129768) | Polar desert sand microbial communities from Dry Valleys, Antarctica - metaG UQ497 (22.06) (version 2) (version 2) | ecosystem: Environmental > Terrestrial > Soil > Desert | place...
CAACCACGCTCGGGTTGATGGCGACCAAGACTCGACCACGGGGCCCCCGCCTCTTCAATCGCGAGCTCTCGTGGCTCGACTTCAACGCGCGTGTGCTCGAGCTTGTGGCCGACCCAGCAGTGCCGCTCCTGGAGCGCGTCCGGTTCTGCTCGATCCACTCGTCGCACCTGGACGAGTTCTTCATGACCCGCGTGGCGGGCCTGATGGAGCAGACCGCCTCGGGACTCAGGGTTCGCTCCGCGGACGGGAAGACGCCCCAGGCCACGCTCGCGGAGATCCGAGAACGTGCGCTCGAGCTGATGGGGCGGCAGTCGCTGCTGTGGAAGCGCGAGCTGCAGCCCGCCCTGGCCGACAACGCCGTGCTCGTGGGGCGGATCGAGGACTGCACCGAGGAGGAGCTGCGCCAGGTGACGCAGCGGTTCGAGCGGGAGGTGTATCCCGTGCTCACGCCGCTGGCGGTCGGGCCCGGCCAGCCGTTCCCGTACATCTCTCCGCTCTCGCTGAGCCTCGCCGTGTTCGTCCAGGATCGCAAGACGGGGGAGGAGCGCTTCGCACGGGTGAAGGTGCCCGAGCTGCTGCCGCGGTTCTTCGAGCTCAAGAGCCGCCGGCTGCTCCTTCCCCTCGAGCACCTGATCAGCCGCTTCCTGCCCACCTTGTTCCCGAAGATGGAGATCACGGAGTGCGCGGCCTTCCGCGTCACGCGTGACGCCGATTTCGAGGTCTCCGACGAGGCGGACGACCTCCTCGAGGCTGTCGAGCTCGAGCTGCAGCGGCGTCGATTCGGCGGGATCGTCCGCCTCGAGGCCTCCGCATCGATGTCGAGCCGAATGCTCGACCGGCTGCAGCAGGGGCTCGGCGGGGAGGCGAGTCAGGTGTACCCCGTGTCCGGACTCCTCGATCTGGCCGATCTCGCGGAGATCGCCGCGCTCGAGCTTCCCGAGCTCAAGTTCGAGCCCTGGCGGCCGGTCGAGCCGGCGCGCTTCGCGACTGCGCGGGACGGAGGCGGCGACCTCTTCAGCGAGATCGCACGCGGGGACATGCTCGTCCAGCATCCCTACGAGTCGTTCGAGGCGACCTTCGGGACCTATCTGCGAACCGCGGCGACCGATCCGGCCGTGATCGGCTTGAAGACGACCGTCTATCGCATGGGTGAGGAATCACCCGTCGTGCCGGCGTTGATCGAGGCGGCCGAGGAGGGCAAGCAAAGCGTCTGCCTGATCGAGCTCAAGGCCCGCGGGGACGAGCATCGCAACATCGAATGGTCCCGCGCGCTCGAGAGCGCCGGCGTGCACGTCTCGTATGGGTTCCCGCACGTCAAGATCCACGCGAAGGCGACGCTCGTCGTTCGCAGGGAGGGAGATCAGCTCCGGCGCTACGTGCACGTCGGCACGGGCAACTACCATTCCTTCACCGCCCGCCTCTACGAGGACTTCGGGCTCTTCACCGCAGACGAGGCCATCGCCGCCGACGTCGCCGATCTGTTCAACTTCCTCACGGGCTTCGGCCGCCCCGGCCGCTTCCGCAAGCTGCTCGTCGCTCCCTTCGGGCTGCGGGAGAGCCTGATCGAAGAAGTGAAGGCCGTGGCCGAGGCAGCAAGGGCCGGAAAGCGGGGGCGCATCCTAATTAAGGTCAACGCGCTGACCGACGAGGCGCTGATCGACGAGCTCTACGCGGCGTCGGAGGCCGGCGTCAAGATCGAGATCGTCGCGAGGAGCATCTGCTCGCTCCGTCCCGGGGTGGCGGGGCTGAGCGAGAACATCAGCGTGCGCAGCATCGTGGGGCGTTTCCTCGAGCACAGCCGCCTGTTCGTCTTCGAAGCGGGTCGACGCTCCACCTACCTGCTCGGAAGCGCCGACCTCATGCCTCGCAACCTCGAGCACCGGATCGAGCTGCTCGCCCCCGTCGAGGATCCCGCGCTCCGGAAGCGCATCGCCGACCTGTTCGAGCTCCTCCTCGCCGACAACGAGCAGGCGTGGTCGCTTCGCCCGGACGGGAGCTGGGAACGCCTCCGCCCGGGCAAGGGGGAGCCGTCTCGGGGGACCCAGAACGTCCTGATGCAGCGCCTCCGGGCGGCCGCGAGACGACGCCCCGCCGTCAAGCGGTCACGGTGAGCTCGGCGCCGACCGAGGCGCCCGCAAAGATGGCGCCGATGTTGGTGGGAGTCATCGACGTGGGCGGGAACAGCCTTCGACTTCTCGTCGCCCAGGTCGGAGCTGACCGCGTGCGCGCGGTGCACGACGAGCGGAGTCGGCTCAGACTTGCCGCGGACGTGGAGCGCTACGGATACGTGTCGCAGGAGAAGCTGGAGCGCACTGCGCGGCTGGCCGGACGTTACGCACGCCGTGCTCGCAAGCTCGGGGTGCACAGCCTATCCACGGTGGTGACGTCGCCTGCGCGGCAGTCGACGAACGGCGACGAGCTCGTCGCCGCGCTGGCGGAGGCCGTCGGAGGAGATGTGCGTCGCCTTGGGGCCGAGGAGGAGGCCTTTCTCGCCTTCAGAGGCGCTGTCGCTTCGCAGGAAGACCTCGATGATCCCGTTGCGGTCTGCGACGTCGGCGGCGGGTCGGCTCAACTTGCGTTCGGCACCAGCGAGGAGGGGCCGACCTGGTCGGTCTCACTCGACATCGGCTCGCTCCGGCTGACCGAGCGCTTCCTGAAGCAGCTCCCGCCGTCCCGGTCGAGCCGCCGCGACGCCGAGGCGGCAGCCGCGGCTGCCTGGGACGGTGTCATGCTCCCCGAGCCGAACTCCCTGCTCGCCACCGGCGGCACGGCCAGGGGCGTCGGCAGAATCGCCGGCCGCAGGCTCGACGAGGAGCAACTAGGGCGTGTGCTCGAGCTACTCGCGAAGCGACCTCCGGAGAAGCTCGTCCGTCGGTACGGGTTCGATCAGGAGCGCGCTCGGACGCTCTTCGGCGGCGCGTTGATCCTGGCCGAGCTGCAAAGACGCGTCGGCGTGCCGCTCGTGGTCACGCGGGGCGGGCTGCGCCAGGGCGTCTTGCTCGACCTCGCTCGAGCCCAGCAGGCCGCATAGACGCGGATCGCCCTCTGCATTACGCCGGGGCGCCGGCGCCCACTCTCGCCAGGTGCTGGACCAGCTCGCGGGTAACGGCGGCGTCAGGGTCGCGGGGTGCGGGGTAGACGACGATGTCGGAGCGGTTTCCCGGGAACCGGACGCCGGCGAGCAAGCACTCGCGGGAGCGGGCAAGCTCGATCGCCCCTCGTGGCGGATCGCCGAAGAAACGCAGCGCCGCGTAGCCGACGCGGCCGTCGGCCAGCGGCCGTCCGTCGAGCCACGGCAGGATGTCCAGGCCGATCTTGGCGCGCACCCAGCACCCGAACTGGGTGCCGAGCCCCTCGGCGATCCGGGGCCCGATCAGTAGGACGACAGTGCCGTCCCGGGCGAGCGCCTCGCGGAGATCGTGCTGCCTGCGAGCAAAGGCTCCCGAGACGTCGACGCTCGAGTCGACGAGGACGGCGAGGACGTCTGCGCACGGCAACACGCCGCGCGCCGCAAACGGCTCGCCGCCCGGGACGCCGACCAGGATCGTGGACAACTGCGGGCTTACCGCATCCCCGGCTCGGCGGTATCGAGAATGGAGACGTCGGGCTCCGGCCCGGGCTCGAGCTCCTCGTCGACGGCAACCTCGTAGACGGCCACGGATTCGCGGCCCCCGCCGGCATCGGGCACCGGCGGCAGCATGGCCTCGAACATCGGCTCGGCCTCCTGCACGTCGTGCTCGCTCTCGAAGAACGTCACGCCGAGTGCGCTTGCGTTCGCCCCGGGCAGCGACTGCTCGCCGGAGGCGACCATGTCCCGGACGCCGTCGATCACCTCGTCGATGCGGTCGGGATCGCCGCCGCTGAACTTCGCCACACGTGCGTACATCAGTCCTCCTCGTCTCGGGGGTCAGTTGCGACGGTACGAGCCGCGACCGCCTGCCGCAATGGCACATACCGCCTTTTCTTCGGATCGTTACGACCGCGAGACGGGCTGGCCCGGAGGGCGCCCTCTGAAGCGCGTGACCCCGGCGGTTCTAGCCGCCGGGCGGCAGGTAGCCGGAGGGAAGTACTCCGCCCGCGCTCCGCTCGAGCACGGTCGTCGAGCCCTTCGGGGTCTCGCGCCCGAGCAGTTGCATGATCACGTCCCCGTGGGTGCACAGGACGGCGGCGTCGCCGAGCTCGCCGAGGAGCGCGAGCACCGCCTCCCGCGACGATCCTTCGCCGAGCTCCTCGCGCTCCTCGACCGAGAGGCCGCGCCTGCGCGCGAGCGGCTGCACGGTCCGCACGCAGCGGAGCGAGGGGCTGGAGAGGACGCGCTGCAGCTCGAAGTCGTGCAGAAGGTCGGGCAGTGCCTCCGCTTCACGCATGCCGCGCTCGTCCAGAGGTCGCCGCGCATCGTCGCCCCGCCAGGCCTCACGGTCACCGGCGTTCGCATGTCGCACCAGGAGGATCGCCATCAGGGCTGGCTAGCGCGCGGCGCGAACGACGCCAAGACGCGCCGGTCACGGTCGTAGCTCAGTTGGCGAGCAGCCGCCACGAGCTCGAGCCAATCGGCGCGATCGACCTCCGCCAGTGGCGCCAGCTCGCCGCCGAGCGGCTCCATCCGCCAGTACCGGACCGTTTTCCGGCGGCCACGGCCGTCGACGTAGCGCGAGGGCTCCAGCTCCGGGCCGAGCGTGCAGGTCAGTCCGGTCTCCTCGGCCACCTCACGCAAGGCGCAGGCCTCGTCCGTCTCGCCGTCGTGCGCCTTCCCTTTGGGAAGCGTCCAGTCGTCGTAGCGCGGCCGGTGCACCAGCACCACCTCCGTCTCGCCGTCGGCGCGGTTGCGCCAGACGACGCCCCCGGCTGCCCGCACGGTTTCGGTCACAAGGCCTTGAGACCAACTTTCTCGAGCCGCTTCCACGCTTTCGGGACACCGGCCTTCGCAGCCGCTCGACGGGCGCGCTGGAGCTCAGCGAGCCGGCCTGCAACGAAGGCCGCCTCGGGGTCGGTGGAGCTCGCGAGGGCGCGAAGCCGCTCCTCGGCCACCAACGCATCCTGATGCTCGCCGACGAGATCCTGGAAGGCTTTCGCCCGCTCGACGAAGCGGGACCCAGCTCCGCCGAGAGCGTCGCCCGCGAGCTCGGCGGCGTAGCGAGCTCGCTTGGCCTTGATCCGCGCTCGATGAAGCGCGTCGTCGTCGGAGACGTCTCCGAGTGCTGCAACCGCCCGCTGAAGCTTCTGGAACTCGCGCCGGGCGAGCTTCTCCGGAGGGTCTCCGCCGCCGCGCACCGCCGGCGAAGTCTCGACCTCCTCGAGCCGGCGCAGCAGTCGGACGTAGCGCCTGCTGCCGAGCGCGGCGACAAGCGTGTCGTGCGCTTCGTCGCGGGAGCGCTCGAGCGTCTCGAGAATGCTCGCGAGGCCCGCCTGGTCGTCCTCGGCCAGCTCCAGCCGTGCGTCCGCGAGGCGCTCGAGGAGCACGTCGAGATCGCGGACGCTCCCGAGCGCGTCGGCGAGCCACGACAGCTCGGTGCCGAGCTTGTCTGCCCACGCCTCGTCGAGCGATGCTGAGGCCGCGCGCAGGAAGGCTCGCAACCGTCTGGTTGCCACGCGCATCTTGTGCACGTGCTCGGGCCTCCCTCCGAGCCGGGCGCCCGCGTCGTTCAGGAGCAGCTCCCGGCGCTGCTCGCGCACGAAGTTCTGGATCCAGCGAAGCTCGGGCGCGAGCGGCGTGGGCGCGTCGGCCTCCTGGTCGAGCCCGAGGACGCGGAAGATCTTTGGCTTTCCGTCGGTGCGCCGGGCGCCCGCCCGCTCAGCCGCCTTCGCAAGCGTCCGGAGGTCGTCGTCGTCGCCGTCGACGAGCTCGACCTCGATTTCGATGAACTCTCCGCTGCCGTTGGCACCGTCGAGGACGGCGACGGCGTCCTGCGAGACCTCTGCGAGGACTCGCTCCCCGTCGAGCACGCGCACCCCGGTTCGCTCGGTGCGGAGCCGTCCAACCGTGGCGAGCGCGCCGCCCTGGGTGACGCCGAAAAGGAGCTGCGTGAGCTGCTTCGGGATCGTGGCGCCTCCGCGTACCTCGAGCTCGAGGCGCGCGTTCCCATGAGGAATCTTTGCCTGCCAGAGACTTCGGCGACCTTCGACCCGCCGCCGCAAGGTGACCCCGAGGCGCGCCAGCCGATGCTCTTCCGTGTCGTAGTAGGTCGAGGTGAAGGCGCGAGGCTCGAACGCCTCGCCGGGGAGGTCCGTGAGACGGAACTCCGGCCCGCCCTCGAGCTTTAGCTCGCGCTCGAGGCTTTGCTTGATGCGGTCCACGAGGCCACCAGTCTAGCCCCGAGCGCCGTTTACCAAGCGTTCACCGTTTGTTCACCGCTGCGGCACCCAGAGGCCGGAAAAGAGCTTCAGTATGGTGAAGAGAGCATGGCGAACGTGCTGATCATCGAGGACGACGGCGTGATCGCGCAAGGCATGGCGCGTCACCTGGCCGCCGCCGGCTTCGATCCCCTGGAGGTCAGGAACGGCGAAGCGGGACTCGCCCGCCTCCGCTACGAGCGCCCCGACGTCTGCGTGCTCGACCTGATGCTGCCCGGAATGGACGGCTGGCACCTGATCGAGACCGCTCGGCGAGAGGGAATCGGAACGCCGATCGTGGTGGTCAGCGCCCGTGGCACTGAGCACGACCGCGTGCACGCGCTCGAGCTCGGTGCGGACGACTACCTGGTCAAGCCGTTCTCGATGAAGGAGCTGACGGCCCGCGTGCGCGCAGCAGCGCGGCGCGGTGCCCGCGCCGAGACGCGTCAGCGCGGCGAGCCGCTCGAGATCGAGGAGCTCCGCCTCGATCCCGGAAACGTGCAGGCGTACGTGGACGGCAAGAGCGCAGACCTGACGCCGACCGAGTTCCGGCTCGTGTACGCGCTCGCGCTCGAGCAGGGCCGCGTGCTGACGCGCGACGAGCTGCTGCAGCGCGTGTGGGGCAGGCGCGCCCAGCACCGCGACCGCACGGTCGACGTGTTCGTTCGCAAGCTGCGCGAGAAGATCGACCAGCGTGCCTCGCGGCACTCGTTCATCCAGACGCGCTTCGGCGTGGGCTACAAGCTCGAGCCCGTTCCGAAGGACGAGCTAGAGGCTGACGCTTAATCGGGTAGCGCCTCCAGCACCCGCTCGGTGTGGGTGCCGGGGTCAACCCGTTGCATCACCTTCGCCACGTTGCCCTCACGGTCGATCAGGAAGGTCGACCGCGCGTACGAGCTCCTGCCCTCCTGCGTCACGCCATACAGGTCTCCGGTCGTCCGCTCCGGGTCGGCGAGGAGGGTGAAGGGAAGGCCGTACTTCTTCTTGAAGCGCGCCTGGGACGCCTCCGTGTCCACGCTGACGCCGAGGACGACTGCGCCACGCTCCTCGAAACGCCCGTAGTCGTCGCGGATGCCGCTGGCCTGGCGTGTGCAGCCGGGCGTGTCCGAGCGCGGGTAGAAGTAGAGGACGACGGGGCTGCCCCGAAAGGACGAGAGCCGGACGGGCTGGCCCGACTCGTCCGGCAACTCGAAGTCGGGGGCAGGCTGCCCTCTTTCGAGCGTCGGCATGCCAAGATCGTACTCGTGCTCGATCTCCATGCGCTTGTGGCAATCCTCGTCCTGGCGGTCACCTTCGTCGCCGGGCTGCTCGGCGGCCTGACGCTGTGGCGCCGGCGCGAGCCGGGTCACCTCGGGCGGAACCTGCTCGCCCTGGGGCAGACGGTGCTGATCGCACAGGTCGCGCTCGGTTTGCTGCTCCTCTCGGACGAGCGAAACGCAACCGATCGGTTGCACTATGCCTACGGGTTCCTCTCGCTCGCGGCCGTCCTCTCGCCCTGGTTCTACGCACCCGCCGAGCCGCGCCGGCGGCTCGCGTGGTTCACCGTCGCTACCCTCCTCGCCGGCGCTCTCGCGGTGAGGGCCTACACGACGTCCTGATGCGACGATTCCTGACCGATATGAACCCGACGCTGCGCGGGCTCCTCGTGATCGCGCTGATCGCGGGGCTGATCGTGCTGCTCTCGCTCGAGGTCACGGTCGTCTCACTGTTCGCGATCGCGCGGATCGCGTTCTTCCTCGCGATCGCGTTCTTCGTCTACCTGCTCTGGCGGGAGCGCCGCAGCGATATCGGCATGTGGTCCGGACGCGCGCAGGCCGTGTTCTACGGCGCCGCCGCACTCATCGTCGCGGATCTGGGCGTGTTCTTCTGGCGGGGCGCCTCGGGTCTCGACGCGCTGGCGTTCCTGCTCGTGCTGGCCTTCTGCGGCTTCGCGATGTTCCGCACCTGGCGCGACCAGCACAGCTACTCGTAGGAGCGCCGCGACGTGGACGGCTGTGTGTTCCTCGTCACCGGCCCGTCAGCTGCCGGGAAGACGACGGTCGCGCGCTTGCTCGCGGGCCGGTTCTCACGGGGCGTGCATCTGGAGGGCGACTGGTTCCGGCGCAGCATCGTGTCCGGCAGGATCGACATGACCCCCGACACGCCCCCGGAAGCAGTCGAGCAACTCCAGCTTCGCTACCGCCTCGCCGCGCGAGTCGCGGACGCCTACTGGGACGAGGTTTCTCCGTCGTGCTCGAAGACGTCGTCGCGGGCGACGACCTGCCGCACCTGGCCGGGCTCGTTCGGCGCCGCCCACTCCATGTCGTGGTGCTCGTCCCGCGCCTCGAGGTTGTGGCCGCGCGCGATACGGAGCGCGAGTCGACCGGGTACCGGCACTGGTCGGTCGCTGGCCTCTACGACATCTTCGCGACGCAGACTCCGCGGATCGGGCTGTGGCTCGACACTTCGGAGCAAACGCCGGATCAAACCGTCGACAGCATCCTCGAGCGCACGGCGCCGGCTACGCCGCGAACGTAACCTTTCTCGCGTGGCCGAGTTCACCGGCATCTCGCCCGTCCTCCTCGTCGCGGATCTCGATCGCGCCGTGGCCTTCTACCGGGACCGACTCGGCTTCGAGTGTCAGGTGTTCGGCGACCCGCCCGACTTCGCGACAGCCGACCGCGACGCGGCGACGATCCTGCTTGCACTCGCCGGCGATCCCGATCGGCTGGTTCCTCACTGGCAGATCGTCGACAAGATGTGGAACGCCTATATTCGGGTCGACGATGCCGATGCCGTCTACGCCGAAGTACAGGAGCGGGGCGCCGAGATCGACTACACGATCTACGACGCGCCGCACGGGTTTCGCGAGTTCGGGGTTCAAGACCCGGATGGCCACGACATCGCCTTCGGGCAGCCGCTAGTCGACTAGCCCTCTCCCGGCGCTCAGGTCAGGATCTCGACGGTGTCGTCGTCCGTGACCGCGTGCGTGAGGCCGACCTGCTGACCTGGAAAGCGGGCCGACGGGCCCCAGACGCGCCCACCCCGGCAGCGCCGCTCGAGGTCGTGGTGGATTGCCCGCGCGACGTCGGCCACGGTTGCCGGCGGGTGAAGCGCGATCGGCTCCTCGTCGACCTCCCCACGGTGATGGAGGAAGATCCGGATCAGGCCGGTCAGGCGCCAGACGGCCTCGCGGAACGTCTCGAGGCTGGCGTCGTCGAGCGCGGATACGGCCACGACTTCCAGTTCCGGGTTCGCGGCCGCAAGCCGGTCGACCGCGCCGGGAGGCGCCTCGTCGGCCCTCGTCGCCGCGAGGAGCGCGGGGAGCGAGATCGCGGCCGACTCGAGCTCGGCCTCGAGCTCGCGCAGCCGCTCGAGTGGGGAGGAGGCATCGTGGCAGAGCACCATGGCGTCCGCTCCACGCAGCACCCCGAGCAGGGCGCGCCCGCCGCCGCGTCCCTCGCTCGCCCCGAGGATCAGGCCGGGGATCTCGACGAGCTGGATCAGGATTCCCCGAACCCGCGTCAGCGCGGGCACTGGCCGGGTCGTGGTGAACGCGTAGTCACCGGTCTTGATCTGGACGCTCGAGAGAGCTTGCAGGAGTGACGACTTGCCCACGTTCGGTGGCCCGACGACCGCGATCTGCGCTGCACCCTCGCGCCGCACGGCGAGCGAGTCACGATGCAGCACCCGCCCCCGCGTCCGCGTGGCCTCGATCTCTCCGTTGACCCACTTGCGAATGTCGGCATAGGGACCGCTCCGGTAGTCCGGAAGCTCGGCCAGGATGGCGCGCAGCTCGCGAGTCCGCTCGGAGCCCTCCTTGCCGACGAGGCGGCGCTTGATCCGCTGCATCTGGATGCGATGGGGCATCGGCATCTCGGCAGCTCTACCATCTACCCCGATGGAAGAGACGACCGGGCAGTACGTCGCATACACGTTCTTC
>Ga0183260_10005215_pt1 | contig 10252 bp, 7 predicted proteins | sample AntDrymUQ4972206_2_FD_129768 | JGI IMG/M metagenome (GOLD analysis project Ga0183260, IMG submission 129768) | Polar desert sand microbial communities from Dry Valleys, Antarctica - metaG UQ497 (22.06) (version 2) (version 2) | ecosystem: Environmental > Terrestrial > Soil > Desert | place...
AGTCGGGGAGCGGCAAGTCAATGACGGCCCGCGCGCTGATCGGCCTGCTGCCGGCGGGACTCACGGCACGGGGTTCGGTGACCTACGGGGGGCGCGAGCTCGTGGGCCTCCCCGAGCGCGAGCTCCTGAGGTTACGCGGCTCGGAGATCGGACTGATCCTGCAAGACCCGTTCACGATGCTGAATCCGCTGCTTCGCTGCGGCCGCCACATCACGGAGGTGCTCGAGCGATTCGGGGGCGCACGCGTGAGCCGACGAGCCCGCCAGGCCGAAGCAACCAGGCGCCTCGCGGAGGTCGGGATCGCGGATGTGGCCGACCGCTACCCCTTCGAGCTCTCGGGCGGGATGAGGCAGCGGGTGGCGATCGCGGCGGCGCTCGCCGGCGATCCGAAGATCCTGATCGCCGATGAGCCCTCGACCGCGCTCGACGCGACGACGCAGAAAGAACTCCTCGCTCTGCTCAAGTCGCTGCAGGAAGCCCGCTCGATGGCCCTCGTCCTGATCACACACGATCTGCGCGTCGCGTTCGCGGTCTGCGATCGCATCAGCGTCCTCTACTCCGGCTCGCTGCTCGAGGTCGGTGCTGCGGCGGCACTCGAGGCGGAGCCCCTGCATCCCTACACACTGGGTCTGCTGCTCTCGGAGCCCCCGGGCGATAGGAGGCTCGCGGAACTGGCCTCGATCCCGGGCACGGTGCCCTCGCCCGACGAGGTCGAGGGGATGTGCCCGTTCGCATCCCGGTGCCGCTGGGCCGCGCCCGTGTGCCGGGCCGGAAGGCCGCCGCTCACCACCGTGTCGCCCGGTCGCTCGACCGCGTGCGTCCGGATCGACGAGATCCGCGAGTCGATGAGGGAGACGCGCGTGGTCGTCGAGCAGCCTGTGGCGATCCAGCCCGCGCGCGTGGCCGGTCGGTTGATCGAAGTGGAGGACGTCGAAAAGGTGTTCGAGGGCGGGGTCGGCCGGAGGGGCGGCAGCGCGGTGGTTGCACTTGCGGGCGTCTCGCTGGAGGTCGGCGAGAACGAGAGCGTCGGCCTCGTCGGCGAGTCGGGCTCGGGGAAGACGACGCTCGCACGCTGCCTCGTCGGGCTCGAGACGCCGAGCGCGGGCCGGATCACGATCGACGGGATCGCGGCGTCGGACTACGCATCGTTGTCGTCCGGCGACCGCCGCCGGCTCCGCCGCGTCGTCCAGATCGTCTTTCAGGATCCCTACTCGTCGCTCAACCCGGTGCGCAGCGTCGGGGCGACGCTGAAAGAGGCGATCGCGCTCTACCAGCCGCGCTCGAACCGGATCGACTCGGAGGTGGAGGCGCTGCTCGAGCAGGTGGGCCTACCGGGCTCGTATGCCGCCCGCAAGCCGGTGGCCCTTTCCGGCGGCGAGCGTCAGCGAGTCGCGATCGCCCGCGCTCTGGCGGTCAAGCCGAGACTGATCGTCTGCGACGAGCCGGTGTCCGCGCTCGACGTGTCCGTGCAGGCCCAGATCCTGAACCTGCTCAAGACGCTGCGTGCCGACCTCGGGGTCGGCTACCTCTTCATCACGCACGACCTTCCGGTTGTCCGTCAGGTGGTCGACCGGATCTACGTGCTCCACCGCGGCCTGGTCGTCGAGTCGGGCCCGGTCGACTCGGTCATCGACGCCCCGCAGCACCCGTACACCGTCAAGCTCGTCGAGTCGATGCCGCGCTCGTCGCCGGGCTGGCTCCGCGAGACGTAGGTCAGGTCGGCTCGCCGAGGTGTTCCTTGAACCAGTCGAGCGTCCGGGTGAGGAAGTCCACCCGGTGGGCCGGTGGGCCCTGGGCGAAGAACATGTGGGAGCCGCCGGGGTAGCGGACGTACTCGGTCTCGCAGCCCGCCTTCCGGAGCGCGACGAACATCTGCTCGCTCTGGCCGATCGGGCAGCGCTGGTCGGCCTCGCCGTGGAAGATCATCGTCGGCGTCCGGATCCGATGGGCGTACGTCGAGGGGGAGAAATCGGTGTACCACTCGCGCTCGAGGTGCGGCGGGCCCCCGCCGTGCCGCTCGAGCCCTCGCCAGGCGACGTCGCTCGTGCCGTAGTCGGACTCGAGATCGAAGATCGGCTCGCCGCAGACCGCGGCCCGGAAACGATCCGTCTGCCCGATCGCCCACGCCGTCATGTAGCCCCCGTAGCTGATCCCGAAGATGCCCGTGCGCTCGCTGTCGGCGTAGGGCCGCTCGAGCACCTCGTCGAGCACGGCCATCAGGTCGGCGTAGTCTCCGCCGCCCCAGTCGCGGACGATCTGCAGCGCGAAGTGCCGACCGTAGGAGGTCGAGCCGCGCGGGTTCGCGAAGAGGACGAGGAAGCCGTTCGTCGCCAGGCACTGCTGGTGATGGAGAAAGCCGTAGCCGTAGTTGGCGCTCGGGCCGCCATGCACGTCGAGGACGACCGGGTAGCGGCGGGCAGGGTCGAAGTCCGGGGGCTTCAACAGCCACGCATCGATCGTGAACTCCCCGCGCTCGACCGAGAAGGTCTCCCACGAGGCCGGTGGCGCCTGCTCCAGGAGGGCGGTGTTGTGCCGCGTGATCGTCGTGGCCCGGCCCTCGTCGCGGTCGAAGACCCGGAGCTCCCCGATCGAGGTCAGTGACGACTCGCTCTGGACGGCGTAGCGGCCGGCCCCGTCGACGCTCAGCCCCGCGTTGCGTGTCTCCCCGCGGTCGAGCAGCTGCACCTCGCCCGTGAGGATGTCGATCGACTCGAGTGCGCTGGCGCCCGCCCTGAACGAGTGGAGCAGGGCGTGCCGGTCGTCGAGCCACGAAGGCGGCGTTTCGTCGGGCGCCGACGGGTGGTCGGTTGTGAGGCGCTTCGTCTCTCCGCTCGCGCGATCGTGCAGGAAGTAGTCAGGTTGGAAGGAGCTGTCCGGGTCGGCCGCGAAGAGCACGCGCTCCCCGTCCGGCGTCCAGGCCCAGTGGGCCAGCATGACGCCCTCGCCGCCGCCGAGCTTCTCGATCGCGGCCGAGTCGACGTCGATCGCGATCAGCAACTGGCCTGCCCGGTCCTGCAGCCGGACTCGCATCCCGAGCAGCCGGCCGTCGGGCGACCACTGCGGCCAGTCGTGGTCGAGCGGATCCGACGTGAGTCGACGCCTCGTTCCGTCGGCGACGTCGACGGTGAAGACGTGTGTCCGAGTGTCTCCGAGGTACCCGCGCCCGTCCTCCTTGAAGTCGAGCCTCCGCGTGACGCGCACCTTCGGGGGCGCGCCCGGCGGGTCCGGCTGCTCGGAGGGATTGTCCGGGTCGAAGAGGGTTGTATAGGCGATGGTCCGCCCGTGCGGAGCCCAGGCGAGCTCGCCGATCTCCTGGGCGTGGGAGACGAGCTCCCGCGGCTCGCCCCGGGCGCCCAAGTCCATGACGCAGATCGTCCGCAGCCCGTCTCGAGCCGCGGTATAGGCGATCCGGGCGCCGTCGGGAGACCAGCGTGCCCCCGACGCGGCCGCCTCGGGGCTCGTGATCGCGTGCGCCTCCGTGCCGTCGATCCCGCAGATCCAGACCTGCCGTAGCGGGCGCCCGCCCTCGTTCGGGGTGATCCGCGTGTACGCGATCCTGTCGCCTCCGGGGGAGACCTGGGGATCGATCGCGACGGTGAAGCCGTAGACCAGCTCCCGGGGGCTGAGCGCGTTGCTAGACGGCATCGCGAACGTCGTAGGGTCGCGAGAACGCCCAGGGCGCGAAGTCGAAGAATCCCGGTGAGGCCGGCTCTCCGCCTCGGGCGAGGAGATTTCGCGCCGGCCCGAGCGCGGCTGCGGCGTCGTTCAGGGCGGCCGGGTCGAGGCTCGGCCAGTCGCCCGTCTCGATCCGCTCGCGCAGGAGGCCGAGCGCGACGAGGCTCTCGGCCACGGTAAACGTGCAGTGGCCGCCGCGGTGGACGTGCAGCTGGCGCAGGAGCTCCTCCTGCCCCGCCGAGCGCACGACGTCGGCGTACGCGTGCTCGTTGTCGGGCGTGACCAGACCGTCGCCGTCGGTGTGCAGCGTCAGGACCGGAACCCCCCCGAGGTCGCCCGTGAAGACGATGTTCCGCTCGAGGTATTGAACCGCCCCGGGGTCTGCGGCGATCCTCTCGGCGCCTGCCAGCGTCGCGAGGTCGGCGGTCAGGTCGGCTCCGGCCTCTGCGTACAGCCCCTCGACCTGCTCGCGGTTGATCGAGCGCTGCAGAAGGTCGCCGTAGTCGACGCCCGTGTTCCAGGAGGGGTTGCCGCCGGCCTGAGCCTCGACCTGGGCGCGGAGGAAGAAGTAGACGAGCAGGCCGGGCTCCCGGTACCAGCCCACCTGGTTCTCGAGCTGCGTGGGATAGTCGTCGGCCGCAGGCTCCGGGAGGAGGGGATCGTGCCAGCCGGGGATGTTGCCGACCGCCGCCGCGAGCGCAAGCCGCGCGCGACCGTGCGGGCTCGCGACAGCCTCCTCAAACATGGCTTCGGCCAGGCGCAGGTTCGCCCGAGGATCGGCGATCCGGACGAGCTCGAGCGCGGACTCCGGGGCGAGCAGCGTCTTGAGCACGAACGCGATGTCGAGCTCGCGGTTGTGGATCCCGACCGCGCCCGCGAGGTTGCCGCACATGGGCAGCGCACCCGAGAGGCGAGCAGACAGCACCTGCACGAGCCCTGCCGTGATGATCCCCCCGATCGAGTAGCCGAAGGCGATCGTGCTCCGCGGCGCCCCGATCTCGCGCTCGAACTCGTCGAGAAGCGCCTCCTGGTTTCGGAACGAGTCCTCGAGCGGCCAGAAGATCGGCCCGCCGGAGCCGGCGACCGCGTAGCCGTCCGCCAATAACGCGGCGAACATCGCCTCGTCCTCGTCCCACGGCGGGTCGTCGGGGCCGACGGGCACCCCGCGCGAGTAGAGGAGCAGGACCTGGTTCCAGCTCTCGGGCACGTCGATCCGATACCGCGTGCCGCTCGGGGTCGCTCCGCTCAGGATGGTCGCGCTCATGCTCTCAGCCTCCGAATCTCCGTGCCGGGAGCCCGCGCACGCCGGGCCGGATCCGGAAGAGGTCGCCTGCGTGGGGCTGGGTGAGACGTTGCTCTGGGGAGAGGCCCTCAGCTGCCGTCGTCACGTACAGCTCGTCGAACCGATCGCCTCCGAAGGTGCAACTCGTCACCCGGGCGGTCGTCAGCTCGGCGACGGCGAGGAGCTCCCCGTCCGGCGCGTAGCGTCGCACCGTCCAACCGTTCCAGACCGCCACCCAGAGGCAGCCGTCGGCGTCGATCGTCAGCCCATCGGCCAACCCGTCCTCCGGTGGGATGTCGATGATCCGACGCCGGTTCGCGATCGAGCCTCGCTCGAGGTCGTAGTCGAAGGCGTCGATTCCGTGCGCCCCGCTGTCGACGAAGTAGAGCGTGCGATCGTCCGCCGACCAGGCCAGTCCGTTGGAGATCGTCAGCTCGGACAGGACGGGCTCGACCGACAGGTCGGGCTCGAGCCGGTAGAGCGTCCCCGCGGCCGGACGGGAGTCGAAGGCCATCGTTCCCGCCCAGAAGCGGCCGGCGGCATCGCACTTGCCGTCGTTCATCCGGTTCTCGGGCACGTCGAGCTCGACCGCACGCACGAGGCGAACCTCCGCCGCGCCGGGGTCGAGCAGCCCGAAGCCGTCGCGGAGCGCCAGGACGATCCCGCCCAGCTCCCGCAGCGCGACGGAGCCGACAGGCTGTCCGGCGGAGATGAACGTGTCGGTCCCGGCTCGCGGGTCGAAACGGTGCACGCGTCCCGCCGGGATGTCGAGCCAGATCAGGGTTCCCGTCTCGTCGTCCCAGACCGGGCACTCGCCGACCCCCGCGCCGGCGGCGAGCACGGCCTCGGCCTGGAGGGTCGCCGTGCTCATCGTGCGGCGAGCTCCTCGATCTCGACCGTCATCCCCTGGGGCGCGTCCACGTCGACGACACCATCCTCGACCCGCACCGTGAGCCAGCCGAGAGGCGTGGGCACGCGGCCCGACGCGCGCGCCAGCGGGCCGAGACAGGGGGCGACGGTCGCGCCGCCCCAGCCCGGAGTCGTCGGCGTCACTCCGAGCACGGAGGTCGTCAGGTCGTAGGCGGGGCTGGCCGACCAGCCATGGCAACGGCTGGACGCGCCCGGCGTCGCGTCCCAGAACTCCTCCAGCGTTCCGTGCCCCGGCTGCAGCTTCCAACGCAAAAGGCTGCTGAGGATGAGGTCACGGCGGCCGTGCCGGGCGAGCGCCTCGTGCAGGAAGCGGCAGAACCACGGCTGGGCGGCAACAACGTCGCTCTCCGGATCGAAGTCGGAAGGCGCCAGGTACTGCAGCACGGGCACGACATCGTGGGCCAGCCCACCGCCCGTGCGGACGTCGGCCGGCGTGGCCGTCACGACGAGCCGGCCGAGCCCGTTCTCGGCGGGATCGACGACCCGGGCGATCAGGGCCTGTACGCGCTCGTCCGGGACGATGCCTGCGAGGAGCGCAGCGGCATTCGTGTGCTGGCTGATCCGCCGGCTTGGCCCCGCAGCGCCGATCGCGTCGACGTAGACCTCGCGCTCCTCGTCCCAGAGCGCCTCGAACGCCGCGGTCGTCCGGCGGATCAGGTCGCCGACCTCGCCCGCGCCGGGCAAGGACGCGTAGTCCTCGAGCGCGGCGGCATAGAGCGCGTCGTGCGCGCCGATCACGCTGTCGCGGTCGACCTGGGCCCAGTCGATGAAGACCCAGCCGGGGAACTCCTCCAGTAGGCCGCTCGGACCGCGCTGGAGCTCGTACCGCTCGATGATCGCGTCGGCGACGGGCAGCAGGCGGCGGACGAGCGCTTCGTCGCCGGTGTACCGCCAGTACGCGGCAAGAGACCGGATCCAGTGCAGGGAGTACTCGGGCAGCGTCAGGCCGATGTGGGAGAAGTCGCACGCCGCGGCGCCATGGACGAGGCCGCCCACGGTCCGGTTGCGCGATGTCAGCTCGAGGTGGTGGCGAACGAGCCGCAGGTCGGGGTTCGTGACGAGCGAGACGAGGATCTGGACGTAGGCGTCGGCGACCCAGGCTCGCTGCTCCCGCCCGGGGCAGTCCAGGAAGGCGTCGGTCGAGCAGACGGCCACCGTCCGCACCGCGGCGAGCCAGAGGCTCGAGTAGCGCTCGTCGTCGCACGCAAACTCGCCCAGCTCGCCGCGGGGATACGTCGTCTCGCTCGCGACGAGGGAGACCTCGACGCCGGGCGGATGGTGAACGCCGACATACCGGAGCCCGACGGCATCGAAGAACGCGACGGCCTCTCCGGGCTCGCCCCGGAGCCGGTAGCGGGCCGCCCAGTCTCGCGGCTGCATCTCCGGAAGGCCGTCGGCGCGCAGGTCCTCGCCCGCGACGACGTCGACGACTCCACCGGCCTTCGGCGCTCCGCCGATCGTCAGCTCGAGGTGGGCGAGGCAGAGCCGGCCGACGTCCCACACGGAGACCCGGCGAGCACCCGCCTCATCTCTGCGGACCGTGTGCCAGGTCGTGGCCGGGTCGTCGTCGAGCTCGGCGTGGATGCCCGCGTGCTCGATCAGCTGCGGCTCGACCGGGAGGGAGGCGAGCTGCGGAATCGGCCGGCGCAACGGCGTCGAGTAGGGATTCGCAGGCGGGCGGTCGAGGACGGTGCCGTGGCCGCGGCCGGAAAGCACGAGCGCCTGCGGCCAACGGTCGTCCGGCACGTCCGGATCGTGGAGCCCCACCGGGGCAAGGCTTCCGTCGACGAGCTCGGGCGCGAAAGCGTGCATGTTGCCCCCGTCGACCGGGAGCCACGGGGCGGGGGCCGCTCGCCAGGAGGTGTCGCTGACGAGGTCGACCGTCGCGCCGGGAGCCGACTCGAAGCAGAAGGAGCCGCGCCCGAGCGTCCCGAGCGGCGCGGCCGGGACCCACCAGGGGCCGGGGCGCCCGTAGTAGCGGCAGAGCGCGACGACCACGTTCACCCCGGGCACGAGCTCCGGCCCGAGGTCGAGCTCGTCCCAGCCGAGCAACTCCGGCTCGCCTCGCACAGGCCCGCGGCCCACGACGACGCCGTTGACGCAGAGCGCGTAGCGCGAGTCGCACGTGACCCGCACGGGGAGGGAATCCGGGCGCTCGTCGAGGGCGAACGAGCGCCGCAGGTAGACGAAGTGGCTCTCGGCCGCGGTCGCACGCCACCAGTACGCCTCGCCGGGCTCGCGATCCCAGATCCAGCGCCCGCGCCAGCGGACGCCCCAGGCAGTCTCAGCCAATCGAGGCGGGATCGAAATAGGCCCGGACCCACTCGAACTTGCCGTCGCGAAGCCGAACGACGTTGATGCCCCTGAACGGATGTCGCGCCCCCTCGTGATCCACGAGCACGGCCTCCCACTCGAGCGCCGCCTCCGAGCCGTCGGTGATTTCGTGCACGATCTGTACCTCGAGGCCCGGATAGTCGCGCATCTCCTCGGCGTACCAGGGCCCGATCTCGGCGTGCCCGTGCAGAGGATCGCGATCGGGCGGGTGGACGACGGCGTCCTCGTGGTAGTAGGAGAGGACGGCGTCGAGGTCGCGTCGGCACTCCGCGGCCCAGTAGGACTCCGCCACTTCGCGTGGCGTCTGCATGCGCTCATGCTAAGGTCGCGCGGCAGTCGCAGTCAAGAATGCGAGTCCGCACAGGAGAATGCGCGTTGGAGACGATCTCGCTGGAGCCGGTCGACGCCGTCTCGATCACGATCCTGGTCGACAACCTCACCGACGTCTTCATGCCCGACGAGGGACCCGCGCACCGGTTTCCGCTGACCTCTCCGAGCGCGCCGCGCAAGCCGGCCGCGACGCTCGAAGGGGGTCAGGTCGTCGAGCAGCTGCGAGGAGAGCACGGCTTCTCGGCCCTCGTATCGACGCGCAAGGGCGAGCGCGAGCATCTCGTCCTCTTCGACGCCGGGGTCAGCCCGGACGGCCTCGTCGAGAACATGCGCTTCCTCGAGCTCACCCCCCGCGACATCGAGACCGTCGTCCTCAGCCACGGCCATTTCGACCACACGACCGGGCTCGACGGCTTCGTGCGGTCGGTTGGCCGCGCGAACGTCCCGGTCGTCATCCACCCCGAGTTCTGGAACCGGCGCCGGCTCACGCTTACCGGGCGGGAGCCGTGGGAGCTGCCGACCACGAGCCGGTCGGCGCTCGAGGATGCGGGCTTCGAGATCGTCGAGGAGCGACAGCCGTCCTTCCTCTTCGAGCGCTCCCTGCTCGTGACGGGCGAGGTCGACCGGACGACCGACTTCGAGCGGGGCTTCCCGCTTCAGCAGGCCCTCCGCAACGGAGACTGGGCGCCGGACCCGCTGGTGCTCGACGACCAGGCGCTCCTCGTCCACGTGCGCGGCAAGGGGCTCGTCGTGCTCACCGGCTGCGGGCATTCGGGGATCGTCAACACCGTGCGCTACGCCCAGAAGCTGACCGGGATCGAGCGGCTCTACGCGGTGATCGGAGGGTTCCATCCGAGCGGGCCGGTCTTCGAGCCGCTGATCCCCGCCGTCTGCGAGGCCTTCGCCGAGCTTGCGCCAAAGGTGATCGTGGCCACGCACTGCACGGGCTGGCGCGCCATCCAGAGGCTCGCCGCCGCGTTCCCCGACGCGTTCGTCCCGAGCTGCGTCGGCACCCGCTTCGAGCTGTGAGGGCTAGAGGATGGCGAGCGGGTTGACCGGCGAGCCGGTGCCCCCGGGAAGCGCCAGCGGGGCCGCGGCGAACAGGAACTCGTGGCGCCGAAGCTCCGTGCAGCGCCGGGCGAGCTCCTCGACCCGGCAGTAGTCGAGCAGGACGAGGCCCATCGCCGGAATCCCGATCTGATGCAGCCGGATCGGGAAGCGCGTCGGATCGACCGGCGGCTCGGCCGGAGGGAGCAGGCCGAGAATCCGCGCACCCGTCTCGGTCAGGTGCTCCGGCGCATCCCCGGCATAGACCGCCACCTCGCGCCGGTGGATCCACTCGATCGCGTCGGGCGCAGGGCCGGGGCCAAGCGCCGACGGTCCGTGCACGGCCTCACGCGCCTCGACTCCCGCCCGGATCACGAGCACGTCGCCGCTCTCGACGGTCACGGTGCCGTGACGCTCGGCCGCCTCGAGGTCCGCGGCGGAGAATGCGTGCGTGGGCTCCAGCCAGTCCAGGCCGATCCCGCCGGCGACATCGAGGAGGACGCCGCGCGAGACGATCCCACCGCGCTGAGCGAAGATCGAGCCGTGCGTCAGTCCGTCCGGCTGAGCCACGTCCTCAAACCGACGGCCGTTGTAGACGCGGCCGTCATGGCTACCCATGTGACTGACGCAATCGAGGTGGGTGAGCCCGTGCTG
>Ga0183260_10005216_pt1 | contig 10251 bp, 9 predicted proteins | sample AntDrymUQ4972206_2_FD_129768 | JGI IMG/M metagenome (GOLD analysis project Ga0183260, IMG submission 129768) | Polar desert sand microbial communities from Dry Valleys, Antarctica - metaG UQ497 (22.06) (version 2) (version 2) | ecosystem: Environmental > Terrestrial > Soil > Desert | place...
AGGGCGAGGGCGAGGGCGACGCCGGCCGCCCCGAGCGACGCCGCCGCCCTGCGTCCGCGGGGGCTCATGCCTGCGGCTCCTCGCCGCGCCGGTCGTAGCCGGGGCAGCGCAGCACCGGCAGCCGCGGGTAGCGCGGATAGCGGTCGTCCTCACGCGAGCGCCGGCACAGCGAGAAGGACGAGCCGCGCGTGTTGCGCACCACCTGCTGGTGGCGGCAGCTGTCGCACAGGCCGACCGCTGGCGGCGCGTTCATGCCCGCCAGCGTAGTGGCGGTCCCACCGCGAAACCGGGAGATGGTTGACCAAGCAACTACAATTGCCGGCGATGGCCATCTTCATCCGCCTGCTCGGCTTCCTGCGTGGCTACAAGAGCGGCGTCTGGTGGTCGGGCATCCTCGCCGCGCTGGCGATGGTCGCCACCGTGGCGATCCCCGGTCTGACCGGCGCCGCGATCGGCGCCGTGCAGAGCGGCGACCGCGACCGCCTGCGGCTCATGGTGATCCTGATCGCGGTCGCCGGGGTCGTGCGGCTGGGCCTCACGGTCGCGCGCCGGCTCATCGCAGGGCGCGTGTCGCTGGGGGTCGAGCTGGACCTGCGCAACCGCGTCTACGAGCACCTGCTCGCGCTCGAGCTCGGCTTCTTCGACCAGCAGCAGACCGGCCAGCTCATGTCGCGCGCCACCGTCGACCTGCAGGCCGTGCGCTTCTTTCTCGGCTACGGCCTCGTGCTGATCTCGCAGGCGGCGCTGACGCTCGTCTTCGCCTCCGTCGCAGTGATCGTGATCGATCCGCTGCTGGCGCTCATCTCGCTTGCGCCCGTGCCTGTCGTCATCTGGATCGCGCAGCGCTACGGCCGCCAGGCGCGCCCCGCGCTGCAGGAGGTCCAGCAGCGCATCGGCGAGCTGACCGCCGACGTCCAGGAGAGCGTCGGCGGCGTGCGCGTCGTCAAGGCGTTCGCCGCCGAGGAGCGCCGCGAGCAGCGCTTCCGCCAGAGCATCGCGCGCGTCTTCGAGCAGTCGATGATCTCCACCCGGCTGCGCGCGTTCTACAACCCGTTCATCGCGTTCCTGCCGCAGCTCGGCCTCGCGGCGCTGCTGCTGATCGGCGGGCGGATGGTCATCGACGACCGCCTCACGCTCGCCGAGTTCACGGCGTTCTACGGCTACCTGCTCGTGCTGCTCGGCCCGATGCGCACGCTCGGCTGGACGCTGGGCCTGACGCAGCGCGCGACCGCGTCGGGCGCGCGCCTGTTCGAGCTGCTCGACCGCGAGCCGCGGATCACCGCGACGCCCGGCGCCAAGCCACTGCCGGCCGGCTCGGGCCGCGTCGAGCTGCGCGACGTGACGTTCGCCTACGGCGACGATCCTGGCCACGAGCCGTCGCTGCGCGACGTGTCGCTCGACGTCGCGGCGGGCACGACGATCGCCCTCGTCGGCGCGACCGGCTCGGGCAAGACGACGCTCGTGCAGCTCATCCCGCGCCTCTACGACCCGACCTCCGGCACCGTGCTCGTCGACGGTGCCGACGTGCGCGACGTCGACCCGCACGCGCTGCGCGCGCAGATCGCCGTCGTCAACGACGACCCCTTCCTCTTCAGCGCCACCGTCGCCGAGAACATCGCCTACGCGCGTCCGGAGGCGTCGCGCGAGGCGGTCGTCGAGGCGGCGCGGCGCGCGCAGGCGCACGACTTCATCGCCGAGCTGCCCGACGGCTACGACACGCGCGTCGGCGAGCGCGGGCTGACGGTCAGCGGCGGCCAGCGCCAGCGGATCGCGATCGCCCGGGCGTTGCTGGCCGACCCGCGTGTGCTCATCCTCGACGACGCGACGTCGTCGATCGACGCCTCCACCGAGCGCCAGATCAAGCAGGGCCTCGAGGCGGCGATGGCGGGGCGCACGACGTTCGTCATCGCCCACCGGCTGTCGACGATCGCACTCGCCGACGAGATCGCGGTGCTCGACGACGGGCGCCTCATCGACCGCGGCACGCACGAGGAGCTCGTCAAGCGCTCGCCGTTCTACCAGGAGATCGTGCAGAAGGGCCTGCCCGACCAGGTCTTCATGACGCGCAAGCCGCTGGAGCCGGAGGTGGCGGGCCTATGACAGCGCGCCAGTGCTCGACCGTTGCCGGCCGTGTCCCCAGAAGCGGGCGCTCGCGATGAGCGCGCCGCGACCCCAGGCCGGACCGCGGGACGCGATCGCGGCGCAGTACGCCGGCGATGACGCGCCGCTGACGACGGCCGAGCTGCGCCGCCGCCTGCGCGCGACCGGCGGGCGCGGGCGCAAGCTGCGCGGGCTCGTCGCGCTGCTGGCGCCCTACCGCCGCCGGATCGTGCTCATGTTCCTCGCGCTGGTCGCGGCGACCGCCGCGTCGCTCGCGCCGCCGCCGCTGGCCAAGCTCGCGATCGACGACGGCATCGTGCCCGGCGACGTCGGCACGCTGAACCTCGTTGTCGCGGCGTTCGTCGTCAGCGCGCTCGTGTACTGGGGCGCCTCGTACGCGCAGACCTACCTCGTCGGCTGGGTCGGCCAGCGCGCGCTGCAGGACCTGCGGCTGCGGATCTTCGCGCACCTGCAGTCCCAGCCGGTCGGGTTCTACGAGCGCCGCCAGGCCGGGCAGCTGATCTCGCGCATGACCAACGACGTGCAGGCGCTCGACTCGCTGGTCACCGACAGCGTCGTGACGCTCTTTCAGAGCACGCTGACGCTGCTGGGCACGATGGCGATCCTGCTCTGGCTCGACGTCGAGCTGGCGCTGCTGACGTTCCTCATCTTCCCGGTGATGGCGCTCGCCTCGCTGGCGTTCCGGATCGCGTCGGCTGACGCCTACGCCCGCACCCGCACGGCGATCGGCGCGATCACCGCGTACCTGCAGGAGTCGCTGTCGGGGATCCGCGTCGTGCGCGCGTTCAGCCAGGAGCCGCGCCACGTCGAGCGCTTCCACGAGCTCAACGAGCACAACCGCGCGGTCAACATGACGACGGTCAACCTCAACGCGGCGTACTTCCCCGCCGTCGAGCTGCTCAGCGCGCTCGCCACCGTCGGGATCCTGCTCTACGGCGGCCTGCAGGCGGTCGAGGGCGACATCGAGGTCGGCGTGATCGTCGCGTTCGTCGCCGCGCTGAACCTCTTCTTCGACCCGATCCAGCAGCTCTCGCAGCTCTACACGACCTACCAGTCGGGGATGGCGGCGCTGGACAAGATCTTCGAGCTGCTCGACGTGGAGCCCGACCTCGTCGACGCGCCCGACGCGATCGAGCTCGGCCGCCTGCGCGGCGAGATCGAGCTGCGCAACGTGAGCTTCGGCTACGGCGGCGGGCCCGACGACGACATGGTGTGGGCGCTGCGCGATCTCTCGCTGCAGGTCCCGCCCGGTCAGACGGTCGCGCTGGTCGGCGCCACCGGTGCGGGCAAGTCGACGATCGCCAAGCTCGTCGCGCGCTTCTACGACCCGACGCGCGGCGCCGTGCTCGTCGACGGCCACGACCTGCGCTCGGTCACCCAGGCCTCGCTGCGCCGCCAGCTCGGCGTCGTGCCCCAGGAGGCGTTCCTGTTCAGCGGCACGATCGGCGAGAACATCGCCTTCGGCCGCCCCGACGCGACCCCGGAGGAGATCCGTGCCGCGGCGCGCGCCGTCGGCGCGCACGACTTCATCAGCGCCCTGGAGAACGGCTACGACACCCAGGTCGGCGAGCGCGGCACGCAGCTGTCCGCCGGCCAGCGCCAGCTCGTCGCCTTCGCCCGCGCGCTCGCCGCCGACCCGCGCATCCTGATCCTCGACGAGGCGACGTCCAACGTCGACCTGCACACGGAGGGACGCATCGAGGAGGGGCTGCGGCGCCTGCTCGCCGGCCGCACCGCGATCGTCATCGCCCACCGCCTGAGCACGATCCGCCAGGCCGGCCGGATCGTCGTCCTCGACGGCGGCCGGATCGTCGAGCAGGGCACGCACGACGAGCTGCTCGAAGCCGAGGGCGCGTACTGGCGCCTGTACCACGACTGGATGCAGCAGGCGGCGGCCTGACGTCGCCTGCGCTGGTCGGCCGCCGCGTCACGAGCGGCCGACGATCCACTGCCGGGCAAGGACTCGAACCTTGAATTCCAGGGCCAGAACCTGGCGAGTTGCCGATTACTCCACCCGGCAAGGCAGTGGGCGAGTATAGCCACGGGTTTGCGCCGTTTCCCTCCCCCGCCGGCCGGCGGCGGCGCGCCGTCAGTCCGGGCGCCCGTTGGGCGAGAACTGCGCGGTGATGTAGGGCTCGAGGCCCGGGTCGAGCACGACGAGCACCTCGTCGCCCGGCGCGATGATGGTGTCGGGCTTGGGCACGAAACCCGCGCGGCCGCGGGGCAGCACGGAGATGATCAGGCTGCCGTCGGGCAGCTGGATGTCCGCGACGCTGCGACCGGCGGCGGGCGCCCCCTCGGTGACCTCGACCTCGATGATCTCGAGCTTCTCGTCGGGCAGGTCGAGCAGGTGCACGAGCCCGTGGCCGGGCACCTCGTGCTCGATGAGGTTGAGGATCAGGTCGGTCGCCGAGACCGCGGGCTGGATCCCGAGCAGCTTGAAGTGCTGCAGGTTCCGGGGGTTGTTGCAGCGCGCGATGATCCGCTCGCAGAGGTACTTCTCCTTGGCGACCTGGCAGATGAGGATGTTGTCCTCGTCGTCCCCCGTGACCGCCACGACGAGGTCGGCGCGCTGGATCCCCGCGCGCTCGAGCACCCACAGCTCGGTTCCGTCGCCGTACTGGACGGCGTGCTCGAGCTCCTGCTCGATGCGCAGGTAGGCACGCCGGTCCTGCTCGACGAGCGTGACCTCCTGCTCGTTGCGGATCAGCTCGCGTGCGAGGTTGAGCCCGACCTTGCCGCCGCCGACGACGATGACGTACATCAGACCTCGGCGGCCGCGGCTTCGAGAACCGCCTGCTCGAACATCGCGATGCCGAGCTTGACGGCGCAGATGGTGTGCAGCCCCTGCTGGGAGTACCAGTCAGAGCGCGCCGGGTCGAGCACGCGCACGATCACGCGCTCCACGCCGAAGCGCTTCTGCGCGATCTGCGCGACGAGGATGTTCGTGTTGTCGCCGCGCGTGGCGGCGATGAACATGTCGGCCTCCTCGATGCCCGCCGCCAGCAGGGCGTCGATCTCGATCGCGGTGCCGACGGTGAAGCGCCCGCCCGCGTCCTCCCAGGACGTCGGCTGACCGGCGTCCAGGCGCTCGTGCGACAGCGGATCCTCGTCGAGCACCGACACCTCGTGGCCGGCGGCGAGCGAGGACTTGGCGACGGCCGAACCAACGCGGCCGGCCCCGACGACGAGGACCATCATGCTCCGGATCCTAGTCGGTCTATCGACTCTCGGCGCGAACGGCGCCGACTGGACGACCGTTGGCGCTAGATGGGTGATTCCCGGACCGGCACGGTCGCGCCGTCCCCGCCGCCGTCCGCCCGCGCGGGCGGCGCGGTCAGGATCACCCGGCACGGCGCCTTGCGCACGACGTGCTTGGTGGCGTCGCCGACGAAGTTGTCCAGCGGGCCGCCGATCCCGCCCAGCCGCGTGCCGCCGCGGATCCGCGACGGCTCCTCCGCCGCGAGCACGATCAGCTCGACCCCGCGCCGCTGTGCCTCGGCGACGATCGCCTCGCCCGCGCGGCGGGCGCGGATCGTCGCGGTGGCCACCTCGACGCCGTCGTACTCCTCCCCCACGGCCTTGGCGCGCGCGAGCGCCGCCCGCGCGCGCTTGAGCTGCGCCTCGGGCAGGCGGGCGTCCAGCGGCAGCGAGAGCGGCACCTCGAAGACCCAGATCGCCTCGATCGTCGCGCCGAGGCCGTCGTCGTCGTTGTCGGCGGCAGCCAGGCGGCCCGCCGTCTGCACGATGTCGTCGTCCAGCGGCGTGCCGAAGATCGGCACGAGGATCGAGCCGTACTCCGCGCGCACCGGCTCGGCGCGCAGCGCCGCCTCCGAGACGACGACGCGCCGTAGCACCGGCATCCCGGCCACGCGGCGATAGGTCACGTAGAACGCGATCCCGGCGGCGGTCCACACGAGCCCGACGTAGCGCGCGCCCTCGTGGAAGGCCAGCAGGCTGGCCAGGCCGCCGGCCGCCATCGCCGCGCCCAGGACGGCCGGGAGCGGCAGGTCGCCGCCGCGCACGCGGACCGACAGCGGGATCCGGTAGGGCCGTTCGCGGTCGGGCTCGCGGTAGCGCAGCACGCAGATCGAGACGTGCGCGATGAGGAAGGCGAGCATCGCGCCGAAGGCGTAGACCCCGGCGAGTGCGTCCAGGTCGCGCGGCACGACGAGCGCGCTGGCGAGCACGGCCGCGAGCACGATCACGACGAAGGGCGTGCCGTAGCTCGGGTGCAGGCGCCCGAGCACGCTCGGGATCTGACGGTTGCGCGTCAGCGAGTAGGCCAGCCGCGAGAGCCCGAGCATCGCCGCGTGGCAGGCCAGCACGAGCGTCACGCCGGCCAGCGCCGCGGTCGTGTAGACGAAGGCGTCCGACAGCCAGACGGGCTCGAAGCGCTGGACGATCGCGATGACCGGCGCGTCGAGCGCCTCGCCGGTCAGCGGCCCGGCGCCCGGAGTGACCGGCAGCGCCGCCACCGCCACCAGCGAGATGCCGACGTAGACGACGAGCACCGACGCGGTCGCGCTGGCGACGAGCCGCTTGAGCCCGCGCGGGCCGACGGCCACCTCGCCGGCCAGGCCCGCCGCCGACTCCAGGCTCGTGAACGCGACGGTCGAGACGGTCAGCGCGAACATGACGTCCTGCCACCGCGGGCTCGTGCCGAGCTCGATCGAGTTCAGTAGCCCGTCGAGATCGACGACCATCGCGACGCCGAAGACGATGATCAGCAGCTGCAGCGCGATGTCGACGAGCACGAGCGCGGCGATCCGCTCGCGCGTGACGCCACCGAAGCCGCGGATGTTGCGCGCCGCGACGTAGGCGACGATCGCGACGGCGATCGCGAGCTCCGGCAGGCCCTCGCCCAGCGGCGCCCAGAACGCCGCGACGTAGTTGACCGCGACGAACGCCGTGACCGCGATCAGGATCAGGAAGTCCAGCAGCACCGCCCAGCCGGCGACGAAGCTCACGAGCTCGTTGAACGCGTAGCGCGCGAAGACCGTCGATCCGGCGCGCTCCTGGTGCAGCGCGGCGCCCTCGACGTACGTCATCGCCGTCAGCGCGAAGAACACGGCCGCGCCGAGGAACACCAGCGGCGTCAGGCCGAGCGCGTTCTCCGCCACCACCCCGAGCGAGAAGTAGATCGCGCTGGCCAGCGAGGTCCAGACGATCGCGAACAGCGCGGGCGATCCGAGCCTGCGGCGAAACACCTACAGGCCCCGCCAGGTGAAGTACAGGCGGCCCGCACCGGCCACCACGAACAGCGCGCCGAGCACGGTCCCGAGCGCGAGCGGGCCGCCGCCGGCGCCGAGCGTGCGCACGAGCATGATGATCCCGATCGCGATCATCGCCACCGACAGGACGAGCGTCGCGCCCCGGTGCACCCCGCGGCCGTCAGGCATCGGCCGGCTCGGACTCGATGATGACCCGGCACGGGCGGTCGGCGAGCACCGTCTCGACGGTCTTGCCGAAGAGCGTCGTCCCCGTGCGCGGCGGCAACGGCATCACGATCGCGTGCGCGCGCATCTCGCGCGCCTCCTCGACGATCAGCCGCCCGGTCTGACCGGGTCGCACCCGCTCGACGTGGCCGCTGACGCGCTGGCCGCCCTGGATGCGCGCCTGCTCGATGACCGCGCGCGCGGCGAGCTCCTCCTCGGGCAGCGCGGCGTCCAGCGGCGAGACCTGCGGCACGGTCAGCGTCACGAGCACGTGGATGCCGCGGCGCTTGGGTCCCGCCAGCCGCGCGGCCGTCGCGATCGTCTGCGCGGAGTAGTTGCGCGTGCCGAACGCGACGAGGACCGACTCGTACTCGGCCTCGGTCAGCGTCACCGGCTGGGGCACGGCGACCTCGTGCGTGGAGACGAGGTCGAGCCCCTGGCTGCGCCGGTAGAGCACGTAGCCGCCCATCCCGAGCGCCATCCAGGTGACGCCGGCGACGCCGACCTGCAGGTCCAGCACGCTGACGACGATGAACGACAGCGCGGTGCCGGTGAACCCGACGACGGCCAGCACCGGCAGGTCGTGGCCGCGGATGCGCAGCCGGCCGGGGCTGCGGTACGGGCGCCGCGCCTCGGGCACGGTCACGCGCAGGCGGATCAGCGACAGGTGCGCCATCGAGAACGACAGCATCGCCCCGAAGGCGTAGATCTTGCCCAGGAAGTCGGCCTGGCCGGGCAGCAGCGCCACGCACGCGAACGTCGAGAAGACGAGGATCCCGACGTACGGCGTGCGGTAGCGCGCGTGCAGGCGGCGCATGATGTCGGGCAGCTGGCGGTAGATCCCCATCGAGTACGTCAGCCGTGAGACGCCGAGCACGCCGGCGTTCGTCGCCGCGACGAGGATCGTCACCGCGAGCACGCCGACGTACACCTCGACGGCACCCTGCAGCGACCCCAGGTCCATCCCCGAGACGACGCCGACGATCGGGTCGTTGGCGTAGCCGCCGTCCTGCGGGCCGACGCCCAGCTGGGTGACGCACTCCCCGCCGGCGCACTCGACCGGCAGCGCCGACAGCGCGATCAGCGGCAGCGTGAAGTAGATCGCGAACACCGCGAACATCACGCGGTGGATCGCGGCCGGAATCGTCGTGTCCTGGTCGCGCGCCTCGCCGGCCATGTTGGAGATCGTCTCGATCCCGGTGTAGGCGACCGTCCCGATCGGGATCGCGAGCAGGAACTGCGTGAGTGTCGGCGTCTCGCCGAAGAAGTCGAGGTTGTCGAGCAGGATGTCAGGACTGAAGACGAGGAAGAAGCCGAGCGCGACGATCGCCACCTGGCTGAGGAAGTCGATGACCGCCAGCACGAGGTTCACGCTGACGGCGTCCTTGACGCCGCGCACGTTGACGAGCGCGAGCAGCGCGACGGTGACGACGGCGAACGTGATGTACCCCGGCGACTCGTTGAAGCCCTCCCACAGGAAGCGCCCGGCGTAATGGGCCGCGAAGAACGCCGAGATCGCGATCGTGATGATGTAGTTGAGCATCTGCGCCCACGCGGTGAAGAAGGACAGCAGCTCGTTGAACGCGCGCCGCGCGAACAGCGACGAGCCGCCCGCCTCGGGGTACATCGCGGTCGCCTCGGCGTAGGTGGTCGCCGTGCAGTAGAACAGCGCGCCGGTGATCAGGAACACGAGCGGCGTGAGGCCGGCCGCGAGCGCCGCGACGAGCCCGAGCGCGTAGTAGATCGACGAGCCGACGTTGCCGTAGGCGGTCGAGAAGAGCGCGTTGACCCCGAGAACGCGCTGCAACCCGTGGAGCCGACGCTCTGCCATCCGCGGCGGGAGTCTACGCAGAGCGAGTGCGCTGCCCGCGCCCCCCCGCAGGCCTGTCGCCCTACGGCTGCTCGACGAGCTCCAGCAGCGCCTCGAGCGTCACGTCCCAGCCGAGCGTGTCGCCGCCTCCGGGCAGCTGCTCCTGCCAGTCAAGCCCGAAGTCGCGGCGGTCGATCGTCGCCGACAGCTCCAGGCCGACGCGGTTCTCCGGGCTCAGCAGACCGGGCCCGGGCAGGCCGACCTTGCCGTTCGCGGCGACGGTCTGGGTGTGGCCGTGGATCGACAGCTCGCCGGACGCGGAGATCGCGCGGCTGTCGTCGCCCTCGATCTGCGAGACGACCCAGCGCACCTGCGGGAAGCGCGCCGCGTCGAGGAACTCGTCCGACAGCATGCGCTCGCGTATGACCGGGTTGTTGAGGTCCAGCGAGGCGACCGGGACGCTCGCGACGAGCGTGCCGGCGGCCGGCTCGAGCGTCGCGTCGATCTCCCGGAAGCCGGCGCGATAGTCGCGCGCGCCGAGGTGGCGCACCTTGAACGTGACCGAGGAGAACGGCGGGTCGGCGCGCCACACGCCGCCGCCGAGGTGATCCACGAGGAAGCTCACGGCGCGGACTGTAGTCGTCGATCCTCGCCGGCAGCTGGTCGCAGGCGGCGCGCGCGGCCGCGGGCCCAGTAGGCGGTGATCGACAGCTCGAAGAGCGACGGAGGAGAGATCGGACGGTGGCGGTCCCGCTGGCTTGGGGGGTTCGACAGAAGCGTCCACATGTTGGACGCTTCAGGGCAGACCCCCACATCATCAGCGTGCCGCAGCGCAACCGCGGATGGCGGCCGCGACCCACGGGAGCGCCCGGGCGCCCGATC
>Ga0183260_10005218_pt1 | contig 10250 bp, 7 predicted proteins | sample AntDrymUQ4972206_2_FD_129768 | JGI IMG/M metagenome (GOLD analysis project Ga0183260, IMG submission 129768) | Polar desert sand microbial communities from Dry Valleys, Antarctica - metaG UQ497 (22.06) (version 2) (version 2) | ecosystem: Environmental > Terrestrial > Soil > Desert | place...
GACGTCGTCGTGCGGGCGTTTCGGTTCGGCAAGGCGGAGGGCACGGTCGGCTCGCTTATCCTCGGCCTCTACGACGACGACGGCCTGCTGCGGGAGGTCGGTCACGCATCGGGCCTGACGACAAAGCAGAAGCACGAGCTGGTCGCGAAGCTAGACCCCTATCGGACCTACGAGCGCGGATCGGGCGAGCCGAGCCGCTGGAAGTCGGACGCCGAGCTCGTCTGGGAGGGACTGCGCCCCGAGCTCGTCTGCGAGGTGACGTTCGACCATGTCAGTGGCGGCCGGATCCGGCACGGAGCACGCTTCCAGCGCTGGCGGGCGGACAAGCCGCCGCAGCAGTGCCTGATCGATCAGCTGCGCTGGTAGCCGTTTCCCTAAAGCTCCGATTGAGCGTTAGGTGATCGCCTTGCGGGCCTAGTTCACGGCCTTGCGGGCCTGGTCACGCCTTGCGAGCTGGTCACGCCTTTGCGGGCCTGGTCACGCCCTGCGCGCCCTTGAAGGCTGAACACGCCGGGGCTCAGCGGCCTGCTTCTTGAAGTGAGGCGGCCAGGGTGCATCGCCGAGACCCCCCGCCTCGTCGCGCGCCGCCAGCTCGAGCAACCGATCGAGCGACCCGCGAGCTTCGTCGAGGCCCGCGCTCGGGTCCCCGACCGCCGCGAAGCGCCCCGGCATCGTGTCGAGACGTAGGTCCCCGGGCTCAGCGTCCGGGACCTCGTCCCACCTCAGCGGGGCGGAGACGAGTGCGTCAGGGTTCGGCCGGACCGAGTACGCCGAGGCGACGGTCCGGTCGCGGGCGTTCTGGTTGTAGTCGAGGAAGACGCCATGGCGCTCCTCCTTCCACCAGGCCGATGTCGCCAGGCCGGGCAGACGCCGCTCGACCTCGCGCGCCAGCGCCAGCGCGGCGCGGCGCACCTCGGTGAAGCCCCAGCGCTGCTCGATCCTCACCAGGACGTGGATCCCGCGCGAGCCGGAGGTCTTCGCAAACCCGGTCAACCCATGCTGCTCCAGCACCTGGCGAGCCTCGAGCGCAACCGTCCTGACCGCGTCGAAGCCGACGCCGGGTGTCGGGTCGAGGTCGACGCGCAGCTCGTCGGGATGGTCGCCATCGGGCCGGCGCACAGGCCAGGGATTCCAGTCGATCACCCCCAGATTCAATCCCCATGCGAGGTGCGCGCGATCTTGGCAGACGAGAAAGTTGGCGCTCCGGCCGCTGGGGAAGGTGAGCGTCATCTGCTCGAGCCAGGCCGGCGCCGAGGGCGGCACACGCTTCTGGAAGAAGAACTCGCCGCCCGCGCCAGCCGGAAAGCGCTTCAAGGTTGTCGGGCGGTCGCGCAGGTGCGCAATGCACGGCTCGGCCAGATCGAGGTAATAGCGGCAGAGGTCGAGCTTCGTGTGCCCCTTGTCGCCGAAGAAGACCTTGTCTGGGTTCGAGAAGCGGACCTCGCGGCCGTCGAGCTCGAGCAGGACGTGATCGCGCTCTGCCATCTCGGGCAGGATATTGGCGCGGCTGGATTGGAGGTCTCGGAGGCCCGGGATGACCAACGTGGTCGGGTCGAACTAGACCGGCGAGCGCTCGTTCCGCGCGCTGTACTCGTCCTCGAGAGAGGTAGCGACGGGCTCGGCGAGTATCGCGCCGTCCTCCGCGCCATCTGCTGGCGCCGGGGCGGGCCTTCCCGACAGGGCGCTCCGTAGCGCAGCGACGCAGACCGGGTCGAATTGCGTGCCCGAGTAGCGCTCGAGCTCTGCGAAGGCCCGCTCCTCCGAGGTCGCCTTGCGGTAAGGCCGGTCGGCCGTCATCGCCTCGAAGGTGTCGGCAACCAGGATGATCCGCGACTCGAGCGGCAGCTCTTCGCCACGCAGCCCATGCGGGTAGCCGCGCCCGTCGAGGCGCTCATGGTGGTGCAGGATCCAGTCCGCCTCCTCCTCGAGATCCGCGCCCGAGACGATCCTGTAGCCGAGGACGGAGTGCGTCCGCATGACGTCGAACTCCTCCTCGGTCAGCGTCGTCGGCTTTTGCAGGATGGCGTCGGCGATACCGATCTTGCCGACATCGTGGAGTAGCCCGGCGAGCCGCATCTTTGCGACTCGAGCCGGCTCGAAGCCGAGCTCGGCAGCGATCAGTGCGCAGGTCTCGGCGACGGTCTCGCAGTGGCTGCGGGTGTAGGAGTCCTTCGCGTCGACGGCACGCGCGAGCGCCGTGCTGAGGGTCTGCAGGTAGTGCTCTTCAGCCCTCCGCTCGGGTGTACGGATCGTAGCCTCGAGATCCTCGGAGTAGATCAGCGCCGAGCGGTCTGAGCGCTTTGCTTCCAGCAGCGCCAGGTCCGCCCGCCGGATCAGCATCTCCTTGTCCATCGGTCCTCCGGCCTCGGCGATGCCAGCGCTGGCCGTCAATGGAATCCCGGGGTCGCTCTCAGCCAGCCTCTCCAGCACGCGTTGCATCAGTCGGAAGCCGCCCCACGCCTTCTCGCCGTGCAGGATGACAGCGAACTCGTCGCCGCCCAGGCGGTAGATCGCGTCATCGTCGCGAACCGTCGTCCGGAGGCAGTCGGCGAGTGCCTTCAGGCGCTCGTCACCGATTTGATGACCGTAGCGGTCGTTGACCTGCTTCAGGCCGTCGAGATCGATCATCAGCAGGCTGACGGGGGATTGGGGTGTGGCCTCGAGCAGCGGTCCGACGAGCTCCTCGTGAAACGCCCGATGATTGCGAAGGTCCGTCAGGTTGTCGGTGAATGCGGCACGCTTCAGCCGCGCAACCTCCGCCGCCCGCGATGCTTCGATTCGGCGGCCATACGCGTGCAGGATCGCTGTGAAGAGAGCAACGAGCCCGAGGCCGATTGAGAACGCCACGAGCGTGCCCAGATAGACGGTCCGCTGCCGCTCGCCCAGGCTCGCCAGGCGCTCCGAGTACATGTCACGATGACTGCGGGCGGCCTCGTCGATCACGCGCTCGACATTCGAGATGTCGGGGTCGCTGGCGCGCGCTCGCAGCGATAGCGCCGCTTGCGCATCGCCGCGGTCGACGGCCGCGAACATGCGCGCTTGCGCTTGCGACCGTCCCTGGTAGTGCTCCAGCAGCCGTTGTGCGAGGACTCGATCGCCACGATCGCCGTGTCGGCGGACGGTCGAAAGGGCCGCAACAAGCCGGGCGGCCGCCTCGCCATGCAACTTCCGCATCTCGGCCGGAGTGCGCGCACTCGCCATCCCGTCCTTCTGTGCCGCGTTGCCGTCTCGGCCGCCGGTGGCGGGTCGGCTCCCCGGCTTGCGACCGACGAGCTGGACGAGGTACTCGTTCATCCAGAAGCTCTGCGTCGTCAGCGCCGTGCGGGCACGCTCGTAGGCACTCGTCACGACCGCCGAGCGGCGCGCGTCGTCGGCCGAGCGCTTGGTGGTCGTCGCGGCAACGATCGCGAAGCTGGCGAGAAATAGCAGGACGGCGACGAGGCCCATCCATGGCGCGCGCTCTATGTTGCGCTTCACAAATCTCGACAACGAGGATTCTCCACTTTTCTGAGACGGTCTGGTTTCAGTCATCGACAGCGCAGGCCGATTCCTTGATTCGATCGCGTCTTCCTAAGCGGGGCATCAGGACGAGCCCTGTGGGGCACCAGCGCCGCTCCAGCAACCGGATCCGCGAGCCGTGGCGGGACCGGATCCGCGAGCCGTGGCGGGACCGCATCCGCGAGCCGTGGCGGGGGCGGATCCGTGGGGTCAGTGCTGGCGGGTCTCGGCGAGCGACCGTATGACCGCCTCGTAGACCCCCTCGCCGTTGCGCGCCTCGGTGATCTCGACGTTGGCCTTCCCAGCGACGGCGTCCCGGATCGACGGATCGCGCTCGACCGCATTGGCGACGAGGAAGAAGCGGCCGACCACATCCGCGACGTCGAGGTCCTCGCGCGAGTCTCCGATCCCGATGCACTGCTCGCGCGCGTAGCCGCGCGCTGCCATGTGGGAGGCGACAGCCCGCGCCTTCGAGGACTCGCGCGGAATCAGGTGGTAGGCATGCGGAGGGCCATCGATGTCGCGCAGCGTCGCCTTGGCCGAGATCGCTCCATTGTCGACCAGGCGGAGCTGGCCGTGCCCATGCTCTGCCAGCAGCCGGTCCGCGGCGAGCGCATCCACCCGGCCCCGCATCAGGTGCGAGATCTCCCGGCCTAGGTGCCACGGTGCGTGGTGCTCGAGGCGGCCGGCGTATGTCTCGAGCAGAAGCGCGGGCGCACCGCTCTCGCCGATCAGGGTGTGAATCGTCTTGCCGTCGCGCGGCTGGAGACTGCCGGTCAAGAGCGTCTCCTCCCCATCGATCACGAGCCCGCAGCCGACCTCGTAGATGTAGGAGGTCTGGCCGATCAGGCGCGCGTCCTCCATCACCTGGGCCTTGCGCCGGCCGGACTTGAGCGTGACCTCGACGCCCGCCCGGTGGCAGGCCTCGAGCGCGCGGGCGCCAAGCAGCGTGAAAGCGCCGTCGGCGGCTCGAAAGAGCGAGCCGCCGTGACCGAGGAGCGTGCCATCGAGGTCCGTGTAGACGCAGCGCAGCCGACTGTCTCCCATCGCGGCCTACTATGGCAAGCGGTGGCAACGACCCGTTCGAAGGCGCCGTGGGAGGCCGTCCTCGAGGCGGGCCGCGGCGAGCAGCTGGTGGCTACAAGCCGCCTTGCCGCGCGACGGGGCGAGACGGCGCCGCTCCCCGAGCAGCTTCATCCGGCGCTGCGGGAAGCGCTTCACGCGAGCGGGATCGATCTGCTCTACTCGCACCAGGCGGAAGCGCTCGCGGCGGCTCGCGGCGGGCACACAATCGTCACGACCGGCACCGCGAGCGGCAAGTCGCTCGCCTTCGGCCTGCCCGTGCTCGACACGCTCGCGCATGACATTCGCGCGCGCGCGATCTACCTCTACCCGACGAAGGCGCTGGCGCAGGACCAGGCGCGCAAGCTGCACGGACTCGGCGCGTCATTTCTGCGTCCGGCGATCTACGACGGCGACACGCCGCAAGAGGAGCGGCGAGCGATCCGCGGACGATCGAACCTGATCCTGACCAATCCCGACATGCTCAACATCGGCGTGCTGCCCCACCATCGCTCGTGGGGGGACGTGCTCGCGAACCTCGCCTGGGTCGTCGTCGACGAGGCGCACGTCTACCGCGGCGTCTTCGGCTCGCACGTCGCGAACGTGCTGCGCCGGCTGCGGCGACTGGCGAACGCCTACGGGACCGAGCCACGCTTCATGCTGACGAGCGCGACGATCGCCAACCCGCTCGAGCTTGCCGAGCGCCTGACGGGGCTCGACATGACGCTCGTCGACCGCGACGGCGCCCCGCGCGCTGAGCGCCAGCTGGCAATGTGGAATCCGCCGCTCGTCGACGAGGCGACCGGAGCGCGAGCGTCGGCGCTGTCGGAGGCGGCAATGCTGCTCGCGATGCTCGTCGAGGAGGGGGTCCGGACGATCTGCTTCCTGAAGTCGCGGCGCGGCGTCGAGCTGATCCAGAAGTTCACTCGGATGCGGCTCGAGGAGGCTGGCCGCTCGGACCTGGCCGAGCGCATCGCGCCCTACCGCGCGGGCTACACCGCGGCGCAGCGCCGGGAGATCGAGCACCGGCTGGCCGAGGGTGAGCTGCTGGCGGTCGTCGCCACCGACGCACTCGAGCTGGGGATCGACATCGGCGACCTTGACGCGGCGATCTGCGTGACCTTCCCCGGCACCGTCGCCAGCCTGCGCCAGATGTGGGGCCGCGCCGGGCGGCGCAGCGCCGGTCTCGCGCTCTACGTCGCCGGCGACGACGCGCTCGATCAGTTCTTCTGCCGCCATCCTGACGAGTTCCTCGAACGGCCGGTCGAGTCGGCGATCCTCGACCCGGAGTCGGAGTCGATCCACCGCCAGCACCTGATCGCCGCGGCCTACGAGATGCCACTGTCGCCGTCTGACTCCGACACGCTCGGTCCGCGCTGGGAGGCCTACGCCGAGCGTCTCGTGAAGACCGGCGACCTGCGCGAGCGAAGCGGGCGCTACCTGCCGCGGGGCGACGGCTTTCCGGCCGCGAGCATCTCGCTGCGATCGGCATCGCCCGACTCCTACGCGGTCGTCGAGTCCGAGCGTGGCGAGCTGATCGGATCGGTCGAGTCCGCTCGGGCTCATGGGACGGTCCATCCCGGCGCCGTCTATCTCCATCTCGGCCAGAGCTACGAGGTCGAGGAGCTCGACCTCGCCAACCGCCGCGCGCTGGTGCGTCCATTCAGCGGCGATTGGTACACCCAGCCAAAGAAGGAGACCGAGACCTACATCGAGGCTGTCCGGGAGCGGCGCTCGTGCCAGGGAGTCGAGCTGTCGTTCGGCATCGTGTCGGTCACGGAGGAGGTGATCGCCTTCCAGAGGAAGCGCGTCACAGACCATGCCGTCCTCGACCTGCTGCCGCTCGACCTGCCCGAGCAGCACTTCGTCACGCAGGCGCTCTGGTACGAGCTACCGGAGCCGCTGCTGCGCCACGAGTTCCCGCTCGAGGTCCTCCAGGGCTCGCTGCACGCGGCCGAGCACGCGCAGATCGCGGTCCTGCCGCTGCTCGCGATGTGCGACAGGTGGGACATCGGCGGCCTGTCCACCGCTTTCCACGCCCAGACCGGGCGCGCGACCATCTTCATCTACGACGGCCATCCCGGGGGCGTCGGGATCACGCGCGTCGGCTTCGAGCTGTTCGAGACCCTGGTCGCGGACGCCCGCCGCCTGATCGCCGAGTGCCGCTGCCGGGCGGGCTGCCCTTCCTGCGTCCAGTCGCCGAAGTGCGGCAATCTGAACGAGCCACTGTCCAAGCACGGGGCGCTCGAGCTCCTAAAACGCATGGGCACCGCATGAGCGCTATCCCATAGCTCAAGGGCTAACCGCCCGCCTCGCCCAGGTGGTTCCGGATCGCGCGTCCGTGCCCGCCCGGGCGAGCGCGCCTGCAATATCTCTCTCAACTTGAAGGATTTGCCGGCGCGCGCCGACGCGAGAGGGATATGCGAGGGATTCCTCCCGCCTTGCTGGCCGGCGCTCTGATGCTCGCCAGCCCAGCTGCCGCGTTCGCCGACGGTGCGATCCCAACCGGGGGGTCTCCGTTCGTCCCGGCCGAGGGCGGCGCAAGCACGACGATCCGCAGCGGCGGCGGGACCCGCTACGACCCGCTACGAGTGCCCGGTGAGAGAGTGCCAGCCCCTCGCGCACAGGAGTCCGGCGCCACCGCCGCGGGACTGGCCGCGCGCGCCCGCCTAGAGCGGGCGAAGGCCGCCCGGCGGCGAGTCGGATCCCGTCCGACGCTGACCGCCTTTGCGGTCCGCCCCGCCCGTTTCTACCTCGCGGGAAGCCCCGCGCTCGTCTCATTCACGATCAAGGATCGCTCGCCAACGGTCCGCGTCCGGCTTGACGTGCTCGCAGCCGACGGGCGCACGGCGATTCGAAAGATCGACCTCGGTGAGCGCCGGACCCGCACAGCACAGACCTTCCTGCTGTCCGGCAGCGAGGGAGGTCCCCTGCCCGAGGGTCGACTCCAGCTTCGCCTGGCCGCGCGCGACCCGCAGGGCCACCGGCTGGCACGACCGGCACAGGCCAGCCGGGTCAACGGGCTCGAGTTCTACTGGCATGCGTTCCCAGTCGCGGGCCCGTTCAACTTCGGCGGTGAAGGCGGGCGGTTCGGCGCCGCGCGTACCAGCTACTCGCACGAGGGGCAGGACCTGATCGCCGCGGAGGGGACACCCGTCGTGGCACCGCGCGGTGGAACGGTCACGCAGGTGGCCTTCCAGGAGTCAGGCGCCGGCAACTACCTGATCCTCCGCGGCGATGGCGAGGCACGCGACTACGCCTTCATGCACCTTCAGGGAGGTTCGCTACTCGTCCAGCAAGGGCAGCACGTCATCACTGGACAGCAGATCGCGAAGGTCGGGTCGACCGGCCGCTCCTCGACGCCGCACCTGCACTTCGAGATCTGGGAGGGCGGTGGCTGGAAAGCCGGCGGCAAGCCCGTCGACCCACTCCCCCACCTTCGGAGCTGGAATCGTCCGGCGCCCACTGCGGCAGTGATCGCGGCAGTGCTGCCGCTGCCGAACCCACCAGCGCCCGCGGAGCGCAAGCGCCGCTCGGCGCGAGTGGCAGGACGGCGGGCGCCCGCGCGACGAAGGACCGCCGTGGTCGCCGCACGGGAACCGCTGACGCTCGCCAGGACCTCGCGCGGCGGGGTCGTGGCGTTCTGAGGACGCACCGCTGGACGGCGGGCCCACTCAGGCGCCGGGCGCGCGCTCGATCAGCTCAATCCGATAGCCGTCGGGGTCGAGAACAATCTGACACCACATGAGCAAGCCGATCTACCGGCCGGGCGAGAAGGCCCCGGTCAGCGGTCAGTACCCGATCGTTGGGCCCGTGGCGGGGACCAGGGGCGCGAGGTAACGGTCACAAAGGGTGAGCCGATGCCCCCGACCCCGGCCCCCGGCATGGGCTACGGCCGTCCTGACAGGACGAAGCACAAGGGGTAAGCACCCGCAGTACCGGAGGGACTGGGGTGGCTGCCCCGGTCCCTCCACTTCTTCGCCAGCGACCAGCGAGACCCTACTTCGCCCGACCGGACAGATCAGTCCTGGAGGGCGTTCCGGCTCTCCAAACGCCGTCACGCCGATGGTGAGGCCGGTCAGGAGCTACAGCAGGCCGACCAGCCGCCATTCTCTAGGTCTTGAGCCTAAAGAGGTAGACACCGAGCGTGTTGCCCTGGATCGCGATCTGCTGGCCGCTTGCGAGCATCTTGTCGCGGCTGGCGCTGCCGGTCTGCCTGAAGACGTAGCCCGCCTCGATTAGTTCCCAACCCTCATCTTCGACCGCGGTGAGGGTCGCGCCCACGGCGTCTCCTGTGTCCTTTACGCGAGTGTTCATCTCGTGAGAGAACTTAGCCATCCACGTCCGGTCGACATTCTCGATCGGCAGGGTCAGCTGAAAGAAGCGTTGGTCCGCATCTCGTGCGAGCCGCGCCCTCCCTGGGGGAGAGGCATTGAAAGCCGCACGCGCAGCTTCCTCCGCCGCAGTGGTTTTGGCTGCTGCTTTCTGCTGCTCGCGCTCCTCGCGCGCCTGCGCCTTGTCGGCGGCCGCTGCCGCCTTCCGCTCCTCCTTTGAGAGGGCGTCCTCTTCTTTCCGGAACATGTGCCTGCCTTTCTGTTTCGGTCGTCGCCGTCGCTAGCCCAGGCTGTTGAGCTGTTCGCTCAGCTCGTCGGCACAAGCGGCGGCGTTGTCTCCCACGAGCTTCGCGCCGACCGCGTGGCGGCTCGGGCAGATCCGAGTCCGACCCGCCGCCACCCGCCGCGATGACTAAGCGCGTGCGCCCTCATTTCAACCCTTCGTGTCGCTGGCTGCGCCCCGTTCAATTAGCTCAATTCTGTAACCGTCCGGATCGCGGACGAAGCAGAGTCGCGAGCCACCGTCGCTGACGCGGTAGGGCGGCTTCTCCGGCTCGATCCCCACGCCCGCCAACGACTCAAGGGTGGCGTCGAGGCCCGCGACGGCAACGGCAATATGGCCGTAGCCCGTGCCGATCTCGTAGGGCTCCTGGCGACCGACGTTGTAGGTCAGCTCCAGCCTCGGACCGTCGCCGGGGAGTCCCATGAAGACGTTGATCGCCTCGTCCCGAATCGGCTTGCGCGAGAGCTCCTCGAAGCCAAGCTTCTCGTAGAAGGAGACCGACCGCTCGATGTCGAGGATGCGGTAGCAGGTGTGGATCAGCGCCCCGATGACGCCAAGTTAGCGTGCCCGCGGCCGCTACCATCCTGCGGCGCCGGCGAGGTAGCTCAGTTGGTAGAGCACACGACTGAAAATCGTGGTGTCCCCGGTTCGAGTCCGGGTCTCGCCATTCCCCCCGCCGCGCCAACGAACCGGGGACGTCGTTCGCCATGCTGGCTCACATCCGGTTCGAGTCCGGGTCTCGCCATTCCCCCCGCCGCGCCAACGAACCGGGGACGTCGTTCGCCATGCTGGCTCACATCCGGTTCGAGTCCGGGTCTCGCCATTCCCTGGACCATTGGACTGTCGTTCCACAACTGTCTTTTACGGTTCGGTTGTCAGCGTGCGCCGCACCTTCTCGGCGAAAGTCGCCGGATCGATCGCCGGGTAGCGGAACAGCTCGGGCTCGATCTCGGCGAAGAGCGCGATCGCGCGGGTGGGCTCGACGAGCCCGGCGTCGATCATGCTGGCGACGTCGGCGAGGTCCTGTGCAAATCCTCGCTCGATCTTTGCGAGTGCCTGGGAGTACGGATCGA
>Ga0183260_10005219_pt1 | contig 10250 bp, 13 predicted proteins | sample AntDrymUQ4972206_2_FD_129768 | JGI IMG/M metagenome (GOLD analysis project Ga0183260, IMG submission 129768) | Polar desert sand microbial communities from Dry Valleys, Antarctica - metaG UQ497 (22.06) (version 2) (version 2) | ecosystem: Environmental > Terrestrial > Soil > Desert | place...
CTCTCCGGACTCGGCTCTGAGGCCGCCGACTGGTCCCCTCCCGCGAGCGCCTCAAAACCGCCAGGAGAGAAGCAAGGACTATTCGGAAGGAAGAAGAGGTGACGGAAACCAGACCAAAAGTGCTTGTTCTTGGGGGACCTGCGGGCTTACATCTTGACTTCGTATCGAGCATCAGCCGGGTTCGCATCCGCGCCTCAACGAAAACCCTCAGAGCGGGTGGAGTGTTGCCGATGTGCTTCGGCAACATTGAACTATCGCCTGGTTTGAACCTTCAGTTGTATGGCGCGGATCGTGACCGCGTCGAGGAAGCGGCGGCGGCTCTTGGGGATGGACTCATCGGGGCGGTCGTCCTAGTGGACGATGCGGATCTCGAAGATCCTCATTACACGGTTCAAGTTCTCGAGGAGGTTGGGGCACGACATTTGCCGGCGATACTTGGCTATGCCGGGTCCGTCGCCGGTCCCGAACGGATCGGACGAGCCTTCGGAGCTCGGGCCGAATGGGTCGTAACCGATGGACGGATGGACCGTGAAGCGATCAAGTCGACGCTAGTCTCGCTGTTTGAGACAGCCGTTTCGTCGGCGGGTGCAGCCTAAGAGTTTGACTGAATTTAGCTGATCCGCTATCGGTAAATATCAGGGGCTGCGCTGCGGTGTCTGTAATTTACAGGCCCAAAGTCTTTCCTATGATGTCCTTCATTATCTCCGTTGTCCCGCCGCCAATGGGTCCCAGGCGCGCATCGCGCCAAGCACGCTGCGCTGAAAATTCCATCATGTATCCGTAGCCGCCGTGAACTTGCACCGCCTCGTCGGCCGTTTTGAAGGCCGTCTCGCTCGACAGATATTTGGCCATGCTGACCTCCGCAACACAAGGTACTCCGTGAACAAAGAGCCTGAGCGCGTGGTAAGTAAGCGCTCTCGTCATCTCGATCTTGGTCGCCATGTCTGCAAAACGATGCCGCCAAACTTGGAAGTGCCCAATTTCGCGGCCGAAAGCCTTTCGCTCAAGTGAATATTTCTTTGCCATTTCGTAAGTACGGACCGCCCCTTGCGATTGCCCGAGCGCCATCGCGAGACGCTCCCACTGAAAATTCTGCATGATCTGATAAAAGCCCTGTCCCGCCTGACCACCCAACAAGCAATCCGCCGAAACTCGGCAGTCGTCGAAAACCAATTCGCCGGTATGCGAAGTTCGCCAACCGAGCATCTTCATCCTGTGGCGAGTAAAGCCGGGGGTTTCGGCATCGACAACAAACAGACTGATCCCGGATGACCCCGCCGCTGGGTCTGTCTTGGCGGCGACGATGGCGAAATCGCACCAGGCGCCGTTTGTGATGAAAATCTTCGAGCCGTTTAGGACGTAAGAGTCGCCGTCCTTGGCAGCCCTGGTCTGTATTCCGGCCACATCCGAACCTGCACCCGGTTCGGTTACTGCGAAGCACCCGAGAATCTCACCTCGAATAGCAGGATCCAGCCACCGTTCGCGCTGCTTGTCGTCTCCGAAGTTGTAGAGGTAGAGGCATGCGAGGTCCTTGTGGGCGCCGATGTCTGCAACAACTCCCCCCGATCCCGAGTTCGCAAGTTCCTCGATGATCACGGCTTCGGCGACGTAGTCGGGGCCCGAGCCGCCGTGGGACTCGGGAAACTTCATCCCCAAGAACCCGAGTTCTCCCAAGCGTGTGAAAAGTTCACGCGGGAAGTCCTCTTCCTGTTCCCATCGCTCGACGTTGGGAGTCATCTCTTTTTCAACGAAAGCCTTTACGGACTTTCTCAAAGCGCGGTGGTCCTCGGTGAAAAGCTCGTAGGGCACGTCCGCGGGCTCAAACTTGTCGGGAAACCACACCTGATCCGTCACAGGCCCTCCATCTTCCCGATGATCTCGCGCATGATTTCGTCGGTCCCGCCTCCGATCCGGTTAACGCGCATGTCGCGCCATCCGCGCTGGATCGGGTTGTCGCTCGAGTAGCCCGCGCCGCCGAATATTTGCAGACATTCGTCTGCGATCTGGCATCCGATCTCGCCCGAGATCAGTTTTGCCATCGATATCTCGCGCACCACGTACTCTCCGGAGTTCCAGCGGTAGGCCGTGTAATGGGCGAACTCACGGATGGCCGTTACCAGGGTTGCCATCTCGGCGATCTTGTGCCGGATGGCCTGGAAACTTGCGATCGGGCGGCCAAACGCCTCGCGCTCCTTGGCATACCGAATGGTCATCTCAAGCATCCGAGCAGCCCCCGATGTGGCCGCGAGCGCGCCGATCAGCCGTTCTCCTTGCAGTTCCCACATGATGTGCTTAAAACCTTCTCCCTCGGTTCCCAGCAACGCATCGGCGGGGACGCGGCAATCTTCAAACACGATTTCGGCCGTATCGGAAGATCTCATTCCCACCTTGTCGAGCTTGCGGGTCTTGGTGTAGCCCGGAGTGTCGGTGTCGATCAGAAACAACGAATGCCCCGCTGGTTGGCCGTCGCGCTTCGTCTTGGCCACTAGTGTCATGACGTGAGCGCGCCAGCCGTTGGTGATAAATATCTTGCGGCCGTTGATGACCCATTCGCCGCCATCCCATGTTGCCGTGGTTTCTATGTTCATCACATCCGAGCCGGCGTTGGGCTCGGAGATTCCCAGGCAGGCGATTTTGTCGCCGGCGATGCATGGAGCGAGATACTTCTCCCGTTGCTCGTGGGTGCCGAATTTGTTGATCGGCGTGGTGGCCATATCGCTCTGCACAGCAAGGCCCAGTGCAACACCGCCGTTGTTGCAGCGCCCTATCTCCTCGGCGAAAACTATGGTGGAAAAGTAGTCGGCACCTTGGCCGCCGTACTCCACGGGATAAGTGAGACCGAGGAATCCAAGTTCACCCGCGCGCTTGAAGACCCAATCGGGAAAGTCCTCTTCCCACTCATCGGCGTGCGGGGCCAGCTCGTCCTCAGCAAATCGTCGAACGGACGCGCGCAGCGCGTCATGCTCAGGGGTAAAGAAGGTAACGGGCACCCACAGATTCTACGTTTTACAGCGGGCGGCGCGCAGCGCCACCGGGTTCTCCTTGTAAAGTCAGTAGCAGGTTTTCTGGGCACCCGTGAGAGCAGAACTCAACCGGCCCGTAGGAGAATCTCCATCCTCCACATCGCGGGCAACACGAACTCTTGGGATGCAGCATCGTTTCCAAGTGAAGAATTTCTGAAAGAGCTGCTCCCGAAATCCAGCCGTCATGCCTCGAATACGGATCGAGAGTCGAAGGAGGATCAACCTCGAGGGGATCCTCGAAGGGGTCGTTCCAAGAACCGCCCGATGAGGGGTCCATCGCCGAATGTTCCCACCTGTTATGTACAAACTTGCGGATTTAGAGAAACAATTACCTGCTCGGCGGCGCCTGCAATCCGAGAGCCGCTTCCTCGAAACGCGCGGCTGTGAAGAGAAGATCTGAAAGCCTGTTCAAATATCTGAGCGCGCAGTCGTCGGACAACATGTCTTGGCTCTGCATCGTTACCGTGAAACGTTCCGCCCTTCGCACGACCGCACGCGCAAGGTCGAGAACTGCACTCGTCGACGATGCACCGGGAACGATGAAGTAATTCGGCAGCGGACTTTGATCGGTCATTCGGTCGATGTGAGCTTCGAGCGCATGCACCATGTCGTCGGTCACCTTCGAGATGCCTGGTTTTAGTTTTTCGGCGTTAACCGCGTCTGTGGCGAGTTCGGCCCCCACGACGAAGAGTTGCTTTTGGATTTCTAGGATCAACTGATCCAGTCCGTCTGCCGTCGGTCCAAGCGACCGCGCAAGCCCGAGTGCCGCAACTGCTTCATCCGTGGTGCCGTAGGCCTGCGTACGAATGTCGTCTTTCGAGACGCGGCCCCCATACAGCAATCCTGTGGTCCCGTCGTCGCCTGTCTTTGTGTAGATCTTCAGTGACGGTGTCCATTCGAAGTTCTGGCGGGTTGCATGATCAAGGGGAGAGTCTTTCGGGCAGCCTGCTTGGGCCTGGGGGGGAAAAGCTGCACAAACTTCTCCACGGTCTCTTCGAAAGCCTTCGCCGCCGGTCCATCTGGCAGCGCCACGACGGCGGGTTTTCCGTGATCCGCAAAGTCGCGCATGGCGGAGTCGAGCGGAATCTGACCAAGGAGTGGAATTTCGAAACGCGCTGCAAGTTCAGCGCCGCCGCCCGTTCCGAACGGATATGTCCGCTCACTGCACTGGTCGCAAATCGCAAACGACATGTTCTCGACAACTCCGGCGAGTTTCGTTCCCACCTTGAGGGCCATGTGCCCTGCCCTTTCAGCGACCTTCGACGCAGCCTGCTGAGGAGTTGTTATGAGAATCATTTGGGAACCAGGAATGAAATTCTGAAGAAGCGAGATTGCGACATCGCCCGTCCCGGGCGGCATATCGATCAGCAGATACTCGGGATTCTCCCAATGGACATCGGTTAGAAAACTCTGAAGCATCTTGTGGAGCATGGGCCCCCGCCAGACTACGGGCGTCGTATCGTCGATGAGATTACCGATCGAAATCATCTTGAATCCCCACGCTTGCAGCGGCACGATAAACCTTTCGTCGAGGACCGTAGGCTGCTGACTCATCCCGGCCATGCGAGCTGCGGAAAACCCCCACACGTCGGCGTCGAGAAGACCCACGTCATGCCCGCGTTTCGCGAGCGCTGCGGCCATGTTGATCGTCGTTGTGGATTTGCCGACTCCGCCCTTACCGCTTCCGATCGCGACGATTGTCGTCCTGGAATCTGGGCTTGAGAAGGGCGATGTATCTTCGCCCTTTATCCCTCCGATGAGAGACTTGCGTTCTTCGGGGGTCATCGCGCCAAGGTTGACTACAACGTCCGAGATCTCCGGGAAAGATGCCTTGATCTTGGATGGAAGTTCTTCTTGAAAAAAAGCCTTGAGAGGGCAGCCTGGAATCGTGAGTGCAATGTCGACGGTGACCAGACCGGGGGCGATCTCGATCCCCTTCACCATCCCCAGCTCAACGATGCTCCGGTGCAGTTCCGGATCGTCGATCTTAGCGAGGACATCTCTGACTTGTTCAATCGTAGGCACGCCCCTAGCGTACTCGGTTACAGTGAGATTGTGCACGCCGACGCCCTTCTCCAGAGGTTTTACAACCCCCAATACGCCGGAGACATAAGCGCACCCGACGGATTCGGCGCCGACGGCAACATCACCTGCGGCGATGTCGTCAATGTGGCAATCAAAGTTTCGGACGGACTGATCACCGAAGCCCGATTCCGCACAAGAGGCTGCGCGGTAGCCATCGCGGCGTCCGATGCCATCTGCGAATTGGCAATTGGATCGACGTGGACGTCAGCGCAAATGATCGGCCCGGACGATCTCGCTCTGGCCATTGGAGAGGTTGCTCCCGAGCGCGAGCAATGCGTAGCAATAACTCTGCGCGCGTTGCGTCAGGCGTTGTCGCAGCTTTAAGTCAAAAAGAATCTGAATCCGAAGTAGAAGCTCGGGGCGCCGAAGAGGAACGCGCTTACCACCGGTTGAATCCGAACTAGAGGACCAGAAGCCCGGCCGGCCGCCGCAGCCAGCCCCGTGAGCAATCCGACGAAAAGCATCGGCCCGATTGTGATGGGGGCGCCGAGAAAGAGTAGCGAAGCGGCGGCCCCAATTTCCGAACCCACTAACCCGGCAACCGCCACACGCCATCCCGGCGCACCGCTCCAAATCAGGTGAGGCGCAATTCCTAAAACAAGTATCAGGAGCAGAGCAAGGAGGAGACGACCCCCTTCATTAAAGGACTGCACAGCCACGACCAACGAAAACCCAATTCCCGCAAGCAAGACATGGAATAAGGAGACGCTCACGGATTCGACGACGCTTGGCTTGAGTCCGACGACAACATAAGAAGACAGCAGGATCACCGCGACGGCGGCCGACGCAAGCAAGACCCCACCCTGCCCGGCAAAAAAGACACAGACGGGAATTGCCGCCGCGAGGATTGCCGCAACGACACTCCTGACTCTCCCAGGTGCGGGCCGGTCAATCCAAACAACGGCGGCTGCCCAAAAACTCGCCCATCCGCAAACAAATGGTTTTCCCGCCATCGCCGCCGGAACCAACGACAAACCAAGCAGGGCGCCGACCCCCGCGCCAGTATTTCTAATCGAGAAGCTTGAGGCCATCCGGAACGAGGTCGACGGCCAACTCGGTCCGCTCACCCAAAAATTCACCATCAACTTGAACTGGGAAAGGGTCCCCACTGGACTTTAGAGAAACCGACGCAACGTCGTGTGCATAACTCGCGTGCTTGTGGCGAACGTGAGAACCGGTCTTGAAGGCCGAGATTAGGATTCCTGGGATGTAGGTGATGGGAAAGCGGCGCATCGAGAACACATCCAGGCCCTCTTCTATCCGAGCCTGGGGAGTGATAGTCACCTGCCAGTTCTTAAAGAACGTAAAAGCTCCGATGTTAGAGATGACAGCAAGGACGACGTCCTCCGAGAGATCTCCCGCCGAAAGGTGGATGTAAGGCGCTTTGCCTCTGTACTCAGTGACGGCAGTACGAACAGCCGACCAAAGAAAAAACCAATCTCGAAACTGTCTTTTAGCAGATGGGTTGGTTTCTGTTCGGCGAACCGTCGCGGCATCGAGCCCGATCCCGCAAGACATCACAAAGTAGCGGCCGTCGATGTGTCCGATGTTTACAGAACGCGTTTGGTAGTTCTTGATTCGATTGAGCAGATAGCCCGTTGCCTCAACAATGTCGACGGGTATCCCAAGGCTGCGGCAAAACACGTTTGCCATTCCCCCGGGAAGAATGGCAAGAGCGGTGTCGGTTCCCGCAAGTCCATTCACAACTTCGTTCATCGTTCCATCGCCGCCGAACGCGATGACCAGGTCCAGTCCTTGCTCGGCCGCCTGACGGGAAAGTTCGGTGGCGTGATTGCGGTGAGAGGTGTCGGCAATCTGAAGATCGAGATCGGCAGACAACGCATTCTGAATAACTTGTTTGAGTCGCGGTGAGACCGATCGCGCCGTCAAGTTCGTAACGAGCAGGGCCCTTTTCATGTGATCTGCATCCTAATGCGGGGCCCGCTCCAGTTCCCAAGGTCGGATATCCCAGCTTGGTTCAAGCTGATACCGCGTAGATTCCCCACTCCCCGGGCACGCCCTTTAGGGAGTCCACGCCACGATCTTCGAAGGAAATCCCCGAACCTATATAGGCAAGATGAGTGTCCCCCGACTTCGCGTACTGAATCTGTGGCGACATGGTGCTTAGGTTAGCTCGGTCCTCGGCCGCCTGAAACGGGCGGCAGGAGGGCCACTTCGTCATTCGCGTTCAGCGCAATTGTGGAGGCCTGCTTCGCATCGACGGGTTCGCGGTTTACCATCACACTCGCAAACTCGAGAGAGCGCGCGAATTCCGGCCCGTAACGGCGACGGGCTTCGTCAAGAAAGGTCGCCAAGTCGGGCTTTTCAATCTCATCGGAAGATGCGCCGGCCGCCTCGCGAAGCGCCGCAAACAACCTCAGTCGCGCCATTTTGATCTCGGGGGGTTCGGCATGATCTTGCACAGTCTCGCGCGAGAGGGCCCGGCTTGGCTACACTGACCCCAAGATGATCCGGCTCTTATGGCTCGGGCCAGACCTCACCGACCCCGAGGAATCGTTCACACCTCTGGCCGGACGCCGTCCGGCGCCGGAACCGCTCACATTTTCCGAGGCCACGCCGGACCTCATCGCGCGCAGACTGGCCGACGTGATCCTCGTCGACGGCCGCGCCCAACCAGGCTCGGCTGGCGCGGCGGTCCACAAACTAAGGAACGAAACAGAAGCGCAGTTCGTTGTGATTTTGTCGGAAGACGTCTTGGCCGAATTCGACTGGACATGCGGCCTCGCCGATTTCGTAATGGACTCTTGCACCAAGCAGGAATTCGACATACGGCTCTCGCGCGTCGCAAACCCACACGAACAAGATTCAGCCGACGTCATACGCCGCGGGGAAATCACCATCAACCGCGAACGCTTCGAAGTAAGAGTCGGCCCCGATGTGCTCGACCTCACTTTCAAGGAGTTCGAGTTGATCGCTTATCTCGCCCAGCGCCCCGGCAGGGTGTGCTCCCGCAACACTTTGCTTTCAGAGGTTTGGGGTTACGACTTCTTCGGAGGCACGCGCACAGTCGACGTGCATGTGCGCAGGCTCCGGGCAAAACTCGGCCATTCCGCCCATGTAATCGAGACGGTTCGCAACGTCGGCTATCGCTTTAGCGGGTAACACCGCCGAAACATGAGCGGAGTACGGTTGATAACCCTTTAGATAAAGGAAGCCATGCTCAACCCGGACGTTCAATTCGTACTAAAGACCGTCGAGGATCGCGACATCAAGTTCGTGCGACTTTGGTTCACCGACATTCTCGGTTTCCTAAAGGCTGTCGACATCACGCCTGCCCAGCTCGAGGAGGCCCTCACCGAGGGCATCGGTTTCGACGGTTCCTCGATCGAAGGTTTCGCGCGTATCGAAGAGTCCGACATGATCGCCAAGCCTGATCCCTCGACATTTCAGATAATGCCTTCGCACCCAGCACGGGCCGACTCTGCGCGAATGTTCGCCGACATTCATCTGCCCGACGGCACACCGTTTGCAGGCGACCCCCGCCGCGTCTTGAAGCAAACGATTCGACGTGCGTCCGAGATGGGCTACACCTTCTACGTCGGCCCCGAACTCGAGTACTTCTATTTCAAAAACTCCGAGGGCACAAGCTTTCTAGACCACGGAACTTACTTCGACCTTACTCCCCTCGATGAAGCAAGCGATCTTCGCAAGCGCACGGTCGAGTATCTGGAGGAGATGGGGATTCCCGTCGAATACGTGCATCACGAAGTGGCGCCGTCGCAACACGAGATCGATCTGCGATACGCCGACGCCTTGACCATGGCCGACAGCGTCATCACTTACAGACTGGTCGTCAAGGAAGTAGCGCAGGAACAGGGTGTGTATGCAACGTTCATGCCCAAGCCCGTCGCAGGCATCAACGGAAGCGGAATGCACACACACATGTCGTTGTTCGAAGATGATCGCAACGCCTTCTTCGATTCCGATGACGACGCCCACTTGTCCAAAGTGGGGAAGGCGTTTCTAGCGGGACTCCTTCACCATGCCCGCGAGATCTGCGCGGTCACCAACCAGTGGGTCAACTCTTACAAAAGGCTCGTGCCCGGATTCGAAGCGCCCGTCTACATCTGCTGGGCAAGGCGCAACAGGTCGGCTCTGGTGCGAGTGCCGATGTACAAGCCGGGCAAGGAGAGCGCGACACGTCTCGAGGCGCGGTTCCCGGACCCCGCGTGCAATCCGTATCTCGCGTTCGGCGTCATGCTCGCCGCGGGATTGAAGGGAATCCAAGAGAATTACCCTCTGCCTGAGGAAGCCGGCAACAACATCTACGAGATGTCGGCCCAAGAACGGCATGAGGCTTCGATCGACTCTTTGCCGGAAGACCTGCACGAGGCGATTGCTGTCTGCGAAGGGTCCGAGCTGGTGCGCGAGACGCTCGGCGAGCACACGTTTGAGTGGTTCATTCGCAACAAGAAAAGCGAGTGGGACGACCACAAAGCCTACGTAACTCCCTACGAAATCGAGAGATACCTGCCGATCCTCTAAAAGATTTTTTCGCGCACTCGCTCCGAAGTGTCGCCCCCGCTTGGTACTCTTTGCTTCTCGCACTTCCCCGCCAGCAGTCCATAAGAGGTTTGAAGATGCGGGGTAGTTACCGGGCGATCGGTGTGATTGTGGCGGCGGCGATCATTTCCACCGCCGCCCCTTCCTTTCAGGGAGTCTGCGCAGCCGCGCCGGCCGATAGGTGGCTCGAACCGGTCAACGGCGAGATCGTGCGGAAATTCGAAGCGCCGCTTGGTCCCTTCGCCGCGGGACATCGGGGAGTGGATTTCTCCGCACCGGTGGGCTCTGCGGTCATAGCTTCGGGACCGGGACGAGTGACCTTTGCCGGACCGGTTGCCGGCGCCGGACTCTTTGTCACGATCTCGCACGAAGCTCAGCTCGAAACGACTTACTCATTCATGGCGACGGTGACTGTCGTCGCAGGACAAAAAGTCGATCGAGGTGAGGCCATCGGTGCGTCGGGCAATGGTCATCCCGAATCGCCTGCGCCGATTCTTCATTTTGGAGTGAAGTTGGCGGGTGTTTATATCGACCCCGAAATCTTGCTGTATGCCGACCCGACCGATATCTCGGACATGATCTCGCTGGCGCCCTTTGAGGACGTGGGTCCTGCTGACC
>Ga0183260_10005220_pt1 | contig 10248 bp, 16 predicted proteins | sample AntDrymUQ4972206_2_FD_129768 | JGI IMG/M metagenome (GOLD analysis project Ga0183260, IMG submission 129768) | Polar desert sand microbial communities from Dry Valleys, Antarctica - metaG UQ497 (22.06) (version 2) (version 2) | ecosystem: Environmental > Terrestrial > Soil > Desert | place...
GCAGGTATTTGGCCTCCCATTCGGGCGTTGTTGTCCGGCTCGAAACGACCGTCGAGATGACGCCCGGGTTCTGGTCGAGCGTCCCGGTTGAACCGGGTCGGAGGCTGGCGGCACGTACGCCTGGCCCTGGTAGTTGCCACCGATGGGCGGTTGGGGCAGACCCGCAGGTGGGTCGAACCAGATGAAGTCCTGCGTGGGGAGCCATTCGATCGTCAGCCCGCTGTTCGGATCGACGATGCGCGTCTGCAGAAACGCGAGCCTGTGCCACTCGGGCCACCACTGGACGCTGCCTTCGCCGAGCCAGCCATCGGGGGCGAGCCATGTCATCGCGGTGACGTTTTCGGCCATCGGGTCGGTCACGAACCACGGTTCGAATTTGATCGCGCTCCCAGCTGGCGCCGGTGGGACGGGTCCGTTGCCCTGGCCCGGCTCGACAACCTGTCCGGCGTCCGGCGTTCGCAACGCCGGCTGAAGCTGCCAGTTGAACGAGCTCGTGCTCGACGACGGTCCGCAAGCCGAGACCAATAGCACGCCGGTGACCAGCAACCCGAGCACGGGCACGCCGGAGCGAGGTCGCTGAGAGGAGCTGAACACGGAGCGGAGTCTAGCGGCGCGTTCGGGCGGCGATACGCTCGAGCGCGCCCTCCCAGCCGGCGTCGATCGGCACGCCCGGTTCGTCGAGGTCGATGAGCAGTGGCGCGTGGTCCGACGGAATCGGGACCCCCTTTCGCGCTTCCCGATCGATCTCTGCAAACACGACGCGCTCAGCAAGCGATGGCGAGAGCAGTAGGTGGTCGATGCGCATGCCCATGTTTTTGTGGAAATGCCCCTGGCGGTAGTCCCACCAGGTAAAGCGGGCCGGTTCGGGGCGCTTCAGTCGGTATGCGTCAACCAGGCCGCGCGTCAGCAGTTCGGCAAAGGCCTCGCGCTCGGGGGGCGACACGTGGGTGCCACCGTGGGCCGCCGCCTCGTCCCAGACGTCCTCGGCTGCGGGAGCCACGTTCATGTCGCCACCGACCACGAGCGCGGGCTGCGTGGCGACAGTCTGGGCCAGCCAGACGCTGAGCCGGTCATACCAGGCAAGTTTGCCAGCGTAGAAGGAGGACCCGACCACGCGTCCGTTGGGGGCATACAGGGAAGTGAACCGGGTGCCGTCGATCTTCGCGCTGAGCATGCGCGCCTCGTCGAACGGATTGAAGTCTTCCTCGGCGAAGTTCGTGCCCACGCCCGCGCCACTGTCCCGGACGGGGCCGTCACCAAAGTTCGTCACGATCGAATCCGAGTCGAAGGGTAGTTTCGATGCGATCGCGACGCCATTCCAGCGGCCTTCTCCGTGATGGATGAGCTCGTAGCCGCGCATCCGGAAGGGGAGGACCGGCGCGTCATCGTCGGCGAGCTTGGTCTCCTGCATCATCAGGATGTCTGGCTGGGCGCGGTCGAGCCACTCCAGGACGCGATCCATGCGCGCCTTGAGAGAGTTGACGTTCCAGGTCGCTATGCGCATGGCCAGCACGATATCGTGACGCCGCGCAACTCCTCTACTGGGTCCCCCGGCGCGTCTCAACCAGCAACTGCCGTTCACCGCGTGAGAGTGTTGCAACTCGCGCAGCCTCACGGGTCAATCTGAGCACGAGACGCGCCGGAATACGCTCTGTCGGCTGGAACGTGACGTAGCGCACCTTGCGCAGACCGAGGTGGGCGCCTTGCAGCGCCTGTTCTGGATCGGCCATCAGTATCCCGTGCGCGTAGCCCAGGTGGACGTGCTGCGGTTCCGGGGCAACATAGGCGAAATAGGTTCCCTGGCGCGTGATCGGCAGCTCGTAGCCGATCAACCGCCAGCCCGGCCTGAGGCGCTCGCCAGCACTGGGCACCGCACGCTGCACAAGGCGGCGCAGAAAGGCCACCTGTCTAATGATCGCCGTGGATAGGAGGAGAGGAAAGAATCGATCTCGTCGTGGGCAGTGCCCGACCCGCGCTTCGAAGGGAGCACCGCTGCCTAGTCCGTCTGCTTGTCGGCCTCGGCGATGGTCGGCAGCTCGGGGAGTCCGGCCACCTCCTGGGCGAGGTCCGTTTCGGCGCGGCTGACGGCGCGAATCTCTTCTGCCAGGGCCTCAATCTCGTTAGATAATGTCCGGAAGCGTTCGCTGGCTGGGTCAACCAGGCGCTTCTCCTGCTCGAGAACGGAGATCTGCTCGGTGCACGCCAGTACGTGTTGCGAGACCGCCTGGAGATCTTCAAGGTTAGATCCGAGGTTCACCGGCGCGTCCTTTGTCAGTCTCCGCGGGTCCAGCGGCCTTCGCGGTAGACATACCATACCGGGGTCCGCTCGGCATCCAGTTCCCGTGGCCGCACAACGGCGCGCGGGTAACGTTCACGAAGCCGCTCCTGCACCGCTTCCGGCTCGCTCCACTCGCCGTGCAGGATCTCTTCGACCGCCTCTTGAAATGCCAGATCGTTGGCCGGGTTACGAACGATCGTCGGCTTCGCCCGCATGACAGCCCAACCGTATTCATGACGGGTGCCACGGCAGGCGAACGGTAGCCGCCCAGGGCGTGTCAGAGTGGTGTCAGTCAGACCGCCCAGAGTCGGTCGCGCGGCACGTTGAAGACCGGTCAGCCGGTCAGGCGCGCTCGTAGGCCTCACGCAGCCAGCTGACAAGCTCGTCATCGAGCCCCGACTCGTCGCTGATACGGACCTTATGCGTGCCCATTCCGCTGGTCGGCTTGAGTCGTTCGCTGGGCTCGGCGTCGGGCAGGACGAGGCAGACCTCGAGCTCTCCTGCTGCGGGGCCGACCAGCGCGAACTGCTTGCGCCGTCACAGGCTCACATAGGCCTTCTTGGGTGCCAGCTCGATGTCGGTTCCGAACATCTGCACCTTCGCCAAAACTGCCTCGTACAGTGGCCTGAGGGCTGCATTCTTGCCGGCATAGTGCGAGTCGACCAGGTCTGCGTCGCTCTGTGGGCCGCCTGCGGCCGCCTCGCGCGCCTTGAGAGCCAGGGTATTTGCGTTGCCGTGGGTTAGGCCGTGCTCCTCCTTGAGCATCGAGACGATCTGACCGTGCTTCTGAAGGCCCGAACGTTGGATGAGCACCACCCACTGGGCCAGCGTGCGCCCAGTGGACTTCTCGATGTTTGCGATCTGGTTGGCGGTCTGCTGATCGATCGTGCTCATCTGCTGAGTATGTGGCTATAGTCGGCCGGCGTCATTCAGGGAGAGCTGATGGCAGTCACGTATCGACTACAGGGTGCGACAGCGACCGAGCGGGAGCACACGGTACCTCTTGACTACGCTGCGCCAGATCGCGGGACCATTACTGTCTTCACGCGAGAGGTCGCAGCCACGGGTGGCGAGAGCCGTCCCTACCTCCTATTCCTCCAGGGTGGACCGGGACACGAGGCCACCCGGCCAACGAGCCCCCCGAGCGGCTGGATGAAGCGGGCGCTGCAGGACTACCGCGTGCTGCTCATCGATCAGCGCGGCGTCGGCCGATCGACGCCAGTCGGAGTCAGCATCCCTGGGGAGGGCCAGGCGGCCCAAGCTGAGTACCTGACCCATTTTCGAGCCGACTCGATCGTCCGTGATGCGGAGCTCATCAGGCAGGAGTTGGGCGTGGACCACTGGAGCATCCTGGGCCAGAGTTTCGGTGGCTTCTGTTCGATGACCTACTTGTCAATCGCGCCGCAGGGGTTGCGCGAGGCGCTGATCACTGGTGGACTATCGCCGATCGGCCGTCCCATCGACGATGTCTACCGCGCTACGTGGGTGCGGACGCTCCGAAAGAACCGCGAGTACTTCGAGCGATATCCCGATGATCGGGCACGGGCGCGCGACATCTTCAGCCGGCTGGAGGCCGAGGATGTCCGACTGCCGAATGGCGACCGACTGACGGCCAGGCGCTTCCGCCAGCTGGGCGGTTGGCTGGGCGACAGCGCCGGCTTCGAGAACCTCCACCATGTGCTCGAGCTGCCCTTCGGGTCGAATGCCTTCCTGCACGATGCCGAGACGGGCGCCATGCGGTTCGCGCGCAACCCCATCTACGCGACGCTGCACGAATCCTCGTATGCGGACGGCATGGCCACAAGATGGTCCGCCGCCCGATTGATGCCCGCCGAGATCGAGGTGGAAGGGTTCTTCAGTGCCGAGCACGTGTTCCCCTGGATGTTCGATGACTATGGCTGGCTTCGGCCGCACCGTGAGGCGGCCGGGGTCCTCGCCGAGCACGAGTGGCCGCCGCTGTACGACGCGGAAGTCCTGCGCGCCAACGACGTCCCGGTGGCGGCCACCATCTACGTGAACGACCTGTACGTCGAGCGTGACTTTGCCGAGGAGACGGCCGCCACTATTCGCGGGCTCAAGCCGTGGATCACCAACGAGTTCGAGCACAACGGGCTGCGCGCGGACGGCGATCACGTCCTCGGAAGGCTGATCGACCTGGTCCGCGGCCGCCGCTGACGCAAGAGAGATTGGCGACGACTCGACGTCGACCCCGGCGCTTAGCGACCTGCTTGAAACTCGGCCAGCCTGATCCCGACGATGCGCCTGATCAGATCAGCCGGCAACGGCTTGTCCGCGACGAACCGAAGCGTGCCCTTGCCGCTGAGGTGGGGCCGAATCTCATCACCCAGTGTCTCCGCCATGGCGTCCGTCCACGGGAAAAGGCTGAAGTGGCTCTTGAACGCATCGTATGACATGAAGAAGCGGTCGCCTATCGTGAGCGCGGGCATCCTGTAGGAGATCGCCTCGGCAGCCTCAGGGGCAGCGGACACGAGGATGCCGCGGAGCTGCCCCATGGGAGCGCGTTTCTCCGCCGGGAGAGCTGCGATGTACGCGTCGACTTCCTCTGATCCGCTCACGGCGTGAGCCTATTCATTCGACGCATGCCTCCGCAATCGGAAGGCGGTCGGGGGATTGACGCAGACCCGTCGCTGTTCATCTCCACTTTCGGCTCGGGCCGCCCGATCCTCTGCCTCCACGGAATAGAGGCGCACGGCCTGCGTTTCCTTGGCCTCTCCGAGCGAATGCCCGGGGTCAAGGTCGTAGCGCCCGACCTGCGCGGACATGGCCGGTCGCCCATCGAAGGTCCGTGGACGATCGAGCAGCACCTGGCTGACATCCTGCCCATTCTCGATGGCCTCGGCCCCGAAGCGATGTTGCTCGGTCACTCGTACGGCGGGCTCATCGCCTGGGAGGTGGCGCGGGCTGCTCCCGAACGATTGGCCGGCTTGATCCTGGTCGACCCGGCGATTTCAGTCGGCGCAGAAGTAGCCCGAAGGGGAGTTGACGACTCGGTCAGCCTCAGGCGTTGGGCGAACGAAGGCGACGCATTCCTGGAGCTCGCGGTGAGCCGTCCTGAGACGGGTCTCTGGTCGGTCGCACTTGATGTTGCAGCAGCGATCCGGCGCGACGCGGAAGGATGGCTGCGACCGACGGTCGCGCGAGCCGCAGTCCACGCTGGCTGGCAACAGATGCAGGAGTTGCTGCGGCCGACAGAATGGCGCGGTCCGACACTCCTGCTGGAGGCCGGCCAAGAACACGGGATTTATGTGTCCGCCGGCGTAGTCAAGCAAATGGGCGCTCAGCTTGGCGAGGCGCTCGACCACGTCGTGCTCGATGCTATTCACTCAATCCCGTCGGACTATCCGGATCCGTTGGCCGAGCATGTGGGCGACTTCACCAGACGTCACCGGAACGCCACTCGCAGCTGATCGGCGCGGCGAGGTCGATGACGGGGGAGGAGGGGGTTTGGAGGACGAGGATGTAGCCGTCCTCTTCGGCAGTCCTTTCGAGGCCCTCAGTCGCGCGAACAAATGAAGGACCGATCCAGACCTGCCAGCCCAGCCGCTGGTAGAAGGCGTGGCTCCCGGTGCCCAGGCCACCGAGCCGGAAATGCTGCGCGATGTACGCGTTGACCTCGCGCATGACCGAACTGCCGAAGCCGCGCCGCTGTTTATCGGTGGCAGTCGCGACGGCTTCGACGTAGCCGGTGCGGACCGTCGTCCCGCCCACATTGAGGTAGCGCTCGACGACTGAGGCGTGACTGACGACTCTGCCATCGAGGTCGAGCACGAAGTGCAGTCCGCCGATCGAGTGCTGCCAGTCGTCCTCGGAGAACGCTCCATCCTCATCGTCCGCGAAGGCAGCCCAGAGCAAGTCGCGGATGGCGTCGACTTCGGCGCTCGTCAGCTCGCTCGTGCGCAGCTGCCGGATTCGGGCGTCGCTCATCTATCTCGCAGCCAGCTCAACCAGTCTGCGCCGTGCCCTGAGGCTCCGCGATCTGTGGCCCCGGGGCACGGACGCGTGCAGAAGGAGTGGCTGTCGGTGCAGTCGGGCTTGGCTGAGGACTGGCTGGCCCTGGCGATCGAATCGGAGGCCTTTGTCGACGGTGCCAAAGGAAGTCGATAATCGACCAATGGAACTTGCCTCGACTGACCTGAGAGCGAACAAGGCCCTGATCCGCCGCTTCGTCGAAGAGGTGTTCGAAGGGCTCAAGGTCGAAGCGGTCGACGAACTCGTGGCAGATGGCTTCTCGTCTCACACCTGGCCGTCGGCAACGGGCGACGGCAAGGCCGACCTCAAGGCTGCCACCGAGCGCATCTCGCAGGCGCTATCCGAGCCTGAGTTCAAGCTCGAGGACATGATCGCCGAGGGCGACCGCGTCGCCGTGCGGCTTACGGCCAGCGCCACGCAGATCGGTGAATTCATGGGCATGCCACCCAGCGGCGGCCGATACACGATCGGCGAAATCCACGTGTTCCGCGTCACTGAAGGCAGGATCGTCGAGCACTGGCATCAGATGGACGCGATGAGCATGATGGCCCAGCTGAAGGACTCCGAGCCCCAGGGTCCTGTCTGACCCGGCGCTACGCCTCGGGTTCGGCCGCCTCGGGATCTTCGACCGCCTCAACCGCTTCTTCGGTGAGGTGGCTCACCTCAACAATGACTGGCCGGTCGTCGCGATTCTTCCAGCGCGTCTCCAGGCGCGTCTCAGTGGTCTCGCCCACCAGGTGGAGAACGGCCCGAAACCCGGAGGCGGTCCGTTCGAGCGATTCGGCTTTGGCCGTCGTGAGCGGCATCGGCAGCATGGCGACGAGTTGGCCCAGGTTGGCGCGCAGCTCGTCGCTCAACTCTTTGGCGGCCAGTTCGACGTCGCCCGCCACCAGCGCTGCACAGTAAGCGTCCGCGTGCTCGCGCACGGCTTGTTCATCCATGTGACATCCCTCCCGCTACGGCCAGATGTTAACGGCCCAGCCTCGAAATCAAGGCGACCCTGGCTCGATCTACATGATTTTCTAGATGTACCGACACGCCTCGAGCACCAACCTTGAGCTACCAACTCAAGCCGAACGAGGTGCCGAAGTGAACCACCATTGGGCCGACCTGTACGCCAAGCAGCGATTCACGGATCTTTCCGCCGACGTCCGCGGTGACCAGCTGCTGCGAATGGCAAAACTCGAAAGTGAAAACGCCAGCACGGAGCCCGAGCCCTCGACAATCTCCCGTTTGCGAGTGAGGCTCATCGCTTTGGCAGGCAGAGCCGTTCACCGGGGTATGACCGCCCACCGGGCCGATAATCATTGGTCGTGACGATGAAGGCTGCTTTGCGCGACCGATACGGGCCGCCGGAAGTCGTGGAAATCAGGGACGTGGAGCGTCCGGTGTCCACAGCCGACGAGGTGCTCGTCCGCGTGCACGCCGCATCGGTCAACCGGGCCGATCTGGACTACCTGTATCCGCGGTGGCAATTCCTGCGCCTGTTTCTCGGACTGCGCAAGCCGCGGGTCCGTCGCGTCGGCCTGGATATTGCCGGCGTGGTGCAGTCCGTCGGACCGAGCGCCACCCGCTTCGGACCCGGAGACGAGGTCTTCGGCGACTTGTTCGAGTTCGGGCAGGGCGCCTTCGCCGAGTACGTGTGCGCGCCGGAAAAGGCCTTCGCAACGATGCCGATTGGGATGTCATTCGAGGACGCGGCGACGCTGCCGCACTCGGGCATCCTGGCGCTCCAGGCGCTTCGTCTTCGCAATGGGCGAATGGCCAGAGCGGGGGAGAGGGTCCTCATCGTCGGCGCTTCAGGGAACGTCGGGCCATTTGCCGTCCAGATTGCGAAGTCGCGCGGCGCGCACGTGACGGGCGTAGCCAGCACCGAGAAGCTCGAGTTTGTGCGTTCCCTCGGCGCCGACCAGGTGATCGACTACACGAAGGTGGATCCCACTCGGACGGGTGAACGTTACGACTGGATCGTGGACGTCGAGGGGCGGCACTCTGTCCTGCGCTGGCGGCACGCGCTGCGTCCGAAGGGTGTCTACGCGGCGCTCGGCGGATCGGCGGGCTGGTTCCTGAAGGCGCTCCTCCTGGGTCCGGCCGTATCGCTGACCACCGGCAAGCGGATAGGTGTGATGCTCTGGTGGAAGCCGTTCAACCCAGAGGATGTGGAGGCCCTGAAAGTGCTGATCGCATCCGGCAAGGTCAAGCCGATCATCGATCGGCGCTTCCCGCTGAGCGAGGTGGTTCAGGCCCTGCGCTACGTTGACGACGGCCGAGCGAAAGGCAAGGTCGTCGTCACTCCCTGAGGCGCGGCCTCGCGGGTTCCTGCGCGTCCAGGTACTGGTCAAGCTTGTAGAGGCTGTCGTGTGCTCCCTCCTCGCGCTGGGCACTGATGTCCAGGCCATCGAGGAAAGCGCCCTGCTCGGTCAAAACCAATCTTGTCCCTGTGGGCGCGCCATAGATCTCGACGGTGATCAGCGAAACGGACGTCCGTTGGCCATCGATCCGCACGTCATACGACGCGACGATCCTGTGGTCGTCGACGATGTCCTGGTAGACGGCGTCATAGCTGAATGCTTTGCCGCTGGGCAGCAACCCCTCGAGGTGCTCACGGCCACCCACGCGGAAATCCAGCGTGTACTCATCGGTCGGAGCGAGAAAGTCGTCGCCCTCGCCGAACCACGAGTTCTTGGCCGAGTGGCTGGCCCACGCGGCGAAGACTCGCTGCGGCGTGGCAGGGTAGGTGCGTTTGATGCTGAATGAGCCGTGGGCAACAGAACGGTCGATCATCTTGTGCTCTCCTTGATGTGTGGTGTGGCCGGGGCTTCTGCGGTGGCTTCGGTGGTCACGATGTCGCCCAGTCGATCGAGGCGGCGTTGCCAAGTGCGGCGCCGGGCAGCGATCCAGTCCTCGACGGTGTCCAGCCGCCCAAGTTCGAGCCTGCATGTGCGCACCCGGCCGACTTTCTCCGATGCGACGAGGCCACAGCTCTCCAGCACCTGCAGGTGTTGGAACACCGCCGGCAGTGACATCGGCAGAGGCGCGGCCAGGGCCGTCACGCTCTGCGGCCCGCTTCCGAGCCTCTCAACGATCCGCCTCCGGGTGGGATCGGCGAGCGCACGCAGCAGTCCGTCGATGTCATCGACTTGGTTAAGCATGTGCTTAACTATCTGGGATCACTTCGGAAAAGTCAAGTGTTGGACTTAAGCGTTTGCCGGGTACGCCCTCGGGGCTCAGACAACCGGCGAATCGGGCCGGTACAGCCAGTAGCATCAGGCGCATGCCTGGCAGCACCGCCGCGATCATCAACCGAACCGGACGAGAGAACGACGCGGCCTTCAACTCCGTCATGTCGGAGACCTCAGGCGATATACAGGAAGTCGCCAGTGCGGTGCGGGATCTGGTGTTCGAGATTCTGCCGACGACGGTTGAGGTCGTCTGGCCCAAGCAGGGCTCGGTGGGCTGGGGTGTCGGCCCCAGGAAGTTCAGTGAACAGTTCGCTTACCTGCTGCCCTTCAAGAAGCACGTCACCCTCGGCTTCTACTACGGCGGCGAGCTGCCGGATCCTGCGGGGCTGCTCGGCGTCGGCGGGCGCCAGGTCTCGGGCAAGCTCTCGATGCGCAGCCTCAAAGTGGCCGACGCGAGCGAAGTCCACCGACCAGAGCTCCGAGCGCTGATAGAGGCCGCCGTAAGCCATCTCACCTGATGGCTACGACCATGCGTTCGTATCTGATTCCTCAGGTACGGCTCGAGGCACCCTCTGGCTCCATCGGGCTCATGAGCTGGAAGTAGTTGTCGTCCGGATCGGCGAGCGTGGCGATAAGGCCGTCCATCTCTTCGAATCTGTATGGCTCGCGCACCACGATGGCACCCGCGGCCACGAAACGATCGAAGTCGCTCTTGACATCCGCCGTCTCGATGTTCCAGATGAGGCGGCCGGGCTGAGCGTTCTTGCCCGTCACCTCGCTGTGCGGCCCGACGGTGAC
>Ga0183260_10005221_pt1 | contig 10248 bp, 11 predicted proteins | sample AntDrymUQ4972206_2_FD_129768 | JGI IMG/M metagenome (GOLD analysis project Ga0183260, IMG submission 129768) | Polar desert sand microbial communities from Dry Valleys, Antarctica - metaG UQ497 (22.06) (version 2) (version 2) | ecosystem: Environmental > Terrestrial > Soil > Desert | place...
GGCCACGAAGTCCCGGTCGACCAGGTTCTCCCTGAGCGCCACGTGCAGCATCCCGTTGGCGAGGGCCAGGTCGCTGCCTGGCTCGATCTGCAGGTGGAGGTCGGCCGCCTCGGCGGTCGGGGTGCGCCGGGGGTCGACCACCACCAGCCTGCCGCCGCGGCGCCGCTGCTCGGCGAGGTGCTGCATGGCCGGGGGCATCGTCTCGGCCACGTTGGTACCGACGAGCAGGAGGGTGTCGGCGCCGGCGATGTCGGGCAGCGGGAACGGCATGCCCCGGTCGAGGCCGAAGGCCAGGTTGGCTGCGGTGGCCGCCGACGACATGCAGAAGCGGCCGTTGTAGTCGACGTTGGCCGTCCGCAGCACCACCCGGGCGAGCTTGCCCAGCAGGTAGGCCTTCTCGTTGGTGAGACCGCCGCCGCCGAAGACGCCGACCGAGTCCCGGCCGGCGCGGTCCTGGCTGCGGGCGAGCTCGTTGGTCACCCGGTCGAGGGCATCGTCCCAAGAGCACGGCCGCAGCTCGTCGCTGGACGACGACCGTTGGAGAGGGGTCGTCAGCCGCTCCGGGTGGTTGAGCAGTTCGGCGGCCGTCCAGCCCTTCACGCACAGACCGCCGTTGTTGGTCGGGAAGGCCCGTCCGGCGACCTCGACGCCGGAGGTCCCCGCAACGAGGTGCATGCCGCACTGCAACGAGCAGTAGGGGCAGTGCGTGGCCGTGCCGGGGTGAGAGGTCGCAGGGGTTGCCGAGGTCCGCACGCCGGGGTGCCCGACGAGGGCCACCGAGGGCGGCGCCTCGGGGTTGGCCATGGCCCGATCGTCCCCGCCGGGCGTTTCGTCGCCGTGGCGGTGACGTGAACAACCTTCGACATCTTCGGTGCAGGCTGCCGGCGAGCTGCCCCACCGACCGCTTCAGCAGTGCTCGGCGACGTCCTCGCACGCGGTGGCCACCACGGGTGCGGTTGGCGGCGCCGGTGGCGCACCAAGAGCCCTGACCGCCTCCCAGCGAGTCCGGAGGCGGTCGGCCCGCTCGTGCTTCCTCTGCCGCCGGCGGGCGGCCCTGCGGTCAGTCTCGATCTGGGCCAGGCGACGGAGCGTCGCCCGGTGCTCGTCGTCTGCGCCGGTCATCTGCCCACCTTGTTCCTCTTGCTGGGGCGGATGCACGGGCCAATGGGGCAGTATTGGCTGATGATGCCGCAGGCCACCTCCCGACCAACGACGTCGTCGGCCGACCAGGTGGCCCGGCTCCTGGCCGGCTGGCCCGACTCGGCCCACGGGACGCTGGCCCAGCGGCTGGCTCAGGCCGTGCGGGGGGCGGTCGCCAACGGCCTGCTGGGCGACGGGGTGCAGCTGCCCCCCGAGCGGGCGCTGGCCACGGCCCTGAGCGTCAGCCGCTCGACGGTGACCGCCGCCCTCGACGAGCTGCGAGCAGACGGGGTGATCGTGTCGCGCCAGGGCAGCGGCAGCGTGGTCCACGGCGCCAGCCGGTCGGTGGCGAGCAGCAGGATCGCCGAGCACTTCACCGAGTGGCCGGGCATCGACCTGGCCGCCGGCAACCCGCCGGACCCGTCCCACTGGCCGCCCATCGGCCTCACCGTCGCCGAGCTCATCGCCGACGGCGGCGGCCCGGGGGTCCAACCCCTGGGGCTCGAAGCCCTGCGCACGGCGCTGGCGGCCGGTCACACCACGGCCGGCCGGCTCACCGACCTGGCCCAGGTCCACGTGACCGCCGGCGCCCACCACGCCCTCGCCCTGCTGGCCGGCTCCTGCATGAGCCCCGGCGACACCATGGCCGTCGAGGAGACGAACTACCCGGGCATCTTCGACATCATCGAGAGCGTCGGGTGCCGGCCCATCCCCCTGGCCACCGACGGGGCCGGCATCCTGCCCGACGCGTTGGAGCAGGCGCTGGCTGAGCACCGCCCCAGGATCCTGTATGTGCAGGCCGGCCCACACAATCCCACCGGCCGGGTGCCGGCGAAGGGGCGGCTGCGGGCCCTGGCGCCCATCCTCGACCGCTTCGACACCCTCGTCGTCGAGGACTGCGCGCTGGCCGAGCTCACCTTCGCGGGTCGGGTCCCGCTCGAGCTGGCCGACCTGTGCCGCCGGGCCACCGTGGCCAGCATCGGCTCGTTCAGCAAGGTGGCCTGGGGCGGCCTGCGCATCGGGTGGCTCCGGGCCCCCGCCCCCCTCATAGAGCGGACCATGCACGTGCGCATGAACAGCGATCTCGGCGCTTCGGTGCCGTCGCAGCTGCTGGCCCTCAAGCTGCTCCCGCACATGGAGGAGCTGGCCGAGCGCCGGCGGGCCACGTTGATCGAGGCGGTCGAGCGGGGCGTCGAGCGGCTGCGGGACGACTTCCCGGACTGGCGGGTCGAGGAGCCCAAGGGCGGGTCGGTGCTGTGGGTGGAGCTGCCGGTGGAGGACACCGGGCCCTTCTGCCAGCTGGCCCGCCGCCACGGCGTGCACGTGGCGCCGGGCTCGGTGGCCCGGGCCGGCCGCGTGCCCGACGCCCACCTGCGCCTGTGCGTCGACCGGCCCTGGCACCTGGTCGACATCGGCCTCCACCGCCTCGGCCTGGCGTGGCGCGACCACCAGCGGGCCCCGGGCCCGGTCCTCGGCTGAGCCTTCACCCGACATCCACGCAAGCGCGCACCGCGACGTCCTGGCCGCGTCGGCCGCCTTGTGTAGCCTTTCCCACAGCAGCCACAGGAGCCACATCATCACCATGAGCCAGATCGAAGCAGTCCTGGGCCGCGAGGTCCTCGACAGCCGAGGCAACCCCACCGTCGAGGTCGAGGTCGGCCTCGTCTCGGGCGCCACCGGCCGGGCCATCGTGCCCTCCGGCGCCTCGACCGGGGCCCACGAGGCGGTGGAGCTGCGCGACGGCGACGCCCGTTTCGGGGGCAAGGGCGTGGGCCGGGCCGTCGACCACGTGAACGGCGAGATCGCCGACGCCCTGTTCACCCACGACGCTCTCGACCAACGGATGGTCGACGACGTCCTGTGCGACCTCGACGGCACCCCGAACAAGGCCCGCCTCGGGGCCAACGCCCTGCTCGGCGCCAGCCTGGCCGTGGCCAAGGCGGCGGCGGCCGAGCTGGGCCTGCCCCTCTACCGCTACGTCGGCGGGCCCAATGCCCACATCCTCCCGGTGCCGATGATGAACGTGCTGAACGGCGGGGCCCACGCCGACAACTCCGTCGACTTCCAGGAGTTCATGATCGCCCCCATCGGCGCCGCCTCGTTCCGCGAGGCCCTCCAGTGGGGCGCCGAGGTGTACCAGGCCCTGAAGGGAGTGCTGCACGACCGAAAGCTGTCGACCGCCCTGGGCGACGAGGGCGGCTTCGCCCCCAGCCTGCCCACCAACGAGTCGTCGCTGCAGCTGATGGTCGAGGCCGTCGAGCGGGCCGGCCGCAGCCTGGGCGACGAGATCGCCTTCGCCCTCGACCCCGCCTCCAGCGAGTTCTTCTCCGACGGTGCCTACCGCCTGGCCGGTGAGGACAAGGTCCTCTCCTCCGACGACATGGTGGCCGTCTACGTCGACCTTTGCGCCCGCTACCCGATCATCTCCGTCGAGGACGGCATGGCCGAGGACGACTGGGCCGGCTGGGCCAGCATCACCGCCGAGCTCGGCGACCGGGTCCAGCTGGTGGGTGATGACCTGTTCGTCACCAACGTCGAGCGCCTGCAGCGCGGGATCGACGAGAACGTGGCCAACTCCATACTGATCAAGGTCAACCAGATCGGGACCCTCACCGAGACCCTCGACACCGTCGCCCTGGCCACGGCCAGCCGCTACACCACGATGATGAGCCACCGGTCGGGGGAGTCCGAGGACGTCACCATCGCCGACCTGGCCGTGGCCACCGGGTGCGGGCAGATCAAGGCCGGCGCCCCGTCCCGTTCGGACCGGGTGGCCAAGTACAACCAGCTGCTGCGCATTGAGGAGTGGCTCGGCTCGACCGGCCGCTACCGGGGCATTGACGCCTTTCCCGCCGTGAAAGGCCGCGGAGGCCGGCAGCAGTGACGGGCGCACGACGACACGCCGCGGTCGCCAGCCGCCTGCGGCTGCGCCGGGTGTTCATCGCCTCCCTCGTCGTCGTCGGCATCCTGTTCACCTTCGCCAACCCCGCCCGCACCTGGTTCGACCAGCGCCAGGAGATCGCCGCCGCCCGCGAGCGCAACATCGTGCTCGACGAGCAGGGCAAGGAACTGCGGGCCCGGGCCGCCACCCTGCGCACCGACGAGGAGATCGAGCGCATCGCCCGTGAGGAGTACGGCCTGGTGAAGCCGGGCGAGGAGGCCTTCGGCATCCTCCCCGCCCCAGGATCGGGGCCGCGAGAGCCGGAGGCCGAACCGTCGCCGCCTCCGCGCTCGGCGTGGCGGGCCGCCTGGGACACTCTGACCTTCTGGGACTGAACGCTCGTCCCCTAGGAGGACCCGCCCCTGGCGAGTTCATGGAGGAGGGCGGCGCCCGACTCGGTGAGGCCGCGCACGTGGGCCAGGACGGCCAGGGTGGCGCCGTCCCTGGCGGTGAGGGCGGTGCGGCAGTCGGCGCCCTGGCGGGCCACGACGTGGCGGCAGCGCTCGCCGGCCGCTTCCCAGCCGGTGCACAGGGCCAGCGACCACGCCACCGACGGCAGCCGGTCGAGCCCGGCCTTGAGAGCGGCCACCGGTGCGGGCGGCGCCTGGGTGACGGCGCCTTCGAGAGCCTCGTCGACCGCAGCCAGTCGGGCGGCCGCCGTGGGGGCCCCCAGCACCCTGATGACCAGGGCGTGCAGGGTGCGCTCCTCACGGGACAGGCGCCGCCAGCGCTCCAGAGCCTCCGGTCCCAGGGCCTCGACCAGCGACAGCAGCCGCTGGAACGCGCCTGTGGTGGAGAAGGTCCACAGGACCTGGCCGGGCTTCGGGGGGAGGCGGCTCCGGGCCGCCTCGACCAGAGCCTCGCCGGCCCGGCCCTGCTCGCCGGCGCACCCCCAGGTGACGTCGTGGAGGTCCCGCCCCACGGCGTAGGCCGACTCGAGGTCGAGGATGGCGGCCCGGGGTGTCGCCTCGAGGCGGTCGACCGAGGCCAGCACGGCCCGGCCGACCGCCTCCAGCACAGCGGCCGCATCGGTCGTCGGGTCGGGCAGGGCCCGCAACACGGCGGCCTCGGCCGCCGCTCCGGCGGCCTCCAGCTCGTCGGGCAGCCACCGGCGGAGCACCAGCCCCAGCACGGCCCGGCGGCGCTGATCCTCCAGCACCTCGTCGCCCGCCGCCGCGCCGGCCGCCGCCTCCCGGGCCCGGCGGGCTCCGACCGGGTCGCCCGCCCGGTCACTGGCCGAGCCCACCGCCTCGGCCAGGCCGTTCAGCACCCGCGACCGGCCCTGGCCCTCGGGCAGGGGCTCGGCGGCACCGTCCGGGGCCGGGGCCGCACCAACGGCCAGGAGGTCGGCGTCACGCACGCCGGCTTGGCCCAGGCCGCCCACGATGGCCTCCACCACGGCGGCCGCCCGACCGTCGCCGCCTTCCACGGCCACCGCCACCTCGCCCACCCACGTCTCGACGTAGCGCCACCCCACCTGTGACGTGCCCGGCGCCGCCTCGACCGCCGCCGCCGCCGCCGCCAGCGCGGCCTCGAGCACCGGCTGGCGCACCGCCGAGCGCACCGACACCCGGCACGGGCCGACGCTGCGCTCGAGGGCGGCGGGCAGGTCGGGGTCGACGCGGACGGGCATGCGACCCAAGGTAGGGCCCGGCGCTGGCAGGCTCTCCGTCGTGGCCGGGACCTCAGCTGTCGACCAAGCTGACGTCGAGGCAGTGGCGCGGCTGCTCGGCAGGTGGCCGAAGGGCGCCTTCGTGGTCGTGGTGCGCGATGCAAAAGGGGGCCCGGTCGTGATCCGCAACGCCCCGCTCTTGTACGACGGCACGCCGATGCCCACCCGTTACTGGCTCGTGGGTGCGGCCGAGCGGGTGGCCGTCTCCCGATTGGAATCCGAGGGCGGCGTGTCGCTCGCCGAGGCCGCCGTGCCGGCCTACGAGCTCGTGGCCGCCCACCGGCGGGCGGCCACCGAACGGGAGGCGGCCATCCCCAAGGACTGGACCGGGCCCCGCCCGAGCGGCGGCGTCGGCGGCACCCGGATGGGGGTCAAGTGCCTCCACTGCCACTACGCCGCCTTCCTGGCAGAGACGGGCGACCCGGTCGGCCGCTGGGTGGCCGATCAGCTGGCCCGGCCACGGGACGGCTACGGAAGGCTTCTCCCCGCCCCGGGGTGCCTCTGAGCTAGCGTCCTTCCGCCTAGGTTGCTGCCCTGGTGGGTCCCGTTGCTGCCGTCGACTGCGGGACGAACTCCACCCGCCTCCTCGTCGTCGACGGTGCGGGGCGGCCGCTGGAGCGGCTCATGCGGATCACCCGCCTCGGCCAGGGGGTCGACGCCGACCACCGGTTGCAGGCTGACGCGATGGCCCGGGTGGCGGCCGTCCTGCACGAGTTCCGGCAGGTGCTCGAGCGCCACGGGGTGGAGGAGGTCCGGGCCGTTGCCACCTCGGCGGCGCGAGATGCGGTCAACGCCGAGGCTTTCTTCGACGAGGCCGAGGCCGCCCTGGGCAGCAGGCCCGAGTTGCTGAGCGGTCTGGAGGAAGCGGAGCTGTCGTTCCTGGGCGCCACCGCCGGGCTGCCGGAGGGCGGGCCTCCGCTGCTCGTGGCCGACATCGGCGGCGGCTCGACCGAGCTGGTGGTGGGCGTGCCCGGCGCAGCGCCCCACGGTGCGGTCAGCCTCGACATCGGTTGCGTGCGGCTCACCGAGCGGTGGTTCCAGCACGACCCGGTCCAGGCCGAGGAGCTGGCCAACGCCCTGGGCGAGGTGCACGACCTGCTGGAGGACGCCGACCGCCGGGTGCCGGAGCTGGCCACCGCCGAAGGTCTCATTGGACTGGCCGGCACCGTCAGCACCCTCGCCGCCCTCGACCTCGGGCTCGGCACCTACGACGCCGACAGGATCCACCAGCACGTCCTCGACCGGCCCACGGTCGAGGATTGGTTCCGGACCATGGCCATGGGAGACCGTGACGAACGGCTGGGCAACCCAGGCCTGGAGGAGGGGCGGGCCGACATCATCGTGGGCGGCCTGTGCGTGCTGGTTGCCATCCTGCGCCACCGTGGGCTCGGCTCGTGCCAGGTCAGCGAGTCCGACATCCTCGACGGCCTGTGCGCCTCGCTCAGGTGACCGGCACACGGGATCCCCCTGTCGGCCCGCTGACTAGCGTCGGGTGGTCATGGCGATCCCTCCAGCACAGCCCGGTGGCCCCGGGTCGCGCCGCACGCGCCGCCCGGTCGAGGTGACCCGCCCTTGAGCGTCCTGCGGGCTGGCACCCTCGAGCTGCGTGGGCGACGGATCACGCTGCGCCCGTTGACCCCGGGCGACTGGGACCAGTGGCGGGAGGTGCGCACCGCAGGCCGGGACTGGCTGGTCAAGTGGGAGCCGGCGCCGCTGCCCGGCAGCCCCGATCCGGCCGACGACCGTCGGGTCTTCACCGCCCGGTGCGGGGCTCGCGACCGGGAGCGCCAGCTGGGCACCGGCTTCGGGTTCGGCATCTTCCTCGGTGACCGCTTCTGCGGTGAGATTAACCTGTCCGGCATCCAGCGGGGGCCGTTCCAGAACGGCTACGTGGGCTACTGGATCGAAGAGCTGTGCGCCGGCAACGGCTACACGCCCGAGGCGCTGGTGGCGCTGTTCCGGTTCGCCTTCGAGGAGCTGCATCTTCACCGCCTACAGGTAGCGGTCATCCCCCGCAACACCGCCTCCAACCGGGTGGCCCAGAAGCTGGCGCTGCGCCACGAGGGCACGGCGCTGCACTACCTCGAGATCAACGGGGTATGGGAGGACCATCACCGCTATGCCATGACCGTCGAGGACTGGTGGGAGCGGAGGGCCAACCTACTCGACGCCTGGATCCTCTAGGGCGCCGGCTAGTCGAGGACGAAGACCTGGTCGAGCCGGGTGAGGTGCAGGACCCGCAGCAGCTGGCTGCGGGCTCCGTGCAGGTGCAGCGAACCGCCGGCGGCCTTCAGTCGGCGGGAGATCCCGACGAGCACCCCGAGGCCCTGGCTGTCGATGAAGTCGAGCCCGGAGCAGTCGAGGACCAGCGAGGTCCTCCCCTCGTCGACCAGACGGTGGAGCGCCGCTCCCAGCCGGGGGGCGGTGCCGGCGTCGAGCTCGCCGTCCACGACCACCGGCGGGCTGCCGCCTCCCGAGTGGGTTGCCTCGGGCATCACGTCCACTTCATCTCCACCTCCGGGGCCTCGAACCGGTTTGGTCGGGCCCCCCGGCCTGTTCCCGGCGGCGCCGGCGGGCAAACCGCTTCGCTCGCGATCGCTCAGGTGAAGACCAGGAGCAGCACGCCGATGAGGACCACGACGCACAGGACGGGGAACACGATCCACAGCGCGCCGCCGCGGGTGATCGCCGCACTGCCGGCCGGGTCCTCGGGCACGGCGGCGTCGTGGCCCCGGGCGGGGGTGGCGGTCGAGGCCGCACCCGGGTGGCGGCTCGGGTCGTGGGAGATCCGTGTGTCGTGGTCGTCAGCCATGGGCCACGGTTACCCGACACGATCGGGCGTGAAGCGGCTCAAGTGCGGGCCACGATCCGCCTGGGTACACCAACGGAGCCGGTGCCGAGCCGGTCCGGAGGGAGACAGGTGGCCGAGGTCGAGCGCAGCGAGGACCTGACGGGCGCAGTCGAGCGCAAGGAGGAGGCGACCGAAGCTGTCGGGCGCACCGAGGTTTCGAACGGTCCCGTCGAGCTCACGGTCCCAGCTCGCAGCGAGCACCTCCGCGTCCTGCGCCTGGTCGCCGCAAGCGTCGCCGCCAGCCTGGAGCTCGACGTCGACCAGCTGGACGACCTGCGCATCGCCATCGATGAGCTGTGCGGCGGGCTCATCGAACACGCCGTCGAGGGGGCGCGCCTGCGCCTGCGCCTGGTCGGCGGTTCGCAGTGCCTGGAGGCCGAGGGATCGATCGTGGAGGGCGGTTCGGGGGGCAAGGTGGATCCGATCAGCCAGCTCATCCTCGACGGTCTCGACGTGACATGGGACATCAGCGAGAAGACGGCCGCGTTCCGCCTGGCGGCGCCCCGCCCGGGGCGGCCGTGACCGTGCAGGACGTGGCGCACGAGCGTGAGCTCTTCGCCCAGTACCGACAGACGGGCGAGCGGGCCATTCGCAACGAGCTGGCCGAGCGCCATCGCGGCCTGGCCGTCAGCCTCGCCCGCCGCTTCAACGGGCGGGGCGAGCCGCTCGACGACCTCCTGCAGGTCGCCATGATCGCCCTGCTGCGGGCCATCGAGCGATTCGAGCCGGAGCGGGGCAACTCCTTCACCACCTTTGCCACCCCGACCGTCCTCGGCGAGTTGCGCCGGCACTTCCGCGACCACACCTGGGCCTTGAAGGTGCCCCGGCCCATCAAGGACCTCCACTTGCGGGTGCGGCCGGCTGTGGCCGAGCTGCGCATCGAGCTGGGCCGGGCCCCCTACGTCCCCGAGCTGGCCCAGCACCTCGGTTGCTCCGACGAGGACATCATCCAGGCGCTCGAGGTGAGCGCCGCCTACCGGCCAACCTCGCTGCACGCCGTCGCCTCCGGCGGCGATGGGCTCACCCTCGAGGATCGGCTGGCCTCCGAGGGAGACCCTCTGCACTCCTTCGAGGTGGTGCAGACGGTGCGTTCGCTGATGGAGCGGCTGCCCGAGCGGGAGCGCACCGTGCTCGAGCTTCGCTTCTACGACGAGCTCAGCCAGTCCGAGATCGCCGAGCGGGTGGGCCTCAGCCAGATGCACGTCTCCCGGATCCTGCGGGCCACCCTCGAGCGGCTCAGCCACCTCCCCGGGGTCAAGGAGGGGTGAGGGACGAGAGCCGCGGCGGTCGCGGTTGAGCGGCGGTTCGTGTGGGCAGGTTCGCTACCAGGAGGGCCCTGTCAGCCCGAGGGGAACAGTTTATTGAACGACTTCGTCAATGCTCGCTTCGAGCCCACAGGCCCCGGGCCCCGAATGATCGACATCGTCCTGCCCCCGGAGGCGACGAGCATCTCGTCCGCCCGCCACGCCGTGGCCGATCTGCTGTACGAGGTCGCTCACGTGCCGGTCCTGGTGATCGAGGACGTGCTGCTTCTGGTGTCCGAGCTGGTCACCAACGCCGTGCTGCACGCCCGCACCGAGATTCGGGTGTGCGCCAGCGTCGAGGACGCTGTGGTCTCGGTGTCGGTCAGCGACCGCGACCCCC
>Ga0183260_10005223_pt1 | contig 10247 bp, 8 predicted proteins | sample AntDrymUQ4972206_2_FD_129768 | JGI IMG/M metagenome (GOLD analysis project Ga0183260, IMG submission 129768) | Polar desert sand microbial communities from Dry Valleys, Antarctica - metaG UQ497 (22.06) (version 2) (version 2) | ecosystem: Environmental > Terrestrial > Soil > Desert | place...
GACGACGAACGGGGGAGGGCCGAAACCGACAGCGCCTCAGACGAGGGAGTGGTTGGCGCGAATGACGTGGTCGGGGTCGTAGCGCTCCTTGACCTCACGCAGCCGGCTCAGGATCTCGGGATCGAAGAACTGGTCGATCCGGGCAGCCTGCTCGACGAAGTTCAGCATCGCGCCGATCTGGTACGGGTGTGTGAAGGCCGTGATCTCGAGCACATCGCGGTCGAGCGTGCGCAGATCGACGCGGTCGCCGAACAGCTCGCGCACGTGGTCCTCACTGCCCCACAGCGGCGGAGGCTGGGCCCCGGGCGGAGGCGCCGGCGCGAAAGGCCCCATGGTCCGAAACAGCGCGCCGACCAGCCCCTCGGGGGTCCAGTTGAGCATGCCGATGGTCCCGCCCGGCCGACATACACGCACGAGCTCGTCGGCGACCTCCTGATGGTGCGGCGCGAACATCGCGCCGATCGAGGACATCACGACGTCGAAGGACGCCTCCTCGAACGGAAGATTCTCGGCGTCGGCCTCGACCCACTCGAGCTCTACCCCCTCGGACTCGGCCCTACGGCGTCCAGCCTCGAGTAGCCCGGGAGCCAGGTCGCTCGCCGTCACGCTGGCACCGGTCTGAGCGGCGGGGATCGAGGCGTTACCGGTGCCGGCGGCCACGTCAAGCACGCGCATGCCCGACCCGATCCCGCACGCCTCGACAAGCCTCGCCCAGAGGCAGCAGGAAGGTCTCGACCATCGATGGGTAGTCGCCCGACTCCCACATTGAGCGATGACGTGCCTTGAGCTCGGAGTCAGCGGTGCTGGACGGCAAGGGTTCTCCTCCCTGGTTGACCCGGCGACCGTACCCGGGCCGAGGCCCCAGGTCCAGTGCGTCAGGCGGACCAGATCGTGTCGAACGCGCGTTGGCAGTGGCCGGGTTCATGGCTGACCCCGGCGCCGTTCCGAGCCGCTGGCCTGCTCGAGGAGGCATCGCACCACCTGTCGATGCCCGGGCGATTCCGGCCCAAACTGCCTGTGCGATTTGGTTCTTCTGTTGTAGGAAGGTGGCGAAGAGCAGCGTGCGCTGCTGGCGTTTGAACAGCAGTTCGGCCGCCAGCCCGAGGCGGGAGCCGGCACCAAGGACCACGAACTCCGGGGTGCTGCGCCGCCAGTGCAGGTCGGTGGCGGACCACCCAGCCGCACAGTGAAAGTCGGCGGTGAGCTCTCGCCGGGGAAGCGTCGCGAGCTCGGCCAGTGGCAGGGCGAAGGATTTGGCCACGGCGCCGCTGATCTTGATCACAGGATCGATGGGGACAGCGGGAGCGGGTCGGCCGAGGTGGGTACCGAAGCGCGGGAACCCATCGACCGGGTGTTGGCCCGGTGGAAGCGTCACACCGGGGCCCCTAGCCGGGATGCCGAGCGAGTGTCCGCCCGCCACTCCCGCTCGATCTCTCGCATCAGCGGCGGGTACACGATCACGTGCCGGAACGGCCTGATCGCGGCCATGTAGGCGGTCCCCAGCAGACCGTTCGGCTTCACCAGGACGGCCATCTGGCCGCGGTGACCCCCGGCCCCGTCTTCGACCCAGCCGAGATGCAAGACCCCGTGAACGGTCCGGTTGGAGATCTCCGCGGCAAACTCGTCCCCGAGCAGGTAAAGCGAGGTGAAGGGGAGCGCGTCGAAGTCCGGGCCGGTGGGGGCGTCGCGCAGATCGGCGGGCAAGCGCTCGCGGAGCGTCGGCACGCTGGAGCCGACGCCGGCGTCGGGTGAGTCCCAACCGAGCAGCTCCCCGAGCTTCCACCGGATCGCGAAGAGCGTGCGGGCGGCGCGGGAGGGATTTGTCGCCGTGTCCCCCGCGGCGAACTGCTGAACCAGCCGCGGGAAGTCGTCCGGGCCGCCCGGCGTCGGCAGCGCCCACACGTCCTCGAGGCGGAAGTCGCGGGTCAGCTCGTGGATACGCCAGGGCGGGGAGCTGTGCGCGGTGTTGGGGAGCTTCATCTGTGGACCTCGATCCATACGGTGACGTATCCATACGTTAGCGTATATGGAACGATGGCCCTAACCCGCACACCTCGCAGCAGCTGGATCGACGAGGGGCTCCGGGCCCTCGCCGCCGGCGGCCCGGACGCCGTCCGGATCGAGCCGCTGGCGCAGGCGCTCGGCGTCACCAAGGGCGGCTTCTACTGGCACTTCGACGACCGGCGCGCGCTGCTCGAGGAGATGCTCGACACCTGGGAGCGGGTGATGCTCGACGAGGTGATCGAGAGCGTCGAGAGCGAGGCCGGGGACGCCCGGGCCAGGCTGCGGCGGCTGTTCGCGCTCGCCGCTTCCAGCGGCGAGCTGCTGAGGATCGACCTCGCCGTGCGCGACTGGGCCCGGCGCGACCAAACGGTCGCCGAGCGCCTGCGACGCGTCGACAACTCGCGAATGGACTACATGCGCTCGCTGTTCGGTGACTTCTGCCCGGACGAGGACGATGTCGAGGCCCGCTGCATGCTCGCCTTCTCGCTGTGGATCGGCAACCACTTCATGGCCGCCGACCACGGCGCGCGCAGCCGCGCGGAGGTGCTGGAGCTGATCATGGCGCGGCTCGAGGCCTAGCTGGGTGGACTAGCCAGTCAGCCTGACTTGGCGGGTGAACAGCTTGCGACGCTTGCCGGCGTCGCCGAGCGACTCCATGCCCTCCGCCATGCCCCGCACGTTTGGCGTTCGCCTTCATGCCCAGCCGGCCGAGGACCGAGCCGATGGCCCGGCCGACAAAGCGAGTCGGCGGGCTGAACAGGACGGGGATCACGTACTCGGCGAAGGGAAGCGTCGCCGCGCGCAGGTAGAGGGCATGGATTGACCAAGCTAGTCAATCTGACTATTCTGGTCACATGGATAGCACCGTCTCGCTGCGCACCCACAGCTTCTCTCAGGCAAAGGCGCAGCTCTCCGACGTTATGTCGGACGTGGTCAGGGACCATGCTCCGGCGGTGATCGAGCGCCACGGCGGCAAGGAGGCGATGCTGCTTCTGGACACCGGACTGCTGGAGTCGCTGCTCTATCGGTTCGCCTTCTCGACCAAGGCCAGCGTGTCCGACGGCGAGTTCGTGCTGCGCCAGCCGGAGCTCGGCTTGGTGGCCGGCGGGGAGACTTTCGATCAGGCACTGGACGAGCTCGAGGAGCTCGCGCTCTCCTACGCCGGCCAGTTCTTCGAGCGCTGCGACTTCTATCGCCAGACTGACCGCGCCGGGCATCTGCCCTACCTGCTGCGCCTCCTGCTGGCGAACTCGGAGGAGCGGCGCGAGCTGCTCGTTCCGAAGCCCGAGGCGGCGACCGAGAGCACGTGACCGCGGCCGCCCCGAGCTGGGGCGAGATCGAGGAGTTCCTGAAGATCGACGGGTGGCGCCAACTCCCATCGGCCGGGCACTCCAGCCACGTCTTCTTCGAGAAGGTGCTCGACGATGGCCGGGTCCTTCAGACCCACGTCTCCCACTCGCGAGACAAGCGGCCGTCACCTGGGCGCTTCAGCGTCATCCTGCGTGAGCAGATCGAGATCTCGCGGGAGCAGTTCTGGACAGCGCTCAGGAGCGGCGAGGCGGTCGACCGGCCAGGGGCTGCAGAAGCCGAGCATCCGGTCGAGCACGAAGCGTGGGTCGTCGCCGTCCTGGCAGGTCAGCTGCACATGAGCGCCGGCGAGATCGAAGCACTCGACCGTGACGCCGCTCGCCGACTGGTTTACGACTTCTGGGCCCGGCCGCGCGACTGAGAGGGGGCGAGGACTGCGATCCGAGCGCTCACATCCGAACGCCAGGCGACCATGACCGGATGACCCCGATCGCGACTGCCGTTGGAAAGTTCGGCGACGCCCTCGCCGGCCGGTTCGCGACCGGTGGCGGCGAGCCTGAGGATCTCCTGCGAGGCCCACTTGAGCTACTGATCGAGAGCCTGGGCGCGGAGGAGAAGGTGGGCCCCGTCGAGCTTACCGGCGAGCACCATCTCGCCGAGCACAGGATTCGCCCCGACTACGCCGTCTACGTAGGCGGCGCACTGGTGGGGTTCATCGAGGTCAAAGCACCCGGCAAGGGAGTCGACACACCCTCCCGCTACAAGGGACACGACCGACAGCAATGGGAGCGTCTCGCGCGCCTTCCAAACGTGCTCTACACGGACGGTCAGGAGTTCGCCCTGTTCCGCGACGGGGAGCGGACGGGTGGAGTCGTCCGTCTGGTCGGGGACGTCGAAACGGCCGGCGCCGCCCTCAGCGTGAGCGACGAGAAGCTCGGCTCGCTGGTGGGTGAGTTCCTGCGCTGGACGCCGTTGCCTCCGCGCCGCCCCAAGGAGCTCGCTGATGTCACGGCACGGCTGTGCCGGGTGCTTCGCGACGAGGTCGAGGAGCTCTTGGATTCCGGCAACGTCGGGATGCGCGACCTGGCACGCGACTGGCGTCAGCTCCTGTATCCAGACGCGACCGACCACGAGTTCGCCGACGGCTACGCCCAGACCGTCACCTTCGCGCTGCTGCTCGCTCGCATGGAGGGGATCGAGCTGGCCGGCCGGGACTTCCGCGACATCGCCGACGACCTCGGAAGCCGTCACTCGCTCATGGCCCGAGCGCTCGCCGTGCTGACCGACGCTTCCGTTCTCCCCAAGCTGGCGGTGTCGGTAGAGACGCTGCGTCGCGTGATCGCCGTTGTCGACTGGCCCAAGATCAGCAAGTCAAATCCGGCCGCGTGGCTGTACTTCTACGAGGACTTTCTCGACGAGTACGACCCCACCCTACGGCGACAGAGCGGTAGCTACTACACGCCGGTCGAGGCGGTCGACCCTATGGTCCGGATGGTCGATGACCTCTTGCGCACCCGCTTGGGCCACACCGAGGGCTTCGGCTCATCGGGCGTTACGGTCGTCGACCCGGCGGTGGGCACCGGAAGCTTCCTGTTTCGCATCGTCGATCGGATCGCCGGCGTCGTGAAGGCCGACCTGGGTCCTGGCGCATCCGGGCCCGCGCTGCGAAAGGCGGCCAAGCGTCTGATCGGGTTCGAGATCCAGGCCGGGCCGTTCGCCGTCGCCGAGCTGCGTCTCGGGGCGGCCTTCAAAGATCACGGCGCCTCGCTCGAGCCCGACGATCTGCGCCTGTACCTGACCGACACCCTGGCGAACCCGTTCGTGGAGCAGACCCAGCTGGCCGCGACCTATCGACCGATTGCGGTCAGCCGCCAGCGCGCCAACGAGGTCAAGCGGGCCGAGCCCGTGGTCGTGGTCATCGGCAACCCGCCTTACAAAGAGCGCAGCCGCAACCTCGGCGGATGGGTCGAGAAGGGTGACAAGGAGTCCGCCACGCCTGCGCTGCTCGGCGACTTCTTTCCTCCGAAGGAGCTCGGGCTTGGAGCCCACGCGAAGCACCTCTACAACCTCTACGTCTACTTCTGGCGCTGGGCGACGTGGAAGGTCTTCGAGCACCACCCGGGCGACAGAGGTGTGGTCGCGTTCGTCACGGTGGCCGGCTTCCTGAACGGGCCGGGGTTCGCCCAGATGCGCAAGCACATGCGCCGCTGGGCCGACGCAGTCTGGGTGATCGACTGCTCGCCGGAGGGCCACCAGCCCGAAGTGGCTACCCGGGTCTTTCCGGGTGTGCAGCAGCCGCTTTGCATCACGATCGCGGTGCGCGACGGCGCCACAGGCCCCGAGGAGCCGGCGCCGGTCAAGTTCACCTCGGTCGCAGGCACGAGGGCGGACAAGTTCGCGGCGCTCAACACCCTGGAGCTCAGGGGCGAGGGATGGGCGGCGTGCCCCGATGGCTGGCACGCGCCCTTCCTGCCTCAGAGCGCTGGTTCGTGGTCCTCGTTGCCGGCGCTCGACGATCTGCTGGCCTGGTCGGGCTCGGGAACGATGCCGGGCCGCACATGGGTGGTGGACCCCTCGCCGGAGGTGCTGCGCCGTCGATGGAAGCGCCTGGTTACTGCCCCGGTCGACGAACGGCCGGAGCTGCTGCACGAGCACAAGGCCGACCGCACCGTCAAGACGCACCTCTCCGACAACTTGCCCGGCTATGAGGCCAAGGGCCCGATCCTCTCGGAGACGGCCACCTGTCCCGAGCCGGTGCGGTACGGGTACCGGACGCTCGACCGCAGCTGGATCGTGCCCGACAAGCGCGTGATCAACCGGCCGAATCCGAGCCTGTGGCAGGTGAGGGAGGCGCCGGGGCAGCTGTTCCTGACTGCGCTCGAGCGGACGGCGCCCTCGGCTGGCCCGGCGACCAGCTTCACATCGCTGGTCCCCGACCTGGACCACTATCGCGGCAGCTTCGGTGGGCGGGCATTCCCGGTGTGGCTCGACAGCACCGGACAGACGCCCAACGTCGTCCCGGGCCTGCTCGACCACCTCGCGGCCGCCTACGAAACGAAGATCACCGGGCCGGATCTGTTCGCCTACATCGCGGCGATCACCGCCCACCCCGCCTACGTTGAGCGCTACCACGCCGACCTCCAGACCCCGGGCCTCAGGGTGCCGCTCACGGCCGACGCGCGGTGCTTCGAGCGAGCGGTCGCGCCGGGCCAGCGCGTCCTCTGGCTTCACACCTACGGCGAGCGCTGCGTAGACCCCGACGCCGGCCGGTCCGTCGGGCGCCCGCGGCTTGAGGGACCGCAGCGGCCGATGGTGGTCGAGTCGATACCCGACACCGAAGCCGGGATGCCGGACGAGATCGCGTACGACGACGGCGCGGAGATCCTGCACGTCGGGAGCGGCCGGATCTCCGGCGTCTCGCCGGAGATGTGGGAGTACGAGACCTCCGGCTACAAGCTGATCCGCCGCTGGTTCTCGAAGCGAAAGCACCACCCCGAGGGCAGGCGCTCATCACCGCTGGAGGACATCACCGCGACGACCTGGGACGCCGACTGGACGACCGAGCTGATCGACCTGCTGCACGTCATCGCGTTGCTTGTTGACTTGGAGCCGCAGCAATCCGAGTTGCTGGAAGAGATCGCCTCAGGACCGCTGATCACCGTCGGCGACCTCGAGGCTTCGGGAGTCCTTCCCGTAGCCAACCGTCCCGCCGCCGAAAAGCCGCCGAGGCAGGAGCAGCTCTGAGCCACGGTCGCGCCTGATGCGGGAGAATGGTCGCCGCTGTTCGGCGAGCCTAAGCTCGTTCACTCACGACGACTGAGTCTGCCTGTGCTCCCTCTGGAACTGAACGCATTCGACGACTGGCTGTGGAACCTGACCGAGGAGGACCTCAGGGAGCTTCGCCTGCCTACCCTGCAGCGGGCAGCGGTCCAAGCTGGGGTGGACCTTCCACAGCTAACCGTCCTTACGGTCATCAGCGACGCGGAGGATCCGCTTCAACTCTTTACCTCACGCGCAACCGGCGTGCAGGCGGTCAAGACGTCGGGGCACGTGGGGCTCATCGCCGCGCATCTTGCCGGTCGAGATCATGTGGTTGCTGTCTGGCCAGCTGGCGACCACGTTTTCCACATTGCCAGCACGCCGCCCCTGACCGATGACGCGTGGAAGCGCGTCGAAGAGGGCTGGATGAACGCGGCAGCACCGGATCTGGCACCCGTAATCCTCAACCGCGCCGAGTTCGAGGCGATCGGGGACGTGCTCGCCGAGCACGGCTCGATCGAGGTAGCGCGGATGACCGCGCGCGTCCTGCGCGACCACTCCTCCTACACGCGGGGTTGGCCAAGCATCCCGGGCCAGGCGAGGCCCACTCACCAGGATGCGCTGCGCGAGACGGAAAGCATGATCGTTCGGACGATCACCCTCGATGTCGCCGGCGTCATGCGTCTGCAGGTTCGCCGCAGCAGTGGTGCCTCGTTCTACAGCGGGAGCTTCCACGCGTTTTCGTCGATCGTCCTCCAGCGGCTCGCGAACGCAGCCAAGGAGCGCCGGGTCATGCTGGCGGACCGTGACCGTGCGCCTCGCGAGCCGGTGCGCGAAGTGCTCTCGATGAGCATCGACACGCTCAATCTGGACGATCCGACAGTCCGCGAGCTCCTGTTCGAGACCGTTGCTCACGTGAAGGGCCTCCAGGTCGCCACCCTCCACGACAACCCCTATCTGCACCTGCTCGTAACCGACTTCCTCAACGGGACGAACTTCGACGTACTCGTCACCGACAGCCACGCTGTGGAGATCATCCCTGGTCTGGAGTCATCGGTTGGCAGCCTCGCACGGGTGACGGACGCGCTCGGCGACGCCCTGGGGATGAAGGATCTCCAGCTGCTCAACGTCGAAGAGAAGATCTCGGTCGAAGAGTTCTTCGGCGCGTAGCCGCGGCGAATTCGGCGACTTGGTGGCCGACGCGACTGAACAGCTCACCGAGTACAAGGCCTACGACCGCAGGTGTGGGGTCGTCTCCAGCTTCCAGGTCTTCTTCGATAAGGCCGAAGGGCTCTCGGACACTGTTCGCCACTTCGAGCGGTTTCCTCGCTACGAGGGCGCCGACGGCAACGAGGTCACGCCCGACTTCACCGTCCTCTTTGAGGACGGGACACTGCTCATCGCGGAGATCGCGAACCTTGCCCGCACCGACGGTTCCCTCGACGACCTCCTACATCAGCTCACCCGCTACGCCAAGCTCATCGAGGGCCCGTCGGCTCGACGGCCGCACGGTGGCCACGATCTCTCCGGTGTGGCGGCGACGGACCTGCTGGTCCTGACCCCGATCGACACGATGAACGCGATGTGCGACCGGATAGACGAGGCCATTGTCAACGGGAAGGTCTCACCGGCGGTGCGGCCCACGATCCTCGGCTATAGCTACGACGACGCGACCCAGCGCTTCGTCTTCAACTTCACCGATCGAGCGACCAACCCCCGATTGCTCGCTCATGGTCGCGAGCCCAGCCTTGACTCCTGGCTCGCCGGGCAAGCCGACACCCTCTACTGCGGGGTGAAGCACTTCGGGCGTGTGCAGGCCGCGCATCGCTTCATGAACGACGCCCCACCGAAGCTCTACATGGCCGTCGCTCTATGGCTGGATGTGCTTCCTGGGCTACGGACCGACCCGATGGCAAGCAGCGAAGAGTTGCTCGTGAAGGTTGCCGATATCGCCGAGAGGCTCCGCGACAGGCACGGCTACGGCGACAGCACCGCCGTCGGGCATGGACTCGAGTTCCTGCGCGAGGCGGACCTCGCCCGGCCGCGCCGCGAGGATTGGAAGGTCTTCATGAAGCAGATCGCCCGCGGCGCGCACGACGAGGTTCGCGACGAACTGCTCCGGCGCGTCCAGCGCAAGCCCTCTGGCGCCGCTGCGTCAGCGGACGAACGGGCTGCTGCACGAGAGCGCCGTGAGCATGACGAGGAAACGCGGATGGCCAACGAAGAGGCGCAGCTCAGGATCGACGACTCCGCCGAGGTCAACCCAAGTACTGACATCGAAGGGCGACGAGGCGGAAGTTGAGGGTTTCCGCCTCGTGGTACCCGTGCTACTTCTCTCGTATCACGCCTTTGAAGGGCTTGAGATCAGCCTTCACGCCGAGGATGCGACCGGTCGTCGTGTCGCGCTTGACGGGATGGCCACCCGGACCAACGAACTGCGAACGCTGCTTCACAGCGCCGCGACGGCCGGGACCTTTCGGCGGGTTCTTTGCCAAGTCACTCACCTCCCTTCCGTTGCCAGACTGCGACGAGCGAACTCATCGCGGGCAACCACGGAACCACTTGAGTGTCCCCAGCGAAGGGCGCGAGACCATCTCGCTCGGACTGCGGTGTGGAAGACCGGTAGAGACCAGGACCGATCCCTCCGGTGCCCACGGGATGGAAGCATCCACCGACACACCGGGTGCTCCCCCCACTTACCCGCAGCCCGTGTTGTTCCCGCAGCTCGAGCACGTGTAGCAAGACCCCGTCCGCTGCATCATCCCTCCGCACTGGCCACAGGCCGGGCCCAGGTCCAGGCCCTGGAGCTTCGCCGGGGTGACCGGGGGCTCGTCTGTGAAGGCCGCTGAGGCCGGCTTGACCTGGGCGGTTCCGTCGGTCTTCTCGACCTTCACGGACTGCTCGGTCGGCGGCGCGGTGGTAGAAGCGCTCGCCGAGGGCGAGGCGCCGCCGTTGCCGTGCCCGTTCCCACCACCGTTGCCGCCGTTCCCCGCCGGCGCCGCGGTGTCCCCGCGCATCAGCGCCTCCTCCTGCATCTTGCGGGTGCGCACCTCGGGGGTGAGGATTCCCAGCTCCTCCTGGATGTCGGCGTCCAGGAAGCGGGAGGCCAGCCAGCGCATGATGTAGTCGGGCATCGACTTGGCGAAGGGGACCTCGGGGTTGCCCGTGATGCCCTC
>Ga0183260_10005224_pt1 | contig 10246 bp, 7 predicted proteins | sample AntDrymUQ4972206_2_FD_129768 | JGI IMG/M metagenome (GOLD analysis project Ga0183260, IMG submission 129768) | Polar desert sand microbial communities from Dry Valleys, Antarctica - metaG UQ497 (22.06) (version 2) (version 2) | ecosystem: Environmental > Terrestrial > Soil > Desert | place...
AGTTCGTCGATGCTGTATTTGCCGCCTAACGAATCGCGCAACCCCACGAGATTCCCTCCGCCCGTGCGCCCAAACGCCACTGCGATCTCCGCCTGCTGCTCGTGGGCGAAGAAACGATCTTGCGTCAGCGGCGCGCCTGATTCGATCGCGAGCGCGAGGTGCGTGCAGATCGTGCTGCGCACAAAGCCGCGCGACCGCGCGATGTCGTCGATAGACTCGCCGGCCTCGAAGCGCCGCAGCGTTTCGCGTTCGCTGTCGTTGAGCGCGGCGCGCTTCTGCGGCGGTGGCGTTGCCGTCATGCCGAATGTCTTCCGCTCGTGCGACCCGAGAAACTCACGAATCGCGGCAAGAAACGGCTCCGCAAAGTCCTTCAGCTTCTGCTCACCCACTCCCGGTATGCGGCGAAACTCCGCCGCCGTCGTCGGATAACTGCGCGCCATCTCGCGCAGCGCCACATCCGAGAAGATCACATACGCGGGCACGTCGCGTTCGTCCGCGACGATGCGGCGCAACGCTCGCAATTCGTCGAACAGCACCTCGTCTGTCTCGATTTCGCCAGCGCGGCTTTTCGTCTTCGTCGCCACGTCGGCAGGTTTCGTCAGCGTGATCGACTTCCGCTCGCGCAAAGCGTGTCGCCCGGCTTCGGTCAGCTGCAGCGTCGCAAACTTTCCCGGCGCAGCTTCGACCAGCCCGAGCCGCAGAAGCTCGCGCCCGATCGCCTGCCAGGCCTCGCGTTTGATCTCGCCGCCGATCCCATAAGTCGAGAGCTGATCGTGGCCGCGCTGCCGCACCGCTTCCGTCTTCGCGCCGGTCAACACCTCAACGATATGATTCAATCCGAACCCGAACCCGCTTTTCGCGTGAACGCGGTGCACGCACGACAAAAACTTCTGCGCGGCCAGCGTGCCATCAAATGTTTCGCGCGGCGTAAGACAATTGTCGCAACCGCCACACGGCTCGTCCGGCCGTTCCTCACCGAAATAGCGCAGCAGCGTGCTCCGCCGGCATTCGCGCGCCTCGGCGTAGTGCACCATCTGCCGAAGCTGATCATGGGCGATCTTCTGTTCCGCGGCGTTTTTCTCCTCGATAAAACGCGTCTGCTTCACCACATCGGCCGCGCTGAAAAGGAGCACGCATTCGCTCGGCAATCCATCGCGCCCGGCCCGGCCCGTCTCCTGATAATAGCTCTCAATGTTCTTCGGCAGATCGTGGTGCACCACGAAGCGCACGTTCGGTTTGTTGATCCCCATCCCGAACGCGATCGTCGCCGTAATCACCCGCACATCGTCACGCAGAAACATCTCCTGATTCCGCGCGCGTTCGTCGCCCTCCAGTCCCGCGTGATACGGCTTTGCCGGAATCCGATCCTCGTTCAGCTTCGCGGCTAACGAGTCCGCCGACTTCCGGCTCGCGCAATAAACGATCCCGCTCTCATGTGGCCGCGCCTGCAGGAACGCGAGCAGTTGATCGTAAGGCTGCGACTTCGGTACGACACGGTAAGTGAGGTTCGGCCGATCGAAGCTCGCCACGTAGCAACGCGGATCGCGCAGCTTCAGCTGCTTCAGAATGTCTTCGCGCACCCGCGTCGTCGCGGTCGCCGTGAGCGCCATCGTCGGCACATCCGGCAGATGCGTCCGCAGCTTCTTCAGCTCTCGATATTCCGGGCGGAAATCGTGGCCCCACTCGCTGATGCAATGCGCCTCATCGATCGCGATCTGCGCGATATTCCAGTTCAGCGCCTTCTCCAAAAACCCTTCCAGCATCAGCCGCTCCGGCGCCACGTAGAGCATCCGATATTCCCCGCGGTGTAACCCGCGCCAGCGCGCTTTCGCCTCCTCACCGCCGAGGCTGGAATTCAAAAATGTCGCCGCAATCCCACTCGCCTGCAGCGCATCCACCTGGTCCTTCATCAGCGCGATCAGCGGCGACACCACAATCGTGAGCCCGTCGCGCAGCAGCGCCGGCAATTGAAAACAAAGCGACTTCCCACCGCCCGTCGGCATGAGCGCAAATACATCCCGCCCTGCGAGCGAGTCCCGCACGATCTGCTCCTGCAACGGCCGAAATGCATCGTAGCCGAAATGTCTCTTGAGCGGGGTTGCCAGGTCGATCGCTTCCTTCATGCCAGTCACGACCGAACAGTAGTTACGTTACAATCGTCGACCCGCGTCAACTTCATGATCCTGGGCGCAGTCGTCTTCCGTTTCGCCAGGCCGGTTTCATGACGCAGCCAATTACCCACAGGATCAGAACACTTCCGCCGCGGGCAGGTGGCAACCTTTCCGTTTTCTGGCACGAACTCGACTTCGACCCCCGGTTTGAGCCCGAACCGGTCCCCGAGAGGCAGCGGAATCGTGACCTGACCCTTGCTCGTGATCTTCATGATCAAGTAATACTGAGTCCGGTATCCCTGCACAACCTCTCCCGCCGCATCGTAACGGTCCGAGTTGTTGCTTCTTGAGCGCTGTGTGTGAGCAGCCGGTGGCTGCGACGCCCTCGTCGCCCCGACCTTGCTCGCCCCAGCGCTGGCCGCGCTGGGATCTCCCTTGCGGCGAGGGCGCCGCGGACACTGTCAGCGACGAGGGCGTCGCAGCCACGACGGAACCGCCTCGCGGCGCGGACCCAACTCGCAGAGCGACGCTTAGGCAGGGCGGACCGGTACCCCCTTTGTTCCCTGTCAGCACACCATGGCTGTGCAGACGTTTGGTCGACGCGTTTGAGATGGTCAGAAATATCGTCACGCTCGGACGGTTAGAAGGGGCAAGGTGGGATCTATCGGTTACAAATGGCCCGAGCGTGATTGCAGGAGGACGCCCTGTCGCCGTCGTGCTTACGCCGCGCCTCAGGGCGTGGCCGCAGGCGCGGCGGCCGCGGGTTTCTCGACGATGATGGAAACGCGCCGGTTGAGCGCGCGGCCGGCCGGGCTGTCGCTGCCGTCGGCGTTCGCGTTCGGCGCAACCGGGTTTTCTTCACCAAATCCTTTGGCAGCGACGCTGGCGGCGGGAACGTTGCCGTTCCTAACCAGCCAATCTTTCACCGCAGTCGCGCGCTCCTGCGACAACTGCATGTTCACCGCCTTGCCGCCTTTCGCGTCGGTGTAGCCTTCTATCGTCACCATGCTTTCCGGGAACTGCGAAAGCACGACCGCGACCTTCTTAAGCGCTTCCTCGGCGGCGGGCTTGAGCGCCGCCTTGTCGTAGTCGAAGAGGACGTCGCCGGAAAGATTCATGCTGAGCGAGCGGCCGCTCTGCTGATTTTGCAGCTCCTGGCGCGCTTTTTCCAAGGCAAGCTCCCTTTGCTCGAGCTCAAGACTTTTCTTCTCCAGCTCGAGGCGCTTCTTTTCCAAGTCGGCTTGTTCCAGGCTGAGCTGCTTTTCCGTGGCGGTAGTTTGCGCCGCGACGCCAGAGATGCCGGAAAAGAAAAAGCACGCGGCAATCCCGCCGCTGAGGATAGGGTGAGAGAAGGTCTTCATCACCTACAGTTCGTTTTCGAAGCGCCCCCTGATTGCCCGATTGAAGTAGATCCTTGGTCGTCAGCGAACGCACCCGCGACAACTCTTCCTCGCGTGAGGCGTTCGTAGAAGCAGCCGACTGAGGCCGCCTCCTTTACCATGGCGCGAGCGAATCCCGCGATCTACTCCTGCAACTGACCGGAACTCCGAGTAGCCGAAGTGTTGCTTGAGCGGCGCCAGTAAATTCACGCGGCACTCTATCATCCGGAAAAAGTGAGCTTTGCTACGGGGCGGGCACGCACGCAAAAGCGGCGCAAGACCGAGGTTTCGCCCTCGCAACCTCTGCCGACGGCGCGGACCAAACCCGCTTCCGAGTTAGATTTTCGAGCACTATTGGAGATACTCTTGCGATGAGGCAGCACCGGTCGGCAAGTGACGTCTTATGCAGGTGCGCAGCGCTCTGCTTGTCTCTCCCGAGTATCATGTGCGCTGCAACCGAGCCCTCACCATCTCCAGCCCAGGCGGCGTCGAGCCCGCTCAGCTGGTCTGAGTTATCGCGCCTACCGGTGCCATCTCTTGGCGACCGCATCGCGTACGGCGCTGGGCCACAGCAGTTTGGCGAGCTGCGTTTACCGAAAGGCAACGGGCCGCATCCCGTCATGGTATTGATCCACGGCGGCTGCTGGCAGAACGCGTTTGACCACGTCTACATCACACGGCTCGCGGCATGGCTTGCGGACCGGGGCGTCGCCACGTGGACCATCGAGTATCGCCGCCTCGGCGACGATGGCGGCGGCTGGCCAGGCACTTTCCTCGATGTGGCAAACGCAACCGACGCGCTGCGCCAGATCGCAAAGAAGGCGCCGCTCGACACGCGGCGCATTTACGCAGCCGGCCACTCGGCAGGTGGCCAACTCGCGCTTTGGCTGGCGAGCCGCGCTCGCGTTCCCGAGGAGAGCGAGTTGTTCATCAAAGATCCGGTCGCGATTTGCGGCGTGCTCGGGCTGGCCGCGATCACCGATCTCGAGCAATACCGCATCGGCCCGGTGAACAGCTGTCACGCTTCCGTCGAGCCGCTCCTTGGCGGCTCGCCCGAGAAGGTCGCAGCGCGCTATCGCGAAACGTCGCCGCTCCAGCGTCTGCCACTGGGCATCCCGCAGGTATTCATCCAGGGTGAGCAGGACCCGATCGTGGACGCGAAGTCGGTGCGAGCATACGCTGACGCGGCAGAGAAAGCAGGCGATCGCGCGGTCATCCTGCCATTGCCGGAAGCAGAGCATTTCGAAAGCGCCGTGCCGTTGCCGCAAACGGAAGCGGCATTCGCGGAAGCGCTCCGGCTATTAGTCGAGCCGCAACGCTAATCACGGCTTCTCGTAGCCGAGCACGCGCGCTTCCAGCATGCCCGCGGCCGGATCGCTCTTGAACGTGACCCAAGCTTCGCGCGCGCCACGGCGCGGCAGAAACGCAACCTCGATATCCGAGTGCTCTTCGTCGCCGCCTGTTTTCAGGACCACCTCAATGTGCACGCCTTCCGCGGTCTGATCCCCTTTATTTGTCACTCGCACCGGCACCGCAAAGTAGCCGGTGCGCGCCTCTGGGGTTCCAGTCTGCAACTGAATGTCAGGCAGTGCATCGCCCATGGTGACGGTTTCGTAAGCAAGAAAGCCGATGACCGTCGCGATGAGAGCGGCGCTCACACCAAAAACGACCCATTCCAGCCAGTTCTTCTCGATCTTCTTCATTGTAATAGCAGGCGACCGGCGGAGGAGCCGAGCGTCGCGGCCAGCCCGAGGACAACAGTCTGGGCTATACAGGTCAGCAGCGCCACGTCGTCGAAGCGACCGAAGAACCAGAGGATCGCGGCCGAGACGACCAGCGCCACCGCGTAGCTGATTACTGTGCCCATAATGACATTAGTGAGGCCGTGGCCCGGCCCTCGAAGACGCGCTGAACCGGTGAACTCGATGTAGTAGAGAATGACGGTCGCGAGCGCGAGCGAAAGGGAGATAATTCCAAGCAGCTTCCCGAGATGACTCTCCGTTGCAATCATCAGGATTTCTTCAGTCGGCGCGACATTCGAAGCGAAGAGAACGGCACCACAACCCGCGAGTGCGATTTGGCCGCCAAACGTGGCATCGTTCTTCGCGGACGATTGCGCGCTACGTTTCTCGCCTTCGTCAGAACCGCCGAGCTGCGAAGTTCCTATCGAAATGCCGATCGCCACCGTCATCGCCTCGATCACGATCTTCCCCACAGCCTCGAACACGGTGTGATCTGTCTCGATTTGCCCGAGCAAGAATAGCACGACCGTGGCCACAATCAGTCCGAGCCCCATCTCTTCGACAGAATCGATCACGACCTCCCAGCGAGAAGCTTCCTGGTGCAGCCCCACGTAATGATTGTAGCCCAGCAAAAGCACGAACACCGCCGCGACATAGAGCACCAGGCGCATCGGTTCCGCCACGAACCCTGCCCACCACACCTCCATCGTGTAGAGCAACGGGAGGCTGAACATCAGCCCGCCCGCCATCCCGCGCGCATACTCGCGGAGGGAATTGCTCACGGATCGATTCATGCCGGTCCGAAGCTACCACGGCTCAGTCCGGCGTCGATGCTGCGCGCTGCAGCCAGTTCCCGCGGTTGCCGAGGCTTCGCGTTCCCAGTCATCCACGGGATCCACAGCCGTAGCAAATCGCACAAATACGGTGAAATGCATTTCGCGATGCATCGAGTTTGAACCGAACTTTCCAGGGTGTCCTCCTACTCACTGGGTTTGCGGGGACGCGTCATGTCTCGAGTGCAAGGGCGAAATCGCCAGGCACGCAGCAGAAGTTTGGCCGACCGGTGAGTTCGACGCGTGGGCGATTTTGTGCGGCCGCCGCGGGCTTCAACTAACGGTGCGCGAATACCTCGATTGCGAATCAACATGTCCGTGCTGCCGACGGCTTTCCAATCCGCGCTGCGCAGACCATCACCATTTTTATTTTGATGTCTGACGTACGGCGGCGGATTAGCTCGTCACTCCCGGCCGCTGAGCGCCGTGTTACGGATCTTTGGGCTGCCGTTCTTCGCCCCGTGCTCCATCACTGGCACGACACCTCGCAAGCCACAGCATGTATACCAGCGAATTACCATACTATCGATACTGTAGCTAAAATACCAGATCGCTGTTGTCGCTTTAGGCAGGCCCGCGGCATTAGCCTTCGGGATCACGCCGTACAACGCCGCCCCGCCGAACGGGCCCCCAAACGTGAAGACGATATCTCGACAATTCACATTCGAACGACCTTCCCTTTCCGTTGCGCTTTTGGGGGCGGCCGTTTGGATCTCGATAATGGTGCTATTCGCAGCGCGCGCCGGAGCTCAGGTTTTCACCGATGTATCTGCAACGCTCGGCATTCCCAAAGATAAGCCCAGCTTTGGCAATCCGGTCTGGACTGACTTCAACAACGACGGAATTCTCGATCTCTTCGTAGGAAATCATGGCGACGCACCGTCGCTTCTCCGGGGTGTTCTGGGCGGCAGCTTCGTAAATGTTCCCGCGAGGAACAGCGGGATTCTACCTGCAAAGGCCGACCGTCACGGCGCAGCTTGGGCAGATTACGACAGTGACGGCGACCTCGACCTATTCATCACGATCGGCGGCGGGGAGGGTACGGCGCTGGGTTCTAAGTCCGATCAGCTTTTTCGCAGCAACGGCGATGGGACGTTCACCGACGTCACGGCCAGCGCCGGCGTGAAGAACGCTTTCGGTCGAGGCCGTAGTCCGTCGTGGGTGGATGTCGATCGCGACGGATGGCTTGACCTTTTTTTAAAGAATTTCCAATCTCCGAACGTCCTCCTGCATAACAATGGCGATGGGACCTTTGCCGACATCTCCTCTTTGTCGGGTCTTGCTTCCGCCCCGAGTTCGGTCATCTCGTGGGCAGATTACAATACCGACGGAAATCAGGACTTAGCGATCACGAACGGCAACGGGGGCGATCAGCTGTGGCGTAACAATGGAGACAGCACTTTTAGTGACGTAAGCAACGGTGCGGGGTTCGGCGTCCAGACTGATGGCAAAAGCCTCGCCTGGGGCGACTACGACAACGACGGTAATCTCGACCTGTTCATCTCTCGTGGCTACAACGACCAGGACAACTTCGACTGGAATGAATCGCGCATTCGATTTCGCCACGAGATGTCCAGCGACGCTGGGATAGATTTCCTCACTACGGGGAACAACGTTAGGTTCAACTTGTACGTGGCTCCCTGCCGCCAGCCAGCTTTGGTCTTCATCGGATCAAATCGTGCGAATCCTGCGGCCATACCGTTCGTGCTGAGCAGCGCCAGCGGGCAGCCAACATACGTGAGTGGCCAGGACTTGGGATTTTTTGTTTGGAAGGACACGTTTGGGTGGCACTTGCGATGGAGCAGCACTGGGGTGGAGAAGACATTCGCGGGGGATATCACTTCCGATGGCTCTTTCACTCAGGTAGTCCCGATTCGGGTAAACAGATCCTCGCTCGGTGGTGTCATACCTAGTCTCTACCACAATAACGGTGATGGCACATTCACTGATGTCGCTGCTTCGGCGGGAATGGTGGCGGACAATACGCGCGCGGCTGTTTGGGGTGACTATGATAACGACGGGTTATTAGACCTGTATACTGTTAGCGCGGGCACTCTTTTGTCAGGCAACGGTGCTAATCATCTTTACCACAACAATGGCGACGGCACCTTCACCGACGTCGCCGCCGCCGAAGGCGCCCAGGCCGTCGTTGATGGCCGCGGAGACGGAGCGGCTTTTGGAGACTATGATGGGAACGGCGCACTCGACCTTTATATTACTAACGGAGCGAACTCCTCGATTCCCCTGGCCGAGACAGATTGCCTAGTGCAGGGTCCACACGTTCTCCTGCACAATGCTGGTTCCGCCAACCACTGGTTGGTGCTGCGGCTGCGCGGTGTAACGAGCAACCGGGACGCATTTGGGGCGCGCGTGCAGCTCCAGGCCGGCCAATCCGTTCAGCGCCGGGACGCGGGCGGGGGTGGCGGCGGTCAGGAATTCTCGCAGGGAACTGGGCGGCTGGTGCACTTTGGGCTGGGTAGCGCTACCGTCGCTGACTTGATTACAATCACCTGGCCAAGCGGTAGAACGCAAACGTTGACTGGTCAGGGTGTCGACCAGGTGATTGAAGTGGTTGAGACAGCTACACCGACAGCTACACCGACAGCTACACCGACAGCCACACCGACACCGACCCCTTCACCTGCGGCGTCGGTAATCCCATCATCGCCCTCGAACTTGACCGCGACTTCTGTCTCTGCGAGCCAGATCGATCTTGCGTGGACTGATAATTCCAGCAACGAGACCGGGTTCAAGCTTCAGCGATCCGCTGACGGGACAAACTTTACCTTGATTGCAACCCTGGGTGCGAACGTCAAGACCTACTCAGACGCGGCATTTGCTGCATCGACGAAATACTACTATCGGGTCCGCTCCCTTAACTCGGCCGGTAGTTCCGCCTTCTCCAACACTGCTATCATCACGACCCTGGCAACACCGACTCCGACTCCCGCCACCACACCGACTCCGACCCCTTCACCTTCACCTACGGCGTCGCCGGTCCCATCAGCACCCTCGAACTTAACCGCGACCGCTGTTTCGGCGAGCCAGATCGATCTTGCGTGGACTGATAATTCTAGCAACGAAACCGGGTTCAAGCTTCAGCGATCCACTGACGGGACAAAGTTCACCTTGATCGCAACACTCGGTGCGAACATCAAGACCTACTCAAACACGGGCCTTGCTGCCTCCACGAAATACTACTACCGGATCCGCTCCTATAACCCGGGCGGTAGCTCCGCCTTTTCCAACACCGCTACCATCACAACCCTGGCAATTTCGACTCCGACACCGACCCCCGAGCCGACCCCACCGTAGCGTTTATTAGCCCCTCCGTAACAGAGAGCACGCGTCTTGGCGAAAGCACCAGGTTAATAGAGCTAGCCCGCGATTTCTCCAATTCGTGAGTCGTAATTATGATATCCACGGGGAGCTTGCGCCGGGTGCGAAATAAACGTGATGTTTAACCGTACGGTTCTGTAAAGCGATAATAGGCAGTTTCCGCATAGTCGAGAATTAGGCACGGCCTCATGCGTCCGTGTCGGTTAAAAAACGAGCGCTGTGCGATTGGAAATGCGAATGTCGCAGTGGCAGACTCTCCGTTTGGCACAATCACGGGCGACTATCGTTCACGTTATTCCAGTTCGCGCTGAGGTTTTCCGCCACGCGGGGCTGCTCGCAATGGCACTGCGATCGAGATCATTCTTCTTGGCGGCAATCTTGTTGCCGCTCTCTCATCCCGAAGCGAAGTCCCTGTAGCTGAAGTCGACAATCTACGCATCACCGTCAGCGTTAGATCGCTTCCGCCGCCGCCTTCGCAATTCACCCCGTAGCTGTCGCCATTGCTGATGAATGTTGCACCGTCGGCAAGATTGCTGAACCTGCGATTGGTGTCGCGGCGGTATTGTCTATCACGGTGAAAGTCGTCGAACGCAGACGACGAGCTGCGAGCGAGTAGGCCCAGAATCTCGCCGTCCCTCGCGCCCGGCAGCCGCATACGAATACCCATCTTCATTCGTTCCAGTGCGTTGCCCGAAAACTCAAGCCCGTCGCGCAGTTTTTCGCAGGCTGGCAAGCAACGTGCCTTGTCGACGCGATTGTCGTACAACTGCACGCTCAGCGATCTGTTCGCCGCCCGCGCGGGCAATCCCAACTCCAGAATCTTAGCTTCGGACTTATCAGAA
>Ga0183260_10005225_pt1 | contig 10244 bp, 11 predicted proteins | sample AntDrymUQ4972206_2_FD_129768 | JGI IMG/M metagenome (GOLD analysis project Ga0183260, IMG submission 129768) | Polar desert sand microbial communities from Dry Valleys, Antarctica - metaG UQ497 (22.06) (version 2) (version 2) | ecosystem: Environmental > Terrestrial > Soil > Desert | place...
ATGAAACGACTGCTCGTCCGCTACGAACGCCGCGCCGAGATCCACGAAGCGTTCCTCGCCCTCGGCTGCTGCCTGATCTGCCTCCGCCGCCTCAGGAGCTCAAACTGAAATGAGTTCTAAGGCGGCACGGATTCACGGGCGAGTCACTGTTGAAGCTCGCACCAGAACCCGCGCGTTATCACGACCGACGCGAACGGCTACCGTGCCAGCATGCGCCGGATCGTCGTTGCCGCGCTCGTTCTCGTCCTCGCTGCCGGGCTCGCGTCCGTCGGTAGCGCAGCGACGCCGAAGCGCTATTCGATCTCCGGCGCGGGCGCGACGATTGCCGTGCCCGCCGCGTGGGAAGCTCTCGACCGTCGCACGGTGACGAACTCGGCGGCCTTTCGTCGGTTCATCGACGAGAATCCCGCCCTGCGGCCGTTCGTGGCGCAGATGACCGGCGCGAACTCCGCGATCAAGCTGATGGCCTTCGACGTGAAGCAGAGCGGCACCTTTGCGACGAACGTCAACGTCGTGCTCTCGAGCCCTGCGCCGAGCGGTCTGACGCCCCAGCAGGTCGCTTCGATTTACGGGCGGGAGCTGAAGGCACGGCTGAAGACGATCCACGGCCCGGTCTCCGCGAGCGTCGTCACGCTCCCGTCGGGCAAGGCCGTCCGCGCCTCGTACAAGGTGAACTTCACGAACCAGGGTCGCCGGCTCACGGTGCAGACCCTCCAGTACCTCGTGCTCCGGCCCGACAAAAGCCTCGTCGTCACGTTCTCGACGGTGCCGTCCGAAGCAGCTCGCCGGAGCGGCACGTTCACGACGATCGCGCGCTCGCTCCGCTTCAGCTCCTAGCGCGCCCCAGACGAACGGCTAGGCACGTCTCGCCCCGCGGGGGAAGTGAGGTGCGATGGGATCGCCGACGCTTCTCGCATGGCAAGCGACGTACATCGCGTCGCACCAGGCGAGAGCAGAAGGGGAGCCCGATGACAGCGGCACAGTTCGAGGACCTGCGAGTGGACGAGGCGGCGGAAGTGCTCGCGTGGCGATTCGACGCGCTGTGCCGCTCGGGCTACGACCTGGACGCGGCGGCGATCCTGGCGGCCAACGTCGAGATCGACCTCCACGACGCGATCGATCTCGTCCGGCGCGGATGCCCGCCCGGGCTCGCCACGCGCATTCTGCTCTGATTCTCCGCTCGGGTATCCGACACCGGTGTCCGACTTCAGTCGGACACCTGCTCTTCCGCCCCCCGAGAGCAGATGTCGGACTGAACTCCGACATCGAGCGCAGGGCTAGACCACTCGCAACCCCTCGATCCCGGCCTCGGGCTCGGGGAGCCGAGGATCGAGGCGCTCGAGGCTCGCGACGAGGAGCTCCGCGACGGCCAGCGCCTTCACCCAGTTCCGGTCGGCGGGGACGACGTACCAGGGCGCCCACGCGGTCGAGGTCTCCGTCAGCGCCTCCTCCCACCCCGCGAGCCACTCGTCGAACCGCTCGCGCACCTTCAAGTCGTCGCGCCGAAACTTCCAGCGCTTCTCCGGGTCGTCGACCCGCTCCTGAAGACGCACACGCTGCTCCTCACGCGAGACGTTGAGGAACACCTTGAGGACGGTCGTGCCCTCGTCGACGAGCATCTCCTCGAACGCCCGGATGTGCCCGTACCGGCGTCGCCAGACCGCCTCGGGCGCGAGGTCGTGCATCCGCACGGCGACGACGTCCTCGTAGTGCGACCGGTTGAAGAGACCGACCTTCCCGCGCGGCGGGAGCGCGGCGTGAATCCGCCAGAGATAGTCGTGGTCCCGCTCGGCCCCGAGAGGTGCCCGGAACGACGTCACCTCCACCCCGGTCGGGTTGACGCCGTCGAACACGCGCCTGATCACCCCGTCCTTGCCCGACGCGTCGAGCCCTTGGAGGACGAGCAGGACGCTTCGTCGATCCTCGGCGAACAGGCGGTACTGGAGCGCGTCGATCCGCTCGTTCAGCTCCTTCAGCCGCTGCTCGCTCTCCTCCTTCTCGGCGCCGAGCTTCGTGGATGGGTCGCGCTCGGCCAGACGCGCGCGCGTCCCAGGCTCGACACGGAGCTCCTCGTGCATCGGCCGACTCTAGACTCGCGCCATGGCCGACCGCGGCTCCTTCCACGTCGGCTTTGCGCTCGACCCGAAGACGGGCAAGCCCGGCGCCGAGCGGGTCGTGATCGGCTCGAGCGACCTGACGACCCACGGCGTCGTCGTCGGGATGACCGGCTCGGGCAAGACCGGTCTTGCCGTGTGCCTGATCGAGGAGGCGCTCCTCGCGGGGATACCCGCCCTCGTGCTCGACCCGAAGGGCGACATGGGGAATCTCGCGCTCGTCTTTCCCGACCTCTCGCCCGCGAGCTTCCGTCCCTGGGTGAGCGAGGCAGAGGCACATGCCGAGGGGATCTCGGTCGACGAGTACGCGGCGCGGCAAGCCACGATCTGGCGCGAGGGCCTCGAAGCGGCAGGCATCGGCACCGAACGACTTCAGGCGCTCCGCGACGCCGCGGACGTGACCGTCTACACGCCGGGCTCGACGGCGGGCGTGCCGCTGAACGTGATCGGGTCGCTGCGCGCGCCCGCGCTCTCGTGGGACACCGACGCAGAAGCGCTCCGAGACGAGATCGAAGGCACGGTGACGAGCCTCCTCGCGCTCGTGGGGATCGCCGCCGACCCGCTCGCGAGCCGCGAGCACGTCCTTCTCTCGAACCTCGTCGAGCACGCCTGGCGCGCGGGTCGCGACCTCGACCTCGGGACGCTGATCGGCGAGATCCAGTCACCCCCGCTCCGCAAGCTCGGGGTCTTCGAGCTCGACCAGTTCTTTCCGCCGGCCGACCGCACGAAGCTCGCGTTCACGCTGAACGCTCTCGTCGCGTCGCCGACCTTCGCCGCCTGGGGCGAGGGCGCGGCGCTCGACCCGCAGCAGCTCCTCTTCACGCCGGACGGCAAGCCGCGCTGTGCGGTCGTCTACCTCGCGCACCTCTCCGAGCAGGAGCGGCAGTTCGTCGTCACGCTCGTCTTCTCGAAGCTCGTCACCTGGATGCGAAGCCAGGACGGCACTCCCGATCTGCGCGCGCTCGCGTACATGGACGAGGTGTTCGGGTACGTCCCGCCGAGCGCCTCGCCGCCGCCCAAGAAGCCGATCCTGACGATCTTCAAGCAGGGCCGCGCGTTCGGGCTCGGGCTCGTCCTCTCGACCCAGAACCCGGTCGACCTCGACTACAAGGCGATGTCGAACGCGGGCACGTGGCTCGTCGGGCGGCTCCAGACGGAGAACGACAAGGCCCGCGTCCTCGAGGGCCTCCGCTCGGCGGCCGGCGGCACGGACGTCGCCGAGCTCGACCGCGCGATCGGCGGGCTCGGCAAGCGCCAGTTCCTCCTCGTCTCGGCGAAGTCGTCCACCCCACGCCTGCTCGCGACGCGGTGGGCGATGTCCTACCTCGCGGGGCCGCTGACGAAGGAGCAGGTCGGTGAGCTTCCGGGATCGAGCTCGCCGGTCGTGGACGCTGCTCCGCAGCCTCCACTAGACAAGCTGCCGCTCGCGACCGACGAGACGTCTGTGATGCCAGCGGTTGCCGACGGCGTTCCGGTCTCGTACCTCGACCCCGCGGCGCCGTGGGCGTCGGAGGTCGGGGCGGTCGCCGGCTCGACGCGGTTTCGCCCGTTCCTCGCCGCGCGGGTCTCGCTCCGCTACGACGACAGCGCCGCGGACGTGGACGTGCAGGAGGAGCTCGAGGCGGTTTACGGGCCGCTCGACACGAGGCTCGACCTCGCGAGCGAGACTCAAGTCGACTACGACGAGCGCGACTTCTCGACGGCGCCCCCGGAGAACGCCGTCTACGTCCTCCCTCAGGCGCCGGTCGACGAGAAGACGTTCTTCAGCGAAGCGACCCGCGACATCCAGCGTCACCTCGTCGACCGCCGCCCGCTCGAGCTCCAGCGGAACCGCGCGCTCAAGCTCGTCTCACGGCCGGGCGAGACCGCCGAGGAGTTCGCGGCCCGCTGCGACACGGCCGCCCAGGAGCGGGCCGACGCCGAGGCAGCGAAGCTCCGCGACCGCTACGAGACGAGGGAGAATCGGCTCGAGAAGGCGGTCGAGCTCGCCAAGCGGCGGGTCGAGGAGCTCGACACCGACACCCGCTCGCGTCAGGCGAACGAGCTGCTGGCGGGCGCGGGCGCGGTGCTCGGCGCGCTCTTCGGCGGCCGCCGCAGCATCCGATCGATCACGAGCGCGGTGGGCGGGGTCGCGTCACGCCGCGGGATGACGGCGCGCACCGCCGAGCGGCGCGAGACCGCCTCGGGCAAGGTCGAAGCGGCAACGGACGACCTCGAGGCGCTCGAGCAGGAGCTGCTCGACGAGCTGGCCGAGATCGACGAGCGCTGGCGCGCGGTCGCAGCAGAGGTCGACACGCTCTCCATCCGGCTCGAGTCGACGGACGTCCGCGTGCTCGAGACGCGCCTCGCGTGGGTGCCGAGCGACTGACGCGGGCGGCGCTCGGGCTCGCCGTGCTCGCCGCGGGCGCGACGAGCTGCCAACCCGAGCCCGAGACAGAGCCCGAGCGGACGGGCGCCGGAGGGACGGGGATCGTCGCGCGCGTCGGGGACGGCGACAGCCTCACGCTCGCCGACGGTCGAAAGCTCCGCCTTCTGCAGGTCGACGCCCCGGAGCTGGCGCAGGACTGCTACGGACGGGCGGCGCTCCGGGAGCTTGCCTCGCTCGCCGGACCGGGGACCCGCGTCCGGCTCGCGAGCGACCCACGCCTCGACGCGAGCGACCGATACGGCCGACCACTGCGGTACGTGTTCGTCGGCTCCCGGAACGTCAACATCGAGCTCGTCCGGCGCGGAGCCGCGTCCCCGTACTTCTTCCGGAACGACAAGGGACGGTACGCCGGCGCACTGCTCACCGCGGTCGACTCGGCCCGCCGTCGGCGTGCGGGCTACTGGGGTGCGTGCCCCGGGGCCGAGCTCAACACCGGCCTTGGCTCCTTGACCGGCCCTGCTCGATGACGCTCGGCGTCGAGGCGGCGCTCGTCGACGGCGAGCTCGTCCCGGGCGACGTGCGGGTCGACGAGAACGGAACGATCGCGGCGGTGGGGCTCGCGTCGCGGGGCTCCGGCATCGCGGCACCAGGCTTCGTCGATCTCCAGGTCAACGGCTTCGCGGGGATCGACTTCCTCGACGCCGACGCAGACGGCTACCGGAGAGCGGGCGCGGCGCTGCTCCAGACGGGCGTCACGGCCTACCTCCCGACCCTCGTCACCGCGAGCGAGGCTGCGCTGCTCGACGCGCTCGGCCAGCTCCCCGGGCGATCGGACAACCCGCGCGTCCTCGGGGCGCACCTCGAGGGGCCGTTCCTCTCGCCGGAGCGGCTCGGCGCCCATTTGGCAGCGCACCGTCGCGATCCCGACGCGGCGCTCCTCGACCGGCTGCTCGCCGCGGGGCCGGTCGCGCTCGTGACGCTCGCGCCCGAGCTGCCGGGCGCGCTCGAGCTCGTCAGCCGGTTGCGCGAGCGCGGGATCGTCGTCTCGCTCGGGCACACCGACGCGACCGCTGCCGTGGCACACGCAGCGTTCGACCGTGGCGCCCGCACCGTGACCCACGTCTTCAACGCGATGCGGCCGCTCACGAGCCGCGAGGCCGGCGTCGCCGGGGCCGCGCTCGCACGTGACGACGTCGTCGTGCAGGCGATCTTCGACGGCGTGCACCTGGCACCCGAGACCGAGCAGCTAGTCGTCAGCGCAGCACCGGGCCGGCTCGCGCTTGTGACGGACACGATCTCCGCGGCGACGCTCGGGGACGGGGCGTTCACGCTCGGCGGCGCGCCGGTGACGGTCGAGCGCGGCGTCGCTCGCCGCGCGGGCGGCGTGCTCGCTGGGAGCACGTTGACGATGCCCCAGGCGGTTCGGAACCTCGTCGACCGCGGCGTTGCGCTCGAGCGCGTGCTCGAGGCGGCGAGCACGACCCCCGCGCGGCTCCTCGGTCTGCCGGAGACGAGCGGGCTCACGGTCGGCTCACGCGCCGACCTCGTCGTCCTCGACGATCGGCTTGAAGTCCGCCGGACGCTGCTCGACGGGCGCGATTGCCTGTAGCGGTCAGGCCCGCGCTGTCTGCCGGGCGGCGCGGACGGCATCGACGAACGGCTCGACCGGGAACCCCGGGCCGGGATCCCAGTGATCGCTGAGCTCGTACGCGCGACTCACCTCGACGTGGCCCGTGATTCCCCGGCGCTTGGCGAGCAGGTCGTCCGCCACGATCCAGCGGACCGGGATCCGCCGCCTGCGACAGATGTCGGCGACGAGCGCCGCGGCGCGCTCGAGCACGGCCCGCGAGTAGTCGTCCTGCCACTCGCGCTCGGTCTGGCGCGCAAAACCGGCGAGCTCGACGCCGATCGAGGCCGTGTTGCCCCCGCGCGCGTGCCAGCCGACGTCGTTCTCCCGGACGCACTGGACGACGGTGCCGGAGTCGACGCAATAGTGCGCCGAGACCTCCGACGCCTTGCTCGCGAACCAGCGGGCACAGATCTCCGCCGCGTCCGAGCGCTCCGCGATCTCCATCGTATGGATCACGACCACGTCGATCGGCCGTCCCGTACGGCGGGTCACGTTCGGGCTCTCGACGAACGGGTACGCCACGACACCCTCCTCCCCGGGCGCCGCACCGCGGGGCGCGAGCATACGCGCGCACCGCCGCGCCGACAACGCCGCGTGCGAGGATCAGACCATGGAGGCATCCGGGGCGAATCGCCGCGTTACGGCCACCCGGCGGGAGGTCGAGACCGTCACGCCGCTCGAGCTCTTCTTCGACCTGGTGTTCGTGCTCGCGCTCACGCAGTGCACCGCGCTCATGGCGGCCGATCCAACGTGGCAGGGGCTCGCGCGGGGTCTGCTCGTCCTGGGCGCGCTCTGGTGGTCGTGGGTCGGCTACGCGTGGCTGACGAGCGTCGTCGATCCCGAGGAGGGCACGACCAGGATCGCGATCTTCGCCGCGATGGCGGTTCTTCTCGTCGCCGCCCTCGCGGTTCCCGACGCCTTCGGAGACGACGCACTCGTCTTCGCGCTGGCCTACGGCGGCTTCCGGGTCGGCCAGATCGCGCTCTTCGTGCTCGCGAGCCGGGACGAGCCGGAGCTGCGCGCGTCCGTGCTCGGGCTGGCGCTGAGTACCGCGATCGGCGTCGGGCCGCTCGTCGTCGCCTCGTTCACCGACGGCTTCTTGCAGGTGGCGATCTGGCTCGTGGCGCTGACGCTCGACATGGGCGGGCCGCTCGTGATCCGCACGGACGGGTGGCAGCTGATGCCGTCGCATTTCGCCGAGCGCCACGGCCTGATCGTGATCATCGCCCTCGGCGAGTCGATCGTCGCGATCGGGCTCGGCGCCGGCTCGCTCCTTGGACCTGGCGCCGTCGCCGCCGCGGGGCTCGGGATCGTCGTCAGCGCCGCGCTCTGGTGGCTCTACTTCGACGTGGTCGCGATCGTCGCCGAGCACAAGCTCGTTCGCGCCGCGAAGGGCAGCGAGCAGAACGAGATGGCGCGCGACTCGTACTCATACCTCCACTTCCCGATGATCGCCGGGATCGTGCTCGTCGCCCTCGGGCTCAAGAAGACGCTCGAGCACGTCGGCGACCCGCTGACGGCGGAGACGGGAACGGCGCTCCTCGGGGGCACCGCCGTCTACCTCGTCGCGCACGTCGCGTTCCGGCTTCGGAACATCGGCACGCTCAACCCGCAGCGGCTCGTCTGCGCGGCGCTCCTCGTGGGACTGATCCCGGCGGCCACTCGCATTCCCGCGCTTGCCGCGCTCGGGCTGCTCGCCACGGTGCTCGTCGTCCTGATTGCCTACGAGGCGATCCGCTTCTCGGAGGCGAGAGATCGCGTGCGGCACGAGCTCGCCCGCGACCACGCGACCGAAAGCGCATGATGGAGAAGCTCTGGGCGCCGTGGCGGCTCGAGTACATCGCGGATGCGGACCGCCAGGAGACGTGCGTCTTCTGTGACGAGGCTGCGGACGAGCTCGGTGACGCAAGCCTCGTCGTCGCGCGCGACGAGCATGCCTTCGCGCTCCTCAACAAGTTCCCCTACGCGTCCGGGCACCTGATGGTTGCGCCGGTGCGGCACGTCGCCGAACTCCGCGAGCTCGAGCCGGACGAGGTCGCCGCCGTCCATGCACTGACCGCAGCAGCGATCGAGGCGCTCCGCACGGCGTACGGCCCCGACGCGTTCAACGTCGGGCTCAACCTCGGCGCCGTCGCGGGTGGCTCGATCTCGGGACACCTCCACCAGCATGTCGTCCCCCGCTGGACGGGCGACACGAACTTCATGCCGGTGCTCGCCGACGTGAAGGTGCTACCGGAGCACGTGCTTGCGACCCGCGAGCGTCTGCGCGAAGCGTGGCACGTGTGATCCGCGAGCTCGCGGAGAATCCGAACCTCCACCAGCCGCTCGGCCCGCACAAGGCGCTCCACATGGACGACGCCGGCAGGTTCGCCGTCTTTCTGACCCCGGGCACGCCGGTTCGGGCCGCGACGGTTCAGCGCGTGCGACTCGTGCCAACCGAGGTCGAGCCTGCTCTCGAGGAGATTCGTGCGCTGCTCCGCTCCCAGCACCGGGAGGGCGCCGAGTGGGAGCTCGGCGAGTCGTGCACCCCGCCGGATCTCGTCGAGCGGCTGCTCGCGCTCGGTCTCCGGCTCGACGACGATCCGGTCGCATACGGGATGGTGTTGCGCGAGCCGAAGCTCGAGCCGCCCGCGGGTGTCGAGGCACGACCGGTCGCCTCTCTCGAGGACCTGCGGGCCGCGCGAGAGGTGCAACGGGTAGCGTTCGGTGACCCGCGTCCGGTCGACGATGCGCTGGTGCTTGACGACTTGGCTCGCGAAGGCGTCGAAGGCACGACCTTCGTCGCGCTCATCGACGGCGAGGTAGTGGCCGCCGCCTACGGCGCCCCCACGCCGTACGGGACACTCCTCTTCGGCGGTGCGACACTGCCGTCAGCGCGTGGTCGCGGAGCCTATCGAGCCCTCGTCGCGGCGCGCGCGGCGGATGCCGTCTCCCGCGGCGCTCCTGCGCTCGTCACGCACGCCGGGCGCATGTCGCGGCCGATCCTCGAGCGTCTCGGCTTCGAGACCGTCGCGCGGATCGATCGTCTCGTCGACGAGCTCTAGCCCCGCGAGGCGGTGAGCCGGGCCATCGCCGTCCAGGCAGCCGGCGTCATCGTCTGGAGGTCGTAGAGGCTCCAGCCGATGATCTTCCCGTCGTCGAGCACCGCGTCGGAGAACGCCTTCAGCTCCTCGGCGTTCATTCGGTTCGCAACGCCACCCGCCGCATGCACGACGATCGGGCGGCCGACCGCCGCGCGGAGAAGCTTGAGCGACCGCGCGACATAGCCGTACGTCGCGTCATAGCCGGGAAAGCCGCCGCCGGTGTAGAGCATCGGCACGAACGCGTCGACCTTGGCCGCGATCTGGCCCCACGGAAAGGCCGGCCACCAGCTCAGATGGCGCTCGAACGCGCGCGGCGGATACGTGATCGCCGCGACCGGTGTCGTGCCCGCCTCAGCGCGGAGCCGGGTGAGCAGGTCGAGCATCCGCGTCGTGCGGCGGGGCACGTTCTTCTCGCGGAGGGACTCGATGTCGAGCGCGACGCCGTCGAAGGCGCCGCCCGTCTGCGTCCGGAACGTCAGCATCGCGCGGGCGCGGCGAAGGTCGCGTACCTGGTTGTCGTGACCGGGCAGGTACCAGGCGACGACCTCGATCTCGCGCGTGTGGAGCGCGTCGACCAGGCGCCCGAGCCCGCTCGGCTCGACGACGTCCTTCGCCGAGCGATCGTTCGCCGTCTCGATCCAGACCGTCCCGATCCCACGGGCGACGAGCCGGTCGGCTAGAGCGTCGGGCGAGCGATAAAGCGCGGTGTCGTATATGTCGATCCACGTCCCGAGCCCGCCGAACACCTCTGCCGCGGCGGCGCGACGCTCCTGCGCCGTCTGGCGCTCGGGCGCGCCCCGACTTTGTGTTGCAGTAACACAAGCGCTTGCGACGACGACCGCGACGATGGCGACGATGCGCACGGCGGGAGCCTACGACCGAGCTATGAGGGTTCCGTGAGGCGGCGCCGCCGGGCTAGGCTCGGATGAGGCGGCGCCGCCGGGCTAGGCTCGGATCGTGCTCACGCTCGCGCAGCTCGAGGAGGCGATTCGCGCGAGCTGGAGCCTCGACACCGCCGACGCCGACAACGACTGGACGCCGGAGAACCC
>Ga0183260_10005227_pt1 | contig 10242 bp, 8 predicted proteins | sample AntDrymUQ4972206_2_FD_129768 | JGI IMG/M metagenome (GOLD analysis project Ga0183260, IMG submission 129768) | Polar desert sand microbial communities from Dry Valleys, Antarctica - metaG UQ497 (22.06) (version 2) (version 2) | ecosystem: Environmental > Terrestrial > Soil > Desert | place...
GGCGACGGCAATCGCTGCGACCGCTCGGATGCCCGAGGCGCCCCGCGAATACGATCCGCGCTGTCCGATGAGCTTCATCCACCGAGATCCTCTCACCCATCGCGCTCGGCGCGCGCTCGCCGCTCCCGACGTCCGGGCGGTGACCCTGGCTTCGGGCGCCGGCAGGATCGTCATCGGGTTGGGGCTCGCCCTGGCCCCGCGGCTGGCCCTGTCCGGGCTCGGGTTCAAGGACCACTCGGCGGCCACCGTGGCGGTCGCGAGGATCGCTGGCGGGCGCGACATCGCGCTGGGAGTGACGACGCTCCTCGCGGTGGACGACGCGGTACGGCTCCGCACGGCCCACGTCACCAACGCGGCGGTCGATGCAGGTGACGCCGTCGCCTTCGCGGCCGTGCTGGCGGGCGGGGACGAGGGCGTCCGGGACGCGGGGCTGCGCGGACTGGCGGCGGGAGCCGCGGCCGCGGCGGCCGGCGCCTGGGTGGCCTGGCGCGTGGGCTAGCCGGCTTCGGGGAAGGGCTCGCCCGGAGCCGTTTCAGGCGTCAATATCTTAGTGCTGCCAACTCATATTTCTTTACTGTCTCGTGTGAAGGCGGTACACTGCCTCAATGCAACAGGATCGATTCACACAGAAGTCCCAGGAGGCCGTGGCCGCCGCGCAGCGGCTCGCCTCCGAGGGGTCGAACCCGGAGGTCGCGCCCCCGCACCTGCTCGCGGCGCTGCTCGAGCAGGACGAAGGCGTGGTCGTGCCGGTGGTCCAGCGACTGGGGGTCGATCCCGCCACCGCGAGCGCCGAGGCCGAGGAGGCGATCGGGCGCCTGCCGCGCCTGACCGGGAACACCGTCCCCGACATCCGCCCGGCGAAGGAGCTCGTCTGGGTGCTGCAGCAGGCGGAGAGGGAGGCGAGCGGCCTCTCCGACGAGTACATCTCCACCGAGCATTTCCTGCTCGCCCTCGCTGACAAGAAGTCGGGCGTATCCGAGCTGCTGCCCGGCCGCGCCGAGCTGGTCAAGGCGATCGCCGAGGTCCGCGGGCCGCACCGCGTCACCTCGCCCAATCCCGAGGACACCTACGGCGCGCTCGAGCGCTACGGGCGCGACCTCACCTCCGAGGCCGAGAGCGGCAAGCTCGACCCGGTCATCGGCCGCGACGAGGAGATCCGCCGCGTGATCCAGGTGCTCTCGCGCCGCACCAAGAACAACCCCGTCCTGATCGGGGACCCCGGCGTCGGCAAGACCGCCATCGTCGAGGGCCTCGCGCAGCGCATCGTCTCCGGCGACATCCCCGAGAGCCTTCGCGACCGCCGCGTGATCGCGCTCGACATCGGCTCCCTGATCGCCGGGTCGAAGTACCGAGGCGAGTTCGAGGAGCGGCTCAAGGCCGTCCTCAAGGAGGTCCAGGACGCTGACGGGCGGATAGTCCTCTTCCTCGACGAGCTGCACACGATCGTCGGGGCCGGCGCGTCGGAGGGCGCCATGGACGCCTCCAACCTGCTGAAGCCCATGCTCGCCCGCGGCGAGCTGCGCTGCGTCGGCGCCACCACTCTCGACGAATACCGCAAGCACATCGAGAAGGACGCGGCGCTCGAGCGGCGCTTCCAGCCGATCTTCGTCGGCGAGCCCGACGAAGAGGCCACGATCGCGATCCTCCGCGGCCTGAAAGGCAGCTACGAGGTCCATCACGGCGTCCGCATCACAGACTCGGCGATCGTCGCAGCCGCGACCCTCTCCCAACGCTACATCGCCGACCGATTCCTGCCCGACAAGGCGATCGACCTGATCGACGAGGCCGCGTCGAAGCTGAAGATCGAGATCGACTCGATGCCGACCGAGATCGACGAGGTCGAGCGCCGCATCCAGCAGCTCGAGATCGAGCGCCAAGCTCTCAAGAAGGAGGTGGACGACGTCTCCAAGGACCGCCTGTCCGCGATCGAGGCCGAGCTCGCCGAGCTGGGCGAGAAGGCGAGCGAGATGAAGGCCCGCTGGCAGAACGAGAAGTCCGCGATCGAGGAGATCAAGGCCGCCAAGTCCGAGCTCGAGGAGGTCCAGCATGAGGCCGAGCGGGCCGAGCGCGACGCCGACCTCGAGCGCGCCGCCGAGCTGCGATACGGCCGGATTCCCGAGCTCGAGAAGGCGACCGCCGCGGCCGAGGAGAAGCTCGCCGAGCTGCAACGGTCGGGCGGGTCGATGCTGAAGGAGGAGGTCACCGAGGAGGACATCGCCGAGGTCGTCGGCAAGTGGACGGGCATTCCCGTCAGCCGCATGCTGGAGGGTGAGGTCGAGAAGCTGATCGCGATGGAGGACCGCCTGCACGACCGCGTGATCGGGCAGGACGAGGCGATCGAGGCGGTGGCGAGCGCCCTGCGACGTTCGCGCGCCGGGCTCTCGGACCCGAACCGGCCGATCGGCTCATTTCTCTTCTGCGGCCCGACGGGGGTCGGCAAGACCGAGCTCGCGCGGGCCCTGGCGGAGTTCATGTTCGACCCCGAGCAGGCGATCGTCCGCATCGACATGTCCGAGTACATGGAGAAGCACGCGATCGCCAGGCTGATCGGCGCGCCCCCGGGCTACGTGGGCTACGAGGAGGGCGGGCAGCTGACCGAGGCCGTGCGCCGCAGGCCCTACTCGGTGATCCTGCTCGACGAGATCGAGAAGGCCCACCCCGACGTCTTCAACACGCTGCTTCAGATCATGGACGACGGCCGGCTGACCGACGGCCAAGGCCGCACCGTGGACTTCAAGAACACCGTGCTGATCATGACCTCGAATGTCGGCTCGCAGTACATCGCGGCTGAAGAGATCGAGGAGAACGCCCGGCAGCAGGTGACCGAGGCGCTGACGCAGACCTTCCCGCCGGAGTTCCTGAACCGGATCGACGACACCGTGATCTTCCACCGCCTCTCCAAGGCCGACCTGGCCCAGATCGTTGAGATCCAGGTCGATCAGCTCTCCCGCAGGCTGGCTGAGCGCGGCATCGAGATCGAGCTGACGGACAAGGCCCGCGAGCTTCTCGGGAGCCTCGGCTTCGACCCGACCTACGGCGCCCGCCCGCTGAAGCGGGTGATCCAGAAGCAGCTGGTGGACAAGCTCGCCCTGCAGCTTCTGGAGGGTGAGGTCCGCGAGGGACAGCGCGTCGCTGTCGACGTCAAGAAGGGCGATCTCGTCTTCGAGCCATCGGGCGAGGCGTCCGTGCCCCCCCGGGACGGCCAGAAAGCACCCGCTTAGGCCCCTTTCGGGCGTGCAAGGGCCCTCCCAGGCCCGAATCCCCTGCATTCTCGGTATTCAAGTTCACGGCTCAGGCGACGATTGCCTAAGTGTGACGATGAAAGACACAGCCGAGGACGCCGGCCGGAAACTGCGCTGGACAGTCCGCGAAGCGGCGTGGGACACCGAGGAACGGGTCCTGTGGCGCGGCACGGACGTTGCGCGCGCGACCGGTGAGCGCGCCCTGAAGGGGATGGAGCCCCTCCAGCGCCTGATCCAGACCAAGCTCGCCTGGCCGGTGGCCGACGCGTGGCGCGACGGGGGCACCACGGTGAAGGCCGGGCTGGCCACGGCGGCCGTCGCAGCCGTCGCAGCCACTTCCGCAGGGGGCGCCGCCCTCGCCGGAGACGCGGGCTCCGCCCCCGTCATCCACGCGAAGGTGGAGCAGACCCATACGCCGACAGTCGCCGCGAACGTCCCCACCGCGCTGAACGGGGTCAACCCCGACTTCACCGCCGACAAGGGCGCGGGAACCACCGTCGCCGCCCAGGCCGCCGACCCGGCCCAGGTCGCCGGCCCGGCCCAGGCGCCGGCCGCCCCGAAGGCGGCGGCGGTCATGGCCCCCGAGCCGGGCGCGCCCCCGGATCGCGTCGCCAAGGCCTTCGCGGAAGCGTTCGTCCGCTATGAGGTCGGCAAGGCCGACGAGGCCACCGCCGCGGTCTTCAGCGCAGTCGCCGAGAAGCCGCTCGCCCGGACCCTCGAGCAGGACCCCCCGAGACTGCCGTCCGGTGCCGAGGTCCCCGAGGCCGAGGTCCTGAACGTCGTGCTCGCCGAGCCGGACGGGAAGCAGGTCGAGGCCAGCGTCTCGCTGTCCAGGATGGAAGCGGCCAGCGAGCTGCGCCTCACACTCCAGGCATTCCCTGACGGGTGGCAGGTAGTCGAGGTCCGAGGCTGATGGCCAGGCTGTACGCGGCCCTGGCCGCGTCGGCGGTCGTCGTCGCGATGGGAGCCCAGGTCGCCACCGCGCAGACGGTCCCCACGACGACCGAGCCGGCGCCCCCCGCCCAGCCGGTCCAGCCGGTGGCTCCGGCGCCGGCGGCCCCGATGCCCATCGGGCCTGCGCGACCCGTCAAGCCCAGCCCGAAGCCGAAGCCGGCACAAGATCCCGCGCCCAAGCCAGATGAAGGCAGCAAGGAGACCGGCGGGACCGGCCCCGAGGGCAAGGGCGAGGAGGGCACGACCGACCCCGATGACATCGCCGCCGCCGCGCTCCCGCTGCCGGCTCCGGCCTCGTGCGGCGAGACGGCCGTGCCCGCCTTCCTGATCCCGATCTACCAGGAGGCCTCGAAGAAGTACGGACTCGGCCCCAGCGGCCCGTCGATCCTGACGGCGATCAACGAAATCGAGACCGGGTTCGGGGTGAACCAGGGCCCGTCATCCGCGGGCGCCATCGGCTGGATGCAGTTCATGCCGGCGACCTGGGCGACCTCGGGTGTCGACGCCAGTGGCGATGGCGTAGCCGACCCGTCCGACCCCGTGGACGCGATCCATGCAGCCGCCGGCTACCTGAAGGCAGGCGGCATGCCCGAGGACCCCGAGGCCGCGATCTTCTCCTACAACCACGCCGACTGGTACGTCGCCGACGTCCTCGCCCGGGCGGCATGCTTCGGCGGAATCGGGAACGGCGCCCTCGGTGACATGTCCCTGGTCCCGAAGCGCCAGCAGCTGATCTGCTCGGCCAACGAGGGCGCGGGCAAGGTGCCCGAGGGCTACCTCGAGGCCTTCCAGGCCGCCGCCGGCGACTACGAGATCGGCCAGGACGGCGTCTGGGCCCTCGCCGCCATCGCGCGGCTCGAGTCCGACTACGGCCGCGGGATGACCTCGGCCGAACTGCTCGAGATGGGTCCGCTGGGGATCTCCGCCGCGAACTGGGAGCGCTACCGCGTCGACGGGGACGCCGACGGCGTGATCAAGCGCGAGAGCATCGGCGACTCGGCCGCGACGGTCGCACGCATGATCTGGGGCGCCGGCTCGATCCGGGCCGGCGTCTTCCAGCACAACCACGCCTCCTGGTACGTGCAGGAGGTCCTCGACGAGGCCGAGCCGATCGCAGGCAAGTGCCGTGTCCGGACCGTCGCGTACTCCATCTCCCTCCCCGGACCGACCTCGATCCCGATCAGGTGGGAGAACGTCGAGCTCTCGAACGAGCTCGAGCTTTGGGACATCCAGCAGGGCATGATCGACCGCCGCGTCCTCGCCCTGATCGCCGCGATCAGCCAGGACCACACGCTCACGATCTCCTCGCTGCGCTCCGACCACTCGATGAACACGGCCTCGGGCAACGTCTCCAACCACTACTTCGGCCGCGCGATCGACATCGCGGCGATCGACGGCGTCTCCTGCACCAACGTCACGGTCGAGGGGCCATGCGGGACGATCGCCCGCTCGCTGGCGACACTTCCCGAGGCCCTGCGCCCGACCGAGCTGATCTTCTGCTTCGACCCCGACGGCACCACGGGGCCGGCCTTCGCCGCAGCCGACCACTGCGACCACATCCACGCGGGGTTCGATTCGTAGCATCGAGCGCGTGGAGATCCACGTGCTTGAGCGGGAGCAGCGGCTGGATCGGCCTCCGGAGGAGGTGTTTCCCTTCTTCGCGGAGGCGAAGAACCTCGAGCGGATAACTCCGGAGTTCCTGCGCTTCAAGGTCCTCAGCCAGGTGCCGGAGCGGATGGGGCCCGGGACGCTGATCCGCTACCGCCTGCGCCTTCGCGGGGTCCCCATCCGGTGGCTGACGCGGATCGAGCAGTGGCAGTCAGGCCGGAGGTTCGTCGACATGCAGCTGAAGGGGCCCTACCGCTACTGGCACCACACCCACGACTTCGAGCCCGACTCCGGCGGGACCCTGATGCGCGACACGGTCCGCTACGCGATGCGCGCGGGACCCATCGGCGAGCTGGTCCATGGGCCGCTCGTCGCCCCGGACCTGGCGAAGATCTTCGACTACCGGATCGCGCGGATCGAAGCGCTGTTCGGCGGGCGCGGCCTCAGCCCGGACGGCTAGCGCGCCCCACGATCATCGGCTTCATCCAGGGTGGCGCCTTGGGCATCAGGGTGGGCTCCATGGAGTCGATCCGGAAGCCCGCCTCCGCCAACCGCTCGCCGGTGGGGCGGTTGGGATGGCAGCCGCCGGCGATGGCGCCCCAGGGGCGGTCGAGCCGGTCCTGCCACCAGGACCGGACCGGGCCCTCGCCGCGGACGTGCTCGAGCACGAGGAGCGATCCGCCTTCGGCCAGGACCCGCCTGATCTCTGCGAGCGAGGCCTCGACCTCGGGCACCGTGCACAGGACGAGGGTCGCCACGGCCGTGTCGAAGCTCTCGTCATCGAAGGGGAGGGCCTCTGCGCCCGCCTCGACCACCACTGCCTCGATGCCGCCCTCCGGGCCGTCCGCGTCGAGGCGCTCGCGCATCCGTCGCGCCATGTGGGGATCGGGCTCGGTGAGCGTCAGGTGGCTGACCGACGGCGGGTAGTGGGGGAGGTTGAGACCGGTGCCGGCGCCGATCTCGATGGTGCGGCCCTCGGCCTCCGAGAGGAGCTCGCGACGCATCTCGGCGAGCCCCGCCTTCTCGGTGCCGGAGATCATGCGCTCGTAGAAGCGGGCGAAGTGAGGGTGCTCGGGCATGACTTGATGATATGAACGGGGCTCGGATCAAACCCCGAGAGGAGACCCGCGATGCCGACCTACGTGATGCTCACCAACCTGACCCCCGAGGGAGTGCAGACGCTGAAGAACAACCCGACCCGGGTGCAGGAGGTCAACAAGGAGGTCGAGCAGCTTGGCGTCACCGTCAAGGAGCAGTGGGCCACGCTCGGCCAGTACGACTTCGTGACGATCATCGAGGCCCCCGACGACCGCACGATGGCGAAGGTCTCCGTCGAGCTCGGCTCGCGCGGGACCATGAGCAGCCAGACCCTGGCGGCCATGCCCTCCGAGGACCTGGCCAAGGCCCTCTGAGGCCTCGATGAAGATCCTGGTGGTAGGTGGCGGGGGGCGCGAGCACGCCATCGTTCGCGCCCTCGCACGCTCCCCACGGGCGCCCGAGGTGCTCTGCACGCCGGGCAACGCCGGGATTGCCGCCGACGCCCGTTGCCTGGACGCCGGCGCCGAGGACGTGCCCGCGGTGCTGGCCGCTGCCGCCGAGGAGTCCGTGGACCTGGTCGTCGTCGGCCCCGAGGCCCCGCTCGTGGACGGGCTGGTGGACGAGCTCGAGGCCGCGGGGATCCCGGCTTTCGGGCCGAGTGGAGACGCCGCCCGCATCGAGGGCTCGAAGCTCTTCGCCAAGGAGCTGATGGCCGAGGCGGGCGTGCCGACGGCCTCCCACCAGGTGGTTCGGTCCCTTCGCGAGGCGATCGAGGCCATCGCCTCGGCGAAGTTCCCGGCCGTCATGAAGGCCGACGGCCTCGCCGCGGGAAAGGGCGTGATCGTCTGCGAGTCCGAGGCTGACGCGCGGGAGGCAACTGAAGTCTTTTTCGGCGAGAAGCGCTTCGGCGAGACGGATGTCGTGCTGGAGGAGTTCCTGGAGGGCGAGGAGCTCTCGCTGCTGGCCCTGTGCGACGGTGAGAACGTTGTGCCGTTGGCGCCCGCCCAGGACTACAAGCGGATAGGCGACGGCGACGAGGGGCCCAACACGGGCGGGATGGGCAGCTACTCGCCCGTCCCGGGGTTCGGCCCGGCGGAGGTGGACGAGCTCGTCGAGAGCGTCCACCGGCCCGTGGTCGATGCCATGGCCGCCCGGGGCACCCCCTACCGGGGAATCCTCTACGCGGGGCTGATGATCGGCCCCGACGGGCCCAAGGTGCTCGAGTTCAACTGCCGCTTCGGCGACCCGGAGACCCAGGCGGTGCTGCCGCGGCTGAGGTCCGACCTGGTGGACCTCTTCCTCGGCTCGCGCGAAGAGGGCGGGCTGGTGAGCGCCGAGGCCGGGTTCGGTGAAGACTGGGCGGTGACATTGGTGCTCGCCTCGCGCGGCTACCCCGAGTCGTCGTCCAAGGGCGACGTCATCGCGGGGCTGGACGAAGCCGCGAAGTCCGAGGGGATCGAGGTGACCCACGCCGGGACAGCGCTCAACGACCGGGGGGAAGTCGTGACCGCCGGGGGCCGGGTGCTCAACGTGACCGGGCTCGGTCCCAGCCCCGCCGACGCCCGCCGGCGCGCCTACGATGCAGCCGAGAAGATCAGCTTCGACGGAATGCAGATCCGCAGCGACATCGCCGCCCGAGCGGTCGAGCGCGCAGCGGCTGCCTGACACGAACCCACCAACTCGAACCCAGGAGACACCGATGGAGACCGAGCCCCAGACCACCGGCAGCGCCACTCCCGCACCCGACGCGCCGCCCCCTGAAACCGAGGCCGAAGTCGAGGCCGCCTTCGAGGAGATCGAGGTGGACGCGCCACTCGTCGGGATCATCATGGGCTCGAAGAACGACAAGCCCAAGATGCAGCCGGCGGGCAAGGTGCTCCACGAGCACGGCATCAGCTACGAGGTCCGGGTGCTGAGCGCGCACCGCGATCCCGAGCCCACCGCGGACTACTGCACGAACGCGCGCATGCGCGGCCTCAAGGTGATCATCGCCGGCGCTGGGATGTCCGCGGCGCTGCCGGGCTTCGCGGCGTCGAAGAGCGACCTGCCCGTGATCGGCGTCCCCATCCTCGGCAAGTCGCTCGGCGGGCTCGACGCCCTCCTGTCCGCGGTTCAGATGCCGCCCGGAGTCCCGGTCGCTTGCGTCGCCATCGACGGCGCGAAGAACGCCGGGTTGCTCGCCATACGCATCATCAACAGCTAGATAGATGGCTCGCTTCGTCCACCCGCATCTCCTCGGGCTTCGCCCTGCGGGGATGCGGGGTTGCGACGCCCGCGTGAGGGATGCTGAGGCTCCGCAGTGATTCCCCGCTACACGCGCGACGAGATCGGCGCTGTCTGGACCCAGCAGCGCAAGCTCGACACCTGGCTCGAGGTCGAGCTGGCGGTCACCGACGCGCTGGTCGAGGAGGGGATCGTGCCCGCCGAGGACGCGGCTGCGTGTCGCGACAAGGCTTCCTTCACGGTTGAAGCCGTCGATGAGCGCGAGCAGACCACCGACCATGACGTCGCGGCGTTCGTCGACGTCGTCTCGGCGTCCATCGGCGACCCCGGCCGCTGGATCCACTACGGGCTTACCTCCTCGGACGTGCTCGACACCGCACTGGCGCTGCAGCTGCGCGCTGCCGGCGAGATCGTGGTCGAGGGCGCGCGCCGCTTCCGCGATGCCCTGATCGCGACGGCTCGCGAGCACGCTGCGACGCTCTGCGTAGGGCGAACCCATGGGGTCCACGCCGAGCCCACGACCTTCGGCCTCCGCATGGCGGGCTTCGCGTTCGAGGCGCATCGCAACATGGGGCGGCTGCAGGACGCCTTCGACCAGGTGGCCGTGGGCAAGCTCTCGGGCGCCGTCGGCACCTACGCCTCGCTGCCGCCGTCGGTCGAAGAGCGGGTGATGGAGCGGCTGGGGCTGCGCCGCGAGGATGCCTCGACCCAGGTGGTCCCGCGCGACCGGCACGCGGTCGTGCTGGCGCGGATCGCGATCGGCGGGGCGGGCCTCGAGCGCTTCGCCACCGAGATCAGGAACCTGCAACGGACCGAGGTGCGGGAGGTCGAGGAGCCGTTCGGGGCGGGCCAGAAGGGGTCGTCCGCGATGCCCCACAAGCGCAACCCGATCACGACGGAGCGCATCACCGGGCTCGCCCGCGTGCTGCGCGGCTACTCGCAGGTCGGCCTCGAGAACGTGGCGCTGTGGCACGAGCGCGACATCTCCCACTCGGGCGCGGAGCGGGTCGTCCTGCCGGACGCGACGATCGCGCTCGACTACATGCAGCATCTTGCGACCCGCACCGTCGAGGGGATGACGGTCCGCGCCGACCGGATGAAAGAGAACCTGGAGCTGACCCACGGCGCCCTGTTCAGCCAGCGTGCCCTGACCGCGCTGGTCGACTCGGGCAAGACC
>Ga0183260_10005228_pt1 | contig 10240 bp, 5 predicted proteins | sample AntDrymUQ4972206_2_FD_129768 | JGI IMG/M metagenome (GOLD analysis project Ga0183260, IMG submission 129768) | Polar desert sand microbial communities from Dry Valleys, Antarctica - metaG UQ497 (22.06) (version 2) (version 2) | ecosystem: Environmental > Terrestrial > Soil > Desert | place...
ATCGGTCAGCGTCTCGTACGCCTCGTTGATCCGCTCGAACAGCGCCTGGGCGGCGCGATCCCCGGGATTGATGCCCGGGTGATAGCGCCGCGACAGCCGCCGATACGCACGCTTGATGTCGGCGGCCGAGGCTCCCTGCTCCAGACCAAGAACCGCGTAGTGATCCATGGCAGCCTACGACCGGAGGTCTTACCTCTTCTCCTCCTCGACGACTTCTGCGTCGATGACGTCACCATCGGCCCCCCCGGAGGCCCCGCCCGGTGCACTGCCCGGGTCTGCCCCCGCATCGCCGCCAGGAGCGCCGGCCGCGCTCGCATTGCGATACATGGCCTCAGCCGCCTTGTGCTGCGCCGCATTCAGCGCCTCCAACTTGCGCTTCATCTCGGCCGCATCGTTCGCTTCAACGGCTTTCTTCAGCTCCTCGATCGCAGACTCGATCGCCTGACGGTCGGGCGCTGCCACCTTGTCCCCCGAATCCTTCAGCATCCGCTCGGCCCCGTAGGCTGCCTGATCGGCCTGGTTCCGGGTCTCGATCTCTTCCTTCCGCTTCCGGTCCTCCTCGGCGTGGGACTCCGCCTCCCGCATCATGCGGTCGACCTCGTCCTTCGAGAGGCCGCTGGACGCGGTGATCGTGATCTTCTGCTCCTTCTGGGTTGCCGTGTCCTTCGCCGAGACATTGACGATCCCGTTGGCGTCGATGTCGAACGTCACCTCGATCTGCGGCATGCCGCGCGGCGCCGGCGGCAGTCCGGTCAGGTGGAACCGTCCGAGCGGCCGGTTGTCGCGGGCCATCGGACGCTCACCCTGCAGCACGTGCACTTCGACGCTCGTCTGGTTGTCGGCCGCCGTCGAGAACGTCTCGCTCTTGCGCGTCGGGATCGTCGTATTCCGCGGAATCAGCGTCGTCATCACCCCCCCGAGCGTCTCGATGCCGAGGGAGAGCGGCGTCACGTCGAGCAGGAGCAGATCCTTGACCTCGCCGGCGAGCACACCCGCCTGGATCGCCGCGCCGACAGCAACGACTTCGTCAGGGTTGACCCCCTTGTGCGGCTCCTTGCCGAACAACTCCTTCACGATGGCCTGCACGCGCGGGATACGGGTGGACCCGCCTACCAGCACGACCTCATCAATCTTCGAGGGCTCGACGCCGGCGTCGGCGAGCGCCTGCTTCGTCGGGCCGACCGTCTTCTGCAGCAGATCCTCGACGAGCTGTTCGAACTTGGCCTGCGTCAGGGTCTTCACCAGGTGCTTGGGGCCGGTCTGGTCCGCCGTGATGAACGGCAGGTTGATGTCGGTTTCCCTGACCGTGGAGAGTTCCATCTTGGCCTTTTCAGCCGCTTCCCGGAGGCGCTGCAGCGCCATACGGTCCTTGCCGAGGTCGATCCCCTCGTCCTTCTTGAACTCCGAGATGATCCACTCGATTATTTTGTGGTCCAGATTGTCGCCGCCAAGATGCGTGTCGCCGTTGGTGGCCTTGACCTCGACGACCCCTTCTCCAACTTCGAGGATCGAGATGTCGAAGGTGCCGCCGCCGAAGTCGTAGACGGCGATGGTTTCGTCCTTCTTCTTGTCGAGCCCGTAGGCGAGCGCAGCCGCCGTGGGCTCGTTGACGATCCGCATCACCTCGAGCCCGGCAATCGCTCCGGCTTCCTTGGTCGCCTGCCGCTGGGCGTCATTGAAATACGCCGGCACGGTGATCACCGCCCTGGTGACCGGCTGGCCAAGATACGCCTCGGCAGCCTGCTTGAGCTTCTGCAGCACCATTGCGGAGATCTGTGCGGGCGCGTATTCCTCGGCGCCGACCTTTACCCGCACGTCGCCGTTGCCGGCGCGGGTGACGGAGTACGGCACCATCTTCATCTCTTCGCTGACTTCGTCGAATTTCCGCCCCATGAACCGCTTGATCGAAAACACCGTGTTCTCGGGGTTGGTCACGGCCTGCCGCTTGGCGACCTGACCGACGAGGCGCTCGCCCGACTTGGTGAAGCCGACAACCGACGGGGTGATCCGGCTACCCTCCGGGTTGGTGATCACCACCGGTTCGCCCCCCTCCATCACAGCGACGACCGAGTTGGTCGTGCCCAAGTCAATCCCGATAATCTTGCTCATTGTTCCAGTCCTCGCGTCCTGCCGCCTTCCAATAGCCGGCGAATCTTTATAACGTTTATAACATAAAATCTATGCGCATCATTGTCAAGTAGGCCCCCCCTTTTCGTGAGCCAATGGACATGTATCGAGGGTCATGGGCGACCCGCGGAGCCGAATTCGGCCGTGTTATACTGTCGGCGCCAACCTGCCCGCAGCGGTTCCACGCTGTACTGCGCCGGCCTGCGCCCGGTGCCGAGGGTTTCCCATGATCCGTCCCCTCCTTCCAACGCTGGTGATGGTGGCGACGATTTGCGCCTGTGCTCTCCCGGTGCGAGCTCAGGAGGCGACCGGTGCCGAGCCCCCCGCGCATATCGGGTTCGTCGAGGGTCCGGTTGTGCTGGAGCGGGACGGTGAAACCGATTCCCAGCCCTCGTCGATGCCGCTCCTCGCCGGGGATCGACTGCGGACGCAGGGGGGGCGTGCCGAGGTGCTCTTTGCGGACGGCAGCGCCCTGCACCTCGACGCGAATACCATTCTCGACTTCCAGTCCGACGAGGTCGTCCGGCTGCTCCAGGGGCGGATCCGACTGTCGATTGCCGGCCTGGCGCGCGACATCTCCTATCGAATCGATGCCCCCTCCGCCTGGATCCAGATTCACGACCCGGGGGAATACCGGGTTGCAGTCCTCGGTCGCGACGAGGTGGAGCTGGCGGTCCTCCGGGGTGCGGCGGAGCTCGTGAACGAGGCGGGCCGAAGCTATATCCGTGCGGGAGAGCGGACCTTTGCTCGCGGGGGCGCCGCCCCGTCCCCGCCGTATGTCTTCAACTCGGCGGCCTGGGATGCGTTCGACCGCTGGTCCGAGGATCGACGGGCGCAGAGGCTCGGAGCCTCGGCCCAGTACCTCCCCCCCGACGTCAGGCCGTATGCCTCCACGCTCGACGCCTATGGCACCTGGCAGTACGAACAGGTCCACGGCTACGTCTGGTATCCGCGCGTCCAGATCGGCTGGCGGCCATACCATCGGGGACGCTGGGTGAGCCTCCGCCCCTATGGCTGGACGTGGATCGCCGCGGATCCGTGGGGCTGGCCCACCCACCACTATGGGCGCTGGGGTCTCTCCGCGGGAGCGTGGTACTGGATTCCGGGACGGCAGTGGGGTCCCGCCTGGGTTTCCTGGGCCTATGCGCCTGACTACGTGAGCTGGTCCGCGCTCGGCTGGAACAACCGTCCCGTGCTGCAGATTGTGAACGTGAATGCTTACGGCGGCCGCCGGTACGACCCATGGCACGCCTGGACGGTGGTGCCGCGCCGGCACTTCAGTGCGCCCTACGTCCACGTCACACGGGTGGCGTCGACACGTATCGACCCTCGAGTTCACGCGTCGTTCGTCGTTCAGGATCGTGGGCCGGAGGTGCGATACGCGGTTGGCCGGGACGCGGCTCCAATCCGGTCTACCGGGCGATACGCCGTTCCCCGTGCGGGGCTCGGAGCGGGCGTCGGTGGGTCCGACAGGCGTTCGGACGGTGTCCGCCCGGCAGCCCCCGCAGAACAGGAGCGGCGCTTCCCTGCGCCCGCGCGTGCCCCCGCTACCCCTTCAGCGGTCCAGGGAACGGCTCGCCAGCGGAGCGGCGCCGCGCCGGCTGCCCCGCTCACTCCCCCGGAGGCGCAGGATAGGCGCACGCGCGCATCCGAACAGGGTGAGCGTGGCTCGGTACTGTCAGACGGAGGGGGCCCGGTGAGCCCGGCGCCCACTGGAGCCGTTCGGGCGATCCCTCGTTCAGTATCTGCCGGTGGCGGTGCCGTGGGCACCCCCGCGTCCGGACAGTCCCGCCGGACAGAGGCCGCCGGCCGGCAGGAGGCGGAGATGTCCCCTCGTTCGGGCTCCGTCACCCGGGCACCTGAAAGAGCCGTGCGCGTGGCTCCTCGTGGCCGCAGTGCCGGCGCTGGCGACCCCGTCGCCGCGCCACAAGGGGCAACCCAGGGCGCTCGGCCGGCAGAGCGACGAGGGTCGGCCGGGGCACCGGTGTACTCGGCGCCGGCCGCGCGCGAGCCCCGCTCGACGCCTGATCCTGCGCCCGTGCCGGATAGTCGCCGGGTGCCGGGCGCGTACAGGAGCACTCCCGCCGACGCCGGCCCGGCCCGCGAACAGGCGCGGCCCCGAAGTGGGGCGGCTCCGGCACCGCAGGAAATCCGACAGGCACCCGGGGCCGGCCCTGCCCGGGAGGAGCGCCGCGCGCCCGGAGCCTACCGCAGCGCGCCCGCTACCGAAGGACAGGCACCTGAGCGCGCGCGACCTCGCAGTGAAGCGGCGCCGGGGGCGCCGGCGCAGCGTGCGGCTCCCGAACGGCGCGCACCGGCTGGCCCTCCGCCCAGCGCCGGGTCGGCGGCACCTCCCGCCGACACCGGCGGGGGAAACGCGGCTGCCAGGCCACGCGAGGGGTCCGGTGAACGACCGAGTTCGAGTGAAGGGGCTCGCCGCCGGCGGTAAGGGGACGGAGTACACTGAAGATCGAATGGCCCGTCGCTATATCGTCCGTGTCGCCCGCAGTGCGGGCATCCTCGTCCTGTTCATCGTAGCGGCGATGCTCGGGCTCGCCAGCGGGGTGTTTTTCGCGTACGGCGGAGACCTGCCACAGATTTCCGCGCTCGACGACTATGCCCCGAGCACCATCTCGCGCGTCTATGGCGCTCGCGGGGAGGTCGTTGGCGAGTTCGCGATTCAGCGGCGTGAGATCGTCAGCTACGAGCAGATTTCTCCCACGCTGAAGCAGGCCATCCTTGCAGCGGAAGACGACGGGTTCGAGCAGCATTTCGGCCTGAGCATTCCCCGCATCGTTGTCGCCCTCGTCAAGGACATCGTCGAACGGCGCAAGGCGGCGGGCGCCAGCACGCTGACCCAGCAGCTGGCTCGCAAGCTGTTCCTCACCGACGAGAAGACCTGGGAACGAAAGATCAAGGAAGCCATCCTCGCGATCCAGATCGAGAAGCGCTACACGAAGAACGAGATCTTCACGCTCTATTGCAACCAGATGTATTTCGGGCACGGCGTCTACGGCGTCGAGTCCGCGTCACGGCTGTACTTCGGGAAGTCGGCGAGCGAGGTCTCGCTCGAGGAAGCCGCGCTGATTGCGGGCATCCTCCAGGGGAACGTCCGCCAGAGCCCGTATGTGAACATGGACGCTGCCGTGCGGCGGCGAAATTACGCGCTGGGCCGGATGGCCGAGGTGGGCTACATCACCCCCGAACAGGCCGAGGAGAGCAGGAAACAGCCGATTGTCCTGCGCGGCGAACCCTCCGCCCAGCCGTCCGTTGCCCCCTATTTCGTCGAAGAGGTGCGCAAGGAACTGGAGAGCCGCTACGGAGCCAAGCAGCTCTACGAGAACGGGCTGGCGGTCCAGACAGCGCTGGATGTCCCCCTGCAGGAGGCTGCGAACCGCGCGCTCGACGATGGGCTCCGCCGGATTGACAAGCGCCGGGGCTTCCGGGCGCCGCGAAGGAACGTCATCGCAGAGGGGCAGACAGTCGACGGGTTCAGGCAGAGCCGGTGGGACCGCGCGATGCAGGAAGGGGACATTGTCCCGGCTGTCGTGCGGGAGGCTGAGGCGGGAACGATCCACGCTCGCGCGGGAGCCTTGCGCGTCACGATCGACAAGAAGGGCTTTGCCTGGACGGGGCGGGGGACCGGAGACAAGCTGGTCAAGCCGGGCGACCTCATCGAGGTGCGGCTTGCATCCCTGGACGACGAGGCGCAGACCGCCACCGGGGCGATCGAGCAGCCGCCGGTCGTCGAAGGGGCCGTGCTTGCCATCGACAATCGCACCGGTCAAGTGAAGGCGATGATCGGGGGCCACAGCTTCGAGCGGAGCAAGTTCAACAGGGCGACACAAGCGATGCGGCAGGTCGGGTCGGCGTTCAAACCGATTGTCTACACGGCGGCAATCGACCGCGGCTATACGCCCGTGACCATGCTTGACGACTCACCGGTCAGCTTCGTGGCAGGCCCCGGGCAGCCGCTGTACCAGCCGCAGAACTACGACCGCAAGTTCGAAGGGCCCGTGACGCTCCGGCGCGCGATCGAGATGTCGCGGAACATTCCTGCCGTTCGCCTGATGGACCAGCTTGGCAGCAAGCAGGTCATCGCCTACGCGCGCCGAATGGGTCTGCACTCCCCCATCGGCCCTTATCTTCCCGTGGCTCTGGGCGCAGCCGAGGCGACTCTGACCGAGATGACGAGCGCGTTCGCGGTGTTCCCCAACCAGGGGGTGCACATGCAGACCTACTCGATCCTGAAAGTCACCGATCGGGAAGGAAACGTGCTCGAGGAAAACCGGCCGGAACCGAAGGACGCCATCCGCGCAGACACCGCGTACGTGATGACCAACCTGCTGCGTGGCGTCGTACAGCGTGGAACGGCAACGAGGGCTGCCTCTCTCAACTGGCCGGTTGGCGGGAAGACCGGCACCACGGACGACTACACCGACGCCTGGTTCGTGGGCTTCGACCCGGACATCACAATCGGCGTCTGGCTCGGCATGGATCAGAAGAAAACGATCGGCGCGAACATGTCGGGGTCGGAGGCGGCACTGCCGATCTGGATCGAGGTCATGAAGGGGTGGATTGGCGACCGGAAGGATCCGCCCGTATTCGAGCCTCCTGGAAACATCGTGTTCGTGTCGGTCGATCGCGCCGCCGGTTCCGCTGCCGAGGGGCCGGGCACGATTTCAGAGGCATTCATCGCCGGCACGCAGCCCGGGGGGCTGCGGTAGTTTTACTTTTTCCTTTTCCCTTTTCCTTCTGCCTTCTGCCTTTGTTCAGTCCTCCTCCACCGCTGCCGGCTGCCCCAGCGTTCCGGAGGCCTTCTTCATCAGATAACTCTTGATGAAGAGGTCCAGATCGCCATCGAGCACCCGGTTGACGTCGCCGACTTCCTCCTTCGTGCGGTGGTCCTTGGCCATCTGATACGGGTGCAGGACGTAGCTGCGGATCTGGCTGCCGAACGCGATGTCCTTCTTTTCACCCCCGAGCTGATCCAGCTTCGCCTGCTGTTCCTTCGTCCTCAGGTCGTACAGGCGGGCCTTGAGCACCTTCATCGCCTGCGCACGGTTCTTGTGCTGGGAGCGCTCGTTCTGGCAGGAGACCACGATCCCTGTGGGCAGGTGCGTCAGGCGGACGGCGGAATCCGTGACGTTCACGTGCTGCCCTCCTGCACCGCTGGATCGAAAGGTATCCACCCGCAGGTCCTTGTCCTCGATCTCCACGTCGACGTCCTCCGGCAGCTCGGGCCAGACGAACAGCGAGGCGAAGGACGTATGCCGCCGCGCGGCCTGATCGAAGGGGGAGATCCGGACCAGACGGTGAACGCCTGCCTCGGCAAGCAGCATCCCGTACGCGTAGTCCCCGGTGATCGTGAGCGTGGCGCTCTTGACCCCTACCTCATCCCCCGGCTGGAAGTCGATGACTTCCCGCTTGAAGCCCTTCCGCTCGGTCCAGCGGACATACATGCGGAGCAGCATCTCGGCCCAGTCCTGTGACTCCGTTCCGCCGGCTCCGGGGTGGATGGTGACGATGGCGTTCTTGCGATCGTGCTCGCCGCCGAGCATCTTCTTCGTCTCGCCGGCTTCGACCTGTGCGGCAAGGTCGTCGAGAGCACGGGCCATGTCGTCGGCGACGGGCTCGCCTGCCCCCGCCCACTCCGCAAGGACGGCAAGGTCGTCGATCTGGCGGCCGAGCGCTTCGCTCAAGTAGCGGTCTTCCTCGAGCCGCCGCCGGCGCTGCAGGAGCTTCTGCGCCGCGGCCTGATCCTTCCAGAAGTCCGGTGCGCCGACCCGCGCCTCGATCCTGGAGAGCTCCTCGTTTACACGTGCAAGGTCAAAGATAGCTCCGCAGGTCGGATGCCCGGCGGGCCAGATCCTCGTACCTGCGAAGCAGTTCATCCAGCGTGAAGGTCAAGAGTTACTCCGGTTTGCCCTTCATTGTAGTCACACTTCGAAGGCAGGCCATGAGCGCGCCAAGGGTTGCGGCGAGTGACACCCAGGCCACGAGGTCGCCGATCCGGCTGTATACAGTACGCGAGCGGATGAAGCGCAGATCCTCCACGAGCAGATTCTGTTCGAACAGATCCGACTTCTGGAGAACGCGCCCATAAGGATCGACGAAACCGCTGATTCCCGTATTCGCGGCACGCGCCAGGTAGCGTCCCCCTTCAATGGCCCTGAGTGAGGCCTGATCCCAGTGTTGATAGGCAGCTGACGACCGGCCGTACCATGCGTCGTTTGTAATAGTCGTCAGCAGTTCGCTGCCTCCAAGGACGAATTGCCGCATGAGGCTGGCAAAGATCACTTCGTAACAGATAGCCGTGCTCGCCAGATGTCCGTTGACGGGCAGCATCACCGGGTCCTCGCCGGGAGAGAACTCGGAAGCGGCCTCCACGATCGGGGCAACGAAGAACAGCAGGCGTCTCGCGGGTACGTATTCGCCGAAGGGGACGAGGTGCATCTTGCGGTAGACGGCGCCGACCTCCCCATCGGGCCGGACGAGGAAGGCTGCGTTGTAGATCCGCTCCGAGGGCCGCGTCCTCTGCTCCTCAGCACGCATCTGCTCGATCTGGTCGCTGCCGATGAGCAGCGTCGCGTTCCCCTCCCTTGCCAGCCGCTTGATGGCCGCCCCCCCGACGAGATCGCTCTCGAAGAAGAACGGTGTCGCGGACTCGGGCCAGATGATGAACGAGGCGCCGCGGGCCAGCGCCTGGCGGGTCATCGACAGGTATTGCGCGGTGATGTCTCCTGCGCGGGCGGGGTCCCACTTGACCTCCTGCGAGATGTTCGCCTGCAGCACCGCCACCCTGACAGGCTCCCCTGTCTGCAGCAGGGCCGATTGGCTCAGCCGCCACTGGCCCCAGACGGCGCAGACGGCCACAAGAATCACAGTTCCCGCACCAAGCGGCAGGCGGTGCCGTCCAGTTCCGGAGGCGAGATACGCTGCGGCTCCCCCCGTCCACGCGAGCAGCGCGGACAATCCGTAGACCCCGGTTAGGCTCGCCAGTTGGGCAATCGGCAGCCACGTGACCTGGCTGTAGCCGAGGAGCGCCCACGGAAAGCCGTCCCAGACGTACTGGCGTCCGAGCTCAGAGGCGACCCATGCCGGCGCGGCCAGCAGCGCGGCGGAGGCTCCGAAGGTCCGCGCAAACCGGCCCACCACGAGGGCGAACACGCCGGGGAAAAGAGAGAGGTAGGCAACGAGCAGCAGGGCGACGACGAGGGCCAGCGGCGTCGACAGCCCGCCGAAGGTCGTCATCGTCTCGACGAGCCAGTAGAGGGTGCCAGCGAAGTAGACGGCGCCGGTAGTCAGTCCCAGAGAGAACGCGCGGCCCGCCGACAGCGGGAGATCTCCGGCGCCCCGGGGACGCACCAGCGCCACGATGAGAGGCGTCAGTGCGAGCCAGGCGGCGGCCGGGTGCCCGAACTTTGGGAAGCTGAGCGCCAGCAGGGCGCCCGACAGGAGAGCTAGTGCGTGATCCAGGAGTCGAATCGTTCTTCTTTCTTCAGCCGCTCGACGACGCGCTGTGCCTCGTTGCGATCCTTGAAACGCCCCACCTGCACGCGATAGATGCTCGCCGGGGGCGCGGAAGCCGCAACGAAAGCCGGATACCCTTTGGCCGCCAGCCGCTTGACCATGCCGTTGGCGACGTTGCGGTCCTTCAACGCGTGGACCTGCACGACGAAGCTGCCCGTCTCCGGCGCCTGGGCTGTCTCCGCCGCTGAGGGTTGGGACGCCGGCGGCGCCGTTACCGTTCCCTGGGCCTGCGCAGGCTTTGCTGTCGGTGGCGGGACTACCGCCGGCTGCCGGGCCGGCTCGCGTAGCGGCTCACGTGACGGCTCCGGGTTTCGTTCACGGGCAGGTGGCGGGACCGACCTCAGCCTCTCGGGGCGCGCGTCTCCTTCGAGCCGCTCCTTGTAGGTCAACTCGCCTGCCTCGGCGGGGGGAGCGGGGGGTTCCGCAGCCTGAGGCCCGCTGTCGGCCACGGCGGGCGGTGGCGCGGGGGCGGCAGCGACTGTCGGTACCGCCAGAGAGTCGGCGGCCGCCTGCTCGGCGCTGACGCCGCGCCCGACGGCCACCCCACAGAGAAAGACCACGACGGCGCCGACGGTGGTCG
>Ga0183260_10005229_pt1 | contig 10240 bp, 10 predicted proteins | sample AntDrymUQ4972206_2_FD_129768 | JGI IMG/M metagenome (GOLD analysis project Ga0183260, IMG submission 129768) | Polar desert sand microbial communities from Dry Valleys, Antarctica - metaG UQ497 (22.06) (version 2) (version 2) | ecosystem: Environmental > Terrestrial > Soil > Desert | place...
CTTCCCGGACGGTGAAGCCGGCCTCCGCGCGACCAGGACCGGACGACAGCGCCATCGGGGCGGCGAGGCAGAGGCGGGCCGGCCCACCGCGGGCCTCGATCCCCTGGGGCGTGCCGACGACGTGCGGAACGGTCAGCCCGTACTCCATCCGCGGGACCAGCTCGGTGGTCATCGCCACGGCGCCGCGGAGCCCCTCGACGCTGCGCAGCAGCACATGGGGGCTGTGCCGGCCGATCTCGTGACCGCGAGCGCCGAGCTCGAGGCCCAGGGCATCGGTCACCGCTACCTGACCGGCGCTCGTGGTGAAGACCGTACGCAGGACGAGGGTGTCGCCCACATAGCTGCGCTCCACCTCGAAGTCCGCCGTCGGGCACAGAGTCCAATGGCCGGCATCGGCGCCGAGCAGGCGGCCGAACACCGAGGGCGAGTCGAAGCGCGGAACGCACCACCAGTCGATCGAGCCGTCCCGGTCCACCAGCGCGGCCGAATGGCAGTCCGACAGGAACCCGTAGTCATCGATCTTGGGTGTCGTCATCACACGGCCCTGGTCGTCATCGAGCGCATATTGCCCATCGAGACGCCCGTGGCTGAGCCGACCGCGACCGATGGCGGCAATCGTGACGTTCGCATGCCCCGGCCCGAGCCGCGCGTGGCGGCCGCAAGCTTCAGCGCCTCGAGCATCGCGGCGCGCAGCGCGCTGGGCGCTGGGCGCCGCACCGGATGGCGCAGGTCGACGGGTGCGCCGAGCGCCGCGGTGCTCACGCCGCCACCCCCGCCGTGGCCTCGGGGCGCCGCGCGCCGATCCGGTCGGCCAGCCGCGCCGACATGGCCATGATCGTCAGGGCCGGGTTGGCCGCCCCCTGGGTCGGCAGTGCGCTGCCGTCAGCGACGTAGACGTTGGGCGTGCCCCAGATGCGGTGCTCGGCATCACAGACGCTCTCGGCCGCGCGGATCCCGATCCGTGCGCCGCCGATGAGATGCGCGTAGCGGTCGATCCTCAGCTGCTCCGTCGCGCCGGCGGCCTCGTGGATCTCGCCGAGGGTCTGCTTGGCCAAGGCGATGTTCGCACGGTCGTTGTCGCACTGGCTGTAGTCGAGCCGGGCGACCGGCATGCCGTGGCGGTCGCGCTCACCGGCCAGCGTGACCCGGTTGCCGGCCAGCGGCAGCAGCTCACACAGCGCGCCGAGCACCAGCCAGTGGTTGTAGTCGCGCATGTACTCGCGCAGCGCGTGGCCCCAGTGCCCGTCGGCCAGCACGTGCCCGGCCCAGTCGATCGGCAGCGGGCCGACCGTCTGGATGGTGAAGCCGCGCGCGAAGCCGCGCGCGGTGTCGGTCTCGTAGAAGGCCTCGCTGGAGACCTCCGGAGGCGGGCCCTTGTAGACCTGCAGGAGCTCGGGGTAGCGCCCGGCGACCTGGGGGGCACCCTGGACCATCACGTAGCGCCCGATCTGGTCGTGGTCGTTGCCGAGCCCGTCGGGGAACCGGGTGCTGGTGGAGTGCAGCAGCAGCCGCGGCGTCTCGATCGCGTAGCCGGCCACGGCGACGACCGCCGCGCGCTGGTGGCGCTCGCGACCCTCGCGCATGTAGGTCACCCCGGTGGCGCGGCCCGCGTCGTCGACCTCAATGCGCACGGCCATGCTGTCGGCGCGGATCTCGACGCCGTGGGCCAGCGCGTCGGGAACGTGGGTGACCAGCGGCGAGGCCTTCGCGTGGACCTTGCAGCCCTGGAGGCAGAAGCCGCGGTAGATGCAGTGCGGGCGATGGCCGAACGCACCGTTGGCGATGGCCACCGGGCCGATGCGCATCTCTATCCCGCAGGCCTGCGCGCCCTGCAGCGCGCGCTCGGCGCCCCCGCCCAGCGGGTGGGGCGTGTGTGGGTAGCCGTGCGGGTCGCCCCAGGGCCAGTTCTGCCCGGCGACGGGCAGCTCGGCCTCCAGCCGCTCGTAGTGCCCGCGGAGGTCCTCGTAGGCGTAGGGCCAGTCCGCGCCGACGCCGTCGCGCGAGCGGGTGGCGAAGTCCGAAGGATGAAAGCGGGGCGCGTAGCCCGCGTAATGCACCATCGAGCCCCCGACCCCGCGCCCGCTGTTGTTCTTGCCGAGCTCCACCGGATCGTCGCCGCCGATGACGCGCGGCTCGGTCCAGTACAGCGCGTGCGAGCCGGCCTCGTCAGAGACCCAGTCGGTGTCGGGATCCCAGAACGGCCCGGCCTCGAGCACGACGATCCGCCAGCCGCGGCGGGCGAGCCTCTGAGCCAGGACGGCGCCGCCGGCCCCGCAGCCGACCACGACGAGGTCGACCTCGTCGCCGTCGCCGTGTCGATGCATGGTCGCCAGCCCGGGCAGGGCGCGGCGATGCACGTCGAGCAGCCAGCGCGAGTCGTTCTCGACCGGGTCGCGCCTCATGACTCCAGCCCGCGATCGACGACGTCGGTCACTGGGTCCACGGCGAACTCCTCGGGCGCCTCCCACGGCTCGCGCCGGCCGATGCCCAACCGGGCGTAGCCGCGCGGGTAGGCCGGCCCGCCGAAGCCGATCTCGTTCCACGCCCACGGATGGGCGTAGAAGGCGGAGAGCACGTCGCGCATGACGACCTTCCACGCGAGCGCCACGTCGATGCCCGACCACGCCACCGGGCGCAGCTCTCCCGCCGCGAACTCACCGACGAGCGCGTGGCGCCGCGGCGTCGGCGCCTGGGAGAACGGCTCGCCGGCGGCCTCGTCGAGGCCGCCGGCGAGCAGGCGCCACAGCGCACCGTCGGCCGGCAGCGCAGCGTGGCGATAGCCCTCCCCCCGGCCGTGAGCGAGCTTGGCGTCGACGTAGTGCAGGACGGGGATGCGCGGCTCGGCGTCCTGGGCCGTGACCGCGTCGCAGAAGGCGCGCAACGTGGCGGCCTCCTCGGCGTCGAAGAAGCGCAGCGGCGGCACGGCGTGCACGCGGGCCAGCACCACCGCCCGGGTGGCCTCGTCCCAGCGCCCGGCGTGGGCCAGGACGTCGTGGTCGGGGTAGCGGCCGCGACCCTGGGGCGCGATGCCGGCGCGCTGGCGCGGCAGGTCGGGGGGCGGGCCGTCCATCGCTCAGCGCTCCCGCGGCACGAGGGAGGCCAGCACGGCCAGGCCGCCGACCATGCACAGCGAGCCGGGGGCCAGCAGGGGCGGCCCCATGACGAGGTTGTAGCCCGCGTGGACCGCACCGCCCGGCTTGCGCACGACGCCGCGTCCGTGCAGCACAGTCCCGAACACGCCGTTGGCGGCGTAGAGGATACCCGCGGCCGGCAGCACCGTGCGGGCCGCGCGGGGCGACAGCGCACCGGCCACGCCGGCCGCCAGCAGCGGCGGCGTGCACACCAGGGGCGCCCACTCCCAGCGATTGGAGAACGAGCCACGGTAGTGCTCGAGGTAGATCTCGAAGGCCAGCGGCACGCTCGCCAGCCCGGCACCCAGCGACAGCGCACGCTGCAGTCGGCCGCGCCGGACGTTGGCCAGCGCGCGGCGCATCACGCCGCCCACCGCGCCAGCGCCTCGGGGCGCGGCTCGATCCCCAGACCGGGCCGCGAGGGGTCGGGACGCAGCGCGCCGTCGACGGGGTGCAGCGCGCCGTCGAAGAGCTCGTCCTCGATGCGCACGTGGTCGGCGAAGTACTCGACGTGCACCGCCCGCTGGACCGCACAGCACAGATGCGCGTGCACCGAGGGCGCCGTGTGAGCCGACAGCGCCACCCCGTGCGCGTCGGCCAGGGCTGCGGCGGCCAGGAAGCCGGTGACGCCGAGGCAGCGCGTGGCGTCGGCCTGCAGCACGTCCACGGCGCCCGCTTCCAGCAGTCGCCGGAAGGCCAGGCCATCGTAGGCGTACTCCCCGGCCGCGACGGCCATGCCCGGCGGACCCTGCTCGCGGACCAGCCGCAGGCCGGAAAGGTCGTCGGAGCTGACGGGCTCCTCGAACCAGGAGACGTCGTGCTCGGCGAAGACGCCGGCCATGGCCAACGCCTGCTTGGCCGAGTAGGCGCCGTTGGCGTCGACGAACAACCCGGCGTCGGCGCCGATCGCGGCGCGCGCGGCGGCCACCCGCTCGGGATCGGCACCGGGATCGCGCCCCACCTTCATCTTCACGCTGGCGATGCCCTGCGCCACCCAGCCGCCGAGCTGATCGGCGAGCTCTTCGGTTGAGGCCGAGGTGAAGCCGCCGCTGCCGTAGACCGCGATCGCCTCACGCGCGGCGCCCAGCAGCGTCAGCAGCGACACCCCGAGCAGCCGGGCCTTGAGGTCCCACAGCGCGACGTCGACCGCGGCGATCGCGTGCGAGGCGATCCCGGGACGCCCGGCGTTGCGCACCGAGGCGACCATCGCCGCCCACGCCGCCGGGATGGCCATGGGATCCAGGCCGGTCACCAGCGGGCCGAGCGTCGCCTCGACGACCGCCGCGGCGGCCGGGTCCGCGTAGCTGTAGCCCCAGCCGCGCTCGCCGCCCGCGCGCGCCTCGACGAGCACCAGCGTGGTGGCGTCCCACGCGATCGTTCCGTCGGACTCCGGGGTGGGTGTGGGGATGGTGTGCGCGCTGGCCCGGACCGCCTCGATGCCGGTCATCAGCGGGTCAGGAAGTCGGCCATCTTGTCGCGCAGCGACTGGCGCAGGATGCCCCGCGCCCCCGGGTCACCCTTGCGCAGCGCCGAGGCCAGGGCACGGGCCTGCTCGAGGGTGATGTGCGGAGGCAGCGGCGGCACCTCGGGGTCGGTCACCGCCTCGAGCACGACCGGGCGGTCGGCCGACAGCGCGGCATCCCAGGCGTCGGCGACCTGATCCGGGGCGTCGATGCGGATGCCCCGCAGCCCCAGCGACTCCGCGTAGGCGGCGTAGGGGAAGTCGGGCAGCTCCTGGGCGGCGACGAACTTCGGGTCACCCGCCATCGCGCGCTGCTCCCAGGTCACCTGGTTGAGGTCGCGGTTGTTGAGCACCAGGACGATCAGCCGCGGGTCGGCCCACTGACGCCAGTACTTGGCCACCGTCACGAGCTCGCCGTTGCCGTTCATCTGCATGGCGCCGTCGCCGGCCAGGGCGATGGCGACCCGGTCGGGGTGGGTGAACTTCGCCGCGATCGCGTAGGGCACGGCCGGGCCCATCGTCGCCAGCGTGCCCGACAGCGAGCCCTTCATCCCGCGGCGCAGCTTGAGGTCACGGGCGTACCAGTTGGCCGAGGAGCCCGAGTCGGCGCTGATGATGCAGTTGTCGGGCAGGCGCGGGGAGAGCTCCCAGAAGACCCGCTGGGGGTTCAGCGGGTCGGCGTCCTGATGGGCGCGGCGCTCGAGGACCTCCCACCAGTGGGCGACCTCGGCCTCGATGTCCTCGCGCCAGGAGCGGTCGGCCTTGCGCTCGAGCAGCGGCGTCAGGACCCGGAGGGTCTCGGCGCTGTCGCCGATCAGGTTGACCTCCATCGGGTAGCGCAGGCTGGCCATCCGCGGATCGATCTCGATCTGCACGCCGCGCGCCTGGCCCTCCTCGGGCAGGAACTCCGAGTACGGGAAGCTCGAGCCGATCATCAGCAGCGTGTCGCAGTCCTGCATGAGCTTGAGGCTCGGCCGCGTGCCCAGCAGGCCGATCGAGCCGGTCACGAAGGGCAGGTCGTCGGGCACGGCGGCCTTGCCCAGCAGGGCCTTGGCCACGCCGGCACCCAGCACGTCGGCCACCTCGATGACCTCGTCGGTCGCCTCCAGCGCCCCGGCGCCCACGAGGATCGCCACCCGCTCGCCCGCGTTGAGCACGTCGGCGGCGCGCCGCAGCTCGTCGTCGGGTGCGACCGGCCGGCTGCGGGCGTAGCCGAGGCCCGAGTGCACCGTCCCGTGCGCCCGCGGCGGATCGGGCACGGCATCGAGCTCCTGCAGGTCGTTGGGGATGATCAGGCAGGTCACCGTGCGCTCGGCCGCGGCGATGCGCAGCGCGCGGTCGACGAGGTGGCGGATCTGCGCCGGGTCGGTGGCCATGTGGACGTACTCGTGGGCGACGTCCTTGAACAGCGAGACCAGGTCGACCTCCTGCTGATAGCTGCCGCCCAGCGCGGTCTGCGCCTGCTGGCCGACGATGGCCAGGACGGGCTGGTGGTCGAGCTTGGCGTCATAGAGACCGTTGAGCAGGTGGATGGCCCCCGGTCCGGAGGTCGCCATGCAGACCCCGACCTCGCCGGTGAGCTTGGCGTGCGCGCAGGCGTTGAACGCCGCCATCTCCTCGTGGCGGACCTGGACGATCTCGATGCTGCCCTCCAGCCGCCCGAAGGCGCCCATGATCCCGTTGATCCCGTCCCCGGGATAGCCGTAGATGCGCTTGACGCCCCATTCCTGGAGGCGGGCAAGCAGGTGGTCGGCGACGGTCTGTGAGGCCATGACTCAGGCCTCCAGCGCCGCGTAGGCGGCGCCGGTCGCGGTCACGTAGACCAGGTGATGCCAGGCGTCGATGGCCAGCTCGGTGGCGCCCATCTTCCAGGGGGGCGGCGCGACATCCAGCGACGGCAGCATGACCAGCGCGGACGGCCAGATCGCCGCGAAGTGCGCGCTCGTTGCGGCGGCGCCCGTCAGCCCGGACTCGGCGATCAGGCCACGGACCGCGCCCCAGCTCGTGCCATAGCCCCAGTGGACCACGTTGGAGAAGCGCGCCTTGCCGGCCGGGTCGCGTGGCTGGATCCCGAGGATCTTGCCCGCCGCGTCGGCAGGCGCCGAGCTGCCCACGCGGCCGCGCAGCTTGGCCTCGATCGTGCTCGAGACGGTCATCGCGGCGGTGCCCGCCGCGCCGGCCAGCAGCCCGCGCCCGACGGCGCTGCTGATCTCACCCAGGCGGTTCACGAGCCCGCCTCGCCGACGATGATGAGCAGATCGGGGTTCATCAGCGGGGATCCTCTCAAGTGGCTCGGCACAGGACGAGCGCGAAGCGCTCGCCGGGGTCGGTGAAGAACGCACAGCAGCGCAGACCGCCGGCACGCAGGTCGGTCTCGAAGCGCTCGCGCGTGAACTTCGCACTGATCTCGGTCCGCAGCTCCTCGCCCGCCGCGAACTGCACTCGCAGGCCGAGCGCAGCGACGCTGACGGTGCAGGCCCGCAGGGCGCGAAGCCGCATCTCGATCCAGTCGTGGTGGTCGTCATAGCGGGCGACGTGTTCGAAGTTGGCCAGGTCGAAGTCTGCGCCCAGCCGCTCGTTGAGCACGGCCAGCACGTTGCGGTTGAAGGCCGCCGTCACGCCCTCGGCGTCGTCGTAGGCGGCGAGGACCTCGTCGCGGTCCTTGACGAGATCGATGCCCAGCAGCGCGTGACCGCCGGGACCGAGATGCTCGCCGAGGCGCCGCAGGAACCGCCGACGGCTGCCGGGCAGGAAGTTGCCCAGCGTGCCACCGAGGAAGGCCACGAGCCGGCCCTCGGGCACGGGGAGCGCCCAGGCGTCCTCGAACTCACCGACGACCGGGTCGATCGCCACCTCCGGACAGCAGCGGCCGATCGCCTCGCACGCGTGCTCCAGCGCGCTGGCCGAGACGTCGACCGGGACGTAGCGCACGTCCCGGCGGGCGACGGCGAGGGCGCCGAGCAGCACGCCGGTCTTGCTCGCCGACCCAGCGCCGAGCTCGAGCAGCTCGGTCACCTCGGTGTGCGCGGCGATCTCGCCGGCGTGGCGCTCGAGGATCGACCGCTCGGTGCGGGTGGGGTAGTACTCGGGCAGCTCGCAGATGCGATCGAAGAGCACGCTGCCGCGCTCGTCGTAGAGGTGCTTCGGCGGCAGCTCCTTGAACGGCCGCGTAAGCCCGTCGAGCACGTCGTCGGCGAGGGTGTCGAGCAGGCCGACGCGCAGCGCCGGCTCGGCCGTGGCGCTCACGTGGGGCAGCCGGACGGAAGAACGGGCGCGGCGCTGCGTTGGAGGCGGGTCATGGCGGGTAATAAGTACCGCTCTCGTCCGGCCCATAACCTAACGATCTGTGACCGCGACCCAAGGAAACCTTCATGCTTGATGAGCGCCGGGTGGACATGCTGCTGGCCGTAGCCGCCCACGGCAGCTTCACGCGCGCGGCCGGAGCGCTGTCGTTCTCGCCCCCGGCCGTCTCGCAGCAGATGGCGCTGCTCGAACGCGACGCCGGGGCGACGCTGTTCGAGCGCAGCGCCCGTGGCGTACGGCTGACAGCGCCCGGTGAGGTTCTCGTCCGCCACGCCGAGGCCATCCGCCGCCAGCTGCTCGACGCGCGCGCTGAGCTGCACGCCGTCAGCGAGGCGGCCGGCGGCCGGCTGGCCTTCGGCTCCTTCCCCACGGCCACAGCCGCCATGGCCGCCCGCGCCGTAGCCACCTTCCGGGCCGACCACGAGGGCGTCGAGGTGCAGGTCGTCGACGGCGAGCCCTACGAGAACGTCGCCCGGCTGCGGGTGCGCGAGCTGGACCTCGCGCTGGTCTTCGGCCTCGACAACTGGCCGGCGGCCAAGGACTACGACGGCAACATCGTCGCTCGCCCGGACGAGATCGAGCAGATGATGCTCTTTGACGACCCGTTTCTGCTGCTGCTGCCCCTCGGGCACCGGCTGGCCGACGCCGAGGAGGTCTGCCTCAAGGATCTCGCCGAGGAGCGCATCATCGGCAGCCCCACAGGCTGCGCCCCCTGGGGCGTGGACCTCGAGCACGTCTGCGAGCAGGCCGGCGTCGAGCTCATGTTCCAAGCGGCCTACCGGTCACCGGACTTCCAGGCCCAGCAGGCCTTCGTCGCGGCCGGCCTGGGGATCTCGCTGCTCCCACGGCTGGCGCTGCCGGCCCTGCGCTCCGACGTCATCGTGCGCCCCCTCATGAACACGCCGGTTCGCCATGTCTGCCTGGCCTGGCCTGCCGGCGCCTACCGCAGCAGCGCGGTGATGGCGATGGTCGACATCGTCCGGACGCTCAGCCAGGACCTGCGGCTTCAGGTCTGAGGCGGGTCGGCGCGTTGGGGCGCGCTCAGCCGATCACGCACGCGTCGTGGGCGGCGTCGGCCACGGTGACGAGCGCACGGCCGTCAAGCGCGACCTCTACCGCTCCGTCCTCGCCAGCGACCGCTACCCGGTGCAGGTCGTCTGGGGCGCGTGGGATCCGGCCCTGAAGGTCGACATCCACGGCGAGGCAGCCCGCCGCGCTGCGGGCGTTGACACGATCCACCGCCTCCCAGGCAAGCACTTCCTCCAGGAGGACCAGGCTCCCGCAATCGCTGATCTCGTGGCCGGCATCACCCGGGACTGAGCGCTGCACCATGCCTCACGCGGCTCGCGCACGCACCACGAGCGAGGGATAGCCGCCGCGTGGCACAACCACGCGATGGGTCGCGACCAGCCCGGCGGGCCCCAGCTCGGCCATCGGGTCCAACGGCATCAGCCCACCCCACCGGCGGGGGCTGGCGGCCGCGAGGCGAGTCAGAACACCGTTGACCATGCGGCCTCCGATCGTGTCTGGGTTTGACCACACCGTCACGATCACCAACCGTGAGCCCGGCGCAGCGCAAAGCAAACGGCGCGCCTCACTCAGAACACGGCCCCGATCCTCCATGCCCAAGAGGTGCAGCAGGTAGCAGCACGTGACCACGTCGGCGGCTCCGTCCGGCAACGGCACACACCGCGCGTCGCCCCGGACAACACGCCACTCATCAGGAAGCCGGCCGACCTGCGCGAGCATGCCCGCGGAGCGATCGACGCCAGTCGCCGCGGCCGGTCGCGGGTCTCGCGCCGCAAGGGCGCGCAGCAGGAGGCCCGTACCGGTCGCGACGTCGACCACGCGGTCCTCAGGTCCAGGATCGGCGAGCCGCAGCGCTGCTGCGATGGCGCGCGCCTCGAAACGCTCCTGGCCGGCGTACCTCGTGGCGTGCTCGTCCCAAGTCCCAGCAGCGGCGGCGGCCGCTCCCCCGCCGGCGGGCTCGACGTCCATAGACGGCGCGATCATGCCATTGACAGAGCGACCTGCCGTCTCAGTGATAGATGCCGACGGCGGCGAGCACGAAGACGAGCAACAGACAGGCGCTGAAGAACAGCAACGCACGGCCCACGCGGCGCCACTCCGCGCGCAGGTCGGGTTGCTCGCCCTCACACCGCGTGCGTGACCTCGCCATGGCGAGTTGCACCCACCGGACGCCCGGACGATTCGCTGAACCGTTCTGACCTGCCACAGGTCGCAGAATATGGTGCCACGGGTCTTCGCGACGACCCTCCTCATCGCGGCCGCCACCACGTTCGCGGCGCGTGGAAGCGGTCGCCTGCCCGCGCCGGCCAACCCC
>Ga0183260_10005230_pt1 | contig 10239 bp, 8 predicted proteins | sample AntDrymUQ4972206_2_FD_129768 | JGI IMG/M metagenome (GOLD analysis project Ga0183260, IMG submission 129768) | Polar desert sand microbial communities from Dry Valleys, Antarctica - metaG UQ497 (22.06) (version 2) (version 2) | ecosystem: Environmental > Terrestrial > Soil > Desert | place...
GACCGCGACTACTTCACCGACGAGCAGCTCGAAAACGCGAAGGCGCTCCTCGAAGCCGACGACCTCTACTCGCGTGAGAAGCTCAGTGAATACGTCCACTCGATCAGCTTCTGGTGGGCTTCGACCGGACTCGATTACTTTCGCGGTTATCTTCCAAACCTGCGCCGCACGTCGCGCGCCGACATCAACCGCTACGTCTCGACGTACATTCAAGGCAAGCCGCACGTCGGGCTGGCGTTGATGTCTGAGGAAGCCGCGCAGGGGGCGCAACTCAAACCGGAAGAATTAATCGGCCAGTGACGCGGTGGTATATCGCGCGTATTTGTGCATCGCAGAGTAAAAGATCAAAGAATGAGAAACATATTTAAGAAAGCGCGCATGTCGCGCGTGGAAGTGAAAATGTCTTCAGAGAAAATTTCTATTCACCGCGCGGCAGTGTCGAATCTTTGTTCGAGCGTGCTGCCGTCAATTCGCGCCGCCCTGCTATTGGCGTTGTCGGCAGTGATTATTTACAGCGGCGATGCAGCGGCGGCGCAGACGAAAAGCGCGACTCCGGCACCACCGCAACAAAGTGCGCCGCCCGCGAATACAGCCGGCAAAACTGATTCCGTAAAAGCCGAGACGAACGGCACGGCCTCGCCCGCGAACGCCGCCGCGCTCGTCACCGAGTTTGACGTTAACGGATTAAAGGTGCTGGTGAAGCGGCGCGCGGGCAGCCAGACAATCGTCGCCGGACTGTTTCTGCGCGGCGGCGCGCGTAATGTGACCGCACAGAATGCCGGCATCGAAACTTTAATGCTCGACGCCTCGACCGAGGCGAGTGCGAACTTCCCGCGCGAGCGAATGCGCGCCGAACTATCCCGGCTCGGCACAAGCATCAGCTACGGAATCAATTACGACTATTCCGCGCTGACAATGGGCACGACGCGCGTCAACTTCGACCGGTCGTGGGAGATGTTCACAGATGTCGCGCTGAAGCCGGCCTTCACTCCCGAAGACGTCGGGCGCGTGCGCAATCGCCTCGTCATTTCGCTCAGCGACGACAACGATACGCCGGACTCTTATCTTCAGGTGGTGCAGGCGCGCGTCGCTTACGCCGGCCATCCGTACCTCAACAACCCGCAGGGCACCGCCGAATCAATCGGTCGTGTGAGCGTCGAAGACTTGCGCCGCTTCCACAAAGAGGTGATGCAAACATCACGTCTGCTGCTCGTCGTCGTCGGCGATCTTGATGCGCAACAGTTGCGGCAGCGTATCGCCGCGTCATTCGGGAAATTGCCGCGCGGTAATTATCAGCCGGAGCCTCTGCCGCAGCTTTCGTTTCCGACTCCGTCAGTCGAGGTCGTGCAGCGCGGATTGAAGACCAATTACGTGCAGGGCACGTTCGCCGCGCCGCCGATCACCGCGCCCGATATTCATCCGATGCGTGTCGCCTCGTCCATCCTACGCGACCGCGTGTTTTACGAAGTGCGTACCAAGCGTAATCTGTCTTACGCGCCCGATGCTTTCCTCGCCAGTCAGGGCGCGAACATCGGCGGCATCTACGTCACTTCCGTTGACACCAATCAATCAATCCGTGTGATGCTCGACGAGATTTCGCGTCTTCAGCGTGAGCCGATTGAGGCGCAGGACATCGCCAGCACGGTGCAGCAGTATCTGACGAAGTATTATCTGAGCCAGGAAACGAACGCGGCGCAGGCCGGCGAGTTGGCGATGTACGAATTGATCGGCGGCGGCTGGCGCAACTCGCTCGACTTCATCGAACGACTACGCGCGGTCACGCCGGATGACGTGCAGCGCGTCGCGCGCCTCTACATGCGCAACATCCGCTTCGTCGTCATCGGCGACCCGGCAAGCGTTGATAAGAATGTCTTCCTCAGCCAGATGGGCGAAGATCGGACGCTCAAGTTCGATTAGAAGAGAAAACTACAAAATGATTGACCCGCGCGAAGTTTTTCAATGCTTCGCGCGGGTCTTGTTTTATCGAGCAGTGCTGATGCCGCCTCTTCGCTTATCTTTGAATCTCCGCGAGCAACTTTTTGTACATCGCGGCGTCGAGCGGTTTGAGCAGGTTGACTTGCGCGACGGCTGAGGCGCGGTCGCCGACTTCGAGATAAGTCATGCCGAGGTTGTAATAGGCTTCGGCCATTTTAGGCTCAAGCGCTGCCGCCTGCTTGTAGGATTCGATGGCTTTGTAGAACGAGCCGGCATAATAGTAGGCATCGCCGAGTTTGTTGTACGCCTCGACGGAGTTCGGTTTGAGGCGGAGCGCCCGCTGATAAGCGCGGATGGCGTCGGTGTTCTTGCCCTGTTTCAGCTTGCAGTAGCCGACCTGAATCCACGTCTCGGCGCGGGCGGGATTTTTGTCCACCGCGTTCTCGAAATAATGAAGCGCGCTCTCGTAGTTGCCGAGCCAGAGCGAGTTCAATCCGTTGCGGTAGAACCACTCCGACTTTGCTTCCGGCTGCTGCGGCATGCTGCGGTTCTTCGCGGACAACTCGCCAAAGGTCAGAAGAGTTTCGCGCGGCTGTAGTTCGGTCATACGTGCCGCCGCCATCGCCATGTTAATGTTCTGCCCGTTCGTCACCTTGATTGTGACGACACCGACAACCTGCCCCTTCATATTGAAGAGCGGACTGCCGGAATTGCCGTTCGAGATCGGGGCCGTCATCTGAATAATCTTCCCCGTGTTCGGCACTTCGCGGATCGCCGAGACGATGCCGTCCGAGACGGAGCCTTCCAGCCGCAACGGGTTTCCGATCACGAAAATCTTTTCGCCCTCTTCGGGTAGGGAGTGCAGCGCGACTTCGACCGCGCGGGCGCGTTCGGGTGGCACGCGCACGTGCAGCAGTGCGAGATCGCCTTCTTCGTCGGTTGCGAGAAGTCCTTCGACCGGGTAGGTTTTGCCCTTACCTTCAAAAGTGCGAATCTCGACGCGCGCCGCGCCTTCAACGACGTGTAGATTGGTGACGACTTGTTCGGAGCGGATGAAGAATCCGCTGCCGGTCGTCAGAGGTTCGCCCTTCGCGTTGTATGTGATGACCGAGACGACGGAAGGCTTAACGCGCCGGATCAATTCGGGGAGAGTTTCCTGCGCCGTCACCGATCTGCCGTGGGCTAAGAGCGCGCTGACAATGACGATCAGCGCGCAAAGCTTTGGGGGAAGCCTGCGTATCAACATAAATGGTAGTGCCTGAGTGGTTGATTAAATAACATCATACCGGGGAGGGGCCGGCGGATGGTTTTTTGCAGTGCGTGGAGAATCGGCGCGGTCTGCGCCGAACCGAGTCGCGGGACGGATGTGATCTCTTTTATGCCCGCTTTTACTTATGAAGGAATCGGCTTGTCCGAAGGTGTTTTCAAAGCGCCGGACTATCACCGCTCATTCGGCCACATTTTTTATAGACTTATCAACGGAAAAAAGCAATAGACTTGTTGGCATGCGAGAAAGAATTTATGAACGGATTGACGCAATTTATTACGCACGCCGAATTGCGCGGGTAATAACTCGGTGCGGAGGCGTGGTCTATATCAGCGTGAATCTCGGTCGGATCGCACGAACAATGTTCAGCAAAAGAGGCCGCCCCAATGAAGGTGCGGCCTCTTGCCTTTGACGTGCTTCAAATTCAGCGAAGCAACTTCTCAACCGGACACGACCTTTTCTACTTCATGATCGTGCCGATAACTTCGCCGGTCGGCGTCGCGCCTTCGCCCTTTTCGGTCGTCACTAAAAGGCCGAAGTCCTGAAGCGATGTTTCGGTTTGAATCTGCGCTTCGTTGCGCTGACCGGTGTTTACAACCTGACCGAGACGTGTGTACTTGTTGTCAGGTGAAACCGCCCACACGACGTAGTTGAAGCCGCCGGGCGCGTCCTTCAATTCGTGAAAACGCATTTTGATTGTCGTCGGGCCATCTTTGCGTGGCTCGATGTAGACGTTGGCGCGCGAACCCGTCAGCGCACCGGAGAAGTTGATCTTCATTTCCGTGTCGGTGCCGCGACGGAAGCCCGGAATGCCGAGCATCGGAACGTTGTAAGCGGAAGAAGCGCCCGTGGTGGTGGCCGCCGCAACGCGCTCGCCAACCGCAGCGCCGTCTCGTTCACCAGAACTTGATTGCGGTACGACAGCATATCCTTGCGGCACGGCACTACGTAGCGCGACCTTCGTCTCCGCGCCGACCGTCGTCAGATTGCCTTCGGGCGAAAGCACCAACATAAACTTATCCATCGGCGTGGTGAAGCTTTGCTTGGCGACGCCATCAGTAATCGCGACCGGGCCGAGTATCGTCGTTTTGCCCATCGGGTCAACGGCGTAGAGGTTGTAGCTGGTGACATCGCCGCTCAGACCCGAAAGGTCGAGGTTGACCGTCGTCTGATCCTTCATCCGCATGATCTTCGCGGTGCCCTTGGCGCCTGGAATCATCGTGGTCGGCGAAAGGTCAACGGTCACTTCTTTGTCCGCCGGATACTCGATCACCGTCCATGTACCGTCGGTGTTTTGAACTGCTTTTGTGGTTTGTGTGGTCGTGGTGGTGGTCGTTTGAGTGTTTTGGGCGAAAGCGGAACTGCTCATCCCAAGACAGAGAGTGAGACCGCCCGCGATTCCTAACATACGTTTACTCATGATGCTATTTTCTCCTTAGCAGAAGTATGGAAATTCCGTCTAGTTGAGAGAGTTTTGATTCGTGGTAAATCGGAAATACATAAATGAAATCCGGCAACCATTATGCCACTGCCTTGAAGTCGAGGTTGTTCAGTAACTTAGAGCTTATTCGAGGGCAACTGACGGAGACGGGAGACGAAACATTACAATACGCGAGGTGTATCGCAATCTTTCAGTGAGAGAGGAATTCCGGCGGAGCTAAGTAGTCAACAAAATCGCGATTGGAGATCAGTAAATCATGAACCAAAAAACCAATCGCCTTTGATTCATAAATTACGATTAACATGTCTTCAGTAGTTATGCAGTTCGTTGATCGCCCGCGCCACGTCGTCAACTTGCGGGAGAATCGCGTCTTCGACCTGCGGAGCATAAGCCACGAAAGTGTCGAGCGCGGCGACGCGCCGGACGGGGGCATCGAGGTGCGCGAACAACTCTTCGGAGACGCGCGCCGCAATCTCGGCGCCGAAGCCGTGCGTGCGCGAGTCTTCGTGCGCGACGATCAAGCGGTTGGTTTTCTTCACGCTCGTGGCAATCGCCTCCCAGTCGTAGGGCGCGAGCGTGCGCAGGTCAATCACTTCGACGCTGATGCCCTGTTGTTCGGCGCGCTTCGCGGCGACGAGTGAACGATGCACGAGCGCACCGTAAGTCACAATCGTCAAGTCCGCGCCCTCGCGCACCGTCTTCGCTTTGCCGAATGGAATCATAAAATTGGCGGGCGGATACTGCGACTTGTTGTACGCCTGACGGTAGAGATGCTTGTGCTCAAGGAACAGCACGGGATCGTCACAGCGAATCGCGGTGCGCAAAAGGCCGTTGGCGTCCAGAGCGTTCGACGGGTAAACGACGCGCAGCCCCGGAATGTGCGTGAAGATCGTGTCGCCCGACTGTGAGTGATAAACCGCGCCGCCTTTCAAATAGCCGCCGACCGGCACGCGCATCACGACCGGGCACTTCCACTCGTTGCCCGAACGCCAGCGGATCAACACCAGTTCGTTGCGAATCTGGTGCATCGCCGGCCAGATATAATCGAAAAACTGAATCTCGACGACGGGCTTTAATCCGCGCGTCGCCATCCCGATGGCGCGACCGACGATGTTGGCTTCGGCGAGCGGCGAATTGAAGACGCGCGCGCCGCCGAACTTACGCTGCAAATTCGCCGTCACTTTGAAGACGCCGCCTTTGCCCTTCACTTTGCCGAGATGCTCTTCGCGCGAAACGTCGGCCACGTCTTCGCCGAAGACGATGACGGATGAATCGCGCGCCATCTCGTCGTGAAGGCAGCGGTTGATGAGATCAACCACCGTCCCGGCGTTGCCGGACAGTTGCGCGCCGTCTTCCGTGTCGAACTCTTTCGATGTCGGGTCAACGTCCGGCGAGTAAACGAAGTCGGTCGCGGTTTTCGGATGGGGCTGCGGACTGGCGAGCGCGATGTCGGTCGCGGCCTGCACTTCGGCGTCAACCTCGTCTTTAATTTTCTGCAACTCTTCCTGCGTGACGAAACCTTCTTCGACGAGCAGCGCGCCGAAGCGCTTGACCGGATCGCGCTCGGCGTCAGACGTGCGCTCCTCGTCAGAGCGGTACAGCTTTTCGTCATCTGAGAGTGAGTGTGAATAAGGGCGGATTACTTTCGCGTGAATGAGCGAAGGCCCCCGCCGCTCGCGGCAGTAGCGCACGGCGCGGTGCATCGTTTCAAGCGACTCGACGGGATCGGTGCCGTCGCATTTCTGGATGTATAAATCGGGGAAGCCGGAAACCAATCTGGAGACATCGCCGCCGGCGGTCTGCACCTCGACAGGCACGCTGATCGCGTAGCCGTTGTCTTCAATCAAAAACAGCACCGGGAGTTTGAGATTGCTCGCCGTGTTCAGCGCTTCCCAAAATTCTCCCTCGCTCGTCGTGCCGTCGCCGGCGGAGACGTACACGACCTCATCGCCTTTGAAGCCATCAACCTTGTCTTTGATTTCGTCAACGAGCGCGGCGCGATAACTCGCCTCGGCGCAACCGACGGCTTGCAGAAACTGCGTGCCGGTCGGCGAAGATTGCGTGACGATATTCAGCCCCCGGTGTCCCCAATGTGAAGGCATCTGGCGACCGTGTGAGTTTGGGTCGGCTTCGGCCCCAACCGAAGCGAGTAGTTGTTCGAGCGGCGTCATTCCGAGTTGCAGACAGAGGGCGCGGTCGCGGTAGTACGGATAGAACCAATCGTAGGCGGGCTTCAAGGCGAGTCCGGCGGCGACGAGCACCGCTTCGTGTCCCGCGCCCGAAATCTGGAAGTAGATTTTGTTCTGCCCCTTAAGCTGAATCTCCTTGTCGTCCAGCCGCCGCGACAAAAACATCGTGCGGTAAATTCCTACCATCTGCTCACGGTCAAGCCCGCGATACTCAATCGTCTTGAGTTCAGTCGCCATTCTTTACGCTCTCCAAAATAAAATGACTGAAATATCGAACACTAATCTTCATACTCACTCTCAAGCGTCATCCGATAATCTTCTGCCATCGAAGGGTGACGGTGCGATTCCGCGACGCCGATGCCGCGCTCGTAAGCGGCGCGCGCTGCCGCGCGGTCGCCCGTTTTTTCGTAAGCCTGGGCGAGCATGCCGTAGGCGTTACCTTCGTCGTCGTGAACTTTGAGATAGCTCGTCAGCGTCTTGACGACATCGGCGTATCGCCCAGCCTTCTCGTACTCCTTCGCCAGCCCGAACAGCACCATCGCGTTCGCGGGATCGTCCCGCAGCATCTGCTCAAAAACTTCGATTCGTGAACTCGCCATTCGCTCTCCCTGAAAATGTTCGTAGTCACGCCCTCAGGCGGCCATTCTTCGTCTGTCGTGTCCCCCGTTACTGTACAAGCGGCTGCTTGCCGGCGGTCAAGAGTTTCGCAATGGTCTGGAGTTGCATGTTCGACGTGCCTTCGTAGATCGCGCCGATCTTCGAGTCGCGCCAGAATTTCTCGACCGGGTAATCTTTAACAAAGCCGTAACCGCCGTAAAGTTCCACGGCTTTCGACGCGATGTGCTCGGCGGCGCGCGACGAGTAGAGCTTCGCCATCGCCGCTTCTTTGACGAACGGACGCCCGGCGTCCTTCAGGCGCGCGGCGTTGTAGACCATCAGACGCGCGGCCTCAAGCTCGGTCGCCAACTCGGCAATCTGAAACTGCACGCCCTGAAACTGGTTAATCGGTTTGCCGAACTGCGTGCGCTCGCCGGTGTAGTTGAGCGCCGCGTCGAACGCGCCGCGCGCGAGACCGATCATCTGCGCGCCGATGCCGATGCGTCCCTCATTCAAAGTTTCGATGGAAACCTTATAGCCTTTGCCGATTTCACCGAGCACGTTTTCTTTCGGCACGCGGCAATTGTCGAAAATGATTTCGGTCGTCGAAGAAGCGCGGATGCCGGTCTTGTTTTCTTTCTTCCCGACGACGAAACCCTCGAAACTCTTTTCGACGACGAAGGCGGTGATTCCGCGATAACCCGCTTCCGGGTCGGCATTAGCGAAAGCAACGAAGATTTCCGCTTCGATGCCGTTTGTGATCCAAAGTTTTTGTCCGTTCAGAACGTAGTGATCGCCTTTGTCCACGGCGCGTGTGCTCATCGCAAAAGCGTCGGAGCCGGAGCCGGCTTCGCTGAGGGCGTAAGCGCCGACCGCGCTTTCGGCGAGTCGTGGCAGATACCTCTTTTTCTGCTCGGCATTTCCCCAGTGGATGAAGGCGTTGTTGACGAGCGTGTTCTGCACGTCCATCATCACGCCGACCGACGGGTCAACGCGCGAGAGTTCTTCGACGCCGATGATCGCCGTGAAGAACGACGCGCCAGCGCCGCCGTATTCTTCGGGCGTCTCAATGCTCATCAGCCCGAGGTCGAACAGATGCTTGATGATTGCGGGGTCGAGCTTCTGGTGCTCGTCCATTTCTTCGACGCGCGGGCGAATCTCGCCCTCGGCAAATTCGCGCACGCTCGCGCGAAACATGTCTTCGTCTTCGGAGAAGACCGTCAGAGGCGTGCCGCTCATAATTTCTGCTGGTACTGTTTGGCTCATAGTTAAGTTACTCATGAAAATTCGGGATAAAGATTTTAAGCTGTAGCATCGCTCATCGGCGCGCTTGTGGTCAACTCACGAAAGCGGTGACAAATGACGGGCGGCGAGGGTGGGGCGGAATTGGCAAAAGGAAGAATCACACCACGATGTTTTGATGGGGCTGTCGATTTCTGCATGAGGGTAACTTCGGAAAGAAAAAAAGCCGCGCGGAAGTTCGCGCCTGTGGGTGTCGTCTTCGCCGCGCTCGGCGTTGCGCTGTTCTTCTACTTCGTGCGCCGCGCCGGAGTCGCCGAAATCGCAGACGGTATGCGGCGGCTCGGCGCGGGCTTCATTCTGGTTCTACTGGCTTCCGGCGTGCGCCCGGTGGTGCGCTCTCTGGCGTGGACGCTCTGCGTCGAGCCGCCGCACCGTCTGCGCTTGCAAGATGCGTTCGCGGCTTTTATGACCGGCGACGCCGTCGGCAACGTCGTGCCGTTCGGGATGGTTATCGGTGAGCCGGCGAAGGCGATGCTGGTGCGCGAACGCGGCGTGCCGCTCGTCGCCGGGTTATCGGCGCTCGCGGTCGAATACATTTTCTACAGTCTGTCGGTCGCGGCGATGATCTTCGTCGGCGCCCTCGCGCTACTGGTGAGCTACCCGCTGCCGAAGGCGTTGCGCTGGACGAGCGTCGGCGCGCTCGCGGGCGGCGGCGGCATCGTGCTGGCGGCGCTATTCGTGATGCGGCTCCAGTGGAGATCCATGAGCCGCGCGATTGACGGGATGCACCGGCGTGGCATCGGGCGGCGTGCGCTGACGGAGGAGCGGCGCGGGCGCGTTCGCGCAATGGAAGAAAGCGTCTACGGTTTTTATGCGCGCAACCGCTCACGCTTTGTGCCGATTTTGTTGCTCGAATCGTGCTTCCATGTGGCTGGCGTCGCCGAAGTCTACGTCACGCTCTACTTCATCAGCGACACCGCGCCGACGCTTCTGACGGCGTTCGTCCTCGAGACCGTGAACCGCATGATCAACGTCGTCTTCAAATTCGTGCCGCTGCGCGTCGGCGTTGATGAAGCGGGCACAGGGATGCTGACGGGCGCGCTCGGACTCGGTGTCGGGAGCGGCGTGACGCTCGCGATTGTGCGCAAGGCGCGCGTCGTCGTGTGGACGGCGCTCGGCATACTGTTCCTTGTGATGCGCGGCTTGTCGGTGCGCCGCGTGGTTGAGGAAACTGAACAAGCGGTCGCGCAACGGGCGGGAGAGGAAGACGATGCCGGTGAAGCAATTGAGCGCGCCGAAGATGTCGGGACGTCTTGAAAAAACTGAGGTAGGAACTGCCGACGCAGCGGATGAATCCCTCTTGACTTTCCCGCGCGGTGTAATAGAGTCAGGCGAAATGGAAGCGGTTCGACTCTACGGCTGAGATTACCCGGCAACGAGTTCCCGACGCGACATCTCCGCCCGTCCGATCATCTCTTTACAGGAGGAAGTAGCGCGATGAAAAAAATCCCGATGACTCTGATGATGTTGTTAATTTCCTGTCTCTGTGCCGGGGCGGACACGAAGCC
>Ga0183260_10005232_pt1 | contig 10234 bp, 7 predicted proteins | sample AntDrymUQ4972206_2_FD_129768 | JGI IMG/M metagenome (GOLD analysis project Ga0183260, IMG submission 129768) | Polar desert sand microbial communities from Dry Valleys, Antarctica - metaG UQ497 (22.06) (version 2) (version 2) | ecosystem: Environmental > Terrestrial > Soil > Desert | place...
GACCGGGAGGCCCTCGGCCGCCGTTCGGAAAAGGCCAGCGTGGCCAGGCCCAGCGAGTTGCGGGCGCCGGTGGCAGTGCCCAGGGCGAACGGCCCGGTCGAACTCCGGTAGCTCATCGCCACTCACTCCCTCCGCAGCATCGGTTCTTGACTGGCCATCATGCCGGGATCGACGTGGGCCGCCGGCCGGGTGCCGAGCCGGCCCAGCACCCCCGCGGCCAGGGTCAGGCAAGGCAGCAACCACAAGGCCGCCGGCAGCGACGCCCTCGGCGATTCCGCCGATGAGGGCCGGCCCGGCGATGAAGCCGAGGTAGCCGCACGTCGACACCGCCGCGATGGCCGGCCCGGAGGAGCCCGGGCCGGAGCCGGCCGCACTGAAGAGCACCGGCACCATGCAGGACAACCCCAGCCCGAGCAGGGCGAACCCGGTTACGGACGGCACCGGCGTCCCGGGCAGCAGCCCGCCCGCGAGGCCGAGCCCGCCGATCGCCGCCAGCACGAGCAGGAGGCGGCTGCCGCCGTACGGCTGGGTCAGGCTGTCCCCCACCAGCCGCCCGATCGTCGGAGCGTGCAAGGGCCAGCCTCAGCTCCCCCGCGCCGAGTCCGAGCTCGACCCGAACGTCGGGAATCCGTGGTACCCACGAACCGAACAGCAGTCCGTTGGCCGCGAAGACGGTCGTGACCACCCACCGCGCGCGCATCGGCCCCAGCCAACCACCCCGGTCCTGGCCCGGTGTTGGATAGCGGTGATCAACGGCGATCGAGTGGAGGTGCCGTGCCCGAGGACGCAGGTCGGATCGTGGTGAGCGAGCTGACCAAGACCTTCGGGGACGTCCGCGCCGTGGACGGGCTCTCCTTCACCGTCGAGCCGGGCTCGGTGACCGGCTTCCTCGGACCCAACGGGGCCGGGAAGACGACCACGCTGCGGATGGCCCTCAGCCTCGTCGTCCCGGACAGCGGTACGGCGACGATCGGCGGCCGCACGTACGCCAGCCTGGAGAACCCGATCGAGCAGGTCGGCGCCGTGCTCGACCCGACGTTCCACCCCGGTCGCAGCGGCCGCAACCACCTCCGGGCGTACGCCGTCGCGGCCGGACTGCCCGACCAGCGGGTCGACGAGGTGCTCGATCAGGTCGGCCTCGCTTCGGCCGCGCGCCGCAAGGCCGGCGGCTACTCCCTCGGGATGCGTCAGCGACTGGGCCTGGCCACCGCGCTGCTGGGAAACCCACAGGTACTCATCCTCGACGAGCCGGCCAACGGCCTGGATCCTGAGGGGATCACCTGGCTGCGCGGCTTTCTGCGTCACCTGGCCCGCGGCGAGGGCCGCACGGTCCTGGTCTCCAGCCACCTGCTCGCCGAGGTCCAGCAGACCGTCGACCGGGTGGTGATCCTGGCCGCCGGTCGCCTGGTGCGCGAGGGCACGATCCAGGAACTCGCCGGGGCCGAGCGGGTGCGGGTGCGTACACCCGACCCGGACGCGCTGCGCGCCGCCCTGCCCGGCCTGGAGGTCGGCGACGATGGTCCGGGCACCCTGGTGGTCTCCGGCTCCGACACCGACACCATCGGGGCGGCGGCGTTCCGGGCGGGGGTCGAACTGCACGAGCTGGCCACCACCCGCTCGGACCTGGAAGAGATCTACTTCCGGTTGACCACGGGCCAGGAACAGTTCGCCGCCGCCCAGCCCGGGCAGGCAGTGCCATGACCGCCCTGATCCGCTCGGAGTTCCACAAGCTGTTCTCCACCAAGGTTTGGCTGTGGCTGCTGGTCGGCTCAGCGGCCCTCGGGGCGCTCTTCGTCAGCCTCACGCTGGGCTTCGCCGGCGACCCGAACTCCGGCCTGCCGCCGCTGGACGACCCCACTGTCCAGCCGGTGGTGTTTAACCCGGCCGGGGCCGCCGTCGTCTTCGTCGTGGTGCTGGCGGTCATCGGCATCACCCAGGAGTTCCGCCACCGCACGGCGACCCCCACCTTCCTGACCACGCCGCAGCGACACCGGGTAGTCGTGGCCAAGCTCGTGACCTACTTCCTCGCCGGGCTCGGGTACGCCGTCGTCACCGCGGCGGTCCTGCTGGCCATCGGTATCCCGTGGCTGACCTCCTCCGGCGCTGAGGTCTCCCTCGGCGGGGACAACGCGAAGGTGTTGATCGGTGGCTCCCTGGCGGTAGCCCTCTATGCGCTGCTCGGCGTGGGTATCGGCGCGCTGGTCCGAAACCAGGTCGGGGCCATCGTCGGCGCGCTGGTCTACCTGTTCGTCCTGGAGCCGATCATCCGCAGCATCCCGGCCACCGCGCCGTTCTACCGTTGGCTGCCCGGCGGTGCCCAGGAGGCCTTGACGGCCTCCTTCCAGGCCCCGGACAACCTGTTCGAGCGGTGGCAGGGCGCCCTGCTACTAATCGGCTACGGTCTGCTCGCGGCGGCCCTCGCGGCCGTCTTCACACTGAGACGTGACGTGCACTGACCGGGATGGGGGGTGACATGTGGCGCGAGGCGACGAGGAGAACGATATGAGCACGGGAACCCGGGTGATGACGCCCGAACGACTGGCCGTATTGGTCGAAGCCGGCGCCGTCGAGGAGGTCAGCGCGGCGCTGCGGGAGGATCCTGGCCTCGTCGCGTCCTCCGTCGAGCGGAACGACCTCACCGGTTGGACGCCGCTGCACCTGGCCCTGCAGCACGGTCACGCGTCGCTGGTGCGGGTGCTGATCTCCGCTGGCGCCGACCTGTCCGCGCGCACCGAACACGGCCGTACGCCGCTGCACATCTGCCTGCAGTACAACCGGCTGCTGCGCGGTGAACTGCTCACCGCCGGCGCCGAGGTGGACAACGCCATCGCGGCCTACTTCGACGAAGCCGACCTGCTCACCGAGCACCTGGACGCCGACCCCACGGCTCTCGACGACGAGTCCACCGGCATGACGCCGTTGCGCTGGGCGGCGTACGGCTCGGCCGACGACGTCGTCCGGCTGCTCGTGCAGCGCGGAGCCAGGCTCGAGGGCGCGCTGCTGGCCGCGGCCGAGGTGAACGGCGTCCTGGTCGCCCGGCTGCTGCTGGAGGCCGGTGCCGACCCTTCGTGGACCGACCCCGACACCAACGAGAGTGCGTTGCACGTCGCGGCCCGGCACGCGAGCCGGCCGGACAACACCGAGGTGGCCCGGGTGCTGCTCGACGCCGGAGCCGACGTGGACCTGGTCTCCAGCGACGGCGCGACCGCGCTGGACATCGCGCGGATCGGCGCCGCCCGGCAGTCCGGGGAGGACGCGGAGCAGCCGGCGGCGTACGCCGAGATGGCAGTGCTGCTGCAGGAGTACGGCGCCCGCGACTAGCACGGCCGCTGCGAAGGAGCTTCGGCGGCGTCCACCGGCGGGTAGATCTCGGCCAGCAGCTCCGAGAGGCTGGGCTCCCCCTGGATCAGGCTCAACACGCGATGGGCGCGTGGCCGGCCGATGCCGCCGCCCGCCCACGCCAGGAACTTGTGCTCCAGCTCGGCTGGGCTGAGCGCCGCCTCGGGGTCGCCGGGCGCCTGCGTCGGTCCGGACTCCAGCCGCCGCCCGTCGGTCAGGATCAGCGTGACCTCGGCACCCCGGCTGGCGGGGAAGGCGCTGGTCATCTCCGCTGACTCGTGCACCTGCAGGGTCATCGCGAGCCGACGCACCTCCGCCCCCATCCGCTCCGGGTGCACGACGTCATCGACCTCGAGTCGTCGATGGACGGCGGCGCAGGCCACCGTGAACGGAAGGCTGTACTGGGCTTGTTCGGTGTCTGCCGGACTTCGGGTGCCGAGCCTGGTGGCGGCGTGGAAGGTAGTGACTCGGATGTCTTGGATCTCGCGGGGTGCGACGTCGTACCGCCGGACCAGGCCGATGGTGGCGTGAATCGCGGGGTGGCTCCACCGGCACACCGGGTACGGCTTGAAGTACTGCTCGAGGACCATCCATCGGTCGCCCAGGTCGTCCCAGTCGTCCGCCCGGTCCGTCACCAGCGCCGACGGTGCCCCGGTGAATCCGCCCGCGGCGAGCAAGGCGCCCGAGACCCCGGCCTCGGCGCCCCACGCAGAGCTGTCCTTGACCATCGACGGATGGTCGATGCAGCGCATCATCGGCGCCCTCGGCGCCTGGTACTCGGCGATGCCCAACGCGTGCGCCGTCTCGGCCGGGTTCAACGCGAGCAGCCGGGCCGCGACCGCGGCCGCACCGATGGCGTTCCAACTGCCGGAGCTGTGGTAGTCAGACGTGCTGCGATGCAGGACAGCTCCCGCCCGATACGCGATCTCGTAGCCGACCACCAGCGCCGTCAGCAGGTCCCCCAACGCCGTGGCCGGATTCTCGGTGACGAGGCTCAACGCGGCGGGCAACACCGCAACGCCGGCGTGGCCCTTCGTGAGGCGGTGACCGTCGTGGCCGTCCATCGCGTCGATCGTGGCGGCGTTGGCGAACGCGGCGCCGAGCGGGCTGACCGCGCGACCGTCGAAGAGCAGCCGTGCCGTGCGCTCGGCTCCCTGCATGTACTGCACGGCGTGGCCGCGAGCGACGGCCGACAGCCGGGTCCGGTGGCCGGCCGCGGCCACGCCCAGGAGATCCATCAGACAGGCCCGCATTCGCCCGACGACAGCGGTCGGCAGGTCGTCCAGGGCGAGGTCGTGCACGAACTCGATCACTGGGCGCGCCATCGTTCGGACGGTACGCAGGTGGTGGCCGGCGCTGCACCTGCCGGATGGCCGCTAGCCGGGCGCACCGCGTAACCTGAGGACGCGTCACGGCTCCACGCTGCCGACCACGGACGCGGCAGGGCCGGGACCTCCGTTGTCACCGGTGAAGAGGCGAGCGACCGTGTCCCCGCAGAAGAACAAACTGGCCGGATTCGGGCCGAACGAGTGGCTGGTCGAGGAGATGTACCAGCAGTACCTCGCCGACCCCACCAGCGTGGACGCCGCCTGGCACGAGTTCTTCGACGACTACCGGACGGCGCCGGGCACGTCCAGTGACGGCGGCCCCGTTCCAGCGAGCCGACCAGCCGGGGGCAACGGTGCCGTTCCGGCCGCGACCGCACCGGAGCAGGCTGCTCCCGACCAGCCCAAACCCGCCGCCCCTCGACCGGCAGCTACCTCGGCAGCTACCAAGGAGGCCGCACGCCCGGTGAGCACCACCGCCGCCCAGCCCACCCAGAAGGCCGCCGCACCCTCCAACGGCGAGCCGGCCCCGCGCGCCGCCGCACCCTCGCGACCGGCGCCCGCCGACGAGGCACCCGCCAAGCCCGCGGCCAGACCGGCTGCGGCACCGGCGGCCAAACCGGCGACGGAGCCGGCGGCAGAGCCGAGGAGGGCAAAGGCATCCGGGAGTACGACGTTGCGGGGCGCGGCCGCCCGCGTCGTGACCAACATGGACGCCTCGCTCAGCGTCCCCACCGCGACCAGCGTGCGCGCGTTCCCGGCCAAGCTGCTCAGCGACAACCGGATCGTCATCAACAACCACCTGCGCCGTTCCCGGGGCGGCAAGGTGAGCTTCACCCACCTGATCGGCTACGCGGTGGTCAAGGCCGTCGAGTCCTTCCCGGAGATGAACAACAGCTTCGCCGTGGTGGACGGCAAGCCGGCGCTCGTGACGCCGCAGAACGTCAACCTCGGGCTGGCCATCGACCTGCGCAAGGACGACGGCAGCCGGCAGCTCGTAGTGGCCAGCATCAAGGGCACCCAGGACATGGACTTCACCCAGTTCTGGTCGGCGTACGAGGACATCATCCGCCGCGCCCGGCAGAACAAGCTCACCGCCGACGACTTCGCCGACACCACGATCACCCTGACCAACCCGGGCACGATCGGCACCAACCATTCAGTGCCGCGGCTGATGCAGGGTCAGGGCACGATCGTCGGCGTCGGTGCCATGGAGTACCCCGCGGAGTTCCTGGGGATGAGCGAGGAGAACCTCGCCAACCTGGCCGTGTCCAAGACCATCACCCTCACCTCGACGTACGACCATCGGATTATCCAGGGCGCGGTCTCCGGAGACTTCCTGCGCACCCTGCACCGGTTGCTGCTCGGTGAGGCCCGCTTCTACGACGAGGTCTTCCGCTCGCTACGCATCCCGTACGAGCCCGTGCGCTGGGTCTCCGACGTCACGATCAGCCACGAGGGGCAGATCGACAAGGAAGCCCGCGTCATCGAGCTGGTCAACGCCTACCGCACCAACGGCCACCTGATGGCCGACACCGACCCGCTGGACTCGCGGGTGCGGACCCACCCGGACCTCGACGTGATCCGGCACGGTCTCACCCTGTGGGACCTCGACCGGACGTTCCCGGTGGGTGGCTTCGCCGGCGAACAGGTGATGAAGCTGCGCGACATCCTGGGGGTGCTGCGCAGTTCCTACTGCCGCACCGTCGGCGTGGAGTACATGCACATCACCGACCCGGAGGAGCGGCGCTGGCTGCAGGAGCGCATCGAGACCAAGCAGGACCAGGCCGACGTGGCCGAGCAGAAGCACATCCTCGGCCGGTTGAACGCCGCCGAGGCGTTCGAGAACTTCCTGCAGACCAAGTACGTCGGGCAGAAGCGCTTCTCTCTGGAAGGCGCGGAATCCACGATCCCGATGCTCGACGCGGTCTTGCAGGGGGCGGCCGAGCACGACCTCGACGAGGTAGCGATCGGCATGCCGCACCGCGGCCGGCTCAACGTGCTGGCCAACATCCTGGGCAAGAGCTACGCCCGGATCTTCGGTGAGTTCGAGGGCAACATGGACCCCGGGACGATGCACGGCTCCGGCGACGTGAAGTACCACCTCGGCGCCAGCGGCACGTTCCGGCATCCCAGTGGTGAGCGCACGGTCAAGGTCAGCCTGACCAGCAACCCCAGTCACCTCGAGGCGGTCAACCCGGTGCTCGAGGGGATCGTGCGAGCCAAGCAGGACCTCATCGACAAGGGCGAGGCCGGTTTCACCGTGATGCCGGTGCTGCTGCACGGGGACTCGGCGTTCGCCGGGCAGGGCGTGGTGGCCGAGACCCTGAACCTGTCCCAGCTGCGCGGCTACCGCACCGGCGGCACGATCCACGTGATCGTCAACAACCAGGTCGGCTTCACCACGAGCCCGGCCGCGGCCCGGTCCAGCCTGTACTGCACGGACGTGGCGCGGATGATCCAGGCTCCGATCTTCCACGTGAACGGCGACGACCCGGAGGCCTGCGTCCGGGTCGCCCGGCTGGCGCTGGAATACCGGCAGGCCTTCCGCAAGGACGTCGTGGTCGACCTGGTCTGCTACCGCCGGCGGGGGCACAACGAGGGTGACGACCCCTCGATGACCCAGCCGCTGATGTACGACGTGATCGACAAGAAGCGCTCGGTCCGCAAGCTCTACACCGAGTCCCTCATCGGCCGCGGCGACATCACGATCGCCGACGCGGAGGAGGCCCTGCGCGACTACCAGGGTCAGCTGGAGCGCGTCTTCGCCGAGACCCGGGACGCCACCGGGTCGGCCAAGCCCGAGCCGGTGATGGCCGAGACACCGCAGGACGTCGTCCAGACCGCGATCCCCCTCGAGACGATCAAGCACATCGCCGACGCCCATGTGTCCATGCCGGACGGGTTCACCGTGCATCCCCGGCTCAAGCGGGTGCTGGACCGGCGGGTGGCGATGGCCGGCAGCGGCGGCGTCGACTGGGCCTTCGGTGAGATCCTCGCCCTCGGCTCGACGCTGATGGACGGCATCCCGGTGCGGTTGGCCGGCCAGGACAGCCGGCGCGGGACCTTCGTGCAGCGGCATGCCGTGCTCACCGACCGGGTGACCGGCGGGGAGTACACGCCGATCGCGGCGCTGAGTGAGAATCAGGCGCGGTTCTGGGCCTACGACTCGCTGCTGTCGGAATACGCCGCGATGGGCTTCGAGTACGGCTACTCCGTGGCCAACCCGAAGGCCCTGGTCCTGTGGGAGGCGCAGTTCGGGGACTTCGCCCAAGGGGCGCAGATCATCGTCGACGAGTTCATCTCCTCCGGAGAGGCCAAGTGGGGGCAGCGCTCCGGTGTCGTGCTGCTCCTGCCGCACGGCAACGAGGGCCAGGGGCCGGACCACTCCAGCGGCCGTATCGAGCGCTACCTGCAGATGTGCGCCGAGGACAACATGACCATCGCCAACTGCTCGACGCCGGCGAACTATTTCCACCTGCTGCGGCGCCAGGCCCTGCGCAGCATCCAGCGCCCGCTGGTCGTGTTCACCCCAAAGTCCCTGCTGCGACTGCGGGCGGCGACCTCGAGCGTCGAGGACTTCACCTCGGGCACCTTCCGGCCCGTACTCCCCGACCCGGGTGTGGCCGGCAAGCAGCTGGACCCGGCCGGTGTCCGCCGCGTCCTGCTGTGCAGTGGCCGGATCGCCTACGACCTGCTCGCACACCGCAGCGACAACGGGATCACCGACGTCGCGGTAGTCCGAGTAGAGCAGCTCTACCCGATGCCTGACTCGACCCTGCCGGCCGCCCTGTCGGAGTACCCGGACACCGCGGAGTTCGTCTGGGTGCAGGAGGAACCGGCCAACATGGGCGCGTGGTCCTTCATGGCGCTGCACCTGCCCGAGTTCCTGCCGGGCCAAGCCCTGCGCCGCGTCTCCCGGCGGGCCTCGGCCAGCCCGGCCGCCGGTTCGGGGAAGGTGCACGAGCGCGAGCAGAACGCGGTGGTCACCGCGGCGTTCGAGTGAGCGGTGTACTTCACGGACAGAGGCATCGAGGAACTGGCCGAACGGCGCGGTGACGAGCAGGTCGGCTTGGCCTGGCTGGCCGACCGATTGAGCGAGTTCGTCGACCTGCACCCGGACTTCGAGGTGCCGGTGGACCGGTTGGCGACCTGGCTGGCCCGCCTGGACGTCGACGACCTGGAGTGAGCGGGGGCGTTCTGACGCGTGTCGAGGTCCGGCCGCGCGCCAGGTACGACGACGGGGACTGGTACTGGCAGGTGCCCGCCGTAGGCCAGCTGCAACGCGAGGGTTTGGACCTCGCGCCGGTCACCGTGCTGGTGGGTGAGAACGGCAGCGGCAAGTCGACCCTGGTGGAGGCGATCGCGGCGGCCTGGAAGGACGGGTTGACCGCGCAGGTCCATCACTGGAGCCCCGGGCCGGGACCAGACGACGCTGACCTGCACCGTCACCTGCAGCTGATCGGTGAGCGCCCGCCGCCGCAGGGCGGTTGCTTCCTGCGGGCGGAGTCGATGTACGGGCACTTCGGCGGCATCGACGCCTCGGAGAACCTGCTGCGCTCCGTCGGCGGCCGGCTCAACGCCCGCTCGCACGGCGAGGGCTTCCTGGCCTTCATGGACACCCGGCTCACCGAGCGCGGCCTCTGGGTGCTCGACGAGCCGGAGTCGGCCCTGTCCTTCCGGTCATGCCTGCGGCTGCTCAGTCTGATCGTCGCGCTGCGCGACGGTGGCTCCCAGGTGCTGCTGGCCACGCACTCGCCCGTGCTCGCCGCCGTACCCGATGCGCAGATCCTGCAGCTGGGCGGCGACGGGATCACCGCCTGCGCCTGGGAAGACCTCGAGGTGGTACAGGACTGGCGGGACTTCCTCACCGCGCCGCAGCGGTGGCTACGCCATCTGGTCTAGCGGCGCGCCCGGGCGTCGCCGGCCTGCGAGCATCCTGGGATGAGGCTCTACGCGCAGACGCCCGCCCGGCGGACCAGCCAGCTGATCGGCGACGCTGCCGTGCTCGGCTGGTGCGTGGTGTGGATCCTGGTGGCCCGCGCCGTACACGGGCTGGTCGAGCAACTTGCCGGGCCCGGCCGCACCCTGGAGGGGGCCGGCCGCGATCTCAGCTCGAGCATGCGCGAGGCCAGCGGCGTCGTCGGGGACGTGCCGGTGGCCGGGGACGCGCTGCGGGCACCGTTCGACCTGGCCGGGGACGTCGGCACCAGGATCCAGAACGCCGGGCTGGCCCAGCAGGACGCGGTATCCACCCTGGCGGTGTGGCTGGCGATCGTGCTGGCCGCCATCCCGATCACCTGGGCCCTGTGGCGCTGGGTGCCGGCGCGGCTGACCTGGATGCGGGAGGCCACCGCCGCGCAGGCGATGATCGACGACGTCGAGCTGTTTGCCGTACGGGCCTTGGCGCACCGTCCGCTGCGGGAGCTGGCCACCCTCGGCCCGGCACCGGCCGCCGCGTGGAAGGCCGGCGACCCGACGGCCACGGCCGCCCTGGCCCGGCTGGAGCTCGCCTCCCTCGGGCTGCGGCTGCCGAGCGGGCTGCAGTTGCCAGCGGATCCGCGTCTCCC
>Ga0183260_10005233_pt1 | contig 10234 bp, 8 predicted proteins | sample AntDrymUQ4972206_2_FD_129768 | JGI IMG/M metagenome (GOLD analysis project Ga0183260, IMG submission 129768) | Polar desert sand microbial communities from Dry Valleys, Antarctica - metaG UQ497 (22.06) (version 2) (version 2) | ecosystem: Environmental > Terrestrial > Soil > Desert | place...
CAGGTGAAGGCGGTCAACAACAGCGCCGAGAACTTCGGCGTCGTCTTCCCAGAGCTGTTCCAAAAGGCGCTCCTGGAACGGATCGACCGCAACGAGTCGGTCGTCTACAAGTTCCTCGACGACGACGAGCTGGCCGCCGGGATCACCAAGGTCTACGCAACCCTGGCCCAGGCCCAGGCCAGGGTCGCCTACCAGGAGCACTGCCCGATCGGTGAGCTCCTCGGTGGAGGCGAGAACCAGCACCTCGAGTACAAGTCGACCCTGCGGACCGACACCGAGACCGGCGAGGTCCGAAAGGCGCTGGAGACGGCGTCGTTGAAGACGATCGCCGCCTTCTCCAACGCAAGCCGGGGCGGGACCCTCCTGATCGGGGTGGCCGACGACGGCACCGTGCACGGCCTGGCCGGCGACCTCGCCTCGCTCCACAAGGAGGGCAAGGACGACGGCGACCGGTTCCTGCTGCACCTGAACCAGCTGCTCATCAACGCCCTGGGCGAGACCGTGGCCAGCACGGTGACGGCCCAGCTCCACACCGTCGCCGGGCAGAACCTGTGCCGCGTCCACGTGCCGCCGAGCGGCTTTCCCGTCGACGCCAAGGTGGTCGTCGAGAAGAAGGGCCAGCTGGAGACCCGGACGGCCTTCTACGTGCGCATCGGCAACGGCACCCGCGAGATCACCGATCCCGCCGAGCGCCAGAAGTTCATCGCCAACCGCTGGGGGAGCAGCCCCCTCGGCGGCGGCGCACCGGGGTGAGCGCCCGAAGCGCTTCCGTCGGAAGCGCACGCACCAGGGTGGCGATGGCTCAGCCGGTGACCTCGGGCTGGCGGTGGCCTGGCGGCCGTCGAGTCCACGTGCGGGACTGATCGGCTGGTTCGCCGCCGTCCACTGCGTGCTCTCCCGCGGCGCCGAGTTCCGGCAGAATTGGGTCTTGCCTGGGGCCGCCGGTCGTGGTTCTATGTGGGTGGAAAGCATCTAAACACCAGGAGGAACACCATGAGCATGGTCGGAGGCAATCTTGAGCAGCTCGACGGGCTGCAGCGGACGCTGGCCGTCGAGGCGGCCGGCGTCGAGCAGCTGCTGGCGCGGCTCAACGGCGTCCTGGAGGGGACCACGTGGCTCGGGCCAGCCGCCGACGCCTTCCGGGGCCAGTGGCGGGAGCAGTACGGCCCGGCGCTGCGCGGCCTGAAGGCAGGGCTCGACGACCAGGCCCGGGTGGTCGCGGGCCGGCGCCAGGCCATCGCCACCGCCACGTCGTAGGCCCCCCGGTGCGGGTTGTCCTGCGGACGCGCGACGGCGAGGTCGACGTGGAGGTGGGCGCTCACGACCCGACCGCCACCATCGGCGACCTCGCCGCCGCCCTGGCGCCGCATCTCGGCGGTGCGGTCCCGGCCCTCCAGGTGGACGGCTGCCACCGAAGCGGGTCGACCCCGCTGGCCGAGTCCGGTCTGCGCCCCGGCTGCGAGATCGCGCTCGGCGCGCCAGCCGGCTCCCGCGGATCAAACCCCCGACCACCCGGGCCTCGCGAGCCACCCCGCGCTCCCGAGGTCCGGGTGGTCGGGGGACTGGCCGCCGGTGACCGACACCCCCTCCCCCCTGGGCGCTCGGTCGTGGGGAGGGACCCTGCGTGCGAGATCGTCCTCAGCGGGCGGACGACGTCGAGGCGCCACGCAACCATTGACATCGACATCGGCACCGGCACCGGCACCGGCACCGACATCGGCGTCGGCATGGACACCGACATCGGCACCGGCATCGACGGCGAGCCGGGCGCCGGCGCCCGCTTGGCCGACGCCGGCTCGACGTCCGGCACCTGGATCGACGGTCGGCGGATCGACGAGGCCACACGGCTCCTCCCGGCCGCCACGGCTGCGCTCGGCTCGGTGGTCGTGCAGATCGCCCGACCCCGCCGGCGGGAGCCGGCGGTCCTCGGTCGGCCCGGGGCCGACGGGCGGCGTCCCCTCCACAGGCCCCCGCCGCCCGTTCCCCTGCCGCCCGTGGTGCCGGTCACCCCGCCGCCGGTCGAACAACCCCGGGCCGACAGGCCCCGCTTCGGGTGGGCCGCCGCCCTGGTTCCCCTCGCGGGAGGTCTGGTGCTGGCCCGGCTGGTGGACCCGCGGTTGGCGCTCTTCACCCTCCTCGGCCCAGCCGTGCTGGTTGGCCAGTGGATCGAGGAGCGGCGGCGCCACCGGCGGGCGGGTGCCGGTTCTCGGGCCGCCGCCCGGCACGGGCTCGAGGCCTTCGCGGCAGCGCTGGAGCAGGCGGGGGCAGCCGAAGCCGGGCGCCGCCACCGGGCCCACCCCGACCCCGCGACGCTCGGTGAGGAGGTCGAGGCCCTCGGGGCCGCGCTGTGGTCGCGCCGGGCCGACCACCCCGAGTTCTCCGCGGTGGCGCTGGGCCGGGCGCCGGGCCTGCAGTGGGAACCACCCACGAGCAGGGCAGCCGAGGGACCGGCGGCGAGCCTTGTGGCCGACGCCCGGCTGCCGAGCGGCTGCCCGGTCCTGGTGCCGCTCGGACCCGGTCACCACCTGGGCGTGGCCGGCCCGAGGGAGGCGGCGCTCGCCGTCGCCCGGTGGGTGCTGCTGCAGCTGGCCGCCCACCACGGTCCGGGCGACCTCCGCCTCGGCGTCGTCTGCGCCCCGGGCCGCGCCGGGGAGTGGGCGTGGGCCGCCTTTCTCCCCCACGTCAGCGCGTCCGGGTCCAGCGGTCGCCGCCTGCTCGCCACCGCTCCGGCTGAGATCGTTGAGGTGATGGCGCTGGCGACGGCGGACACCTCAACCCACGTCGTGGTCGTCGTCGACACCGAGGGGTCCGCCGACGGCGGCGCTCCCTTCGCCGGGCCCGGCACCGTTGTTCCGTCGACGCTGGTGGTCGGCACGTGCCGGCGGGCGCTGCCGTCGCGCTGCACGTCGGTCCTCGAGCTCGACGACCCCGACGGCTGGGGCCGGGTGGTGACGGGTGAGGCTGGTCCGCAGGCGCTCCTGTCCACGGGTGTCACGGAGGCAACAGCCCGGCGCTGGGCCCGCAGCCTCGCCGCCGTGAGCGACCCCGATGTCCGCGACGGGCGGGCCCCGGTGCCGGGGTCGGTCCGGCTGCTCGACCTGCTGGACCTCCAGGACCTCAGCCCCGTCGCGGTGCGGCGGCGCTGGGACGACAGCGCCTGCCGGGGCCTGTCGACCCCGATCGGCAGCACCGGCGGTCGAGACGGCCCCGAAGCCGTCGCCGTCGACCTCGTCACCGACGGCCCGCACGCCCTGGTCGCCGGCACCACCGGCGCCGGCAAGAGCGAGCTGCTGCGGAGCCTCGTCGCCGGCCTGGCCGCGTCGTCACCGCCCGACCGGCTGGCCCTGCTGCTCGTCGACTACAAGGGGGGAGCGGCCTTCGCCGAGGCGGCCGAGCTCCCGCACGTCCTCGGCGTCGTCACCGACCTGGGCCCGGACGAGGCGGCCAGGGCACTGCGAAGCCTCGAGGCCGAGCTGAAGCGACGCGAGCAGGTGCTGTCGGCGCTGGGCCTGCGTGACATCGCCGCCCACCCCGGTCACGCCGGCGGGCGGCCACCAGCCGGCACCGGGCCGCTGCCGCGGATCGTGGTGGTGGTCGACGAGCTGGCCGCCCTCGTCACGGAGCTGCCCTCCTTCCTCGACGGCCTGGTGCAGCTGGCGGCGCGGGGCCGGAGCCTGGGGCTGCACCTGGTGCTCGGGACCCAACGCCCGGGCGGGGTGGTCAGCGCCGCCGTGCGGGCGAACTGCGCTCTCCGCTGCTGCCTCCGGGTTCCGGACGAGGCCGACGCCGTGGACGTGGTCGGCTCGGTGGCGCCTGCGCACGTCGATCGCAGCCAACCGGGGCGGGCCTTTGTCCGCCGGGGCGCCCGCGACCTCGTCGAGGTGCAGGTTGGCCTGGTGGGAGGCCCCCGCGCCGCTGGTGCGGCACCGGTCACCGTGGCTCCCGCCACGTTCGGGCCGGCACCACCGCACCCAACCCTCGAACCGGCCGCCACCGAGAGCGATCTGGCCGGGCTGGTCACTGCCTGCCGAGACGCTGCCGTCCAGGCCGGCATGGCCCCGCCCCGACCGCTGTGGCTGGCGCCGCTTCCGGCCGGTCTCGACGGGGCCAGCCTCCCCGCCGCCGGCGACGGCGACGGCGACGAGGGCGGCGTGGTCCTCGGCCTCGCCGATGACCCGGACCACCAGCGGCGGCTGCCCCTGGCGTGGCGGCCGGGCGACGGGCCGCTGCTCGCCATCGGGAGCGGGCTGGGCCCGGCGACCGCCCTGCGCGCCGCGGCCCGAGCCCTGGCCGCCCGGTTCGGCCCCGGCCGGCTCCACGTCTACGCGTTCGACCTGGCCGCCCAGGGCCTCGCCTCCCTGGCTGATCTGGCCCACGTCGGCGCCATCGTCCGGCCCGGCGAGCACGAGCGGCTCCACCGGCTCATCCGGCGGCTGGCCGACGAGCTCACGGCCCGCCAGACCGCCGCCGCGGCCGAGAGGACCGCCGCCAGGCCCGCCCTGGGCCCTCCGCCGCTGATCCTCGTTCTGGTCGACGGTGTCGCCGCCCTGCGGGGCGCCCTCGAGGGGTCCGGCGGCCTGGCCGCCCTCGATGCCCTCGAGCGGGTCGTGGCCGACGGCGCCGCCTTGGGCATCGTGGTGGCGGCAGCCGCCGACCGGCCGGCGTCGGTGCCCGCGGCCTGGTCGGCGGCGGCCTCACGCCAGCTCGTCTTCCGCTGCGGTGATCCGCTCGACCTGCTGTCGGTCGGAGCCGGGCGGGTCGACCAGAGCCGCTGGCCCGAAGGCCGCTGCCTCGTGCTGGGGTCCGGCCTGGTGGCCCAGGTCGCCACCGGCGGCTGGTCCACCGCCGCCGGGGACGCGCCGGGGGAGCGGTGCCCCGGGCCGGCTCCCGTCTGCGCCCTGCCCACCCGGGTGCCGCTGGCCGACGTGCTGGCTGCGAGTCCCCCGGCGGCGGGACCGGCGGGCCTGCACCTGCCCCTCGGCCTCGACGGCCGGCACCTCGGCGTCGCTGCCGCCCGGCTCCGACCCGGCCAGCCGTTCGTCGTGTGCGGCCCGCCCGGCGCCGGCCGGTCCACCACCCTGGCCGTGCTGCGCCGATCGGCCGAGGCCGCCGGCTGCGTCGTGCTCGGAGCCGGCCCCGACCTCGCCCGGCGGTTGGCCGACGGCGCCGGACAAGGGGGGCGGGGCCCCGTCGTCGTGCTCGTCGACGACGCCGAGGGCGTTGACGACCCGCACGGCGCCTGCGCCGCGCTCGTGGCCGGTCGTCACCCCAGCGCCCACCTGATCGCCGCCGTGCCGCCTGACGCGCTCCGGTCGGCCTTTGGGCACTGGACCTCCGACCTGCGACGCAGCGGCTCCGGGCTCGTGCTCCGACCCCGTTCCGACCTCGACGCCGACGTCCTCGGCATCCCCCTTCTGCCTCGGTGGCCCGTCCCCCTCACCGGGCAAGGCCGCGGGGTGCTCGTCCTTGACGGCGAAGCCGTCCCCGTCCAGGTGGCACGCCCGTGAAGGCCGAGCTCCAGCTCGGATCCCTGGTGGCCACCGGGCCGCTGGCCACGGTCCACCGCGGCTCGCTCGGCGGCCGGGCGGTCGCCGTGAAGCGGGGCCGGGCCGGCGTCCCGGGGGCGGCGGCGGCCCTGCGGCGGGAGGCCCGGATCCTCCGAGCCGCCAGCCATCCGGCGCTCGTCCCCGTCCTCGACGTCATCGACGACCGGGACCAGCCGACCCTCATCCTCGGCTGGGCCGACGGCGGCAGCCTCGAGGACCTGCTGGCCGACGGCCCCCTCGGGACCGATGAGGTGCTCCACCTGCTGCGGCCGGTGGCGGGGGCGCTCGGGGCGCTGCACCGGGCGGGGGTGGCCCACCTGGACGTCAGCACCCGCAACGTGCTCCTGGCAGCCGCCGGGCCGGTCCTCGTCGACCCGGCGCCACCGGGCGCCGGCACACCCGGCTACGCCGACCCCGCGGTAGCCGCCGGCGGGCTGGCCTCCCCGCGCAGCGACGTGTTCGGGCTCGCCGCCTGCGCCCACGTCGCCCTCAGCGGACGCCGTCCCCGAGTCGGCGGTGGCGTCGCCCCCGGCGTGTCCCTGCCCCCCGCCGTGACCGCGACCCTCGCCGCCGGCCTTTCCCGCGACCCGGCGGGCCGGCCGCCGTCGACGACGGCGTTCGTCGACCAGCTCGAAGCCGCCCTCAGGTCAGTCCGCGGTCCCCAAGCGCCACCCACGGGTCGAGTGTCGGGACGACCCGTGGCGCGGGACCGGGCGCCGGTGGCCGGTCCCCCCCGCACGTGGCCGTTCGAACGGTGGCAGGAGGAGGCCGATGCCGCCCAAGCCCGGCGCCAGAGGGCGAACCCGATCGCCAGCACCCGCTCAGAGGCGTCGATGGCGCCGCCGTCAGCAGGTCCGATCCTCGGTGCCTGACAGCAACCCACGACGCCCAGCCGCCCGTCCGCCGCCCGCCACAACCCCTGGAGGCAACCCATGACACCACGACGCCCGACCTTGCACTAGCGTGCTGCCCGTGGCCAAGGACAAGAGCCGTTGGTTGAGCACCCGAGAGGCGTGTGACGAGCTCGGCATCACGCTCCGCACGCTGTACCGCATCATCGACGAGGGCAAGCTTCCCTGCTACCAGTTCGGGCGCGTCTACCGGCTCAAGACCGATGACGTCGAGTCCTTCCTCGCCCACGCCAAGGTGAAGCCCGGCGAGCTCGCCCACCTCTACCCCGAGCCCCGGGGCACCGAGACCGAGACCGAAGGCGTCGAGACCACCACCTGAGCAGGAAGCGCCTCCGGCCTGGGTGCCGGGTACGGTGAGGCGATGCTGGGGCGGGCTGGCGGGCGTGGCCGGCAGGTGCTGTCGCAGCGGCAGCGAAGGCTTGTTCGCCGGTTCGCCTCCGAGGTGTGCCCGCCGGACTTGGAGGCGCTGGGGCTGGCGCACGGGGTGGTCGAGCACGTCGAGGTGACGTGGAGGTCGATGGCCCCGATCACCCGGGCGGGGGTGGCTGATCGCACTCGAGCTGGTGGGCGCCACGGGTGCCGCCCGGCGCCTGCTGCCCGGCCGGCTTGGGGGGTGGAGCCCGGGTGTGGGGCGGCTGCGTCGGTCGGTGCCCGACCTGGCGGTCGTGGCCTACTTCGATCAGCCGGAGGTCAAGGCGCGGCTCGGCTACGACCCGGAGGCGTGGACGGCCGCGGTCGCCCCGGCGCGGGGGCGACGTCGACCCCGAGGCCCGCGACAACCGCTATCTCAACTCGCTGCTCCTCGACTACAGCACGCACGCCAAGGGCGCCCTCGACCCCGCCGGCCGGCTTCGTGACCACCTCGTCACCCTCGACGAGGAGCACACCCTGCTGCTCGGCCACGCCTTTCTCGCCCTTGGAGCGCTCCGCGTGCCGGCGACGTTCTTCGTCCTCGAACGGCTGCGCCCGGCCCCGTGAGGTCCTCGTCACCGAGGCGTCGACGGGCATCGGCGAAGCCACCGCCCTGCGGCTCGACCACGGCGGCTGGCAGGCCTTCGCCGGCGTCCGCAGGGAGGCCGATGGTCACATCTCAGCTGCGGTAGCTGTTCACCATCGCCGACGTGAACCAGGCCAGCGGCGGCACCATCAGCAGCGCGCCGAACACCACGAGCGCGCCGCCTCGATCGCCAGCATCCGATGGCGAGGTCGTGCACCATCGCACCCCACCCACCGCGCAGATGCCGATGGCGATCGACAGGACGGCCACCGGCAGCACGAGCGTGATCACCGACGCCACCCCGACGATCAGGAGGAGGCCGATCCAGCCGAGGATCCGGATGTCGTTCATCTCCTCCTCCCAAACCCGCGGCCCCACCGGAGCCGGACGGCGTCGCGGACGCCACGCTACCGCTCGTCGATGAGGCCGACCTCGGTAACCTGCGACAGGGGGATCCAGCCGATCACCGGCGGATCGGTGGCCTGCTCCACCGACAACACGTCGGCGCCGCAGGCCTGCAGGCGCCCGGCCCAGGGGTCCGGGTCGCCGGCCACGACCAGGCGCACCCGGGGTCGGTCGGCGGCCAGGCCCGTCAGGACGTCGACCAGGCGGGCGGCCAGGGGGGGCGTGCGGGCGCCCGCCGCCGCCCCACCCCGAGCGCGGGCGCCGGCCCAGGTTCCGGGGGCCGGGCGCAGCCAGGTCAGGTGGCCGATCGGGAGGAACGCGGCGTCGCCGGTGGCACCGCGCAGGGCGGCGAAGTCGGCACCGACGGCCACCAGCAGCCCCCGGTGGACCCGGCCCTGGGTGGTCCGGGCCAGGACGGGGCGGCCCGCCTCGGCCAGGTCGAGGCACAAGCCCAGCAGGGTGGCCTCGTCGCCGGCCAGCTGGCGCAGGGCCCGCTCGCGCAACCGTGACGTCACCGCTTCGTCCACCCGGGCCTCGGCCAGCCAGCGGGCCAGCTCCTGCTCCAGCGGGTCCACGCCGATAGCCTGCCCTCAGTGGCTGACGACTGCCCCTTCTGCGGGATCCTGGCGGGACGGGTGCCGGCTGATGTGGTCCACGAAGGGCTGCACACCGTGGCCTTCCGTGACCGGGACCCGGCTGCGCCGGTGCACGTGTTGGTGATACCCCGCCACCACGTCATCAGCGCCGCCACCATCGACGAGGCCGACGCCGAGGTGGTGGCCGAGCTGTTCATCACCGCCCGCCTGGTGGCCGAGCAGGAGGGGGTGGCGGCCAGCGGCTACCGGCTCGTCTTCAACGTCGGCGAGGACGCTCGCAACTCGGTGCCCCACCTCCACCTGCACGTCCTCGGCGGCCGCCCCCTCGACTGGCCGCCCGGCTGAGCCGGGGGCGGTCGGCTCCCGCCCCTCGGCTCCGTCCATCGGCCCGTCCCTCGGCCTGTCGCGACGATCAGCCCGGGTGGGCAGTACGCTCGTCGGTCGAACGCCGGATGCCCGACCAGACCGTCATCGTCCCTGTCCCCGACAACGCGCTGCTGCCGGCGCTGCTCGGCCCAGCCGACCAGCTCCTCCGCCTGATCGAGGCCGCGTTCCCGGACACCGACATCCTGCTGCGGGGCAACGAGTTCACCATCAACGGCCCGGCCGCCGGGGAGGCGGGGCGCCTGATCGAGGAGCAGATCCGCCTGCTGCGCACCGGCCACCTGCCCACGCCGGCCAGCCTGGCCCAGTCGATCGACATCGTGCGGGCCGGGGAGCGGCCGTCGGAGGTGCTGGCCCACGAGGTGCTGAGGAGCGCCCGGGGTCGCAGCGTCCGGCCCAAGAGCGCCGGCCAGAAGCGCTACGTCGACGCCATCGCCCGCAACACCGTGACGATCGGGATCGGGCCGGCTGGCACCGGCAAGAGCTACCTGGCGGTGGCCGCCGCCGTGCAGGCCCTCCAGGCCAAGCAGGTCGAGCGCATCATCCTCACCCGGCCGGCGGTCGAGGCCGGTGAGCGCCTCGGCTTCCTCCCCGGCGACCTGCTGGCCAAGGTCGACCCCTACCTGCGCCCGCTGTACGACGCCCTCTACGACATGCTCACGGCCCAGGTCACCCTCGAGCTGATGCAGAAGAGCATCATCGAGGTCGCCCCGCTCGCCTACATGCGCGGTCGCACCCTCAACGGGGCCTTCATCATCCTCGACGAGGCCCAGAACACCACCCGCGAGCAGATGAAGATGTTCCTCACCCGCATCGGCTTCGGCTCCAAGGCGGTGGTGACGGGCGACGCCAGCCAGGTCGACCTCGACGTCGGCAAGTCGGGCCTCCACGGGCTCGAGAACATCCTCGAGGGCATCGAGGACCTGGAGTTCGTGCGGCTCGGCTCGCGCGACGTGGTCCGCCACAAGATCGTCCAGGACATCGTCGACGCCTACGACGCCTACGACGAGCGCAAGGCCCGATGAGCCGCCCGATGAGCCGCCCGACGTGCGGCCCGATGGGCGGCCTGATGGGCGGCCTGATGGGCGGAGGATCCGGTTGGGCATGACCGCCGAGGTCTTCTGCGCCGACGAGCAGGCGGCCCAGCCTGTCGACACCGCCCGGTGGGCCCACCTGGCCGAGCAGGTCCTCGACGCCGAGGGCGTCGGCGCCGAGGTGGAGTTGTCGGTGGTGTTCGTCGACGAGCAGACGATCGCCGAGCTGAACGCCCGCTTCGGCGGCAAGCGGGGACCCACCGACGTCCTGTCGTTCCCGATCGACGAGGAGCCGCCGGAGTCCGGCCGCCACCCCGACTCGGGCGGCAGCGGGCCGGGCGAGCCGAGCGAGCCCGACGAC
>Ga0183260_10005234_pt1 | contig 10234 bp, 9 predicted proteins | sample AntDrymUQ4972206_2_FD_129768 | JGI IMG/M metagenome (GOLD analysis project Ga0183260, IMG submission 129768) | Polar desert sand microbial communities from Dry Valleys, Antarctica - metaG UQ497 (22.06) (version 2) (version 2) | ecosystem: Environmental > Terrestrial > Soil > Desert | place...
AGAGATGCGCTCGAGCTCCTTGAGCGCCTGGTCGCGAGAGGCCTTGAGCTCCTCCTGGAGCTGCTTCAAATGCACCTCGCGGTCGCCCATCCCCTGCTCCCGCCGCACGATCTCGTCGAGCTTCTGGTCGGCCTCCGCGTCGCGCTGTGTAATCCGCTCCTCGACCTTTGCGATCTCCACGCGACGATCCTGGAGCTCGCCTTCGGTGTCGGCCCGCAATCGGACGGCGAGCTCGCGGGCCTCGACCTGCGCCTCTCGACGAACGGTCTCGGCCTCGCGCTCGGCGTCGGCCAGCACTCGCTGGCGGTGATCCTCGGTTCGCCGGACGGAGGACGTGCTTGCCTGGCGCAGCCACACCGCGGTCGCGGCACCGCCGATCCCGAGCCCCACCAGCAACGCGATCACCGTGAGCATGTCCGCTCCTCCAAGAGGGTTGGCCATCCCCGCGGCGTTCGTTGCCGCGGTCGCTCACATCCGTTCTTCCGCGCAAGCGCGCGGTTCGCGCGGCTCTAGGCCGGACCGCCCCCCTGCGGACGCGCCGCGGACGCGGAGGACGACAGTCGGTCGACGGTGGACGAGGGCATCATGGCGCGTTTCGGTTCGGAACTACGCGAGTGCAGGGAAATCCGGATGAAGCACCCTCATCGTAGCGCCCCGGTCTCCACCTGCGCAACGAGACCCTCGAGGCTCTCCTCCGAGAACCCTCGTGTCCCCAGCCGACGCACCGTTTTCGCCGACACGCCTCGCGTGGCCACGAGCCGCCTCACTCTCGCCGACTCCGGCTCGAGCGCCGCGACCGCCGCGCGTGCGCACTGCTCGTCGATGCCGCGCCGCCGAAGGTCGTCGAGGATCAGGAGGTCACCGCTTCGCTCCGCGAGTGCAAAGGCCCGCGCCGCCGCGTAGCGCGCGTCGTCGAGCAGCCCCGCGTCCGTCGCTCGATCGAGGACCTCGCGACGCGTGTCCGGGGTGACGCCCGCACGCGCGAGCCGGGTCGACAGGGCGTGGCGCGACTCGTCTCGCCGGGCGAGCGCACGCAACGCGACCCCCTCTGCCCGCTCGCGTCGGAGTGCCCGCGCGAGCGCTCGTGCGCGGTGGCGGTCGAGCTCGATCCCGTCGGAGAGCCCTGCATCGACGGCTGCGCGCACCGAGATCACGCGCCACGGTCGCCCGTCGAGCTCGACGGCGAGGCGCGAGCCCGCGGGTCGCAGGGCGGTGATCCGCTGCGGTTGCACAGCGACGCGGAGATCCGGTAGGTCAGGCGCCGTTCGCCGCCACCTCCTCCATCGCCACGGGAGCCACCGCGGCCGTCTCCGGCGCGCTCGGCAGCAGGCGGGCCGAGACGATCTGCTCGGGGCCGATCTCGGCCTGGATCCGCGCGAGGATCGTCTGCACGAGATCGGGGTGCTCGGTGAGGAACGCCGTCGCGTTCTGCCGGCCTTGGCCGAGGCGCTCGTCGCCGAGCGAGAAGTACGACCCTGACTTCGTGACGACCTTGCGCTCGAGACCGACATCGAGCACGGTGCCTTCCCAGGAGATCCCCTGGCCGTAGATGACGTCGAACTCCGCTTGCTTGAACGGGGGTGAGACCTTGTTCTTCACGACCTTGACGCGGACGCGGTTCCCGAACGCCTCGGTGCCGTCCTTGAGCGTCTCGATCCGCCGGATGTCGAGCCTGATCGACGCGTAGAACTTCAGCGCGCGACCACCCGACGTCGTCTCGGGCGATCCAAACATGACTCCGATCTTCTCGCGGAGCTGGTTCGTGAAGATGCAGATCGTGTCGGTGCGGTTGAGCGTCCCGGCAAGCTTGCGCAGCGCCTGGCTCATGAGGCGCGCCTGGAGCCCGACGTGGCTGTCCCCCATCTCGCCCTCGATCTCTGCTTTCGGCGTGAGCGCCGCAACGGAGTCGATGGCGACGACGTCGACCGCGCCCGAACGCACGAGGAGCTCCGCGATCTCGAGTGCCTGCTCGCCGGTGTCCGGCTGCGAGACGAGAAGCTGGTCGATGTCGACACCGATGTTGCGCGCGTACGTCGGATCCATTGCGTGCTCGGCGTCGATGAAAGCGCAGATCCCACCGCGGCGCTGTGCCTCGGCGATCACGTGGTAAACGAGCGTCGTCTTGCCCGACGACTCCGGGCCGAAGATCTCCACGACGCGGCCACGCGGCAGACCACCGATCCCGAGCGCGAGGTCGAGCGAGAGCGATCCCGTCGAGACCGCACCGATCGAGACCTGCGCAGCGTCGCTCATGCGCATCACCGATCCCTTGCCGAACTGCCGCTCGATCTGGCCGAGGGCGACGTCGAGGGCTTCCTCCCGGTTCATGTGATTCATCCTCCTGCGGTCAACGAGACGCGATCGAGCACCTCGTACCGGGCGCCGGCCGGGTGCAGATGAGATAGGTAAGCAGCCGCACCGGACGGAACGAATGTTCCCGTCGCGGGCGGCGGTGGCGCGAGTCGTGGGCGCTCGCGGAAGCGGAGCAACGTGACGTGCGGCACCCATTCCCGGCGCTCGCGGCGGTAGACGCCGAGGGCCTCGAGGCGTCCGTGGAGCATGCGCGCGAGCGCTCCCGCGGCTCCCGTCTCGTCACGAAGGACGACCATGCCGACGCTCCTCGTCTCGCGCCAGCGGTCGGGTTCGAGGGTGAGCTGCCCAGCGTCCCGGGTCGTCGTCCGGAGCGCCTCGACGATCCTGGCGCGCTCGTCGGCAGGCCGACTCCCGAGAAACGCGAGCGTGACGTGAAAGTGCTCGGGCGGGACCAGCCGGCCCCCGCTGAGGTGCGCCTCCTGCCAGCCGGCGAGGACGTCGACAACGTCGGCGGGCAACTGGAGCGCGAGGAAGAGCCGGAGACGGTCACCGCCTCCGACGCTACCGGCGAAGCTCACGCGGCTTTGTGCCGACTTCGTGTCAAGAGACGACGTGTGAGGTGGAGCGCGGCGACCGTCGCCCGTGTCCTGATTGCCTCGCGGTCGCCGGGGAACGAGAACTCCGTCCCCTGCTCGTCAAACGATGTCGAGACGTGAAGATGGACGAGACCGACCGGCTTCGCCTCCGTGCCGCCACCCGGGCCCGCGACCCCTGTCGTGGCGATGCCCACGTCGACACCGAGCCGCTCGCGCACGCCGGCGGCCATCGCCGCCGCGACCTCGGCGGACACCGCGCCATGCTGCTCGAGGAGGCGCGCGGGGACGCCGAGCGCGTCGCGCTTGACATCGTCGGCGTACGCGACGACGCCGCCGGCGACGACGTCGCTCGACCCGGGCACGTCCGTGAGCCATGCGGCGACGAGCCCGCCGGTGCACGACTCGGCGGTCGCGAGGCGGAGCCCGCGATCACGGCACAGCCCGAGGACGAGATCCGCGATCGATCGCTCGTCCTCGCTGAAGAGGTACCGCTCGAGCGGCTCCCGCAACGCGCTCGCAATCACGTCTGCCCTGGCTTCGGCACCGCGCTCGACGACGAGGTCGACGTGGATCTCGAAGTCGCGTGCGCAGATCGTCGCCTCGACGCCGTTCCCGTCGCCGCCCGCCTCTGCGAGGGCACGGGCGACGGCCGACTCGCTGGCCCCGAAGAACCGGAGCACGCGGCGCCCGGGAGGCGTCGCGCGAGCGAGCACTGCCTGCACGGGCGCGCTCTCGAGGGCTCCCGGCCAAAGGCGACGGAGCTCGCCCGGAGGGCCCGGAAGCACGACGTAGACACTCGTCTCACCCTGGACGACGAGACCCGGCGCTGTGCCGGCGATGCCGATCACATGAGCGCCGGCGGGGATCGTCGCCTGTTTCGTGACACCCGAGGAGAAGTCGGCGTACGGCCGGTTGAGACGCTCGGCGACCGAGCGGGAGACCCCGTCGATGCGGGCCTCGAGCTCGGGATCGACCTCGAGCGGAGCGCCGACGACGCGCGCGACGAGCTCGACAGTGCGGTCGTCGTGCGTCGGCCCGAGCCCACCGGAGACGAGGACGAGGTCGGCCTCCCCGGCCGAACGGAGCGCGCGCTCAAGGTCGTCCGGGTCGTCGCCGACGATCGCGATCCGCTCCGGTACGAGGCCAAGCGACTGCGCCTCACGTGCGTAGAAGGGCCCGTTCCTGTCGGTGCGCTCACCGCGGACGAGCTCGCTGCCAGTGACGACGATCGCCGCCCGGGGGCGGCTCACGCGCAGCTGGCCGACCGGACGGTGACCTTCAGCTTGCAGCCGCGCGGGATGATGACGCGCTTGCCGTCGAGCGTCACGACGACGTTCGCGGGGCGGGCGATCGCGAGGAAGAGCGCCCTCTTCGTGAAGCGCTGCATCTGCCCTCGCTCGAGCGTCCCCGTGTAGAGCGGCGCGCTGAACGCCGTCCCGGCGCGCACCTGCATGTACGTGGCGCCGGTCGCCGCGTGGATCGTGAGCGTCACCTGCGACGCCGCATTACGTGGGGTCGTCGCGGCGACGCGTGGCGCGGTGGCGTTGATGCCCTCGACCTGTGGATCGTCCGGCCCGCCGAACCGCCATGCGGCGATCACGAGGGCGGTGACGACGAGGATCGCGGCGAGCGCGATCCCCACCGTTCCGGACTCACGCGCGTCGCGTCTCCGCCGCCGGACGTTTCCGACGTGCCGAGGGGCGCGCGGCGTCGGGGTCTCCTCACCGGCGACGTAGCGCGAGTTGTACTCGTCGACGTAGAGCCGGCCGTCGAGCCCGAGCGCGTCCGCGTACGCCCGCAGGAAACCCTTCGTGTAGGCGTGGCCCGGCAGCTCCGCGAATCGCTCGTCCTCGAGATGCCGCAGGTACTTCGCGCGAACCTTCGTGCGGGTCTCGAGCTCCTCGAAGTCGAGGTTCTGGCGCGTGCGCGCCTCGCGGAGGCTCGAGCCGATCTCGAACATCGAGCGATTGTACGCGTAGGGGCGAGGCTCGCCTCTCCCTCGCCCGGGTCCCCTACCTGTCCTCGAGGTAGGTGAGGATGCCATAGACGGTCACCGCGACGAGCACGGTGGACGCAAGCGCCGCGCCGAGCACCCCGAGCCCCCGGCCGAGCCGTGCCGCGCCGCGTCCGCCGGCGCGCTCGAGACGCAGGTCGTCGTGGCGAAGCGCCGCGCGTCCGAGGCCGATCGCAAGAACCGCAAAGGGGAGCGCCACCGGGATCGCGAAGCCGGCGTGGAGCAGCTCGTACGTGCCGGAGTACCTCGTCGCGAGGATCACGACGGGCATCGTCGCGACCGAGAGCAGTCCGGCGAGGACTGCGGCGACCGCGCGAGCGTTCCCCTGCGACCGCGCGCCGGTCTCGGTCACCCCTGGATCCGCCACTACTGTTTTTTGTAGGGGCGACCCACGGCGGCGGGTGGGATCGAGCGACCGATCACGCCCGCGACCGCGATCAGGGTCAGCACGTACGGCAGCGCCTGGAAGAGCGTCGCCGCCGAGCCGGAGTACTCGGGGAGCCGTTGCGCGAGCGCGCTCGAGAAGCCGAAGAGGAGGCACGCGGCGGCCGCCCCGAACGGCCGCCAGTTGCCGAAGATCACCGCGGCGAGCGCGATGAAGCCGCGGCCGGCCGTCATGTTCTCGTTGAAGGAGTTGACGAACCCGATCGAGAGGTAGGCGCCCCCGGCGGCGGCGAGCATGCCGGAGGCGACGACCGCGCCGTAGCGGACTGCGTAGACGTCGATCCCGACCGTGTCGGCCGCGCGCGGGTGCTCGCCGACCGCACGCGTGCGCAGCCCGAGCGGCGTCTTGAAGAGCACGAGCCACGAGAGCGGGACGAGGAAGAGCGCGATCCAGATCATCAGGTTGAGGTTCCCGAAGATGTCCCCGACGAACGGGACATCGTCGAGGAAGGCGAGCCGCACGTTCGGGATGCTCTCGATGTCGGTGGGCGTGCCTTCCTGGCCGAAGATGTCGATGAACAGATAGCCGGTGAGTCCGAGCGCGAGGAAGTTGATCGCGAACCCGCTGATGATCTGGTCTGCGCGGAAGTGCACCGACCAGATCGCGTGGATGAGCGCCATCGCGCCCCCTGAGAGGATCCCGACCGCGAGCCCGAGCCACCAGGAGCCGAGCTTGTCGGCGCCCATGATCCCGAAGAACGCGCCCATCAGCATCATGCCCTCGAGCCCCACGTTGGTGACCCCCGACCGCTCGGCGATCATCCCGCCGAGCGCGGCGAGGATGAGCGGCGTCGCGAAGCGCAGCATCGAGGCGAAGAGCGCCGACCAGACGACGACCGTCTCGAGCTTGCCGATCCCCGACCGCGTCGCGAGGTAGGCGAGCCCGAACCCAAATACGGCGGCCGCGATCGCGTACCAGCCGAAGCGCCTGTCGCCACGCATGATCGCGAAGACCCCCGCCGCGAGCGCGGCGAGCGCGATCAGGAGGCTTGGGATCCACGACCGCGCGGCGATCGGCGGCAATGCGACGAAGGCCGCCACGAGGCCGAGGACGATCCCACCCCATGCGAGCGTCCTGGCGGGATTCTGGAGGCGGTCGACGGGGAGCGCGATTGAGGTCATGTCGCGGGCCTCTGTCGCCGCGCGCGGGTGATGAGGTAGAGGATCACCATGTCGATCCCGACGAACAGCACGACGAGCCCCTGGATCAGCAGCGTGAGGTTGAAGGCGAGCTCGGGCTGGAAGATCTCCGGGTCGAGGTTCCGTGTCGACGTCCCCGTTACGAGCGCACCGAAGAGCAGCGCGGCGAGCCCGGTGCCGACGGCGGTGTTCCGGCCGAGGAGCGCGACGGCAATCCCGACGAACCCGATCTGCGACGTCTGGATGTCGCCCGTCGAGAGGCGGAACTGCCAGCCGAGGATGTCGACGGCCCCGGCAAGCCCCGCAAACCCGCCGGAGATCGCCATCGCGAGGAAGTAGTTGCGCGAGACGTTGATGCCGCCGTAGCGGGCGGCTTCCGGGTTGAAGCCGACCGCCTTCACACCGTAGCCGAGCGTCGTCCGGTTCAGGATGATCCAGTAGACGACGAGCGCCGCGAGCGCGATGAAGAAGCCGACGTGCAGGCCCTGGAGGAGCGCGTCGCCCCACCAGACGGGCAGCTTCGCCCCCTCGACGACGTCGTTCGAGATCGGCACGGACTCCTGCAGATCGTTCTGCAACGGGCCGCCGAGCCCGAACATGAACACGCCGACCCAGAGGACGATGTAGTTGAGCATGATCGTCGTGATCACCTCGTGCGCGCCGACCGTCGCCTTGAGGAACCCGGCGATGCCCCCCACGAGGGCGCCGGCGCTCGTCCCGACGGCCAGGGCGACAACGACGTGCACGAACGGGTGCATCCCCTCGAACGAGGAGCCGAGCCAGACGGCGAGGACCGCGCCGGACATGTACTGGCCCTGGCCGCCGATGTTGAAGAGGCCGCACCGGAACGCGAACGCGACGGCGAGGCCGACGAGGGCGAGCGTCGTCGTCGCGATGAGCGTCTGCTGGAGGTTGAAGCCCGCGAGCACCCGGGCCTCGCCTGAGACCCACGGGAAGAGCCAGTTGAGGCCCGAGCCCTCGAAGATCGCCTGGTAGGTGCGGAGCGGGTTCTTGCCCGTCGTCACAAAGACGACGAGTCCGCCCATCACGAAGGCGATCAGGACGGTCAGGAGCGGCGCGACGAGCCCGCCGGCCCGTTGCGCGAGCGCAAGTCGCTCGAGGAAGCTGCCACCCCGGTCGGGCGCGGGCTCCGGCGCGGCGGGAAGCGGCTGGACGGGCGGCAGCCCGGACGCCTCGCTCATTCCCGCACTGTCCCTCTTCGCATGGCTGGGGGAAACATGGTTTCCCCCACGGTCACGCCGCGACCTCCGAGCGCTTGCCGCCCGTCATCGCGACGCCGAGTTCCTCCTCGGTCGCCGTGGGTGGGAACTCGCCGACGAGCGCGCCCTCGTACATCACGAGGATCCGGTCGGCGAGGGAGAGCACCTCCTCGAGCTCGAGCGAGATGAGGAGGATCGCCCGCCCCTCGTCCCGTTCCTCGATCAGCCTGCGGTGCACGAACTCGATCGCACCGACGTCGAGGCCGCGCGTCGGCTGCGCCGCGATCAGCACTTTCGGGTCGCGTTCGATCTCGCGCGCGAGGACGACCTTCTGCTGGTTTCCGCCCGAGAGCCCACCCGCCCGAGTCGTCGGACCGCCGCCACGGACGTCGAAGTCGCGGATCAGCCCCCGCGCGCGCTGGACGAGGCGCCGCGGGAAGAGCCAGCCGAGTCGCGACGCGGGCGGCGAGCGGTAGTCGTGCAGCGCGATGTTCTCCGCGATCGAGTACTCGAGCACGAGACCCCGTCGCTGGCGATCCTCCGGGATGTGACCGAGACCCGCTTCGATGTGCTCGAGCACGGACTGCCGCGTGACGTCCTTCCCTTCCACGCGTACCGAACCCGCCTCGATGGCGCGGAGCCCTGTCATGCCGTCGATCAGCTCCGTCTGCCCGTTCCCGTCGATACCCGCGATCGCGACGATCTCACCGGAGCGGACGATGAACGAGACGCCGCGCACCTGCTCGATGCCGCGGTCGTCGCTGATGTGGACGTCCTCGACCTCGAGCAGCGGCCCGGTTGGCTGGGCGTCCGTCTTCGCGACCCGGAGCAGCACGTCGCGGCCGACCATAAGGCGCGCGAGCCCACCCTCTGTTGCGCCGGCGCGAGGCAGAGTCTCGACGAGCTTCCCGCGCCGGAGCACGGTGATGCGGTCGGCGATCTCGAGCACCTCGTTCAGCTTGTGCGAGATGAAGACGATCGACTTGCCGCGCTCGGTCAGGCTCCGGACGACCTTGAAGAGCTCGCTCGCCTCCTGTGGCGTGAGCACGGCCGTCGGCTCGTCGAGCACGAGCACGTCGGCATCGCGGTAGAGCGCCTTGAGGATCTCGACACGCTGCTGCTGCCCGACCGTGATGTCCTGGATCCGGGCCTTCGGATCCACGGCCAGCCCGTAGCGGTCGGAGATCTCCTGGACACGACGCTCCGCTTCGTCCATGTCGAGCAGCACGCCCTCGCGTGTCGGCTCCTCCGCGAGCACGATGTTCTCGGTCACCGTCATCACCGGGATCAGCATGAAGTGTTGGTGCACCATCCCCACGCCCGCCTCGATCGCGGCGTTCGGCGACCCGAGCCGGACGTTCCGGCCCTTGATCGCGATCTCGCCCTCGTCCGGGTGGTACAGCCCGTAGAGGATGTTCATCAGCGTCGACTTGCCGGCGCCGTTCTCGCCGAGCAGCGCATGCACCTCGCCCTCGCGGAGGTCGAAACCGACGTCGTCGTTGGCCACGATGCCCGGAAACCGCTTCGTGATGTGGCACATCTCCAGCACCGGGGCCTGGTCGGACATGTCGCGCGATCATATGGCAGTGCCGCGCCCGATATGACAGGCTGTTTCCGATGACGGCAGTCACGTTCACTGACGTCGCGAAGGTGTACCCCGACGGAACGAGAGCCGTCTCGGGCCTGAACCTCGAGATCGAGGACGGAGAGTTCATGGTTCTCGTCGGCCCCTCCGGCTGCGGCAAGACAACCGCCTTGCGGATGGTTGCCGGTCTGGAGGGGATCTCCGAGGGAGTCCTGCTGATCGGCGACCGTGTCGTCAACCACATCCCGTCGCGAGACCGTGACATTGCCATGGTCTTTCAGAGCTACGCCCTGTATCCGCACCTCACGGTCTACGACAACATCGCCTTCGGGCTCAAGCTGCGGAAGGTGCCGAAGGCCGACGTCGAGCGGAAGGTTCACGACGCGGCGAGGATCCTCGGGCTCGAGGAGCACCTCGACCGCAAGCCGCGGAACCTCTCCGGTGGGCAGCGGCAACGTGTCGCGATGGGCCGCGCGATCGTGCGAGAGCCGGCTGCGTTCCTCATGGACGAGCCGCTCTCGAACCTCGATGCGAAGCTGCGCGTCCAGACACGGGCGGAGATCTCCAAGCTGCAGACCGACCTCGGCGTGACGACGATCTATGTCACCCACGACCAGGTCGAGGCGATGACGATGGGCGATCGCGTGGCGGTGATGCGGAAGGGCGAGCTCCAGCAGGTCGCGACGCCGCAGGAGCTCTACGACCGGCCTCTGAACCTGTTCGTGGGCGGCTTCATCGGCAGCCCCGCGATGAACCTGCTCGAGGCGACGCTCGAGGGGCGCGGCGACGAGCTCGTCGCACGGTTCGGCTCGCAGGAGCTGGCGCTGGGGCGCGAGACTCTCGCCCACCGCCCCGCCCTCCCGAGCTTCGCCGGGCGGACCGTCGTGCTCGGGATCCGGCCGGAGCACCTCGAGGACGCCTC
>Ga0183260_10005235_pt1 | contig 10231 bp, 9 predicted proteins | sample AntDrymUQ4972206_2_FD_129768 | JGI IMG/M metagenome (GOLD analysis project Ga0183260, IMG submission 129768) | Polar desert sand microbial communities from Dry Valleys, Antarctica - metaG UQ497 (22.06) (version 2) (version 2) | ecosystem: Environmental > Terrestrial > Soil > Desert | place...
CGCCGTAGACGCGCAAGCGCAGCTTGCGCGTCCTGCGTGCAGAGATCAGAGGCAGCTGGAGGCCGACCGCCGCGCGGTAGCCCGGCGGCAGGCACGCTCTGGACGTGGCTTGCAGGGCTGCTCTTCAGAGAGCGCTGTGTCGTGGCCGAAGCCCGGCTTGCCCGGGCGGGAGGGCAAGCCGCTGCTCAGGGACAGCACTCTGCAGCGAAGGGGGGCCCGCGGGGGGAACCGGCGCGTTTCCCTCCGCGAGTGTAAAGGCGGAGCCCCCCCGTGGCAGCACGCTGACCGGCCGCGCGTAGGCGATGTAGCGCTCAGTGGCGAAGAAGCGTGGGTGGCAGGCCTGCAGGGCTATCTCCTCGCGCCCCCGCGACCGCAGCACCCGCAGCGCGGTGGCGGGCACGACGGTGTGGCCGACCACCCGGTACTCGAACCTCCCGTAGGGCACCTCGATCGTCACGCGATCGCCCGTGCGCAGCGTCTCGATCCGCGAGAAGGGCGCCGCGTAGGTCGTGCGGTGGCCGGCGATGTAGACGAGCTCGCCCGCTCCGGGCATCGCAGAGCCGAGGTAGCGCCCCGGGCCCCGCTTGAGCGTGGCCGAGTCGGTGCCGTTGACCATCAGCATGTTCACGCCGAGGCGAGGGACGACGATGCGTCCGATGGCGGCGCCTGGCTCGACCCGGCGGGCGTAGCGGCGGGCCTCCTGGGCCAGCGTCCGCCGCCTGTCGGTGAGCGTCGGGGCCCGCGGCGACACCCTCGTCCGAGGCGCCGGCCGGAACCGCTTGCGCTCCCGCTCGTACTCGGACTCGAGGCCGCGCTGCTCCAGGGCGGTGTAGACACTCGTGAAGGGATCCTCCCACTGCCAGACGAGGACGGCCCAGCCGAGGACGCCGAGTCCGACGACGACGAGCAACGTTCCGAAGGCACGGAGCGATCCCCTCACGACGCCTCTGCCACCTCGGGCTCGCGGGCGCGCTGCCGGCGGGCGGCCAGGGCGCTCACCGTCCGGCCGAGAAGCCCGCGGGCTCCCTGCTCGCCCCGCGCCGGGAACGGCGCATAGCGGTGGGCTGCCAGGGCGATGAGCTGTGCGGTGGGCGCGGCCCACGCGAGCAGGAGGAGGAGAGCCAGGGGACTGACGTAGCCGACCGAGACGAGGGTCAACAGGTACCAGGGCGCATCGAGCCCGAGCTCGTACCGTGTGGCAAAAGATACGAGGAAGAGCAGCGGCCCGAAGAAGCCCACGACGAGCAACACCATGCGGGTCCAGGCGGACCCTCCCCGGGCCTGTGGGAGCCAGAGCCAGGTGTGCAGCGCCGGCAGCAGCACCGCGAGGGCGTAGGCGTTAACGGTGACCACGACGAGCGCCAGGACGCCGAGCGCGAGCAATGCGACAGTGTAGCCGGCGAGCTCCTCGGAGGAGACCACCGGCCGCCGCGGGATCAAGCGTTCCCGGGCGAGCAGCCAGGCGAGTGCCGACAGCAGTCCGAGGGCGCCGAGGGCCAGCGCCGGCCAGTCGCCTGCGGCGGCAGTCTCGAGCGCGAGCGGGCGCCCGGAGGAACTCCCGGGCCAGGCCCCGAGCAGCCAGAAGCCCCCGAACAGGCCGCCAAGGACGAGCCAGAACGCGAAACGGCTGAGGAGGCTACGAACCGCGGGCGCCAGGGCGATCCGGCGTCGCCGGCACCGCGCGAAGAGGTCGACCGCAGCGGCAAGGAACGGCAGGAGGGCCGCGACGAGCACGAGTCGGACGGCCCAGCCGGGCACCACGCGCTCACCCAGGTAGAGGTACGAGGCCGGGCCCGGAGCGAGATCGAACCCGCTGTCGAGGGACTGCACGAGGCTCTGTGCCGAGCGGCCCAGCTCGTCGAGGCGGCCCCGTGCAAGTTGCGGAACCGAGTCGTCGAAGGCGCCGGGTGGCCGGTCACCGCTCGTGGTCAGCGTGACCGCGGGCACGCCCGCCGAGACGAAGGGCGCTTGCTCCCGCAGGCTGAAGGGGAAGCCGAGGTCGAGGAGCTGGCTGAGCGTGCCAGGACGTCTGACCCGCTCGCCCGTCTGCTCGAGCACGCGGTCGGACGCGGTTTGCACGAGCGAGGCCGATGCGCCCCGCGCCGTGTCGCCGCGGAACTCGAGCCGGCCCCGGCCCCTGCCCGCGAGCGCGTCGAGGCTCAGAACCGCGGCGATCCGGTCACCGTAGGCTGCCTGGTCGGCGAAGTGCGCGGCCCCGAGTGCACCATAGGCACCCCCGTCAGTCGACAGGAAGACAAGCGTGTGGAGCGGCCCGCCCTGAGCGCCGCGTGCCGTCGGACCGGGAGCGTACGCACGCGCCAGCTCGATGAGGGCGGCCGTGCCCGAGGCGTTGTCATTCGCCCCGGGGCCCTCGCGGCTCCCGTCACGGTGCGCCGTGACGAGGATGACCTCGGGCGAGCGGCCTGCCACGACCGCCCGGAGGTTGCGGAGACGCACAGTCCCGAGTCCGGCCACGCGCTGCAGGAAGCTCTCCGTCTGGACGTCGAAACCGTAGTCGCGGAAACGCTCGGATACCCAGCGCGCGGCGCCGGCGGCGCCGGTGGAGCCGGGCGTGCGGACGGGGTACGTGCGCGCGAGCTCCTCGGTGAGGGTGAGCGCCGCCGTTCCGTCGAAGGTCGGCGGCACGAGCGGCGCCGGTAGGGGCTCGGGACGCGTGACGCTGAAGGCGGCTATCAGCAGCGGCACGCCCAGGAGCAGCCAGGTGCCGCGGTACATGCGGCCGTTGACAGGCCGCTCGAGGGACCCCCGCCGCCGGCGGGAGCGCTGACGGGACGGAATCTCGACCATCGTCACCGCTATAGTAGGAGCGGCCGATCAATGCCGCTGGCAGGCGGCCCGCGATGCCCGATCTCTCGACCATCCTCCTCGTCGACGACGAGGACTCCGTCCAGAAGCTCCTCACGTACCCGCTCGAGCGGGACGGCTTTCGTGTCGTCCAGGCACGCGACGGGGAGGAGGCACTGGCCCGCTTCGCCTCCGAACCCGTGGATCTCGTCGTCCTCGACCTGATGCTGCCGAGGCTCGACGGACTGGAGGTCTGCAAGCGCCTACGGGCAACGAGCTCCGTGCCGATCATCATGTTGACCGCGCGCGACGACGAGCTCGACAAGGTGCTCGGCCTAGAGCTCGGCGCGGACGACTACATCACGAAGCCCTTCTCGATCCGCGAGTTCCGCAGCCGCGTGCGGGCGCTCCTGCGCCGGGCAGCTGCTCCCAGGCACGAGCGGGGCGGGGAGACGATCAGGATGGACGGACTCGAGATCGATGTCGCGCGGCGCGTGGTCGAGGTCAGGGGCTCGCCCGTAGCGCTGACCTACGTCGAGTTCGAGCTGCTGCGCACGCTCGCCTCGAACCCGGGTCGTGTCTACACGCGCCAGCAGCTGCTCGAGTCGCTCTGGGGCGGCTCGGAGTACCGCGAGCCCCGCACGATCGACGTGCACGTGCGGCACCTGCGCGAGAAGCTCGAGCACGACCCGGCGGAGCCGCAGCTCATCTTCACCGTCCGCGGCGTCGGCTACCGCTTTCGCGACTCGTGAGCCCCTTCCGCAGCGTGGGCGCGCGGCTGAGCGTCGCGCTCGCGCTCGTCGTCGCGATTGCGCTCGGCATCGTCTACGCCGTCGTCGTACCGCTGCTCGAGCGGAACCTCGTGCAGGCGAAGGCGGACGACCTCGCCGCCTCGGCCCAGCTCGTACGGCAGGCCTTTGACCCGACAGACCTGCAGCCAGGGCTTTTCGTGGAGCTCCAGGACTACGTGGAGAACGCCGCGTTTACGACCAACTCCCGCGTTGCCGTGCTGACGCCGCTCTCGGACGGTCTGTCTGTGATCGCCGACTCGCGCCAGAGCGACTCGTCCGCCGATCTCCAGCGCGACGCCGTGGCGCTCCGGGCAGCGCTCGGCCTGATCGACGTGCGCGACACGGTCAGCCGCGACGACGAGCGTTTCGCCGAGATCGCCTTCGCGCTCGACTACTCGGGGGCGGTGCTGCTCTTCTCCGCGCCGCTCGGGGACACCCTGGCGAATGTCGACCTCGTCCGACGGCGCGTGCTGGTGGCCGGCGGCATCGCGCTCCTGATCGCGCTCATCCTCGGCTACGGAGGGGCATCGCTCTTCGCCCGGCGCATCCGCCGGCTCGAGCGCGCGGCCGACCGCATCGCAGGAGGCAGCCTCGACGAGCCCGTCGTCGATCACGGCCGCGACGAGGTCGGTCAGCTGGCCCGCGCCTTCGAGCGTATGCGCCTGCGTCTCGGCCAGGCCGAGGGGGCCAGGCGCGAGTTCATCGCCAATGCCTCGCACGAGCTGCGCACCCCGCTCTTCTCGCTCGGCGGCTTTCTCGAGCTGCTCATGCACGAGCGCCTGGACGAGCCGACGAGGCGGGAGTTCCTCGGCACGATGCAGGAGCAGGTGGAGCGACTCCAGCGGCTTGCCACCGATCTGCTCGACCTCTCACGGCTCGACGCCGGCCGTCTCGCAACCGAGCGTGAGCCGCTCGACCTCTCGCACCTCGCCGAGGTGCTGCGGGAGGAATTCGGCGGGATGGCGCGCGCCGGCGGCCGCCGGCTTGGAGTGCGGGTGGAGGGCGAGCCGCCGCAGGCGCTCGGTGACGAGCAGCGCGTCCTCCAGATCGGCCGCGTCCTGGTCGCCAACGCACTCCGGCACACGGACGCCTCCGCCCCCATCGAGCTGCGCGTCGCCGCGGCGCCGGGAGGGGTGGAGCTCACTGTGCTCGACGAGGGAGAGGGCATCCCGCGCGAGCACCAGGAGCAGGTCTTCGAGCGCTTCTACCGGCTCGAGGGGACACACGCTTCGGGCAGCGGTCTCGGTCTCGCCATCGCCCGCGAGCTGGCAGAGGTGATGCGGGGGACGCTGACGCTCGTCTCGCGTCCCGGACGCACTGCCTTCACGCTCGGATTGCCCGCGGCACCGGCGCCCAACCGCACCACCGGGCGTGAGACAGCAGCTGTGCCGTCAGCCTGACGTTTCCACGTGGAAACGCGCTGCCGCCTCTCCGTTTCCACGTGGAACGGGACAAGCCGCGGCTACAGTGATCCCATGCGTGCTGCTGCGGTCGCCGCTATCGCCACGGTCGCGGCCGTCCTCGGCGGTAGCACCGTCGTCCTCTTGGCGGCTGCCGCCGGCTGGCTCGGGGGTGAGCGCACGCAGACAGTGGTCGTGCCGTCCGCGATCCCGTCGTCCCAGCCGGCTCCCGTCGCAGTCCGCTCCACGGCGAAGCCGCTCGCGGGCAACTCCTTCGACCCGGCGCGCATCTACGCCGCCCGGTCGCCCGGAGTCGTGACGGTGTACACGCTCTTCGGAGATCACGGCTCGCTCGAGGATCAGGCGGCGAGCGGTCAGGGTTCCGGTTTCGTCGTCTCCGCGGACGGCCACGTGCTCACGAACGCTCACGTGATCACGAACGCGGGAGACGACGTCAAGCCCTCGGAGGTCGCCGCCGCCTCGCGGGTCTACGTGCAGTTCGAGGACGGCGAGCGCGTACCGGCCGAGATCGTGGGCTGGGATCTCTTCGACGACGTCGGGGTCATCCGCGTCACCCCCTCTCAGCACAGCCTGAGCCCCGTGCCGCTCGGAGACTCGGCCGCGGTACGCGTGGGTGAGCCTGTCGCCGTGATCGGAAGCCCCTTCGACGAGCAGAACTCCCTGGCCGTGGGCGTCGTCTCCGCCACGGAGCGCTCGATCGAGGCGCTGACCTCGGACTACGCGCTGATCGACGCCATCCAGATCGACGCGCCCATCAACCGCGGCAACTCGGGCGGCCCGCTGTTCGACGCCCGCGGCCGCGTGATCGGTATCAACGCCCAGATCCGGAGCCAGTCGGGAACTGCCGAGGGCGTCGGCTTCGCGGTGCCGATCAACTCTGCCAAGCGCTCGCTGCGGCAGCTCATCGCGCGTGGGCGTGTGGCCTACGCCTACGTGGGTGTTGTCACCGACGACCTCACACCGGCGCTTGCCGGCCGCCTCAAGCTGCAGGCCAGCAACGGCGCGCTCGTCGTGCGGGTGACCGAGGGCGGCCCTGCCGCCAAGGCGGGACTACGCGGCGGCTCGGAGACGATCGAGCTGAGTGGGCGCGAGTTCCGCACGGGTGGCGACGTGGTGCTGGCGATCGACGGGGAGCGCGTGGGCGACGGGGACGACCTCGTCCGAGTCGTCTCGCAGCGCCTCGAGCCCGGTCAGGTGGCGACCTTCACGGTGCTGCGTGACGGCCGGCGGGTGAACGTGCCCGTACGCCTGAGCGAGCGGCCGCTCGACATTCCGAACGGATAGGGGTTACGCCCGCCGCAGTGGGGGTACACGGGTCACAGCGCTGCGAGCCCCCACACGCACTGCCCTGTGATGACTGCATACAACGGCGGACACCAGATCAGACTCACCATCCCGGCCAAGGCGGAGTACATCGCGCTCGGCCGGCTGGCTCTCGCCGGGCTGGTGGGCCGGCGCGGCCTCTCGGACGAGACGCTCGCCGATCTGAGGCTCGCGCTCACCGAGGCCTGCTCGAACTCCGTCCGCCACGCGTATCCCGGCCGCGAGGGCACCGTCGAGATCCTCTACGAGCTGCACGATGACCGGCTCGCGATCGAGGTCGCCGACGAGGGGAAGGGCTTCGACCCCGACGAGGAGTCGCCGAACGGCAATGGCGAGCTGACTGAGGGCGGCCTCGGCATCGCCATCATCCGCTCGATCGTCGACGACCTCGAGCTCGGCCCGCAAGATCATGGCTCTGGCTCGAGACTCCGGTTCGTGAAGCGTCTGGCTCCGCCGGAGTAGCCTCCTCTCCCGCCGCTATCCTGCGGCCCTTCATGCTTCCGCTCGTCAACGTCGGCCACAAGGCCCTGGCGGACTACTCGACGATCGCCACGCGCGGGGTGATGGACGAGATCCTGCGCCTGGCCGCCCCGCTCGCGGGGAAGCGGGTGCTCCACCTTTCCGCGACGGCGTTCGGGGGCGGTGTTGCCGAGATCAACTACACGCTCGTCCCCCTGATGATCGACGCAGGCCTCGAGGTCGAGTGGCGAATCATCCATGGACGGGACGAGTTCTTCGACGTCACGAAGACGATCCACAACGGCCTTCAGGGTGACGCGCGAGGTTTGACCGATGCGCAGCGCGAGGTCTACGCACGCTACAACGCGCTCAACGCGGCCGAGCTCGTCCCCGACGACTACGACTTCATCGTCGTCCACGACCCGCAGCCCGCGGCCATGATCGACCACTTCCCCGGCTCCAGGGCGCACTGGACGTGGCGCGGGCACATCGACTTCTCCGAGCCGAACCGCGAGATCTTCGACCTGCTGCTGCCCTCGATCAACCGCTACGACTCCGCCGTCTTCCACCTGCGCGAGTACGTGCCGCCTGCCGAAGGTCTGCCGGAGTGCTTCATCTGGCCGCCGGCCATCGACCCGCTGGCGCCCAAGAACATGGCGCTCTCGGCCGAGGACGCGCGCTACATCGTCGACCAGTTCGGTATCGACGTCGAGCGGCCGCTCCTCGCGCAGGTGTCGCGGTTCGACCCGTGGAAGGATCCGCTCGGGGTGATCGACGCCTACCGGCGCGTCAAGGACGAGTTCCCGACCGTGCAACTCGCGCTCGTCGGCTCGATGGCGCACGACGATCCGGAGGGCTGGGACTACTACAACCGCACGGTTTCCTACGCCGACGGCGACCCCGACGTCTTCATCCTCTCGAACATGAACAACGTCGGCGCCGTCGAGGTCAACGCCTTTCAGGTGCACTCGGCGGCCGTTCTGCAGAAGTCGATCCGCGAGGGCTTCGGCCTCACCGTCTCCGAGGCTCTCTGGAAGGCGCGTCCCACCGTAGCCGGGCGCGTGGGCGGCATCGTCGTGCAGATCGAAGACGGGTGGTCGGGATGGCTCGTGAGCTCGCCGGAGGAGGCCGCGGCCGCCTGCCTCGAGGCTCTTCGCGACCCGGAGGAGGCGCGCAGACGGGCGCTGCGCGGCAAGGAGCACGTGCGCAGGAACTTCCTCACCCCGAGGCTCCTCCGAGACTGGCTGGCGCTCTTCAACCGCCAACTCGGCAACGACACGGCCGGCGTGCAGCTGACGACCGCCTCGTCGGCCGGCTAGACGAAAAGGTCGAGCGGAGAGGGAGCCCGGCGAGAGGCAGCCCGGCGAGAGGCATCAGGGCTGGTGATCGCGATTTCCGATCGACCATCACGGCTACGCTGGTTCGGTGGCAGCCGCCCGCCGGAAGCTCATCGTCGTGTCCAACCGCGGCCCGGTCTCCTTCTTTCGTGACAGCGAAGGGACTCGTGTCGCCCGGCGGGGCGGCGGCGGGCTCGTCACCGCGCTGCGGAGTCTCGTCATGCACCACGACGTCACGTGGGTCGCGAGCGCCATGACCGAGGAGGATCGCCGCGTGGCCGCGGAGGCCGGCGGGGATGCGGTCGACGAGGTCGCACGGGACGGCTCCCCCTTCCGACTACGCCTCGTGGCGCACCCGCAGCCGGCCTACGACTGGTTCTACAACGTCGTCTCGAATCCCACGCTCTGGTTCCTCCAGCACTACCTGTGGAACCTCGCCGATGCGCCGAACCTCGACACGGGGCTCCACCACGCTTGGAGCGAGGGCTACGTGCGCGTGAACGCGCGCTTCGCAGAGGCAGTCTGCGCCGAGCTCGAGCAGGAGCCGGAGGCTGTCGTCTTCTTCCACGACTACCACCTCTACCTCGCCCCCCGGCTCGTACGCGAGGCGCGCCCCGAAGCCGAGTTGGCGCACTTCGTGCACATCCCGTGGCCGGACGCGGACTACTGGCACGTGCTGCCGGAGCCGATCCGCGTGGCCATTCACGACGGCTTGCTCGCCAACGACGTCATCGGCTTCCACACCGAGCGCTGGCGGCGGAACTTCATCCGCTCCTGCGAGGAGATCGTGCCCGCCGCGCGGGAGCTCGACGGCGACGCGCTCCGGTACGGCGGCCGCCGTGTGCTCGTCTCGAGCCACCCCATCTCCGTGGATCCCGCCGAGCTCGACGAGCTGGCGCAGAGCCCTGCGGTGCTCGAGGCCGAGCGGGCCATCCTCGCCCGGCGGCCGGAGAAGCTGATCCTGCGGGTGGATCGCACCGACCCCTCGAAGAACGTCGTGCGCGGCTTCCGCGCCTTCGAGCTCTACCTCGAGGCGCACCCGGAGATGCACGGGCGCGTCGGGATGCTCGCGCTCCTCGATCCCTCGCGGCAGGACATCCCCGAGTACGCTGAGTATCTCGGCGCGATCCAGCGGGCGGCCCGCCTGGTCAACGACCGCTTCCAGCGCGGCCACTGGACACCGCTCAAGCTGCATATTCGAGACGATTTCGCGCAGACGATCGCGGCCTACAAGCAGTACGACGTCCTGCTCGTGAACGCCATCTTCGACGGACTCAACCTCGTAGCCAAGGAGGGTCCGCTCGTGAACGAGCGGGCAGGCGCCCTCATCCTCTCCGAGAACGCGGGCGCCTTCGCCGAGCTCGAGCCCTGGGCGATCGCCGTCAACCCCTTCGACGTCAGCGGTCAGGCCGATGCGATCCACCGGGCGCTCGAGCTGACGCGCGGGGAGCGCGAGGCCCGGCTCGAGGCCATTCGCGCCCACGTCCGCCTGCACGACCTTGCGGCGTGGATCGAGCTGCAGCTCGAGGACGTGGACTCGGCGAAGCCTGCGCTCGCGCTCGGAGACGCGGGGTGAGCGGTCTCTCGCACGTCGATGCGGAAGGCTCCATCCGCATGGTCGACGTCGCTGGCAAGCCGCTCTCCCGGCGGCGCGCGACTGCGCGGGCTCGCGTGCGCATGGCGCCCGCGACGGCCCGGCGCCTGCGCGACCTGCCCAAGGGCGACGCGCTCGCGACCGCGCAGCTCGCGGGGATCATGGCGGCGAAGCGGACGAGTGAGTTGATCCCGCTCTGCCATCACTTGCCCCTGTCTCTGGTCGAGGTCGACCTGACGGTCGGTGAGGCGGAGGTCGAGATCGTCGCCGCGGCGGAGACCGTGGCACAGACCGGCGTCGAGATGGAGGCGCTCGTGGCTGCGAGCATCGCCGCTCTCACCGTGTACGACATGGCGAAGGCGATCGACAAGGAGATGGTCGTGGAGCAGGTCAGCCTGGTCGAGAAGACGAAGGAGGAGCTGCCGTGAGGACGGCCGTGCTGACCGTATCGGATGGCGTGAGCGCCGGCACCCGCGAGGATCGCAGCGGCGACCTCCTGGC
>Ga0183260_10005236_pt1 | contig 10231 bp, 7 predicted proteins | sample AntDrymUQ4972206_2_FD_129768 | JGI IMG/M metagenome (GOLD analysis project Ga0183260, IMG submission 129768) | Polar desert sand microbial communities from Dry Valleys, Antarctica - metaG UQ497 (22.06) (version 2) (version 2) | ecosystem: Environmental > Terrestrial > Soil > Desert | place...
AAGATCGTCGGCGCCTCCTTGCGGAACGTCTCGTCGTCGACGAACTCGACGCTTCCCGCTCCCGGTTCGACGAATCGGGTCGCGGCGAGATCGAGCTCCCATGCCGTCGCATGCACCGCGGGTCCGTAGCCGAATCGCCCGTAGATCGGATACTCCGCTGCGATGAGGATGTCGACGGGCTCGCCGCGCTCCTTGCTCGCCAGCAGGTCGGCGCCGATCATTCGAGTAAGCACGCCCTGGCGGCGATGGGTGGGCTGACACGTGACCGCCGTGAGCGCCCCGGCGGACACGGTGTTGCCTCCTGGCATCGTTAGCTCGGTCGGGAACGATTGCAGCGTCGCCACGATCCGCCCGTGCTCGAACGCGGCGCGAGCGCGATCGACCGGATCGACGGTCGCCGCTGCCCAGTCGGCGTCGTCGGTCGTGTCGCGCGTCGCGAACCCGAACCGGACCGCTCTGCGGTAGGCGATCACCTCGTCGGCGGTGATCGTGCGGATCTCGAGGGCCATGCCCGGCACGCTACGCAGGTGCCCAAGACGAGCCGATGCCAGTTTCGGCGGCGCTGGACCAGAGCAGGGTACCGTCACCTCGCCGGTATGGAGATCGACTTGCAACTCAACCCGGCCACGATGCCGTGGCCCGTGCTCCGCGCCGGCGCCGCAGCCGCCGAGGAGTCGGGACTCGGCGCGCTGTGGATGGTCGATCACCTCGCCGGTCGCTCGATGGGCGGCGACACGATGCTCGAGTGCTTCACGACACTCGGGGCGCTCGCCGCAAGCACGCGCTCGATCGCCCTCGGAACGCTCGTCGTCAACGTCAACAACCGCTCCCCCGGCCTGCTCGCCGTCGCCGCCGCCACCCTCGATCGCATCGCCGACCGTCCGACGTTCCTCGGGCTCGGCGCAGGCGCCTCACCGGCGAGCCCGTTCGCCTCCGAGCAGATCGCCGCCGAACACCACATCGAGCCGACGCTGGCCGGCCGCCACGCGCTCGTCGCACACCAGCTCGATGTGCTCGACCTGCTGTGGAGCGACAGCGACCCCGAACGCCGCGACTTCCCCCGTCCCAAGCGTCCACCGCACGTACTGCTCGGCGTCAGCAGCAGGCCGCTGGCCCGCATGGCCGGCTCGCGCACCGACGGCGTGAACGTGCGGTGGAACGACGCCAGTGCAGACGAGCTGATCGCCGCCGCCCGCAGCGCTCGGGCGGCCCGCGACGCCGACCGCGACGCCGATGAGCGCCGCCCGTTCCTCGTCACGGTGTGGGCACGCTGGGACCCCGCGTTGTTCGACGCCGAGCACCCCGATCGCCTGGCGATGGCCGCCACCGCTGTCGATCGGCTGATCCTGCTGGCGATCGACCCCGTCACCCCCGACGAGATCGCCGCCGCGGCAGCGAAGTCCTGACCCGAGCGGACGCCACGGATAGGCTGGCCGCTGCCGTCGAAACCGGTCGGGAGAGCTGACGTCAACGTCGACACGCAGCGCCGAAGGAGCAACCACCCCGGAATCTCTCAGGCGAACGGACCGATCGGAAGAGGCAACGCTGGATCGAACACGAGACAGCGGGGGTCGAGCCCACCACGAGGAGTGATCATGCCCCCGTTCTCCGACCTCACCGCCGACGACGACTTCGTCGGACGCCACATCGGTCCCACCGACGACGATCTCGCCGAGATGCTCTCGCTGCTGGGTGTCGCCGATCTCGACGAGGTGATCGACGAGACCGTGCCGAAGCCGATCCGCATGACCGAGCCACTCGCGCTCGGCGCGCCACGTCGCGAAGACGACGTGCTCACCGAGCTGCGGCGTCACGCCGACAGGATCACGGTGCGCACGAGCCTCATCGGCATGGGGTACACCCCGACCGTCACTCCCCCGGTCATCCTGCGCAACGTCGTCGAGAACCCCGCCTGGTACACCGCGTACACGCCGTACCAGCCCGAGATCAGCCAGGGCCGGCTGGAGGCGCTGCTCAACTTCCAGACCCTCGTCGCCAACCTGACAGGGCTTCCCGTCGCCAACGCCTCGCTGCTCGACGAGGCAACAGCAGCCGCGGAGGCGATGTCGATGTGCCGCCGCCTGTCCGGCTCGACATCGGAAGCCTTCTTCGTCCATGCCGACACGCATCCGCAGACGATCGCCGTGCTGGCGACCCGTGCCGAGCCCGTCGGCGTCTCGCTCATCGTCGGCGACGACGAGGCGTTCGAGGCGCTCGACGCGTGCTTCGGTGCCCTCTTCTCACTGCCGACCTCGACGGGATCGGTGCGCGACTGGACCGGCGCCATCGACCGGGTTCACGACCTCGGCGCCCTGGCAGTCATCACGACCGATCCGATGGCCTGCATCCTCGTCGCCACACCCGGCGAGATCGGTGCCGACATCGCCATCGGTTCCGCTCAGCGGCTCGGCGTCCCGATGGGCTTCGGTGGCCCGCACGCAGCGTTCATCTCCTGTCACGATCGCGCTGCTCGCGCCCTCCCTGGCCGCCTCGTGGGCGTCAGCAAGGACGCGGAGGGCCGGCCAGCCCTGCGCCTCGCGCTGCAGACCCGAGAGCAGCACATCCGGCGCGAGCGGGCGACCTCCAACATTTGCACCGCCCAGGTGCTGCTCGCCAACATCGCCGGCTTCTACGCCGCATGGCACGGCCCTCACGGCCTGCGACGGATCGCGACCCGCATCCACCGCCTCACGTCGAGCGCGGCGAACGCGCTGCGTGACGCCGGATCGACGTTGCTCCACGACACGTGGTTCGACACGATCGCGATCTCCGGCGTCGATGCTGACGACGCCGTTGCTCGGGCGGCGAGCGCCGGGTTCGACATCCGCCGCGTCGACGACCGCACGGTCGCGCTCACGTTCGACGAGACGACCACGCCGGCCGAGGTCGCCGCCGTCGTCGCAGCGTTGTGCGGCGGCGCCGAGCCGACGCTCGATCTCGACACGCCTCGGAGCGGTCTCGACGACGTGGCGCCACGTCGCGCCGAGCTGCTTCCCCAGTCCGTGTTCCGCCGCCATCACAGCGAGCACGAGATGCTGCGCTATCTCCGGCGCCTCGCCGACAAGGACCTCGCCCTCGACCGCACGATGATCCCGCTCGGGTCGTGCACGATGAAGCTCAACGCCACGACGGAGATGCAGCCGCTCACGTGGGCGGAGTTCTCACAGGTGCACCCGTTCGCCCCCGCGGCGTCGGTGACGGGCTACCTCGCGATGATCGACGAGCTGTCGGAGATGCTCGTCGCGATCACGGGCTACGACGCCGTCAGCCTGCAGCCCAACGCCGGCAGTCAGGGCGAACTCGCCGGACTGCTCGCCGTGCGCGCCTACCACCGCCAACGCGGCGACCTCACCCGCACGCGCTGCCTCATCCCCTCGAGCGCACACGGCACCAACGCTGCAAGCGCCGTGCTCGCCGGCATGGACGTGGCCGTCATCGGTTGCGACGACGAGGGCAACGTCGACGTCGGTGACCTGGCGCGCGACCTGGACGCCGACGGCGATCGCGTGGCGGCGATCATGCTCACCTACCCGTCGACGCACGGCGTGTTCGAGGAACGGATCGGTGACATCTGCGCCATGGTCCACGATGCCGGTGGCCAGGTGTACGTCGACGGCGCCAACCTGAACGCGCTTGTCGGGCTCGCCCAGCCCGGCATGTTCGGTGCCGACGTCAGTCACCTCAACCTGCACAAGACGTTCTGCATCCCCCACGGCGGTGGCGGGCCCGGTGTCGGACCCGTCGCCGTGCGGGCGCACCTCGCGCCGTTCCTGCCGGGAGGCGACCACGTCGGCCCCGTCTCGGCAGCGCCGTTCGGCTCGGCGAGCATCCTCACGATCGCGTGGGTCTACCTCAAGCTGATGGGGGCGGCGGGCGTGACCCGAGCGTCGAAGGTCGCCGTCGCCTCGGCGAACTACCTCGCCGCCAGGCTCGATCAGTGCTTCCCCGTGCTCTACACCGGCCCCACCGGACGCGTCGCCCACGAGTGCATCCTCGACGTCCGGCCGCTCACGAAGGCGACCGGCGTGACCGTCGAGGACATCGCCAAGCGGCTCATCGACTTCGGCTTCCACGCGCCGACCATGAGCTTCCCGGTCGCCGGCACGCTGATGGTGGAGCCCACCGAGAGCGAGACGAAGGCCGAGCTCGACCGCTTCTGCGAGGCGATCATCGAGATCCGAGCCGAGGTCGACGCCGTCGCCGCCGGCGACTGGTCGATCGGTGAGAGCCCCCTGCGTCACGCGCCGCACACGGCGGCGATGCTGATCGGCGAGTGGGAGCGCCCGTACGCCCGCGAGCTCGGCGCCTACCCGATCTCGAACCTGCGCACGACGAAGTACTTTCCGCCGGTGGCGCGCATCGACAACGCCCACGGCGACCGCAACCTCATGTGTTCGTGCGAGCCCCTCGAGGCGTATCAGTAGCTCGCGGCGCATCCGCCAGATAGCGGTCGCCGTCAGTCAGCGAGCCGGCGTCGGTCCAGGCCTGCTCGGCCTGGTCGAGCCGGGCCACCGCCGACGGTCGGAGCTCGTCGGCCACCCCGGCGATGAGCGCGTTGAGCAGCGCGAGCGTGCCGACTTGGCTGTCGAACGGTCCGACAGAGGCGGCGGACAGCACGAAGGCGTGGTCGGCGAGCGCAGCGAGCGGTGAGAGCACGTTGTCGGTCAACGCCACGACGTGCATGCCCTTGTCCGACGCGAGCCGGGTGGCGTCGAGCACCCAGCGGTCGTAACGACGCAGGTCGATGGCGACGACGGTCGTCGCCGACGACGCGAACGCGAGCTCGCGTTGGCGGGCGACATCGTTGCCCGTCAGGTGCACGACACCGTGACGCAGCGAGTGCAGATCGGCGACGAACTGGCCGGCGACGCCTGCAACCGCGTCACCGGCGACGACGAGCACGTCGACCGCCAGATCGGCGAGACGTGCGACCACGGCGACCAGCTCATCGGCGTCGACGGCGTCGAGCGTGGCGTTGACGTTGCCCACCTCGGTCGCCCTCACCTGTTCGATCGCGTGGTCGTGAGCCTGCCCCTCGTGCTCGCGGATCCGCTCGGCAGCAGGGCGGAGCTGGTTCGCGAGATCGCCCTGCACCGAGTCCTGCAGCGCGCTGAAACCCCGGTACCCGAGCTTCGTCGCCAGGCGCACGACGGTGGCGGCGCCGGTGCCCGCCGCCGCTGCGAGGTCGGCGACGGTACCGAAGCCGACGAGATGCGGACGTTCGACGATGACCCCGGCGACCCTGCGTTCGGAGATGGTCAACGCCGCACCCGCATTCCGGATGCGATCGGCGACCTCCACGGGCGGGAGATACTAGATGGCGTGAACCCTCCGCCCCGACCGATCAGGTCGCTCGCCTCCGACAACGCGTCGTCCGTCCACCCCGCCGTAATGGAGGCGATCGCCGCCGCGAACACCGGACACGCACTCCCCTATGGCGACGACGACCTCACCCGCTCGTGCCAACGCGCCTTCGACGAGTTGTTCGACACGGACACGCGGGCGTTCCTCACGTTCAACGGGACGGGCTCGAATCTCGTCGCCCTCGCTGCGCTGCTCGGGCCTGCCGATGCCGTGGTGTGCACCGCACAGGCGCACATCAACCTCGACGAGGCGGGCGCCCCCGAGCGGTTCCTCGGCGCCAAGCTGATCGATGTACCGACGAGGGAGGCAAAGCTCGCTCCCGACGACCTGGCTCCGATGCGCGAGCTGCTCGGCAACCCTCATCATGTCCAGCCTGCCGTGCTGTCGTTGACCCAGAGCACCGAGCTCGGCACCGTCTACCACGAGGACGAGGTGGCTGCCCTGTGTGGTGCCGCGCACGAGCTCGGCATGCGCGTCCACGTCGACGGCGCACGCATCGCCAACGCCGTCGCAGCGCGCGGCGGCACGCGCGAGGCGCTACGGCGGATGACCGTCGAGGCCGGTGTCGACGTGCTCACGTTCGGTGGAACGAAGAACGGACTGATGGGCGCTGAAGCGGTCGTGTTCCTCGACCCCGACCTCGCCACCCGCGGCCAGCTGCTGCGCAAGCAGGCCAACCAGCTGGCGTCCAAGATGCGCTACCTCGCGGCGCAGGTCATGGCGATTCTCGAGGACGATCGCTGGCTCGGGCTGGCCGGTCACGCCAACGAGATGAGCCGTCGACTGTGGGAAGCGACGAGCCCGATTGCCGGCGTCGTCCACGATCGTGCCCCCGAGGTCAACTCGCTCTTCCCCGTGCTGCCCGCCGCCGCCATCGAACCATTGCGCGAGTGGTGCTTCTTCTGGGACTGGGAGCCGTCGCGCCGCCAGGTCAGGTGGATGACGGCGTGGGACACGACGCCCGAGGACGTCAAGCTGTTTGCACGTGGCATCCGCCACTACTTGGAGAGTGCAATTGACTAACCGTTTCGGTGCTTCTACATTTCAAGTTGCACGATCCAGTCGAAGGGGGTCTCGATGGAATCGCTCGAGTTTGGTGTGCGGCTCGCCGCCGCCGATGACGATTGGATGGACGCGGCCGCCTGCAAAGGGCTCACCCATTTGTTCTTCCCGGGCCCCGCCGAGCGGCCGCAGGCCCGTCAGCGGCGCGAAGCCACCGCTCGCAGCGTCTGTGGGTCCTGCGCCGTTCGAGGCGACTGCCGCACGTTCGCCCGGACGCATCACGAGTACGGGCTGTGGGGTGGCGAGAGCGAGGACGAGCGACATTCGGCCGGCTACCGGTTGATCGCCCCGATCGGCGTGCGGGCGCGGGGGGCCTGATCCCGACCGGACGCGTCTGCGTCGTCGGTAGCGCCAATCTCGACATCGTCGCCGCAGCATCTCGGCATCCCCGCCCGGGTGAGACGGTGCTTGGCACGACCTACGCGCAGCATCCGGGCGGCAAGGGTCTCAACCAGGCAGTCGCCGCTGCACGGGCGGGCGCCTTCGTGCGGTTCGTCGGTGCCGTGGGCGACGACGACGCGGGACGCCTGCTCGTTGACGTCCTCGCCCGCGACGGCATCGACGCCACCGCGGTGCGAACGTCGACGCTACCCACGGGACGTGCCGTGATCGTGGTCGCCGACGACGGCGAGAACACGATCGTCGTCGTGCCCGGCGCGAACGAGGACGCAGCGCTGACGTCGCTGCCGCCGTGCGACGTCGTGCTCGCACAGCTCGAACTGCGGCTCGCCGTCATTGCGAGCGCACTGCGTACGGCGCGCTCGCGTGGCATCCTCACGATGCTCAACCCTGCGCCGGCGATGGCGCTCGACGACGGTCTGCGCGACGCACTCGCAGTGTGCGACGTTGTGGTGCCCAACGAGCACGAGCTGGAGTTGCTCGGCGGTGCGCCTGCACTGCTCGCCGCGGGTGTCGGCACCGTCATCGTGACGAAGGGTGCGCAGGGCGTGGACGTGGTGCGTGGCGACGGCGTCGAGCACTTCGACCCACACGCGGTGACGCCGGTCGACACGACGGGAGCCGGTGACACGTTCTGTGGGTATCTCGTCGCTGGGCTGGCTGCCGGAGCGGACGACGGTGACGCGGTCCGGCGCGCCGTGGTCGCGGCGGCGCTGTCGACGACGCGCGCCGGGGCGGTGCCGTCGATCCCCACCGGGAGCGAGGTCGATGCCGCCGCCGCTCAGTGACGTAGCGTCAATGCCGTCCAACCGTGCGTATCGTGTCGCTCGACGAGGTGCATCGGTTCGAGCGCAGCGAGCACATGGTCGTCGCGGCGGCGCAGCAGGCCGCTCACGACGAGCACCCCACCGGGCGCCGTCAGTCGCCTGAGGTCGGGGGCGAGCGAGATCAGCACGGGTGCGAGGATGTTGGCGACGACGATGTCGAACGGCCCGTCGAGCTCGGCGGCTGGCGTGCGTCGGGCGTCGAGGACGGCGTCGACGTGGTTGCGCGTGGCGTTGTCGGCCGTCGCCTCGATCGCCGCCTGAGAGATGTCGACGGCGACGACGCTGGGGGCGCCGCCGAGCGCAGCGACGATGCCGAGGACACCGCTTCCACAGCCGATGTCGAGGACGGACGCGCCAGGCCACTGCACCGCACGCAACGCCCGCAGCGAGGCGATCGTCGTCGGGTGGTCGCCGAGTCCGAACGCCGCGCCAGGATCGATGCGCACCACGGTCAACCCCGGTCGCGTCTCGGTGTCGAAGGACGTCCACGACGGGACGACGACGAGGTCGCTCGCCACCCACGACGGCACGGCGTGTGCCCTCCACGAATCCATGACGGATTCGTCGAGTTCGGCGACGTGCCACCGCCAGCGCGTCGGGAACGACTCCGCGGAGGCGGTGAGCGCGAGCTCGTCGTCACCGAGCACGGTGACCAGCTCGACGAGCGTCGAGTCGGTCAGTGCGTCGCGTTCCTCGATCGCCGCCGCGCCGAGCGACCACAGCACGTCGGCAGCGAGTTCGGACTCGCTCGCTGGCACGGTGACGACGAATGCCCGCATCAGTCGATCCGGCGCAGCTCGTCGCGGAAGCGACGGGCACGGGCGACGTACGTCTCGACGCCGGCGAGGATGTCGTCGAGGCGAGCCTTGTCCGGCTTGATCACGGCCGGTGATCCGACGGCGAGCGCCCCCGGGGGGACGTCGACGTCGTAGAGCACGACGGAGTTGGCGCCGACGACGGCGCCGGTGCCGACGACGCTGCGATGCAGCACCATCGCCATGTTGCCCACGAGCGCCCGGTCCTCGATGGTGCAGCCCTCGAGATGGACGAGGTGACCGATGACGCATTCGTTACCGACGACCGTCGGATCGTCTGGGGTGGTGTGGAGGACGCTGCCGTCCTGGATGCTGGATCGCTCGCCGACACGGATCTCGCCGTCGTCGCCGCGCAACACGGCGCTCGGCCACACCGACGAGTGCGCGCCGATCGACACCGCACCGATGATGACGGCATCGGGATGGATGAACGCCTCAGGATGAATCTTCGGTTCGAGATCGCCGAGCGCGTACACCGCCATGGCCCGACGGTACCCACCGTGGCCTGGTGGAGTCGAGCACATCGCGCCCGTTACGGTGTGTTCCCGCATGCCTCACCGGATGGACATCGAGCTGACGAGCGAGCGGGATGACGGCTCATGGACGTGGCGCGCGGCGGGTGCCCGCCAGCCGCGTGGTGTCGTCGCCGCCGATCTGCTCCCCGACGCGGCGTCGGTGGGCGACGAGTTCAAGGTGGAGGTCGAGAGCGACGTCGACGGGATCTCGATCCTGTCGATCGTCACGGCGCCACCTCGTGGCGAGCGCACCGACCTGATCGAGTTGCTGCCGATCGAGACTGATTTCAAGCCCGTCATCGAGCAACGCGCTCCGCGCGGAGGGCGTGATGACGACCGGCGCGGTCCGCGTCGAGATCGCCGCGACGGCGACCGACCCGGTGGCGACCGCCGCGGCGGTGACCGACGGGCCGGTGACCGGCGCGGTGGCGATCGACCCGAACGCGGGTCTCCCGATCGCCCTCGCGACGGAGATCGCCCCCGTGACGGCGAGCGAACCGCGGAGGCCGGCGATCGTCGCCGCCCGCGGCGCGACGGGCCGCCGCGGCGCCACTTCGACCCGCCGCCCGAGCTGCCGAAGCGTCCCAAGCCCAAGCGTCTGCGCCCGGGCTCGGAGCATCGCACGAAGGTGCTCGACGATCAGCCAGAGGGCATGCGACCGATCGCCGAACTGGCACTGCAGGGGATTCCCGCCGTGCGCCAGCGCCTTCGCGAGGACAACCGCAAGGCACGCGACGAGGGCCGGCCCGAGATGCCAGAGGACTCCGTCATTGCGATGGCCGAGCAGCTGCTCCCCCAGCTACGCGCAGCGGAGTGGTCCGACCGTGCCGAGGCAGCCAAGCGTCAACTCGAACACCTCGACCTGCGTGACCTCCGCAGCGTGGTCGCTGCCGCCGAAGACCCTGCGATCACTCGCGACGAGTCGACGCGCCAACTGGCCGCCGAGCTCAAGGCGGGGCTCGCCGAGAAGCAGGACCAGGAGATGTCGCGCTGGTTCGAGGACATCACGGCCGCGCTCGACGTAGGGCGTGTGATCCGCGCGCTGCGCATGTCGGGTGAGCCGCCGAAGGCCGGCGTCCCGTTCCCGCAGGAACTGGCAACCCGCCTCGTCGAGGGCGCTAACACGTCGCTCACCCCCGACGACGGTGCCGACCGCTGGTCTGCCGTGCTGGAGGCTGCGGCGTTCTCGCCCGTGCGCTCTCAGGTTCAGCCCGGCTCACCACCGGCGCAGGTCACCGACGAGCTGCGT
>Ga0183260_10005237_pt1 | contig 10229 bp, 7 predicted proteins | sample AntDrymUQ4972206_2_FD_129768 | JGI IMG/M metagenome (GOLD analysis project Ga0183260, IMG submission 129768) | Polar desert sand microbial communities from Dry Valleys, Antarctica - metaG UQ497 (22.06) (version 2) (version 2) | ecosystem: Environmental > Terrestrial > Soil > Desert | place...
CAGGTGTCGGCATGGGCCGGGTCAGCAGCCGCGGCCGCCACCAGGGCCCGGACCGCCGCCCCGTGCGCGCCGAGACGGCGGGCGTCGTCGGCGGCCTGACGGGCCGTCGGCAACGCCTCCGGCTGGCCCTCGACCGCCAGAGCGTGGGCCAACGCCGCCCGGGCATGGACCTCCAGAAGGTCAGCACCCAGGAAACCCAGCCTGCTCACCGCCTCGTCCAACACCACCACCGCCGGCACCCCGTCACGCAGCGACGCCAACCCGGCGTGCAACGCGCACAACGCCCCACCCCAGTCATCCGCCTCCACGTCGAACGGCCGCCTGCTGTCGTCGGGCAGGGCTCCCGGCACGAGCAGGGCCAACGCGGCGGCCCCGACCCGCTGGGCCCAGGGCAGGCCGAGGGCATCGGCCAGCTCCTCGACCAAGGCGGGGGCGACCGGCTCGGTGGCGCCCCAGAGGCTGGCCAGGGCGGCGGCGGCGGTCGCCGCGAACTCGACCACAGGGCTGGCCTCGGGGGAGGCGGCGGCGCGGAGGAGGAGCGCCTGGCCCTCGTCGGGCCGGCCGGCCAGGACCTCGGCGATGCCCTGGACGAACCGCCCGAGCGGGCCGGCGAGGGCGCTGGCCTCACGGGACACGGCGGCGGCGTCTCGGATGGAGGCGGCCCGGAGCAGGCCGCTCCAGCCGGGCTGGCGATCGGGCCGGGCATCGATCCACGGGCGCAGCTGCGATCGCTCGGCCCGAGCCGACTCGACGCCCCGGCCGACCCCGAAGGCCTGCTCGGCCTCGGCGTAGCAGTCGGAGGCGCCCTGGAGCCGGCCGTGGGCGACGGCCCGCCGGGCCGAGGCGAGCACCAGCCACGGGTCGTCGGCCACGACGGCGGGCGGGAGGGCGTCGACCCACGCCCCGGGGTCACCGACCAGGACCTCGCTCTGGGCGCCGAGGAGCCGGCCGACGGCGTCCCAGTCCTCGGCCCGGCAGTAGGCCCGGATGGCGCCGACCGGGTCATCGGCCTTCTCGTGCAGGCCAGCGGCGGTCCGGTAGCGGTCGCGGGCGGCCGCCTCCCCCACCTGGTCGACGAGGGTGGCTTCGAGGTGGCTGCGCAGCACCTCGTGGTAGCGGTACCGGCCCTCCTGGTCGAGGGGAACGCAGAACAGCTGACGGCGCTCGAGGTCGGCCAGGACGGCGTCGCTGCCGGCGGTGCCGAGCAGCTCGTCGCACAGCGGGCCGGACAAGGTCGACAGGACGCAGCTGCCGACGAGGAAGGCCCGAAGGTCGTCAGGCAGCTCGCCGAGGACGTTGTCGGCCAGGTACTCGCGGACCAGGCGGGTGCGGGCGCCGAGCCCGGCGACGAGGCGGTGGCGGTCGGCCACCGACTTGCCCTGGCTGGCCAGGTGGAACAGCTGCAGCCCGGCCGCCCACCCCTCGGTGCGGCGCGTGAGCGTCGACAGGTCGGAGGGGGCGAGGGCCTGGCCGTAGACGACCTTGAACAGCTGCTCGACCTCCCAGGCCCGGAACCGCAGATCGTCGGCCCCGACCTCGAGGAGGTCGCCCTGGACCCGGAGGCGGGACAGGGCGAACGACGGGGCTCTGCGGGTGGCCATCACCAGGGCCATGCCGGCCGGCAGGTAGCCGAGCAGCTGCTCCAAGGCAGCCTCCGCCGGCGTGCCGTAGAGGGTGTGCAGGTCGTCGACGACGATCGCCGCCCGCGGGACCGGATGCTCGTCCATGGCGGCGGCGGCGTCCTCGACGCTGGCCCAGCCCGTGCGCAGCCCGTCGATGGCCTCGCCGCAGGCCAGCTCGAGGTTGCGCAGCAGGGCCGTCTCGCCGACATCGGACGCCTCGGCGCGATACCAGGCCACCGGGCAGCCGGCGCCAGCGGCGAAGTGGGAGAGCAGGGTCGTCTTGCCCGACCCGGCCGGCGCCACCACGAGCGCCAGCCGATGGTCGAAAACCGTGCCCAGGATGCCGTCCAGGCGCACCCGGCCGAGGCCACGGGCTTCGGGCACGCGCACCTTCGCCGTGGGGACCGGCCTGCGACCCGGGACGACCTGTCTGTCCAAACCTCGATCCAACTGGGCACCTCCGCCGGGCGGGACCGTAGCAGCCGCTGCCCGATCGGGCACTGACAACCGCCCTCTTCGCCCATTGTTCACCGCAGGGTCCCGCAGGGGTCACCGCAGGGGTTCACCCCAGGGGTTCATCGCAGGTGCAGCCGCCGGCCCTTCCACGTCACCTCGCGGCGCGCCAGCACGGCGAACAGCGACCGGGCGAAGGCGACGAGGAAGAAGGCGAGGGGGATCGGGAACAGGGCCCAGGACCAGGCCGGGAAGCGGCCGATGCGGCGGGCCAGCCAGGCCAGCTGGGCGGCGTATGCCACCCATAGGACGGCCCCCAGGGCGGGGTCGGTGATCACCAGGAGCGGGGCGCTGGCCACGCCCGAGAGCCAGGCGCCGACGGCGACGAGGGTCGGGAGGCGCACCCGCCGGGCCCCGTCGCCCAGGCCCTTCACCCAGCCCTCCATGATGCTGCGCACGCCGCCCCGGTACATCCGGAAGGTGGCGATGCCCCGGCCGGCGGTGACGGTGACGGCCAGCCCGGCCCGCCGGTAGGTGCCGGCCAGGGCCACGTCCTCCATGGCGGCCGCCCGCACCGCCTCGTGGCCGCCAGCCCGGGCGTGGTCGACCCGGCGGGCGGCCAGCACGGGGCCGAACGCACCGGTCGGGGCGACCCTGCCCCCGAGGGGCCCAAAGGCGTCGACGGCCATCATGCTCACGAGGTTGGGGAACAGGGACAGGCCCTCGACCGCCGATCCGGTGCGGTGCCACGGCTGGACCGACAGCAGCCCACCCCGCTCCTCGACCTGGCCAGCCACCCGGGCCAGGGCATCGGGGGCCAGCTCGACGTCGGCGTCGATGAAGCAGACGACGGCGGCCGAGGTCGACTCGAAGCCGACGTGGCAGGCCCACTGCTTGCCGTTCCACCCGGGCGGCCGGCTTGGGGCCGTCACCACGCGGGCGCCGCCGGCCGCGGCCAGCGCGGCGGTGGCGTCGACCGAGCCGTCGTCGACCACGACCACCTCGGCCGGCGGTCGCCGCTGGCGGCCTACGGAGGCCAGCAGGCCCGCCAGCACGTCGGCCTCGTCCCGGGCCGGGACGATGACGGCGAGGTCCAGCACGCCGGTGGCATCGAGCGGGCCGGCCGGTCCCCCGGGCCGGCGGGCCAGGCGGCACAGCAGCAGGAAGCCGAGCCCGAGGCGCAACGCCTCGAAGGCGAACCGGAGCACCCGGCGAACCTAGAGGCCCTCGACGATGGACCGGAGCTGCTCGACCAGCGCCACCTTGTCGGCGGCCACCGGGATCACGTTGAGGGTGGTGACGCCCGCCTCGGCGAAGGCGGCGATGCGCTCGCGCACGTAGCCCGCCGGGCCGACGAGGTTGCAGCCCTCGACCAGGGCGTCGGGCACCGCCTGGGCCGCCCCGGGCTTGTCGCCGGCCAGGTAGAGCTCCTGCACGGCGGCGGCCTCGGCCTCGAAGCCGTAGCGGCAGGCGAGGGCGTTGTAGAAGTTCCGGCCCCGGGCCCCCATGCCTCCGACGTAGAGGGCGACCATGGGCCGGGCCAGGTCGAGGATGCCCTTGGCGGCGGCCCGGTCGTCGACGAAGCCGACCATGCCGCCCGCCACCGTCTCCATCGGGCCCAGCCCGTCGGCCCGCTTGGCCAGGCCGGCGGCGAGCGGCCTCCCCCACACGCCGGCCGCCCGCTCGGGGATGTACAGCATCGGCAGCCAGCCGTCGGCCACCTCGGCGGTCAGCTCGACGTTCTTGTCACCCAGGCTGGCCAGGTAGATCGGGATCTGCGGGCGGACGGGGTGGTTGATGAGCTTGAGGGCCTTGCCCAGGCCCGTGCCCTGCTCGGGGGGCAGCGGCAGCTGGTAGATGCCATCGTTGGTCAGGACCTCCCGCCGCCAGACCCGCCGGCAGATGTCGACGATCTCGCGGGTGCGGGCCAGCGGGCGGTCGTAGGGCACGCCGTGGAAGCCCTCGATGACCTGGGGGCCGGAGGCGCCGAGGCCCAGGATGAAGCGGCCGTCGCTGACGAAGTCGAGGCCGGCGGCGGTCATGGCCAGCAGGGCCGGGGTCCGGCTGTACAGCGGCAGGATGGCGCTGCCGATCTGCACCCGCTCGGTCACCGCGGCCAGGTAGCCCAGCTGGCTGACGGCATCGAAGCTGTAGGCCTCGGGGACCCAGACGACGTCGAGCCCCGCCTTCTCCAGCTCCACCGCCTCGGCAGCCGCCTCCTTGAACCCGCCGGCGTAGCTGAGCATCATCCCGAGCTTCACGACAGGCCTCCGCTGGTTGATCGGTGGCGCGAACTCTGCCGGACCGGGGTCGGCACGGCAAGGCTCGGCCGGTGGGCGGATGGCTCGACGAGCCTTCGTTCCCGTCGTAGCATCAGGCATGAGCGCGACCGACGCCCAGCGGCTGGCCAAGGCTGAGGCCACGGCCCGGCGATGGTTCCGCACCCTGCAGTCGGTCGCCGGCACCGACATGTCCGACGAGGTGTTCTCGGTGATCCACCGCCGCTGGGTGGCGGCCGAGCGGGCCGTGGTGCTGCAGCGGGAGGGCGCCCACGCCCCCCCGCCGTCACGCCGCTCCTGAGCCGCTCACCCCGGCCCGCTCGCCCCGGTCGGGTCACGGGCGCTCGAGGCGGCGGAAGGTGGTGACGAAGGCGGCGAGCACCAGGCCGGGGAGCACGATCCACACCGGCCGGGTCGACCACCACCCGGCGTCAGCGACGGCGCCGAGCGGCCCGACCAGGCGCTCCCAGGCCAGGGCGGCCACCATCCACGCCGTCATGTGCCAGGTGAAGATCGTCATGGCCACGCCATTCACCCCGATGACGGCCAGCCACACCGGCCGGCGGGCGGCGAGCCGCTCGAGGACGGGGCGGGCCCACAGCACCAGGCCCAGCTGGAAGGCGCCGAGCACGGCGATGCAGACCGTGGTCGGGAACATGTTCGACGTGCTGCCGGGGATGGCGACCATCGAGGCCTCGTAGCCCCCGACGGTCGTCAGGACCGCCAGGACGGCGGCGGCGCCGGCGGCGAGGGCGGCCGGCCGGGTGACCTGGTGGTCGCGCCACAGGTAGCCGAGCTGGTGGCAGGCCACGAACACCAGGACCATGCCGGGGACCGCCAGCCAGCTCGCCCCGGCTGACCGGACCCGGTCGACGGCGAACGGGGCGGCCACCAGGACGGCGGCGGCCCGCCACCCGTGGCGGCGGTGAAGGCGGACCGTGAGCGGCACCAGGACGGTGGTGGCGGCGTAGACGGCGAGGAACCACAGGGGCACGAACACGACCATCCCCCACGTGATGACGCTGCGGGAGCCGGGGAAGGCCAGGACCCGGACGGCTTCGACGGCCGTCCAGGCCGCGACCATCGCCGCCGGCGGGAGGAGCAGGCGCCGAGCCCGGCTGCGCAGGAAGGCGACGGTGCCGTCGCCACGCCGCTCGGCTGAGGTCCAGGCCGCCAGGTCGGCGTAGCCCCCGATGACGAAGAAGAGCGGCATCACCTGCAGCACCCAGGTCAGCGCCCACGAACCCGGCACGTCGGCCAGCGGGTTCGGCATCGTGAAGCTGCCGGCGCCGTTCCTGTGGGTGATCGAGAAGACCCAGTGCCAGAGCACGACCACGGCGATGGCGCCGGCCCGAAGCAGGTCGACCGTGCGGTCTCGGGTGGCGGGGGTGAGGTCGGCCATCGCAGTGACCGACGAGCGGGACGGGGGGGCAGGAGGGGCAACGGTGGGCACGTGGTCAGCCTGCTCCCCACCGGCCCCCGGTGGCACCCGGCCCACCCCCCATCGCGCCCTGGGGGATCCCCGATGTGCCCCCCGCCTACGATGCGCGGGATGCACCGTCGGATGCTGAACCCGGCGGGCGAGAAGCCGGCGTACGCCCAGACCCTCTCGCTGGACGACATCACCTGGGGGGGCCCGCAGCTGCAGGTGGGGTGGCGCGTCGATCACCTCGCGTTCTCCACGGCGTTGTGGTACGAGACCGTGGACTTCGACGACCTGGCCGCGTCCTACGGAGCGGAGGCCGTCGACGCGATCGCCTTCCACATCGCCCTCTTCGAGATCAACAAGGGCGTCAGCTTCGGACCGACCTCGCTCCACATACCGGAGCGGTGGAAGGCCCTGCTGTCGCCCGGCCTGCTGCAGCTGTGGCAGACGGTGGTCCGGCGGGTCTGGGCGCAGTGGCGCTACGAGCACGACCTCCCCGACTACTCCGGACCAGCCCCGCTCCACACCGACCTCCGGCCCGTCGAGGGGCTCGAGCTCCGACTGCCGGCGGCGACGACGGACAACCTCTGGTTCTGCGGCGGAGGAAAGGACAGCCTCCTGGCCAGCCACATGCTGGACACCATGGGCGAGCCCTACGAGAGCCTCGCCTACGCCCATTCGATCTACGGCCGCGTCGCCCCCCAGATAGAGCTGATCGACCGCCTGGTCGACACCAGCAAGAGCGCGATGAAGCACCGGATCTACATGTACGACACCTCGACGGACCTTTCGCTGCGCGAGCTCTCCCCGTATCGGAACGCCCGCTACGTGCTGGCCGCCGAGACCCCGGCTTCGCTGTTCGCAACGCTCCCGATCGCGCTGACGCACGGGCACAGGAACCTCCTCCTCGCCCATGAGCGCTCAGCTAACGTCGGGAACCTGGTGTGGGGCGTCACCGGCGAGGACGTGAACCACCAATGGGGCAAGTCGCTCGAAGCGGAAGGGCTCCTGGGGGCCTACATCAAGGAGAACCTGATCCCCGAGCTGAACTACTTCTCGGTGCTGCAGCCGGTGCACGACGCGCTGATATTCGCCTCGCTTCGCGAGGTCTCGGATCGGATTCCGGCCGCCCACTCCTGCAACGTGGCGAAGCCGTGGTGCATGCGCTGTCCGAAGTGCGCCTACGTCTGGATCTGCTACAAGGCCTGGCTCCCCTGGGGCCCGGTCGACGAGACCTTCGCAGCCACCAACCTCCTCGACCTCGAGGAGAACCAGATGTCGTTCCGACAGATGCTCGGCCTCGAGCAGCACACCCCCTTCGAGTGCATCGGGCAGATCGACGAGACCAGGCTCGCCTTTGTCCTGGCCAGAGCGCGGGGCCTCGATGGCGCGGCCATGGCCTTCATCGATGAAGTGCCGGAGTTCGATGCCAACGCCGCCCTGGACCGGTACCTCGCCGTCGATCGAACCCTGCACCGCATCCCGCAACCGCTGGGCGCTGCCATCGTCGCCTTCTTCGAGGGACAGGCCGAAGGCGCTCGCTCCTACGCTCAGGAGCTCATCTCCACTGGGCGACGTTGATCGTGGAACAAGCGCACCAGGTGAACCGCCTGCCCCTCACCGAGCGTACGATCTTTGAGCAGATCGCCCGGTGTTGGCGCTTTCCGGACATCCTCGCCGAGGTGGAGCGACGACGGGTCGATCTGGCCGAGATCCACGATCAGTCACTTCGAAGGATCCAGGCCGACGAGACGAGCAGGCTGAACGTCGTCGTCTTCGGGCTGACCATGATCAGCGCCGCCGCCGTCATCACCGATCTCGTCCAGTTCGTGCAGGAGAAGGGGGTCCGGTCGCCTGATGTCTGGCGAAGCGGGATCGTCGCCGTCGTTGCCCTGGTGCTGCTCATCGTCGCCTGGGGAGTGGCGTGGCGACGGAGCGGTAGCGGCTTACGACCGGTGCGCGTGAAGCGGGTCAGCGCCCTGCTCGACGATCCCAACGACTCCTGACGCCACCGGGGGCTGGGGGTGGCGGGGCGAAGGCTCCGAGCGTGAGGCGGCAGGACAACGTCGTGGTTGGTGAAGACGTCGGCTGGCTCTCACGGCGGAGGAGATCGGACATGTACGGACGCTGCGGTGGGTAGCGTCCCCCGCATGAGCCAGAGCTCGTACGGCGCCTCTGCCTCTCGGCGCCCCTGGTTCCGGGCCATCGAGGCCCGCCTCTGATGCCGGGAACCCGGCAGTCGCTGGACGTGGCTGCCGCACGGGAGGTCGTCAACCGGATCGCCGCCCCTTGCGACACCGGTCCCGCAGTGGGGCTGGAGCTGGAGTGGCACACCTACCCGGCCGGCAACCGCTCGGCCCGCTGCGACATCGACCACCTGCAGGCCGTCTGCCGCGACCTGCACCTGCCCGGCGCCAGCCTGGTGACCTTCGAGCCGGGCGGGCAGGTCGAGCTGTCGGGTCCGCCCTCGCCCTCGGTGGCCACCGCCTGCGACCGCCTCGGTCTCGACGCTGACCTGCTGGTCGCCACGCTGGCCTCGTCCGGGATCGAGGCCGTCGCCGCCGGCAGCGACCCCCACCGCCCGCCGCGGCGGACGCTGGAGCACCCCCGCTACGCCGCCATGGAGGCCTACTTCGACCAGGACGGCCCGGCCGGCCGGCGGATGATGTGCGGGACGGCCGCCCTCCAGGTGAACGTCGACGCCGGGGCTGACCCGGCGGCCCGCTGGGCGTTGGTCCACGCCGTGGGCCCGGCGCTGGCCGCGGCCTTCGCCACCTCGCCGGCGCTCGGCTTCGCGTCCACCCGGCTGGCCACCTGGCTGGCCATCGACCGGACCAGGACGAAGAGCGCCCTGGGCACCGGCGACCCGGTCGCCGACTGGGCCAGCTTCGCCCTGGGCGCCCGCCTGATGCTGCTCCGCCTGGACGAGGCCGAGTGGGGCGACGTGGAGAGCGAGCTCACGTTGGCCCGCTGGCTGGAGGAGGGCCACTGCGGGCTCTGGCCGGACGAGTCCGACATCGGCTACCACCTCACCACGCTCTTCCCGCCGGTGCGCCTGCGGGGCTGGCTCGAGCTGCGCTTCCTCGACTCGCTGCCCGCCCCGTGGTGGCGGGCCGCCGCCGTGACCACCGCCACCGTGCTGGCGGACGACGAGGTGGGAAGAGCGGTCGAGGCAGCCGCCCGCCACCACGGCGTCGTCGACCGCTGGTCCCTGGCCGCCCGGCGGGGGCTCGAGCACCCGGGCCTGGCCGCCGTGGCCCTGGCCTGCGTGCGAGCCGCCGCAGAGGTGTCGGGCGACCCTGCGGTGGCGGAGTTCCTGGAACGTTTCACCAGCAAGGGCCGGGCCCCCGGGCTCGAGGCGGGGCGGTGCGTGGCGTGACACCCGCCGCCACGGTGGAGGACGAGCTGGCGGCGGCTCGACGCCGCACCCTCACGCTGCTCGAACCGGTGCCCGAGCCCCACCTGGTGCGCCAGCACTGCGCGCTGATGTCGCCCATGGTGTGGGACCTGGCTCACGTGGCCAACTACGAGGACCTGTGGCTGCTGCGGGCGCTGGGGGCCGACGGCGTGGACGCCAGCCATGACCGCATCTACGACGCCTTCCTGCAGCCCCGCAAGAGCCGAGGCGGGCTGGCCATGCTCGACCGGGCCGGAGCGCTGGCCTACGGGGCCCGGGTCCGTGACCGGGTGCTCGACCTGCTCCACCGCCACGGTGCGGAGGGCGACGGGCCCCTGCTGGCCTCGGGCTACGTCTACGGGATGGTGGTGCAGCACGAGCACCAGCACGCGGAGACCCTCCTCGCCGCCCTCCACCTCCTGCCCGAGGGCTACGCCGGGCTGGCCTCCGAGCGGGCGCCGGCAAGGCCGGGTGACGGAGCAGGAGAAGCACCGCCCGCCGAGTGCACGGTGCCCGGTGGCACCTACGTGATCGGCACCTCGACCGATCCCTGGTCGTACGACAACGAACGGCCAGCCCACGAGGTCGAGGTCGAGGCCTACGCCATCGACGGCATCCCGGTCACCAACGCGGCCTGGGCTGGCTTCCTCGCGGAGGGCGGCTACGGCCGTCCCGCGCTGTGGAGCGAGCCGGGGTGGGCGTGGCGCCAGGAAGCCGCCCTCGAGCGGCCGCTCGGCTGGGAGCCCGACGGCGGCGGCGGCTGGCAGCGGAAACGTTTCGGTAGGCTCGAGCCGGTCCCTCCCGACGAGCCCGTGCAGCACGTGTGCTGGTACGAGGCCGAGGCCTTCTGCCGCTGGACCTGCCGGCGCCTGCCCACCGAGGTCGAGTGGGAGGTGGCCGCCACCTGCGACCCGCAGACCGGCACCAAGCACCGGCACCCGTGGGGTGACGAGCCGTGGCAACCCCACCTGGCCAACCTCGGCAACGCCCGCCTGGGACCGGACCCGGTCGGGGCCCACCCCGAGGGCCGCTCGCCCGTCGGCTGCCTCGCC
>Ga0183260_10005238_pt1 | contig 10226 bp, 5 predicted proteins | sample AntDrymUQ4972206_2_FD_129768 | JGI IMG/M metagenome (GOLD analysis project Ga0183260, IMG submission 129768) | Polar desert sand microbial communities from Dry Valleys, Antarctica - metaG UQ497 (22.06) (version 2) (version 2) | ecosystem: Environmental > Terrestrial > Soil > Desert | place...
ACAGCTGCTCGCGCTGGGCGTCCGACAAGAACCTGAGCGCCATCCCGGCCGACGCTACGACCACGCCCACCATGCTGCTCAGGACGATCGCGTTGGTTTCTGTCCCGCTAATCCCGCTACCCGACTAGCAAGACCCAGGTCAGCGGCTGTTTCTGCGGTTCGTGGGACGCCCTCGGGAGGGCGTCCCACGCGTCCTCCGCTAGGGAAGCTCAGGCGTCGACGAGCTGCTTCTCGCCGCGGATGGCCTTCGCCGACCCGGGGTCGGTGACCGTCCTGGCCTTCGGTGAACGGCGGCCCCGGACCAGGCTGACGAGCGACAGCAGGGCCAGGAGGCCGGCGACCAGGTAGGCCACCGTGGCCGCCTGCTCGGCCTTGGCGCCGAGCACGTCGAAGCCGAACGACGTGAGGAGCAGGCCACGGGAGGTCTCGCCCTGGAAGAGGGTGTCGCGCTGGCCCTTCATGGCCCCGTGCTGCTTCTGGAGGTCGGCGAGCGCTGGGTCATTGGCCGTCTGCGCAGCGGCGACCTTGGCTCGGAGGGCGCGCTCGGGACCACCGAGCTCTGCGTAGGTCTTGCCGCCGGCCACGTCCTTGACGTGCTCGCCGATGAAGTCGTTGGCGTAGCACTCGGCTTGCTTGCCGGTGATGAGCTTCTGGCCCGCGTACCTCACCAGGCACGACGAGCCCCTCTCCTCCTCGGTGAGGGTGTCGAGGGTCTTGAACGTGATGTTCTGCCGGCCGAGCTGCTCGGCGGTGTAGCTCTTGGCGAAGTTCGCGTTGCTGGTCATGACGAGTCCGAGCGCGCACAGCACGCCGGCGATGGCGAGGCCAACGATGCCGCCGATGACACGGGTGTTCCTGTGTCCCATCTGAGTCTCCTTGTTCGGGGGACGGGTTGTCCCACGAACACGCTGCGCCAGCGCCCCTTCCACATTCCTTCCGTCCGCTGACACGCGGCAGGGTCAGGGCTCGGAAGGAGCGAGCGCCTCCGCCGGGGCCGGCAGGTCGATGGCGTCCACCCGGATCGGCTCCGGCGCCGGGGGCTCGGCCAGCGACGTCAGGTCGACCCCGTGGCGCCGGGCCAGGTCGGCGATGGCGTCGCCGAGCGGTCGAGCGTCGATCCGCCGGGCGATGCTGGAGGCGCGAGCCAGTGCGCCCAGGGCCACATCGGTAGGCCCCTCGGTGTCGAGCAGGGACTCGGCATGGCGCCAGTGGGCCTGCGCCGCCGGGTAGGGCAGACCCAGCCGCTCCCAGGCCAGGGCAGCACGGGCCCACAGCTGCGGATCCGGCTCCCCGTGCAGCCGCCGCAGCTCGGCCTCACAGGTCAGCAGGTGCACCTCGACCGTCGGCGGCGTCGGAACCGCCAGCACCGACCGGGCCTGCTCGATGAGGCGGCGGCCGGCCGTGGCGGCTTCCTCCAGGTCCCAATCGGCCTGGCCGGCGCGGGCCCGCTCGGCCAGGTCAGCCTCGGCCCACAGCCCGAGGGGGAGCAGGGGGGCGGTGAGGTAGGCGTCGTCGGTGTGCTCGAGGTGGGCGAGCCCCTGGGCCACCGCCCGCCGGGCCTCGTCGGGCCGACCCTCCCAGAGCGCCAGCTCGGCCGCCATCGCCGACCAGGGAGCGTGCACCTGCGGGTCCACGGCCCCCGAGCAGAGGCCTCTGACCGTGTCGAGCCGCTCCCGGGTCTCGTCGAACCGGCCTCTGCTCACCATGACCCGGGCGATCCCCAGCTGGAGGTCCATGTTGGCCATCCCCAGCGGCTCGAGATCGGCCGCCTCGCCGAGGAGCCGCTCGGCTTCCGCCCAGCGGCCCAGGCTGTGGAGCGCGGTGGCGGCGATGACCCGCAGCGACACCCCGTAGTCCCGGTCGAGGCCCAGCCGAGCGGTGGCGTCGATGCCGTCGGTGGCCGCCGCCAGGGCCTCCTCCAGCCGATGGGCGGGGCCGAGCAGCACGTCGGCCAGGTTCTGCAGGGCGCGTGCGTGGTCGTCCAGGTCACGCTCCTCCTGGGCGATGGTGAGGGCGCTGCGGAGCTGGGCCACCCCCTCGTCGACGCGGCCCAGGCAGGCGAGGACGCACCCGAGGGTGTTGCGGGCGTGACCCTCGACCGATCGGTCACCCGAGACCCGGGCCACGGTGATCGCCTCTTCGCAGCGGGACCGGGACTCCCGGTGGCGGGCCATGAGCATGAGGGCCTGGCCCTGGGCGGCCAGGATGCGGGCACGGGCCCCTGACGCCGGTTCGCTCGGGACCAGGACGGCGGCCCGCTCGTAGGCACCGAGGGCGGCCTCGCTCTCCCCCGCCGCCCACAGGTAGCGGCCCAGCCGCTCCTGGAGCAAACCGGCCCGCAGCGGCTCCTCGTACGGCCGGACGAGGTCGAGGGCCTGCGACACGAACGGTGCTGCACCGGCGTGGTCGCCGGACAGGAAGGCGGCCTGGGCGGCCTTCTGCAGCAGCTCGACGTGGCCGAGGCCGGTTCGGGAGGAGGCGTCGGGCACCGACGCCCAGGCGTCGAGGGCCCGCTCGAAGTGGTGCCGGGCCTCGGTGAAGCCGTAGCGGGCTTCGGCGGCGTTCCCGGCGGCCACCGCCGCGGGGAGGGCCTGGGTCAGATCACCGGCGGCGAACCAGTGGTTGGCGACCTCGGCGGACGCGCCTGCCTCTGAGCCCAGCTCGGGACGATCGGTCAGGGTGCGGGCGTACGTCGCGTGCAGGCGGTGCCGCTCACCCGGCAGCAGCTCGCCGTAGGCGGCCTCCTGCAGGAGGGCGTGACGGAAGGCGTAGACGTCGTCGGCCGGCTCGACGACCAGCACCTGGTGCGACACCGCCTCCCGCAGGGCGGCCAGCAGCTCGGGCTCGGCCATCGGCGCCACGGCGGCGAGGATGGGATGGGCCACGCTCAGCCCGCCGGCGGCGGCCGCCCGCACCACGGTCTGGGCCGAGCCGGACATCGCCTCGATCCGGGCCAGGAGGATGTCCCGCAACGTGGAGGGCAGGGCCCCGCTCGCGCCGTCGTGGCGCTCCATGGTCAGCAGCTCCTCGGCGAAGAAGGCGTTGCCGCCCGAGCGGGACCAGATGGCCTCGGCCATCGCCGCCGGCGGCGGGTGGCCGAGGATGCCCGTGAGCAGGGCGACGACCTCGTCTTTCGTGAACCGGCCGAGATCGAGGCGTTCAGCCAGGGGGCTCCGGCTGACCTCGGCCAGGAAGGGGCGCAACGGGGCGCTGGCCGTGGCGTCGTCGCTGCGGTAGGTCAGGACGAGGAGGATCGGCTCGCTCCGCAGGGTGCGGACCAGGAAGACCAGCAGCTCGAGGGTTGAGGGGTCGGCCCAGTGGACGTCCTCCAGGACGAGCAGCAGCGGACGGGACCGGGCCAGGCGCTCGAGCAGGCCGAGCAACGACTCGAGCATCCTCAGCCGACCGGAGCCGGCCGTGTGATCGACGTCGTCGAGGGTGGCCGACGGCATCAGGTCGGGCACCAGGCGGGCCAGCTCGTCGCGCCGGGGTCCCAGCAGCTCGTCGAGGGCGGGGCTTTCGAGTCCAGCCGCCCGGGTTCGCAGGGCTTGGGCGATGGGCCCGTACGGCAGCGCCCCACCCTCGATGCACCGCCCCACGAGGATCTCGGCCTCCTGCCCGGCGGCGTTGGTGAACTCGCTCACCAGGCGGGTCTTCCCCACACCGGCCTCGCCGCCGACGACCACCAGCGCCGGTTCGCCGTTCCTGGCTCGGACCAGCGCGGCCCGCAGCCGCCCCAGCTCGGCCGAGCGACTGACGAAGGAGGGGCTCGAGACCCGACGGGCTGCCGCGAGCGCGGCAGCCGGAACGTGCGGGGTGGGGCCGGTACCGGCGGTACGGCCCGGGACGGGCTTCACCGGCCCCGATCCGTGGGGGGGGACCCAGTCGAGCTCCGGCTTCTGCTGGAGGACGGCCTGCTCGAGCTCCCTCAGAGCCGGTCCCGGCTCGATCCCGAGATCCTCGCCGAGCCTGGACCGGACCTGCTGGTAGGCGCGCAGGGCGTCGGCCTGGCGGCCGGCCCGGTACAGCGCCAGGATCAGCTGGGCGGAGAAGCGCTCCCGCAGGGGCTGGCGGGCCGACGCCGCCTCGATCTCACCGATCACCCCACCGTGACGGCCCAGGTCCAGGTCGGCCTCGAACCGGTCTTCGAGCACGGCCCACCGCCGATCCTCCAGGCGGGCGGCGACGGGGCGGGCCCACACCTCGTCGGCGAACTCGGTCAGCGCCGGGCCCCTCCACAGCGCCAGCGCCTGGCGGCAGCTGCGGGCGGCATCTTCGAGCCGACCCTCGCGCAGGGCAGCGTGCCCCTCGGCAGCCAGCTGCTCGAAGCGGAGAACGTCGTAGCGCTCGGCGTCCACCGCGAGCACATAGCCCGGCTTCCGGGTCAGGATCGTCCGCGGCCCGTCTCCGCCAGCGCGGCCCGAGCCGAGCGCCGAGCGGAGGTGGGAGAGGTAGGCCTGCAGTGCGTTGACGGGGTTCTCGGGGCAGTTGTTCGGCCAGAGGTCGTCGATCAGCGTGTCAAGGGCAACCACCTCGTTGGCCGAGACGCACAGGCGAGCCAGCAGGGCGCGACGGCGGAGTCCCCGGACGAGCACCTGGCTCCCGAAGCGCGTGACCTCCAGCGGACCGAGCAGAGCGAACGTGGGCGCTGCACCCTCGAGCGGCAGTCCATCCGCCATCTCCGGATGATACGGCCGGTCGAGCCGCCACCGCTCGTGGCGGGCCACCGCGGGTGGCCGAGGCGGCCCATGTGGCGCTTGACGACCAGGGCGACCCCCTGGGGAGAGAGGGGGCCGAGGAGCCGGTCGTGGCGCGGCGACCACGGTGAGCCCAGGCAGGGCGAGAACGGTCGTGGCTCCGTCGTCGGGGATCGTTGGGAGGTAGACGGTGGCTTGTTCGTTCAGCCACCAGCCGGGAAGGCCAAGCTCACGGGCGACGGCTGCGGCCTCGGTGAGGTCGCTCATGCGGGCTTCGCCGGTGCCGACGTTGGTGAACGCGGACGTGAAGCCGGTCCAGGCGTCGACCTCGAGCGGCGGAGCGGGCCAGGGGGTCCAACCCCACGTTGCACGCCTCTGCCACCAGGACGGCGCACACGCTGGTCCCCAGGTCGTCGACTCTGGCACCGGCTTCGGAGACGTGGGTGAACTCCTCGGGAAAGCGGGTCCATGCCGCCACCTCGGCCAGCACGTCAGGCAGGTCCACGCGGGGCAGGAGGGCGCCTACCCGATCTCGCAGCAAACGCAGCGACTCCGGCTCCTCGAGGCGGTCGAGCGGGGAGAGCTTCACCTTCCCGTCGGCCAACTCCACAGCAGCATTGGCCGTCAGCCGCCCGGCGGTCCGCCGGTAGGCCTCCTCGAGTTGGGCGCCAAGGCCGGCGACGGCGGCCGACGGGTCACTCGACAGGTTCAGGGTCCGGCACACCTGGGAGCGGGCCGCGTCCCATGCGGGGGCTGTGAGCAGCTTGGTTCGAGGGTCGCACCACCGCTCGCCGCCGGTCACGAACACGTCACGCGTCCCGAGGCCTGCTCGCAGCCGCTCCAGCACTGCGAAGGTGTAGGCGCGATGGTTCAACTGGCCGTCAGGGGTGGTCAGCAGCCGCTGCCATGCCGGGCGGGCGAACCCGGTCGGCACCTCGTCCACGCTCACCTTCTTCCGGCCTTCGAGGGCCTGGAGGGCGGCGAGCGCCTCCAAGGTCGGCTGGCCGGCGGGACCTGCCTCGAAGCTGATCGTGGCCAGCATCGCCGTCAAAACTGGCGGACCATGGTGTAGCGGGAGAGGAGCTCGGCCTCGGAATGGTCGCGGATGGACGGGTGAGACGGTCGCAGTCGACGACAGCTGCAGCCAGCGCCGCCCGCTCGACCCGGCAGAACACCGACGCCCGCACCTGGTCGTCAGGAACGTCCGGATCAAACAGCACGGCCACCGCCTCCCGCAGCCGCCGGGCGGCGGCGTCGAGATCGCCAAGGGCTTCCAACCGCTCGAGGCGACCTCGACGCTCCACCCGAGCGGTCAGACCTCGGAGCAGCTGACAGAACAGGTCGAGGGCGTCATCGGTGGCCTCGTCTCTCGGAGGAGCGGGTCGACCTCCCGGGCGATGTAGCGCTTGAGGCAGGGCATGATCTCGGGCTTGGACTTGCCCTCGGCGAGGCGGCGCTCGACGTAGGCGCTCGCCCTACCTGAGCGTGGCCGACCCCCGCGCCACACAACCACCCGTCCACCACGCGAACTGTCCCCGAACGGTCAGGCGGATGCTGCTCGTGGCCGAGTGACCGACCCCGGTCGCCCGACCCGTCCAGCACCACGACCAGCACACGAGGAGAGATTCATGTTCGGAACGAAGCTCAAGGTGGCGGGCGGCGTGCTCGCCGGCGCCCTCCTGACCGGCGGGCTGGCGTTCGCCGCCGTCCCCGCCCAGGACGGGACGATCACCGCCTGCCGCCACAACAACAGCGGCGCACTGCGCGTCGTCGACTCGGCGGCGGCGTGCCGCAACCAGGAGACGGCGCTCGCCTGGAACCGGCAGGGCCCGGTGGGGCCGCAGGGTCCTGTCGGCTCCGAGGGACCGATCGGGCCCACCGGGCCGGCCGGCGCCGCCGGCGAGGACGGCACCGACGGCGCCCCCGGCCCCTCGGGCCCGACAGGATCGACGGGCCTGCCGGGCCCGGCGGGAGCCGCCGGACCGTCAGGAGCCGCGGGACCGGCCGGACCGACGGGCCCGGCAGGCCCGGGCACGGCGTCGGGCGCTACCTTCGTGCAGTTGAACGGCACCAACGTCGGCATGACCGACACGGTCGTAGGTGGGACCGATCTGCCGCCGGGGCTGTACGTCGCTTACGCCACCGTGCAGGCCACCGCCGACCCGGACCAGGATGTCTGCGATCCGTCGTGCGACATGATGAACGGCACGCTCTACTGCTCCATCCTCAGCAACGGAGCCGTGACCGGCCATCAGGCGAGCGACTTCAGCCCCGATGCCACTGACAACACCAGCACGACGACGGTCATGGCCATGGGCGGCGTCGTCGTCCCCGGCGACGTGGCGACGGGCAGGGTGGAGGTCGAGTGCAGCAGCCTGTTCACGTCCCCGGCGGCGGTGGTCGGGATGCTCGTCCTCGTGCAGGTGGACCGCTTCTTTTGAAGCGTGTCAGCCACTGATCGGGCGGGATGTTCCTCCCCCGGCGATACCGGGGCGATCTAGCTCTGATGCCAGCCGGGCAACGCGAGATCACCGACGTCCAGCTGGTCGCCCGCAGATCGCGGCTTCTTCTAGGCCCGGCCGCTGGCGAGAGAGGACGGGGCGGTGCCGGGCCGAGAGCGGCGGCGGCGCCGCCCCGTGGACCGATTGGCCTCACAGAACGGAGCGAGAGATGTACGGAACCAAGGTGAAGACGGCGGCGGCGGGCCTGACACTGTCCGGCGGGCTGGCCTGGGTGTCGATCCCGGCCGAGGACGGGACGATCACGGGGTGCTACAACGACGGGACCGGCGTGCTACGGGTGGTGTACCCGGCCCAGGAGTGCCGGGCCCGGGAGACGGCGTTGGCCTGGCACGAGCAGGGGCCCGAGGGTCCCGCCGGGACTGGGTGCGCACCTCAAGAGCCTGGAGCCACCGCTCGGCTTGCCCGCCGCTGCCGGCGCCGGCACGCCCGCCGTATGCAGCCGACACCAGAGTCTTCAGGTTCTGGTCGAGGGAAGGGTCACCGAAGCGCGCCGTTGACCGGCCGACGGTCAGTACCTCCGCAACGGTAAGCGTGTCGACCGACTCCTGGTCAAGTCCCCACGGCGGAGGGGAAGGGGGCCGCCTCGACGGCTATTTCGTCCATTCGGTCGACGTAGAGGCGGAAGCGGCGTCTGGCCTCACCGTGCCCGCCGGCCTTCTCCAGGGCCGAGACGAGGCGGAGGTGGGCTTCCTCGTCGTAGGGATCGCGCTCGAGCAGGCGGAGGTACCAGCGGATGGCGCTGTTGGGGTCGCTTTGTTGGTTGGCGTCCTGCGCAAGCGTCGACACCAGCCGGATGTATGCGGCTCGGGCCTCCTCTCGAAGGCTCACCGCCCAGTCCTCGTAGGGGTCTTCCTCGAGGAAGTCGCCGGTGTATGAGGCCTCGGCGTGGCTCAGGAGCTCGATGGCCTCCTCGACGCGCCCGGCCTCCAGCAGGCGCCTGCCGGCGTCGGCGTCAGCGAGGAACGCCTCGACGTCGACATCGAGGTTGGCAGGGTCGACGCGAAGGGCGGAGGCGTCCGCAGCGACGTAGTGCTCGGCCGCAAGGCTGTGGTCAGGGTCGAGTACCCCCCGAACGACCGAAAGGGCGGCCGAGAGGCGATTGCCCAGTCGGCTGGGCTCCTCGTCGGGCCAGAGCAGGTCCATGAGCGCCTCGCGGGTCACCGGCCGGCCCCGGCGGGCCAGCAGGATCTTCAGGAGGTCCCTTGCCTTCTTCGACTGCCACGCTGAGGCAGGAACGGTCTGGCCTTCGCGGAGCACCTCGAAGCGTCCGAGCGACCGCACGACGAGCGTGGGCAGCGGAGGTCGGGTAGCCAGCAGGGGCCCAGCCGCCTGCGTCTGGGTGCGCACACCGAGCTTTCGGAGCTGGCGCTCCCCCCGTTCTGCCCTCCGTCGGGCCTCGGGACCGTCGCCCAACCGTCCACGGACGAGATCGGTCCTGGCCTCTCCCACCCGGTTGCCGATCGCCTGCCAGATGGAGACCGCCTCGTCGAGCTGGCCCGCCTCGGCACGCGGCTCCGGGGCGGAGAGCACCCGGAGCTCGATGGCCTCGGCCAAGCTGGCGCGATCCCGCCGGGCCGTGGACATGGCCACGGCCTCGGCGGCCCGTCCTGCGGCGCGAAGGGGGTCGCCGGTGGCGAGCGCCACCCACCCGTCGGCCAGCAGGGCCGTGGCCTGGGCGGACCCCGGCCCGAGGGCGACCGCTCGCCCGGCCAGGGCCCGCGCTCGTTCGGGGTCCTCTGCCGCCAGCACCCGGGGCCAGCCCGGCCAGCGCGGGCACGAGCGCTTGCATGTCACCCCCGGCCCGGTCGGCCAGCCGAATCGTGTCCTCGTAGAAGGCTCGGGACACCGTGAGGTCTCCCCGGTCGCGATGGATGTGACCGAGTATCACCAGGGCGAAGTACTCACTCGCCGATCGGGCCTCCCGCCATGTGCGGGCCGCAGTGGTCAGGTCGGCGATGGCCTCATCGAACTGGCCTAGGAGCGCACGGGTCTCACCTCGGTTGGAGAGGGCGAGGGCCCGGTCGATGGCCACCCCCGCTACGTCGGCGAGGCGAATGGCCGTATCCAGCTGGGCCAGGGCCTCCTGGTGCTCACCCTCGATGGTGTAGTGGTTGGCCAGGTTGGTGCGGATCCGGATCACCTGAAGGGTGTCACCCGCCTGCTCGGCGTGGACCAGCGCGGTCAGGAAGTGGACGGTGGCCCGGCTGTCTCCGTCTGTCGTCGCCACCAAGCCCAGGGCGTTGTGCCCAGCCGCCAGGACCCCGTGGTCATCCTGATCCGTCGCCATCTTGAGCGCCCTCCCGGCCAGCCGCCGCGCTGCCTCCAGGTCACCTAGGCGCCAGCGGGCATTGGACTGCAACGCGAGCAACAGGGCCTCCTCCCGGGGCTCCGACCCGTCGGCGACGGCTTGGTCGTACACCGCGAGCGCTTCCTCCAGCTCGCCCCGCATGTAGTGGAGCCGGCCCCGCCGCCAGGCCAGGGCCGGCGTGAGGCCCCCTGCGCCGGTGCCGGCGCGGACCAGGCACCGCAGCGCCCCCTCCCAGTCACCTCTGGCCTGACGGCTGTCGGCCTCCAGTCGCCAGAGACGGGGTGTCCGCCGCTCCTCCGGCACCTCCGACACGGCGCGCAGGACGGGATCGACCATCCCCGAAGCCAGAAGCTCGGCGCCACGTTGCTCCAGGAAGGTGGCCAGGGCGGCCGGGTCTCCGGCCCCGATCCGCGACGAGAGCGCGTCGGCGGCGAAGCCCTCGGAATCGAACCATCGCGCTGCCGCCTCGTGGATGGCGGCGAGCTCGTCGCGTTGGATCGGCCATCGCTCCTGGACGAACTCGCGAACGAGCCCGTGAAGGCTGAACCAGCCGGCTCTGTCGGCGTCAGGACGGACGAACAGGCCCCGACGCCTGAGGTCCGAGAGAGAGACGTCCGGATGGGCCACGCCCAGGGCTTGGCACATGTCCACGTTGAAGCGCTCGAACGGCGCCACCGCCCGGATGAGCTGGCGGACCCC
>Ga0183260_10005239_pt1 | contig 10225 bp, 9 predicted proteins | sample AntDrymUQ4972206_2_FD_129768 | JGI IMG/M metagenome (GOLD analysis project Ga0183260, IMG submission 129768) | Polar desert sand microbial communities from Dry Valleys, Antarctica - metaG UQ497 (22.06) (version 2) (version 2) | ecosystem: Environmental > Terrestrial > Soil > Desert | place...
CCGCAAGCACGTCTTTCGTCGTGGTCTTGCCGGCACTGCCGGTAATGGCGACCACCGATGCGCCCGACTCGCGTCGTACATACCGCGCGAGGTCCTGCAAGCCGCGGGTGGTATCTGCCACCTCGATCACGAACGACTCGCTCGCGTCCGGCATCACCACCGGCCGATCGACCACGATGCCCGCCGCGCGCCGCCGCGCCGCCGCGCTCACATACTCGTGACCGTCGCGCGCCGCGACGATCGCGAAGAACAGGTCACCGGCCGCCAGCGTGCGGCTGTCGATCGAGAACCCGGTCACGTAGTGGTCGCTGTCGCCCGTGACCAGGCGGCCACCCATCGCCACCGCCAGCGTGCCGGCCGCCAGCGCCATCTCAGCCGCCACTAACGGCCCTTCGCGCCGTCCGGCGCCGCTTGGCCAACGCCGCCCGCGCCACACCGCCGTCATCGAACGGCAGCACGCGGTCGCCAATCTGCTGGTACTTTTCGTGGCCCTTGCCGGCAATCAGCACGACATCTCCCGCCTCGGCCATGGCGATGGCGCGGTCGATGGCCTCCGCGCGATCAACTGTTGACACCACGGTCGGCGTCCGCGGCGACGACTGGCTGCCGGCGGGAATGCCTCGTTCGATCTCTTCGATGATTCGCTTCGGGTCTTCGCTGCGCGGGTTGTCTGACGTGATCACCACCACGTCGCTCAAGCGAGCCGCGACCATGCCCATCAATGGCCGCTTGGAGCGGTCGCGATCGCCGCCGCAGCCGAACACGGTGACGAGCCGGCGCGCGCTCAAGGGCCGCGCTGTCTCGAGCAGGTTCCGCAGCGCGTCATCGGTGTGCGCGTAGTCGACGACCGCCGTCACGTCATCGTCGGCGGTCGACACCACTTCGAAGCGGCCCGGCACGCCCGACAGGCCGGCGACCCCGCGCTCGATGGCGTCGATCGGAACATCCAGCGAGACCGCCGTCGCGGTGGCGGCGAGGATGTTGTAGACGTTCGGGCGGCCGACGAGCTTCGCCTGGATCTGGACGACGCCCTTGGGCGTCGTGACGTCGAAGCTCAGGCCGTCAAGCGTCATCGCCACCGGACCCGGACGGACATCGGCCGTTGCGCTGATCGCGTATGTCACCGGGCGGCCGCTGAGCTCGACCAGGGCCGGACCTCGCGGGTCGTCCAGGTTAATCACGCCCGGGGCATCGCGCGGCAGCATTTCGAAGAGCCGCCGCTTGGCAGCGAAGTACGCCTCCATGTCCTCGTGGAAGTCGAGGTGATCGCGTGTGAGGTTGCTGAACACGGCGGCGGCGAAGCGCATGCCGTCGACACGCTTCAGCGACAGCGCGTGCGATGACACCTCCATGACCGCCGAGCGATTGCCCTGGCGAAGCATGTCGCTCAGCAGCTGCTGTACGTCAGGTGCCTCGGGAGTGGTACGCGAAGCTTCACGATCCTCACCGCCAATGCGGTAGGCGACGGTGCCCAGCATGCCGGCCTTCAGTCCGGCTTCATCGAGCATGGCGGTCAACAGGTACGCCGTCGTCGTCTTGCCGTTAGTGCCGGTCACGCCGATCACCGGCATGCGTTCGCTCGGGTGATCGAAGAAGCGATCGGCGAGCAGGGCGAGCGCGAGGCGCGCATCGCGCACGACGATCCACGGGACGGGCACCCCGGCGGGGGCAGCGGTTTCGGCGATCACCGCTTGCGCTCCTCGTGCCAGTGCTTGTTCGGCAAACGCCACGCCGTCGGCCTTGAGCCCCTTGAGCGCGACAAAGATGGCGGACGGCACGACTCGGCGCGAGTCGTACGCGACCGCAGCCAGAGGCCGGCCATCGGCCACCCCCGTGGGAAGTGGCTTCACCACCAGCTCCCGCAAGGTGTCGATCGCGTCGCCCAGGATCACCGTTGGTCTCCAATGGCGGCGGTCGGGCGCGGTGGCGGGCGACGATTGAGGACCAGTGTGCAGGCGGCCCCCGGCTCAATCAGCGTGCCCGGGGCCGGGGTCTGTTCGATGACGACGCCGGCGCCCTGCATCCGAACGCTCATGCCCAGGCGCGCCAGTTCGCGGAGGGCATTGCGCGCGCTCATGCCGCGCAGGTCGGGCAGGCCGCCACCATCGGTCATGCCGGCCGTCATCGTGACAATCGCCGGCGCCATGGGCGCCGCGGTCGTGGTCACCGGGCTGTCGTCGCGGCGGGCGATCATCACCGGCGGCGGCTGATTGATTGTCGGTGTCACACCCAGCTGACGCAGGCTGGCTTCGGCAATGCGCTGAAAGATCGGCGCGGCCACGACACCACCGGTATCGCCGCCAACCCGCGGCGAGTCGACCATCACGATCACCGTCATCACCGGATTGCGCGACGGCACGAAGCCGACAAACGACACGTTCTGCTGCGACGGCGAATAGCGGCCATTCACCAGCTTGTCGGCGGTGCCGGTCTTGCCGGCCACGTTATAGCTGGCCAGTGCCGCTCTCTTGGCGGTGCCATCGGTCACCACCGCTTCCATGATCGTGGTCAGGGTCGCGGCCGTCTCGGGAAGAATCGCGCGCCGCACCGCCTTCGGCGGCACCGGCGAGCGCACGCCACCCCTGATGGTTGCGCGCACCACGTGCGGCTCGTACAAGGTGCCGCCATTGGCAATCACGCTGGCGGCCGCGGCCATCTGCAACGGCGTCACGCCCACCTGGTAGCCCATCGAGACCGAGGCCAGCGCGCTGTCGTTCAACTTCGACGGGTTCCAGACAATACCGGGACTCTCGCCAGGAAAGTCGGGCGACGAGGGCCGACCGAAGCCGAAGCGCCGGACATAGAGCCCCATCCGCTCGGGTCCGAGCTTGAGGCCAACCTTGATCGCGCCGACGTTGCTGGACTTGACGATTACGTCCGTGAACGACAGCGGGCCGTAGCGATGCATGTCATCGACGACGCGGCTGCCGAACCGAATTTGTCCGGCGCTGACGTCGATGATCTCGTTGGGTGTCACCACTTTCTCTTCAAGGGCGGCCGAGGCGGTGACGAGCTTGAACGTCGACCCGGGCTCGTACAGGTCCTGAACCGCACGATTGCGCAACGCGGCCTCGCTGGTCCCGGCGTACTGATTCGGGTTGAACGTTGGCCAACTCGCCATCGCCAGAATCTCGCCGGTGTATGGATCCATCGCCACTGCCGTGCCGCCGTCGGCGCGCGCTGCTTGGACGCCGGCTTTCAGCTCGCGCTCCACGATGAACTGCAGGTGTTCGTCGATCGTGAGCTCGATCGACCCGCCGGTCGTCGGCGGACGATCGAGGCGGCTGAACGCATGCCCGCGCGCGTCGGTCTGCACCAGGATGGTTCCCTCGCGGCCGCGAACCGTCTTGTCGTAGGTCGCCTCCAGGCCGTGCAGGCCGGCGTTGTCGGTGCCGACGTAGCCGAGCAAGTGCGCAGCCAGCTCGCGGTTGGGGTAGAACCGCTTGCTTTCCTTCATGAAGCCGATGCCCTTGATGCCGAGCGCGGCGATGCGCTTGGCCTCGAGCGGCGTCGCGCGGCGCTTCACGTACTGAAAGGCGGTGAGGCCGCCACGCCGCCGCTTCAGGCTGAGCCGCTCGAGCAGCTGCTCGCGATCCTTCTTGGTACAGTCATCGAGCGCGCCGCACAGCTGTGCCGCGGCCTTCGTGAGATCCACGACGTCGGTGGGAACCGCGTAAATCGTGTCGGCGTCGACGCTGTAGGCGAGCAGCCGGCCGTGGCGATCGACAATTTCGCCACGCTTTCCCGGCGTCTTCTGGGTTTCTGACTGCTGCCGTTCGGCCCGCGCCGACAGCTCGTCGTGCTGCCACACCTGCAGCACGACCAGGCGCACTTCGATCGCGAGCACCCAACAAGCGAGCACTCCTGCCGCCACTGCGAGCCGGCGCTTGAGCACCGGACGCCAATCGAGGTCAGGCTGAACGGCCACGATTTTCCTAGCGACTGGCGACGACGGACTTGGCGGGCGCCGACGTCGGCATCACCCGCTCCAGGACTACGGCTTCGGCAATGCCGGGACTGACCATGCCGAGTCGCTCGGTAGCGAGCTTCTCGATCCGCTGCGGCGAGCGCAGCGTTTCCATCTCGAGGCGCAAGTGCCGGTTGATGTCGTTCTCAGCGGCGCGATCGCGCTGCATCTGTTCGAGCCTGTAGCCATGGCGCAGCAGCTCGAAGTGCTGCCACGCCGAGAACAGCAAGACCACCACCAGCGCCACGCCGATGCCGAGCGACATCCACAAATCGCGCAGGCGGCGTTGATCCACCTCGCGCACGATCTGGTTGTTGCGGAAGTCCTTCCGAATCTCGTATTCGAAGGTTCCTGCCTTGTCCATCGCCTCTCCCTACCTGACTCGCACAGCGGCCCGAAGCTTGGCGCTTCGGGCCCGTGGGTTGACGGCCGCCTCGGCCTCGCCAGCCACCACCGGGTGCTTGGTCAGCACCTTGATGGCCGCCTCGTCGCCGCGCGCCAGATCGCGCAACGTGTGTTTCACTACCCGGTCTTCGAGCGAGTGAAACGAAATCAGCGCGAGACGCCCCTCGGCCTGCAGCCGCACAGCAGCCCGGCCGATAAACGAATCCAGTTCATCCAGCTCGCGATTGACCCAGATGCGCAGCGCCTGGAAGGTGCGCGTCGCCGGATCGATCCGCTGCCAGCCGCGTGCCGCGACCCCTCGCCGCACGATTTCTGCCAGCCGTCCCGTCGTGGTAATGGGCGACTGCTGCCGCGCCATTACGATGGCGCGGGCCACCTGCCGCGACCGGCGCTCCTCGCCAAAGCGATAGATCACGTCGGCCAGTTCGGTTTCGTCGACCCGATCGATCAAGTCGGCAGCGGTCTCGCCCTGGCTGCGGTCCATGCGCATGTCCAGCGGTTCGTCGCGCTTGAAGCTGAACCCGCGGCCATCCGCATCCAGCTGCATCGACGAAACGCCGAAGTCCGCGAGCAGGCCCGCGACCCCGATCACACCCTGCAGGTCGAGCACGTCGGTCAGCTCGCGGTAGTCGGCATGCACGAACGTGGCGCGGTCGCCGAACTCCGCGAGCGTCTCTCTCGCGATCGCAATCGCGTCGGTGTCGCGATCGATCCCGATCACCCGCGTCGCGCCGCTTTCGAGCAACATCCGCGAATGGCCGCCGAGACCGAGCGTGCAGTCGACGAAGGTGCCGCCGCGCTCGGGATGAAGCAGCGATCGCACTTCGTCGAGCAGAACGGGAACGTGTGTTGCGCGTTCCACTAGATTCCGAAGTCGGACATGGCACGCGCGTCATCGTCGGTGAACGGCTCAATGAGCAGTCGCGTGACGAAGCGCTCGTGGTTCCAGACCTCGAGAAAGTTCTGCTGCCCCAGCACGTAGACTTCGCCGGTCATGAGGGCGCTGTCACGCAGCCGGGGCTGAATCAAGACGCGGCCCTGGGGGTCGAGTTCCGCGACTTGACCGTAAAAGTTCACGCGGTCGAGGTACTTCCGCCGCGAGGGATGCTCGGAGGGCATCTGCGCAATGCGGCGCTCGATGGCGAGCCATACCGGCATCGGATAGATGCGTACCGACTGCCCGTCCCTGCTCGTCACGAACAGCTCAGGTCCGTGATCCTTCTGAATCACGGCGCGAAAGCCGTTCGGGACTTTGAGCCGGCCCTTGTCGTCGATTTTCGCCGGCCAGCATCCCCGGAGGACTTCTAACTCTCCACTTAGCTCCACAAAAATCCACTCGGATAGTAGACGGGGCTGGAGAGCTTGTCAACGCACAAGTGAGTCAAATGATTTACTGTCTATCGTTTACGCCTTTGTTTCGCCAACAAGACGAAGGTGTGCCAAATTTTTGACTACCACTGGAAGAGCCTTGGCGAAGGGGTAGAGAATCGCGTGCTACGATTGCCGCTTCCAGCCGAAGATTTTTCTCCAGCCGATGGCCTCGCCGAACACCGTCACGATCGTCGTTCCCGCGTTCAACGAGCGCGAGAGCATCGGCGCCCTCGTCGCGAGCCTGCGAGCCGCCGCGCCTTGGCATGAGGTGTTAGTTGTCGACGATGGCTCGACGGACGGCACCGGCCAGGCCGCGGCCGCGGCGGGCGCCCGCGTCGTGGCCCATCCTTACAACAAGGGCAACGGCGCGGCCGTGAAGACGGCCATTCGCGCCTGTTCGAGTGAATGGCTGACGATCGTCGACGGCGACGGTCAGCATCGCGCCAACGATGTCGTCCGGCTGGTAGCGCGTCTCGGTGACTACGACCTTGTCATCGGCGCCCGCTCAGCCGACACCCAGGCCACCGCCGGCCGGCGGATCGGCAACGCGGTGCTGAACTGGCTGGCCAGCTACCTCACGGAGCGCCCGATTCCCGACCTCACCTCGGGCTTTCGCGCGGCCCGTCGCGAGTACCTGCTGGAGTTCATCCACCTGCTACCCAACGGGTTCTCCACACCGACTACGACGACGCTGGCCTTCATCAAGGCCGGATACAATGTAGCGTTCGAACCGGTCGGAGCGCTGCCGCGGATCGGCACGTCAAAAATCCGGCTGGCCAGTGATGGCGCGAAGTTCCTGCTGATCTTGCTGAAGGTCATCACCATCTTCAGCCCGCTTCGGATTTTCGCCCCGGTCAGTGCCGCCGCTTTCATGCTGGGCGCCGGCTACGGCACGTGGAATTTTGCGTATCACGATCGCATTCCCAATGGCGCAGTGTTATTGCTGATGTTTTCGGTGATTGTCATGCTCGTGGGCCTGGTGTCGGAGCAGATCGCCTCGCTCCGTTTCGAAGGACGGCGATAGCGGATGAAGACGCTCGTCCTGGTCCCGACCTACAACGAACGGGAAAACCTGCCCATTCTCGTGGCCGACATCCTCGGGGTGCCAGGAACCGAAGTATTGGTGCTTGACGATCAGTCCCCTGATGGCACGGGGGCAGTGGCCGACGCACTGGCGCTGCAGCATCCGGGGCGCGTGCGAGTGCTGCACCGCACGGGGCGGCGCGGCCTGGGGGTCTCGTATCTCGAGGGCTTCGGCCTCGCGATTGCCAGCGATGCCGATCTGGTCTGCCAGATGGACGCGGACTTGTCGCACGACCCGAAGTACCTGCCGGCGATGATCCAGGAGGCGGCGGCCGGCGCCGATCTCGTTATTGGATCGCGATACCTCAACGGCATTAGCGTCGTGAACTGGCCGTTGCGCCGCATCATCCTCAGTTCGTTTGCGAACTTCTACATCCGCACGGTCACGGGGCTGGGGTTGCGCGACATCACCACGGGCTACCGTTGCTGGCGCCGCCCCGCGCTGGCCAGGCTTCCCCTCGACAAGATCGTCTCCGAGGGTTATGCCTTTCTTCTCGACGTGACGTTCATGGCCGCGGACGCCGGCCTGCGCATCGTCGAGTCGCCGATCATCTTCGTGGAGCGCCGCCAAGGCGCGTCGAAGCTGTCGGGCAGCGTGCTGCTCGAGTCGTTGATCACGCCGTGGAAGCTGATCCTGCGCCATGGCCGGCTGAAGCCGCAACGGCCCTCGGGCCCACGGTAGGTGGCCGCGATGCCCAGCCTGAGCGTCTTCTTTCCCGCGTACAACGATGCCGGTACGATTGCCAGCCTCGTGATCCGCGCGGTGCAGGTCGCCGGCACGCTCACTTCCGATTTCGAAGTGATTGTCATCAACGACGGCAGCCAGGACGACACGCCACGCATTCTCGACGAGTTGGCGCGGGTCTACCCCGCCCAAGTGCGCATCGTCCATCACCAGACGAATCGCGGTTACGGCGGCGCCTTGCGCTCGGGATTTGCGGCGGCGTCGAAAGATTTCGTGTTTTACACCGATGGCGACGCGCAGTACGACCCGGCGGAGATGGTGCTGCTATGGAAGGCGATGAGCGACGATGTCGACTGGGTGAATGGCTGGAAGATCAGCCGTTCCGATCCGCTGCACCGTGTCATCATCGGCCGCCTCTATCACCACGCCGTGAAGCTCTTGTTCGGATTGAAGGTACGCGATGTCGATTGTGACTTCCGGTTGATGCGGCGTCGCATTTTTGAGGTGGTCCGGCTAGAGAAAAATAGCGGGGTGATCTGCCTGGAAATGATGAAGAAGTTCCAAGATGCGGGATTCCACGTCGCCGAAACGCCGGTGCATCACTTTCACCGCGCCCACGGCCGGTCGCAGTTCTTCAACTTTCCCCGCATCTCCCGCACCCTCGTCGATGTGTTCAAGCTGTGGTGGGCGCTGGTTATCCGGCGGGAGCACTTGAGGGCAACGCCATGACGGCAGCAGCGTTCTACAAGGGCCGCCGCGTCATGATTACCGGCGGCCTCGGTTTCATCGGCAGCAATCTCGCGCGCCGGCTGGTCGCGCTTGGCGCCGACGTGCTGCTGGTCGATTCGTTGATCCCCGATTACGGCGGCAACCTCTTCAACATCGACGGCATCGAATCCCGGGTTCGCGTAAACGTCGCTGACGTGCGGCAAGCCAGTACGATGAACTACCTGGTGCGCGACCGCGACGTGATCTTCAACCTGGCCGGCCAGGTGAGTCACATCGACAGCATGAAGGATCCGCATACGGACCTGGACATCAACTGCCGCAGCCAGTTGACGTTGCTCGAGGCCTGCCGTCACCACAACCCGAGCGCCAAGGTCGTGTATGCCAGCACGCGCCAGATCTACGGCCGACCCGATGCGCTGCCGGTGACCGAGCGTCACCTCGTCAGGCCGACCGACGTCAACGGCATCAACAAGGCGGCCGGCGAGTACTACCACCTGGTCTACAACAACGTGTTCGGCGTGCGCGCGTGCGCGCTGCGCCTGACCAATGTCTATGGGCCGCGCCAGTTGCTGCGTCACAACCGGCAGGGCTTCATCGGCTGGTTCATCCGGCTGGTGCTCGAGAACCGCGAGATCGAAGTCTTTGGCGACGGCTCGCAAATTCGCGACTTTGTCTACGTTGACGATGCGGTGGAGGCGTTCATCGCGGCCGGAGCCAGCGACGCCGTGAACGGCGAAGCGTTCAATGTCGGTGGCGACGAACACATCGCGCATCGCGATCTGGTCGCGCTGCTGGTGGAACTGGCCGGACAGGGCAGCTACAAGTTCGTCGAGTGGCCGACGGAGAAGAAGGCGATCGACATCGGCAGCTTCTATGCGGACTCATCACTTTACATGACGCGCACCGGCTGGGTGCCGACGGTGTCGCTGCGCGAAGGCTTCACGCGAACCCTGAGCTATTACCGCGCGCACCTGCCTCACTATGTCGAGCCACGTCCCGTTTAACGCACTGCGTCCCGGCGCCGACACCGCCGCCGTAAAGGCCGCCATCGATCGCGTGATCGCGAGCGGGTGGTTCGTACTCGGGCCGGAGGTCGAAGCGTTCGAGTGGGAGTTTGCCGCCGCCAGCCAGGCGCGGTTCGCGGTCGGGGTCGGCACCGGTACCGATGCGATCACGCTGATCCTGCGCGCCCTCGACATCGGGCCCGGCGACGAAGTGATCACGCCGCCGCTGTCGGCGGCGTACTCCGCGCTCGCGGTGATGATGGCGGGCGCGCGCCCGGTGTTCGCCGACATCGACCCAGAACGGCTGACGCTCGATCCGCGCGCCGCCGAAGCAGCCATCACCTCGCGGACCAAGGCGATCATGCCGGTGCACCTCTACGGCCAGGCGGCCGACATGCGCGCATTTGAAGCCCTTGCATCGCGGCACAACCTGGCGCTCGTCGAGGATGCCGCGCAGGCGCAGCTGGCCACGGCGGACGGGCGGGCTGTCGGCACGATCGGCATCGCCGGCGCCACCAGTTTCTATCCAACGAAGAACCTTGGCGCGCTCGGCGACGGTGGCGCGGTGATCACGCGCGATGCCCAACTCGCCGCGCGGATCAAGCGGCTGCGCAACGGCGGCCAGACGTCTCGGTACCATCACCTCGAGGCCGGCGGCAACAGCCGTCTCGACGAGATGCAAGCCGCGATCTTGCGCGCGCGCCTTCCATATCTGGCCGGCTGGACCGCGCGACGGCGCGCCATCGCGGCGCAATATCGCGACGCGGTCGCGCCGGGGTCGGTGACCGTGCCGCGCGAACTCGACGCGGGCCACGTTTATCATCTCTTCCCAGTGCTGACGCCTCACCGCGACGCGTTCCAGGCGCACTGCGCCAGCCAGGGGGTTGAGACGCTCATCCATTACCCGGTGCCAATTCCAAGGCAGCCAGCCCTGGCTTCGACCAGCCCGGCCTTGTGCTCGATTGCCGACCGGATCTGTTC
>Ga0183260_10005240_pt1 | contig 10224 bp, 12 predicted proteins | sample AntDrymUQ4972206_2_FD_129768 | JGI IMG/M metagenome (GOLD analysis project Ga0183260, IMG submission 129768) | Polar desert sand microbial communities from Dry Valleys, Antarctica - metaG UQ497 (22.06) (version 2) (version 2) | ecosystem: Environmental > Terrestrial > Soil > Desert | place...
CCGACGAGGATGATGGGCAGGAAGCTGGCGATGCTGACGAGCATGTTGAGGACGCCGAACACCCGGCCACGAATGTTGGCTGGCAGCACTTCCTGGAGCTGAACCTGTGCCGGCACCGCAACAAAGGCATAGGCCATGCCCATCGCGAAGGCAACGACGATGACCACCGACAGCAGCGAGATAAGCGGCCCGAGCGACAGGCTGCTGGTCAGGCGCTGGGCGATCGAGAGGGCGAGGAGGGTCACGCCGAGCGCTACCAGGCCACCCTCGATGCCCCGCCGGCGCGAGAAATGGCGGCCGTACACGTTGAGCACGAGGATGCCCATCACCAGGCCAATTCCGATCGGCAGCACCACCACCACGAAGTCCTTCTCGGACAGCCCGAGGACCTGCGTCGCGAAGCCCGGTCCGAGCACACCGAGCACGCCGATCAAGGACGCTGTCACGGCGAGATAGGTGAGCGGCCAGAACACCGTTCGATTGGCAAAGATGAAACGGATGCCGTCCCCCAGCTGGCTGAACGTTGTCGCCACAGCGCTGCCCGCTTCGCCGATCGCGTGCGCTGCCTCGCCCAGGGCCTGGGAAGGGCGCGTGACCGAGCTGGTTCGCGGGCTATGGCTGGGAAGGAACCAGCACAGGATCGCGCCCACGAGATAGCTGCCCGCGACGGCGATCAGCAACACCGCCTGGCCGGCCAGGTTGACGACCAGTGGCCCAAGTAGCGCGAAGCCCAGGAAGAACGATGCCTGCAACGTGAAGATGTGCAGCGAGTTGGCGGGCAGCAATTGGTTGCGCGGCACGACGACTGGGATCATCGCTGCCTCGGCCGGGCCGAAGAACGTGGTCAGCGTCGAGATGACGACCATCAGCAGCAGGATCAGCCCGATGTCGTTCAACACCAGCAGCAGCACGAGGAACAGGGCGGCGCGGATCGCGTTGGTGGTGATCAGGATCAGCCGACGATCGAGCCGATCGACGTATACGCCGGCGACGGCACCGAAGATCACCGCGGGCACGAGGAAGCTCAGAATGAGCAGGCTGACCGAGGTCGACGACCTCGTCAGGCTGAACACCTGGACCGTGAGCCCATAGAGCACCATGTTGCCGCCGACCTGGGTGACGACCTGGGCCACCCACAGCGCCAGGAAGCGGCGGTTGCGAAGGACGTTGAGCGTCGGATCCGGCTGGACGGCGGCCGTCATGGCTCTACTTGCTGGATTGCCGCGTCGGCGGCCGGGCCCCGCTCTGTGAAGCCGCGAAACCGGCGTTCCAGGTCGCGCCGTTCGAGCATCACCCGCCTGCCGCATCCGGCACAGCGCAGGCCGATGTCGGCGCCCACACGGGTGACCTGCCATTCATGGGCGCCACACGGATGCACCTTGGCCAGGTTCAACCTGTCACCGACGTGCAGCTCGAGGACTGGCTGGTCGTTGGGCATAGCGTTCGATCAGTAATAGGTCGGCGGAGGGCGGCGGGCGCGCCCGCGCTGGAACAGCACGACGAGCACGATGATCACCGCCAGTATGGCGAACCCGACGAGGACGGCAAGCAGAACGGCGCCTGCCGAATCGTTCGACGCTCCCTCCTCTGGCCGCAATGAAGGGCCGGTCGGCACTGCGCTACGGCCCGAGGCAGCTGTCGCGCTGGGTCGCGGCGGCGTGGCGCTGGCGCCCGGCTCGGGAGTAGGTTGAACGCCCTGGTTGGTCCACGCACTCGGAACCGGTCCTGGCGGCGCGGGCTGCGGCCCCAAAGGCTTGCGCACCTCGACGCCGAGTGACTCCATCCACGCGGCGTTGAACGCGGCGACATCACTGCCCGTGGCGGCGGTGAAGGCGTCGTCGTCAGAGAGACCCTGCGAATAGCTGCGCACCAAATCCCATAGAGTCTGATCTGAATACGTGCGGACGAAGAAGTCGACCGCCGATGCGCTCTCGCCGTAGGCGAGGTGGAACTGATCGGGCGGCGATGGGAAGAAGCCCGCGAGTCCGCCGAGCGGGATGATGGTGCCGTTGCACGCGGCGCCATTGACCACCGAGCTCCACTCGAGCGCGTAGCCCTCCGACAGATAGACCGCGATGCCTTCGTTGAGCCAGCGCGGCGGCCCGTGGTAAGGATTATCAGTTGTTTCGTTGAACACAAGATGTGTGAGCTCGTGTGCGACGACAACCCGGGATCGCTCGGGGTCCTGGTTGGGCGGCAGCCACACGAACATCGTTGCGATCGTGGAGTGTGCCTGGCCGGCGATGTTCTCCCGGTTCGGTGCGACCGCCTCGAGAAGCGCGTCCTGCGTCGCGTAGACGAACAGGTCGACCGGTTCGGGCAGGGTGGACCCAAGGAGCTCCGCGGCACGATCGATGGCCGCGTTGGCGACATTCGCCGCGCTTTGGGCGAAAGCATCGTCTCCCTCGTACCAGTGGACCCGGACGAGGTCCTGTTCGATCGTCCGCCACTCGAACCGGTCATCGGCAACCAAGATCTGACCAATCGGCCCGAGGGTCGTCGTGCCATCGGCGGCGCCGACACGGAAACGGAATTCGATGTGCGAGTTTGGCGCGCTCTGGCCGTCGAAGAAGCAGGCGCACTCGATCGAGGACGGCACGTCGAGCTCGGCCGACGCCTGCCAGCTCCCTGCGGCCGTACCCGGATTGGCGGGCACGACGACCTGCGGCTCCTTGCCGGCGAGCCGAATCAGGATCTCCACCGTTCCGCCCTCAACCCCGGCGATGTCGCTCGTCATCGTCAGGGGCTGGCCGAGTGCGGCCGATCCGACCGGCGGTCCGAACGTTGGTTCGGCCGCCAGCCCCACGGCGGGCAACGCCAACAGTCCTGCGAACGCCAGGACGAGGACGAGGAGCGTGCGAACGACCGCGATCATCGCCCCGTCCCCGGTGCCCAGTCAAGCCCTGCGACGCGAATGATGCCCACGCCGGCCGCTTCTGCGCCCAGCAGCCCCTCCCTGGCGAGCGCCCACGAGTCGCCGTACGCCAGCGGCACCACGGGCGCTTCGCGCGCAAGGATCTCCTGGGCCTGACTGTAGAGCGCCTGCTGCGCGATCGGGTCGTCGCTCGCCACCGCCTGCTCGATGAGCGCGTCATATTCGGCGTTGCTCCAGGCGCCATCGTTGCTGGTGCTGCCCGACTCGAGCAGTAGCCCGAGGAAGTCGTGCGGATGCGGGTAATCCGCGCTCCAGGCGAGCGTCCAGATTCCCGGCGCGCCAGGGCCGTGCTGGCGGCCGATGTAGTCCTGGAAATTGTGTACCTCCACCTCGACCTGGACTCCGAGGTTCGTCTCGAGCTCAGTGGCCACGGTCTGCTCGAATCCGACGCCGTACGTCGCCAGGACCACCGGCGGGAAACCGACGCCGCCCGGATAGTCCGCGTCCGCCAGGAGCTGACGCGCCGCATCAGGGTCGTAGCTCGGCCGGTGGTCGGCATCGTCGCGACCGGGTACACCGGCTGGGATCATGGAGGTCGCGGGCGTGGTGCCGGCCAGCCGGACAATGCGGTCCCAGTCGACTGCCTTCGCGAATGCCAGCCGTACCTGTGGGTTGTCGAACGGCGCCACGCGGGTGTCAAAGCCGTAGTAGCTCACGCTGAAGTCGGTGTCGTGGCGGAGCTGCGGGCCCAGCTTTGCGTCGTAAGCGATCCACGAGGCGTCAAACGCGCCGATGCCCACGTAGTCCACGGTGCCTTCTTCGAAAGACACCACGCCGCTCCGACCGCCGAAATCCGTCACCAGTTCGACTACGTCGAGCGTCGGCGTTCCGGCCCAGTAGCGCGTATTGCCATCGAGGCGGATCACCCCTGCCGCGGGAGCGGACGGCACGTACGCGCCGGAGGCGACCAACGGAACCTGTGGGCTACGGCTGTACTCAGATCGCGGGTAGACGGCCAACGATGGCGAGGCTGTGACCGAGAGGAAGTAAGTTGCCGGTCGTCGCAGGCTGACGATCACCTGGTCGCCGTCGGTACGCAGGCCGACTTCTTCGCGGCCTATGAGCGCCGCCTGGTATTCGGTCGCTCCCTCCACATCGCTCAGCAGACCGGACAGTGGCGATGGTCGGACGGGATCGATCAGGCGCAGCCAGCTGTCGACAAAATCCTGTGCGGTGATCGGTACGCCGTTGCTGAAGGCAATACCCGGCCGAAGGTGGAAGGTAATCTGCCGGCCATCTTCGGACGCCTGCCAGGAATCGGCCAGCGCCGGCTGGACGTTGCTGTCGGCATCGAATGCGGTCAGACCCTCAAAGACCTGCGCAATGACGTTGGCCGAGCCCGAGTCGCCCGCCTCGGCCGGGTCCCACGTGAACGGCTCGCCGCCAGCGATGCGCACATCGACTTCACCTACCTCGCCCAGCCCCGGCTGTCCGCATGCACCGACCACCAGGACCGCGATGATCATCAGCAGCGCCGACAGGCGGCGCGTTATGCGGTGCTCGATTGACACGGGCCGAAAGGATAGCCGCTCGGCTTACTGGACCGGCGCGCGTGCTTCACAGCGGGTGTACGCTCATGGACAGGTTGGGCGATGGGGGCCTGACGTTACGGAGGGGCCGTAATGGATCTCGAGCAGGAGCTTCGTACGGTGTCCGACGACATGCTTCATACGCTTGATCAGCTTCAGCTGCTTGAGCACGAGAAGCGCGCCGAGTCACCCGGATCCGTGCGCTTCGTTCGACTTGCGACCGAGATCGAAAAGCTGGCCGCGAGGGTCTTCGCCCAGACCAGCAGGCAGCAGACGCAGGCCGAGCAGAGCCGCGCTGCGACTAAAGCCGGCGCTGACTTGGCGCCAATCGACGAGGTCGTCACGACGCGCGACGTTTCGGCCATCCTCACGGAGTGGCGCGCCGCGGAGCGCGAGCTGGCCGCGACCTCCGTCGACAGCGCGGAGCATGCCAAGGTTGCCGCCGACATTCGTCGCCTGCGCGAGGAATACCACCAGGCCTATAAGTCGCAGGCGACCGCGGCCAAGGAGAGCTGACGGCCTCCGGCGCCCAAGGCGAGGCTAATGACATGACGACCGTCGACAAGACCGACCTGCGCCAACGGCTGAGCCCGATCCAGTACGCGGTGACCCAGGATGCTGCCACCGAACCGCCGTTCACGGGCGGTTATTGGGACAATCACGACACCGGTGTGTATCGCTGCGTCGTGTGCCGCGAGCCGCTCTTCGATTCGGGCACGAAGTTCGAGTCGGGCTCCGGCTGGCCGAGCTTCTACGACGTTGTCGAGAAGGGCCACGTGGAGGAGAAGACCGACTTCAGCCACGGCATGCTGCGCACGGAAGTGGTGTGCGCAAATTGCGGCGCACACCTCGGCCACCTCTTCCCGGACGGCCCGGGGCCGACCGGAATGCGCTACTGCATCAACTCCGCCTCACTCGACTTCGAGCCAGCGACCGGGAATGCGGCGGCCGAGGAGTCGACTCCCGGCTGAGGCAACTGGTTAGCGCGAGTTCTTGGCCTGCTGGTCCATCAGGCGGCGCACGCGCTTCTCGGTCTCATCGGTGTTCACGACGAGCAGCGCCCAAATGGCGGCGAGCGGCCAGCCGATCAGCGTGATCATCAAGAGAAGGCACAACAGCGCCTGGCCGGCGCGACCGGCAAGCAGCATGCCGAGTGGCGGAAAGATGATCGCGATCACGTATTTCAAGACGGATTCACCATGGACATTGGAACACATCGAGTGTCGGCGTCGTCACACCGTTCATGAAGCCAACCTTTCAGCTGCTATGCATCACCGCGCTCGCGTTGTTCGCGATGGTCGGCTGCTCCGCCGACCCACAGGCCACGGCAACGCCACCGGCGGCGACGCTGGAGACCATCACCTTGCTCACCGAGCCCGCGCCTGCGGAGGCATGTGATGACGCCCTCGCGCAGGGCACGCTCGTCCCTGATCCACGCTCTGGCCTGGCGCTGGCAACCGGAGCCGAGCGCACGCCGGTGATGTGGCCATTTGGATACTCGGCCCGCCTGGTCGACGGTCAGATCGAGCTGGTCGACGGTTCCGGTACGTTCCTCGCCCGGGAAGGCGACACCGTGCAAGTGGGCGGCGGATTCGGCGCGAACGGCCTCTTCTATGCGTGCGCCGGCGTCGAGCGCCTCTGAGTAGCTCACGGCAACCTGAATCGGATCCCCATCCGACTCCTCCACCCGCGTACCAGTCCAGCATGATCTGCCATCGGATGGACGGGTCCGAGGCAAGCAACCAATCAATGACCGTCATGCATTCCCCCGGTCGAGAGTTGCTGGCGCCGCCGGAGAGCCTCCGAGGCGCAGCAACCCACGCAGGACGCGCTCGCTTGGTACGCGGCGTAGACACCGGCCATAGGCCTCACTCGCCTGTGCTTATGCGATAGTGAGGCATGCCTGTCCGTACCGTCGTCGAACGCGGGCCGAAGGGGAAGCGGTCCGTTGCGTTCGCCATCGATTGGCCGGGGTGGAGTCGAGGGGCGAAAACCGCCGAGCTCGCCCTTGAGACACTCGAATCGTACCGGGAGCGTTACCGGCCGGTCGCCGGCCTCGCCGGAATGGACAGCGACTTCGACGCTGCCGGGCCACTCGAAATCGTCGAAGACAGGGTCGGTACTGGCTCGACCGATTTCTGGGGAATCTCCTTTTCACCATCGGCAACCGAGCAGGATCCGATGGGCGACGCGGAGCTCGAGCGAGGCGTCACTGTCCTGCGCGCCTGCTGGGCGTTCTTCGACGGCGTCGCGGCACGGGTCTCACCGGAAATGCGCAAAGGTCCGCGCGGCGGCGGGCGCCAGCGGGACGAGATCATCCGTCACGTCATCCGCGTGGAGAGCCTGGACTTCGCCAAGCAGGTCGGTCTGCAGAAACCAGACGAGCCGGTGCTTTCCGCGAGTGAGCTGCCCCAGTATCGCGAGGACTACGTCGCGGCGATGCGAGCGTACAACGCCGGCGAGGTCAAGCGACGTATGCGTTCATGGACGCTCCCATTCCTCATCCGACACTCGGCGTTCCATACGCTCGATCATGCGTGGGAGATGGAGGACAAGGACCTCTCTGCCTAGGGCCAGGCCTGACCCACTTCGAAAACGACTGAATTGCGCCCCCGGAGAGAGTCGAACTCCCGACGCAGGCCTTAGGACGGCCTCGCTCTATCCACTGAGCTACGGGGGCGGCGGGCCGATTCTATGCGGAACACCGGTGACGACGGGCGCGTCGAGCAGGGTAGCGACCCCGGCGACCTAGAATCAAGGCACTCGATGACTCTCTCCCGTCCCCAACCCACTCTCGACTTCTACCGCCGCGAGGGCTGCGCGCCATGCGATGAGGCGCGCCTAGCTCTCCAGGCGGTGCTCGAAGCGCGCGCTCGGCGCGGGGACCGTAACCCGCGCGTCCGCTACCGCAACGTGGCCGACTCTGCAAGCCTCGAGTCGGAGTTCGGCCCGCGCGTGCCAGTGTTGGCGATCGGCGCCGATCAGATTTCGCTAACGGTCAGCGAGAGATCGATCGCGAACTTCCTCGACCAAGTGCTCGGCCGGCTGGCGTAGACGTGGAGCTCACCCTGGCGGCGGCGATCTTCGCCGGCGTGGTCTCTTTCCTGTCTCCCTGCGTGCTCCCGGTCGTGCCCGCATACCTCGGCCAGATGGGCGTCGTTGCGGCAGCTTCTGCAGGGATGGTCGTCACTCCCACTGTGGGGCCGAGGGTCCAGCTTGCACCAACGGCGCGCTGGCGAGTGCTGCCTCACGCCCTGGCATTCGTCCTGGGCTTCGCGGTCATCTTTACCCTGCTCGGCCTGACGTTCTACGCGCTGCGCCCAATCTTCGAACTGCCTCCGGTGCGGATCGCCGGAGGGGTTCTCGTTATCGTGCTCGGGCTGAACCTGATGGGCGTGCTGAGGATCGGTTTCCTCAACCGGTCGTTCGCGCCGACCCGCGCGTTCGGACAGGCCCCCATAGGCGGCGCCGCCGCGCGCAGCCCCCTTGCCGCGCTTGCTCTCGGGTCTGTCTTCGCCCTCGCGCACACGCCCTGCGTCGGGCCAACCCTGGGCGCGATCCTGGGGATGTCACTGAGTGCCGGCGCAGCGCCGCAGGTTGTCGCTTTGCTAGCCGGCTACTCACTCGGCATCGGCATCCCGTTCATCGCGCTTGCGCTGGCAATGGATGGCTCGGCGCGGCTTACCCGGCCCTTCCTGCGCCACGGCCGGACGATCGAGCTGATCGGCGGCGGACTCGTGGTGCTCATCGGGCTCGCGATCGTGTTCGACCTGCTGAGCGTGTTTGCCACGGCGTTCCAGTCACTGTGGCCACAGGTGTAGATGACGACCGAACCAGATCCGACACCCGTGCAGACGCCCAAGGTCGACCGATGGCGACGGCCGCTGATCGGGCCATTCACGGTTGCACAAGTCCTCGCGGTCCTTGCATCCATCGCCCTGAGTGCGCTAATGCTCGTCGTCTTCACCTCGCCACTGAACGTGCCGCCAGGGGCAACGCAGCCACGGCCAGGCAGCACGCTCTATGTCGTTGGCAGCCCGCAGCCTGGCTTGCGCGTGGGCGAACTGGCCCCTGAGCTGGTTGGCACCGCCAATGGCCAGACGATGGAGTTGAACGACCTCGATGGCAATCCGATCCGCCTCGCAGATCTACGCGGGCGTCCCGTGTGGATTAACTTCTGGGCAACCTGGTGTCCGCCGTGCCAGGAGGAGACGCCCGTTCTGCGCGCCGTCTACGAGCAGTACGCAGACGAAGGGCTGGCACTCATCGCCGTCAGCGTCCAGGAGACGACCGTCGAGGACGTGCGCGGGTACGTGGACCGGTATGACCTTGGTTATACGATCGGCTTCGACGCAACGTCCGCCATCTTCCACACCTACCAGGCGTTCGTTCTGCCCACCCAGGTGTTCATTGATCGCGACGGTGTCGTTCGCGAGGTCATCCTCGGAGCAGTGACGCGCGCGGGGGCGGAGAGGATCATCTCCGGCCTACTAGCCGAGTGAACCCAAGATCACCAGGTGTGATCCGGGCCGTCGATGCCGTACTGCTGAATGTGCCCGACCTCGACCTTGGGCTCGCTTTCTACCGTGACCTGCTCGGCCACACGATGTTATGGAGAACGGCGACCCAGGCAGCACTCGCGATGCCCGACTCGAGCACCGAGCTGGTCCTGACGACCGATCATTCGGCCGAGACGGACCTGCTCGTGGACGATCTCGACGCGGCTGTGGCGCGCGTCGAGCGTCACGGCGGACGCGTAGTGGCGGCGCCGGCCGACATTCCCGTCGGCAGGTTGGCCGTGGTGTTGGACCCCTTCGGCAATCAGCTCGTGTTCATCGAGTTGTCAAAGGGCCGCTATCACACGAACGACAAGGGAGACGTGCTCGGCGTGGCGTAGGTGCGCAGACCCGCCGGGCCTCCGCCTAGACGAGCGGTTCGAAGCGGAACCTGTCGCGGTCGGCGCTGAAGCGGCCCACCGGCTGGCGCCGCTCGTGCGACAGGACGACCGTCCACCCCTCCTCCGTCGCCTGCCGGAAGAGCGATGCCTTGACCTCGACCGACGTCAGTGGGAAGTCGTCAAACGACGGCACCCAGCGCGGGTGGGCGCTCCACGGGCGCATGCACAGATCGCCGAAAAAGCCAACGGTCTCGTTCGCACCACGGACGACGATTGCCTGATGACCGCCCGAATGCCCGCTGGTCCGGACGACCGACACTCCGGGCAGGACCTCCTCGTCACCCTGAGCTGACCCGCCACGCGCCCAAGGCTCGACCAGCCGCAGGTCGGCCTGCTCGTACGAAGCCTGCAGGCGCGGATTGGTGCCCAGCGCGAACTCCCATTCGTCTGCCTGGGCGACGACACGGGCGCGCGCAAAGGCGCGATCGCCATCGGCCGTCAGCAGCCCTCCGGCGTGGTCGAAGTGGAGATGGCTGACCGCGACCACGTCGACTGTGTCGGCGTCGAACCCAGCGGCTCGGAGTGACGGCAGGATGGGCTCGCCGGTCACGCCACGCTGAGCGCGGTGATGGTCGTCCATCCGCTCCCCGATCCCGGTTTCGATCAGCACCCGACCCGCCGGCGTCTCCACGAGGAGGCAGTTGAGAGCCTGGTTCAGGGTGTTGTCGGGGTTGATCTCCGCCTCGACGAGGCGCTGCCACATGACCTTCGGAACAGGCCCGAACACGGTGCCGGCATCGGACGTGAACGTGCCCGCCTGGATCAATGCCACTCGAACGCCCCCGCCGAGGTCGGCGCGCCAG